>JACCDR010150012.1_pt1 | contig 39987 bp, 31 predicted proteins | sample 7446431 | NCBI WGS metagenome assembly JACCDR01 (sample SAMN15323443, study PRJNA562643) | freshwater metagenome | isolation source: river surface water | place: USA:Blue River Watershed | collected 2017-08-17
CATCCGAGGGCTTTTTAAAGGCGGTGCTGGCGGGCCTTGGTTTTGGCCTCTTACCAGAACTACAAATGCAGCCCTATATCGCCAATGGCGAACTTATAGATCTAGCCTGGCTATCATCTTGATACGCCACTCTATTGGCACCACTGGCTGGCCGAGAGTCCGCAGCTAAAACAGCTGCGTTTACAGGTGCAAACCTTTGCGCAGCAATCGTTGGTAGCGCTAGCGTAGAGCAGACGAAAAGTAGCCGAGTGTGCTTGACGTCAGTAGTTGTATGAGCCGATATGATTTGGCGTGGGATGAATTTTTACGCCGTGTCAGGTCTTGAATGATCGCTATGAGCAAAATGAGGCATTTTTAGGAATAAAGGTGCAAATTTAGTGTTTGAAAAGCTTTAACCAAGACCCGCAATATCGGCTTTGTCTACATCAACTGCTTATAGCAGTTCGCGCCAAACATAACGCGCCAGCGGGTGTTGCCGCACTTTTAAATCGCGGACAAATAGCTGGGCTATCCAGCTGGCGCCTTGCAGCGAGAGGTGCGTGTTGTCGATTTTGCCTGCGGGGAATTGTTGGTAGAGGCCGGCGGGCACCTGAATAAAATAGGCCTGACTCTTGGCGGGGCCGAAGCGGGTTAAATCGGTGCAGCTTTGTGTGTTTAAATCAAAGAGTTCCACTTTTTCACTGCTGGCGACGTTGCGCGCCGCTTCGGCGTAATCGGTGAGGTTGTTTTCCAGTTCACCTTTATCGTTAAAACTGCGCCGGCAAATAGAGGTGGCGAGCATAGGAATTGCACCTTTGCTACGCACATCGCTGATAAAACGGCGCAGCAGGTGCGGGTAGGTGGAATCGACTGCCGCATAGCGCGCCGGGTCGTCTTGTTTTTGGTCATTGTGGCCAAATTGGATCAGCACATAATCGCCTGCGGCTAAATCGCTGACTAATAACTGCCAGCGGCCCTCATTTAAAAAACGTAAGGTACTGCGGCCATTGGCGGCGTGATTGATGATGGACAGTTCCGGCAACATAAACGCGCGCAGCAACTGTCCCCAACCGCGTTCTGGGTAGTTCAGGTTCGTTTTATCCGCCATCGTCGAATCCCCGACTAAGTGCAAACGAGGTGCTGGCATCGAGGTGCTGGTGCCGGCTGGAATACCGCTGGCTTGGCTTGAAACTGGCAACATAAGAAGCCCCATTATTAAAAAGAATACAGTAGCGAATTTGGTCATGTGAGTCATCCGAGGGTTGGTTTATTTGCTGTGGCGTTTTTAAGTCCCTTAGGCACGCGGGGGCGATAGTGTGACGCCCAGCGTGCTGCGCTGGCCTACGATTTTTTTATTTGCTGCCAAGCCATGCCCGGCTTCGCGCCAATTCTGCCAGCGGTTGCCAGCGTTCGCCAAAGATGGTCGCACTCGCACTTTGCGCATCAGCATAGGCGCGTTGTTGCGCTGCACTGACATTGTCGGTCAGCCACGTATAAGCGGGCCCCTGATTCTGCGCATAAAAGTTTCGGTCGCCATAACGGTTTGGCTGGTCGCGCTGTGGCTCGTCTGGATACGTGCGGCGAAAGATCGGCTGGTCGGCGAGCGCGCGGCTAAATGTGTTGCCGAGTAACACAAACTGGCCATCGTAATGGCGCCGACCGAGCTGAAAACCACTGACGCCATGAAAATGCGAATTCAGCACCACCAGTTGATGCTGCGGCGACAACTCACCATCGTGCCACAGCGTGGCGGCTTGGTGGTAATTGACAAAATCGCTGTCAAGCACCAGCGCGCTGCCGCGTGGGCACAGCATATCGACACGGCCGCTGAAAAAACTCTGCCGGTGCAGGTACATGCCATTTTGTTTGTTCCACAAGCTCATCGTATCGGCGCCATTGCTGGCAAAATGGCTTTGGTCGGTGATAATACGGGTCGCGTTGGCAAAACCACGTACGGCAAACTGATGTTCAAACCGGGCTGGGTCCTGTGGATTTTCTAACGCGTAACTGTTGTGCACTGTTAAATCCAGTAGCTGAATATCACTGGCCGCAATATTCACCACAGCGGCGCCCCAGTCTTTTTCTAAGTCTTTGCCAGAGGGCAGGGCACTGCGGTGGCGGTTGGCGAGAAAATGCTGGCGAAGGATCGGATACTGAATAATGGTGCGACTTAAACCACTGCCAGCCAGCACGACGTTATCGCGCTTAAGAAATAGCTGCTCGCGATAGAGGCCTGGCGCAATCCGGATGAGGGCCCAACGGTTGGCGTCTGGCCCCGAGGTTGGCAAGCTGTCGAGTGCTTGCTGAATAGTGTGATAGGGGCCCGCGACTGGATCAACCTGCAGGTGCAGCGGCGCTGTGGATCCAGCTGCCAACGCCTGGGACTGGCCAACCAGGTTCAGCAGTGATACAACCAGCAGTAGAGTCGCAACACGCATCATCGACAGCCGTTATTGCAGCATACGGGCAACCTGGACCCCGGCCATAATAAATGGCCCGACACCTTTGGCGTCGTTTCGGATCACCGGTTCATTCAGGTAGTAGTCGTAGCTGCCGTCGCGGCCAAATCCTAGGCCTGCTACTTGTACCATTTGCGTCAAATGTGCGGTGCCGTTGGCGTCAACCAATACAAACTGGTTCAGCAAGCCTTGATAAGCCTGCAGCGTGAAGTCGCGATAACGTTGGTCGATCAGGTTCTGATTCAGCGCTTTCGCGTAAAAATACACAAACATGCTGCTAGCGCTGGATTCCAAATAATTGCCCGGTAGACCCGGTTTATTCGGGATTTGATACCAGACCTGCGAAGTCGGGTCGACGTGTGTTTGTAACGCCACCGCCAGTTCACGCGCCATCTGCTCCAGCGGCGCCCGTAAATCGCTGCGTTCGCGCGGAATGTAATCCAGCGTATCGACGACCGCCATCGCTAACCAGCCTATGCCGCGGCTCCAGAATTCCGGCGACAACCCCGTGGTTTTATTGGCCCAGACTTGCTGCTTTTTTTCATCCCAGCCATGGAAATACAGGCCGGTCGTTGGGTCGCGCAATTTGTCGCGCACTGCAACAAATTCGTGCACCACTTCCTCTAACCCCAGGCCGTTGTTAAACAGCTGGTTATGGTGTGCCAGAAAAGGGAGCCCCATGTAAACACCATCGAGCCAAACCTGATGCGGGTAGATTTTTTTGTGCCAAAAGGCGCCGTTGCTGGTTTTCGGGTGATCTTTTAGCTGATCGCGCAATAATGCGGCGGCTTTTTGATACTTTGCGTCACCGGTTTGTAGATAAGCGCGCAGCAACACATTACCGCTGTTGATGCTGTCGATGTTGAATTTTTCGCGCTGATAGCTGTGAATACTGCCGTCAGCGGCCACAAAAGAGTCAGCCATGTTTAGCATGGCCTGGTGGTAGGCCGGGTTTGGCGCCAGCTGGTGCACATCGTCAAAAGCCTGCAGCAGTAGGCCTGTGGTGTATTCAAATGTGGTTGGGCGTTCGCGCTCAAAATCCCAGCCACCCCAGACATAATGCGGTGCTTGCAGCTGTAAACCGGCATTGGCCAGCTGCTGACTCCAATACAGCGCCTGCTGTGCCGTTAATGGTTTGCTGATGGCAGCTTTTGTGGTGGTATTGCTGATTTTTACACGGATTGGCCGGTCGAGAATTTCCAGCTGCTGCTGTAAATAGCGGACAAAATCGGCCTGATTGGTGATGCCGTTTTTCTCACCTTGCCAGGCTGCCAGCAGATGATAATCCAGTTTGCGCGCCGAGTTGCTGTTGCCAAAAGCAGCTTCGCCAACGTTGCTAGGTGCTAAACCGGTTAATTCCATCACCGCGACATGGCTGTTGGCATCTGCGGTCAGTGTTTGCAGTTTGCCGCGTTTAAATATAACCGCCATGCCCAGCAAATCGTTGTTCAGGCTTTGTTTGCCATACGTGGCGAGGTAACTGTACTGATGACCGGAAACCTCCAGTGTGCCTTGCAGCAGTTCAGTACCCGCATGTTTCACCAAACCAATCGCGAGATTATCCAGCGGTTTAGCATTGGCGTCTGGCGCTTTAAGTTCCAGTTGGTTCCTCAGCAAGCGACTGCCCGCCTGCATGCTCAAGTGTGCGCGCACGTCCAGTGTGCGACCGGCGATGTGCCAGTCGTGATAATCAATGCTGAGCGAGGAGAATAACGGGCCGGATTGGTGGATCGTCGCACTGTGGCCTTTTAACACTGACACGCCTTGCACCGTGCTGCCGTCCCAATAACCAAAACCACCAGCGCCTAACGACTTGCCAACTTTGAGTAAATCCAGGCCCCATGGCTGCATACTGTGATAAGAGCTGTAGCCGTCCTGGCCAACCTGATGCAGCACCGGGCTGCCGGTGATGTTGCCAAAAATATCAAAGCCATTGCGCCAATCGAGGTAAATCCGATATGCCACGCGGTCTGACTCAATGCCAGGGCCTTCGTAGCGAATAAACTCTGAATGATCCGTATATTGCGGTGGCGGCGTCAGGCGTTGGACGTTCTCAAAGGTGCCGCCTTTATACACTTTACCTTGCCACTCGCCGCCGGTTTTTTGCGATATTTCAGCAGCGGTACGTTTTACGCTGCTGCTGGCCGGGATCGGTTTCACCTGCCATTGTTGTTGCTCGGCGGCGGCAAAATCGGCCACGACGAATAGGCTGTCGAGACTGCCGTTACCGTCGCTGTCGATGAGCTGGCTGGGGATTTCTCTACTGGCAGCCCAAACGGATAACGCACTCGGAATGCCGACAAGACCTAAATCAGTGAAGGTCACAGTCACCGGCGAATCTGGCCGGGCAAATGCCGAGGGGTTGGTGACAGTTAACGTCGCCAAACCGGCCGATGCCGTTTGCGCCGGCGTAACTGTTGTTGCGGGTGGTACAGGCTTGGCACAGGCAGCTAGCATCGCACCAATAACTAGCAACGCCAAAGGGGCTCGAGCAGAAGATACAGTTTTAAAGTCATATTTAAAGTCATAGATGTGCAGCACAGGAAATACCTTTTAAAAAAGGCAGCGGGCAGGTTACCCGCTGCAAACATCCAAAGCGTGGGGGAACGAGAACAAACGTTGCATCACGCTATGCCGGGAGAACTATGGCGCTAGGTTGTACCGGCGCCGTTTTTACGCATCAATATTTGTATTGCACGCCAAGGTAATACTGCCGCCCTGTCTCATGGTAATAAGTGAGGCGGTCACCGGCGCTGTCAACCCACTGGTCATCCACTTCATTGGTCAGGTTCAGTGCTTCGAAGCTGACTTTCCACTGCTCGGTGAAGGCATAGCTCATCGACGCATCGATATTGGTGGTGGCGTTGGTGCCTTCCATGTCGTTATTGTCGCGGCCAATGGCGGTGGTTAAGTATTTGTCGCGTTTAGCTAAGCTCACGCGAGCGTTGAGTTTTTCATGCTCGTAGTACAGTGTTGCGGCGACGGTGTTACGGGACAGACCGGTCAGATCACGCGTCGCCTGCACCACACCGCTGGTGTTGATGTAGTCCATTTGCGCCGACACGTGGGTCAGGTTGCCGATAAAACCAAAACGGTTCCAGACATCCGGTAAGAAGGTAAAGGGCAGCTGGTAGCTGATTTCATAACCTTTTAAATCACCGCCGGGGCCGTTTAATGGTGTGGTGACCGACCAGTCGACATTTTCGTTACAGCCGGTCGCTTCGCCGTATCCCGGGCCTGCCGTACAGGCGGCTACGGCGGCTGAAACTGGCAGGCCGGTTTCAGTAAAGGCTTTGGTTTCTCGCAGCGTCTGCACATGGCTGTCGATATCTTTCTGGAAAAGCGCAACACCAAGCATCGACTCGTCGCTGAAGTAGATCTCCACGCCTAAATCATAGGTTTTGGCGCGGGTTGGTTCCAGATAGGGGTTACCACCGGCGACAGTGCGCGCACTGCCGGAGACCGACACTGAGACGTTTGGCCGGATGGCGCCAAGGCCAGCACGCGCCATCACTTCGGCGTAACCGAAGCGAACAATCACATCTTCCCACGGCTCATAGTTGAGGTTTAATGACGGCAGTAACTCATCGTATTTATGCTCGACAGTCACTTGGGTCGGTGTGACACCCACGGTTGCCCAGGCCGTTGAACTCTGGTCAGTCTCCACCCGGCGTACACCGGCGTTGCCCCAGAACGGTGCTTCGTTCAGGTCGGTATTAAAAGAAGCCATTAACCAGATACTGGTGGTGTTTTCTTCGGCGGAATAGTTGTCGTCACGACGGAAGTCCTTGCTGACGGTGACCCCCCCGGTGTTGCTGTACAGGCCGTATTTGGCGTCGATAGCGGCAAAATCCGGTACCAGCCAGTTTGGATTTGGTCCTAATCCAGCATGGTAAGTCTTGATTAAATCGGGGGTGTAGACGATGCCAGCGCCGTTTTCTGTTTGGCGTCGGGCTTCATAACTTTCAAAGCGAAAGTCTTTTTTGTGCACGCCACCTTTGACGGTCCAAACGTCGTCGACGGTCCAGGTCAGATTCAATTCAGCACTGTCAAACTGGTTTTCCGCGCCAAGTGGACGCAACCGTACTGAGTTGGATGTCCAGCCAGTCGATTGGAAAATACTGTCACCAAAGGTCAATATCGGGCTTTGACGAGCGCCGTCGCGATAGTCATAGCTAAACGCGGCGCCAGTTTTTTCCATGACCAGCGTGGTTTGTACCGGGTTGTCGAATTTCGACACTGCAGTTCCGACCATGGCATCAAACTTTAAACTGTCGTTGATTTGGTGGGTTAAATTCAGGTTGAGCTGATGGAAGTCGGTGCCCAGTTCGTCAAAGCGGTTTTCCGCGCGCACTGTGGCATTTTCAAACTTGCCATACGTCATGGTATTGGTATCGTCGATAAAATAATCCAGCACGTTCATCGCGCCGGTGTTTGCGGTGGGCGCGGTGGCGGTGGTCGGACGGTTCGCACCAGAGTTCAGAATACCTTGCAGAAAAACCTCGTTACGGGTCGCATCTGTGCTGGCGTACAGCATATCTACATCGACTTTTGTATCTTCATTGGGGCGGTATTGCAGCGCTGCACTGACACCGACTCGTTCCATGTCATGGGTGTAGGCGTCGTAACGCGGCAGACGTGGCCGGAAGGCATTGTTGATCGTGTTTAGCTCTGGGGCGGTTGTTGAACCTTGGTAGCGGCCAAAGTCATTGACGTTACTCCAGCGTACTGTACTGGCCCCTTGGTCTTTCAAACTGCGTTTTGAGAACGAACCGGATAACAAAGCACCCAATGTGCCGTCGGCAAAATGGTCGCTGATCAAAAATGAGGCTTTGGGGTCGTTTTTCTCAGACAAATCGTTATAGCCAAGCTGGCCTGAAGCCGAAAAGGTAAAACCGTCATAGTCAAAAGGTCGGGCCGCACGCAGGTCAACGGTGGAACCTAGAGAGCCTTCTTCTACATCGGCACTGGCGGTTTTACGCACCGTTAGCGAGCTGAATAAATCAGAAGAGAACGTATTAAAATCAAAACCACGGCCCCGATTAGCCCCGCCGATTTGGTCGGTACCGCCAGAGGTGGATATGGCCTCCATGCCGTTGATGCGCACGCGGGTAAAATCAGGGCCTAAACCCCGTACGGTAATCTGGCGGCCTTCACCGGCGGCACGGCTGATGGCCACACCTGGAATACGCTGCAGCGATTCGGCAAGATTCAAATCAGGAAAATCGGCGATGTCTTCCGCCATGATGGCGTCAATGGCGCTATCAGACTGGCGTTTGGCGTTTAGCGCATTGGACAGACTGTCGCGGAAGCTACCTGTGACTTGAATGACTTCGACGTCTTCATCCGCGTTGGCCTTTTTGGCGTCTGCGCTGGTTGGGGTTGCGGCTGGTACCGCGGTGGTTTGCTGATCAGCGAGCGTGCTGGCACTGTAGCTGCCAGTGAGTGCAATAGCCATTGCCAGTGTAAGCGGTTGCAGGCGCCAGGCCTGTTTGTGAGCTGCCATGATGTCTTCCTCGTCGGGTTTGTTTTTATGGTGCCATACGACCTTGACCGTTGACACTTTGTTATCTGGCCCGTCTGTAGGGGCTGTTGATCTTTGGTGTTTGTTTTTGCAGCAGTTTGACCGCTTTTTATGCAAGGCAGTGCGAGAGCCGTGTAGTTACTCTACACAAGCGAGCACTAACGCCGCAGAAAGAGCTGCCAAACGCTGCCCTACGGGTTCGTTTGGCGACGTTTTGGGCTTTGTCACTCGTTGCTCACATAGAACCACTATGCTACGCGCCTCGTTTCGCGCCCCAAACGACGCCAACTCGAACAAAACTTAACCACCAATGACCAACAGCCCTTAGGTGCTGTTGGTTTTCACAACGCTAAGACAAGCCCTGTTGATTCGTTTTTTGTTTTTGTCTATCGGTGGCAGAATTTGCTTGCATTTTTTTGCCACCGATGGCAAAAAGCTAACACCAAGCCATAATCACTGTCAAACCCAGTACAAAAAACTGCAAAAAAAATGTGGAATTTATGCGGTGATAGGGTAAAAGTAGCGATACACATACGTGAAAATTTTATATTTTTCATAAGGATATAAAAATGTAATTTGTCGTGACAGCAGCACGCCTGCCATGACAACACTAAGGCCGGCGATGGTGCGGGCTATGGGAGAGACGCATGCAACTGCAACAATTATTTGGTCTGACCGGTAAAAAGGCGTTAGTGACGGGTGCCAGTCGCGGTTTAGGCCAGGCCATTGCCCTTGCGCTGGCCGATGCCGGTGCTGAAGTCCTATGCGCCAGTTCCGCGAGCGGTGGTAGCGACGCAACTGTCGCCGCGATTCGCCAGCGAGGTGGCTTGGCTCAGGCATTTTCTGCCGATTTAGCGGATAGCAACGCGGTGGTGCATCTGGCCGAAAAAGCGCTGGATTATGCCGGTCATATCGACATCCTGGTCAACTGCGGTGGCACTATCAGTCGCACGCCGGCCGTCGATTTTGCGCTGAGTGACTGGCAACAGAATTTAGCGGTGAACCTCGACGCCACCTTCTTGCTTTGTCAGCGGTTAGGCGCGGCGATGATTGAACGCAGAAGCGGCAAAATTATAAATATCGCCTCTATGTTGTCCTTTAGCGGCGGCATCACAGTCCCCGCGTATACCGCCAGTAAACATGCGGTGGTGGGCCTGACGCGGGCGCTTGCCAATGAATGGGCCGGCTTTGGTGTCAACGTCAATGCGATCGCACCGGGTTATTTTAAAACCGACAACACGGCAGCGCTGCAGGCCAATGTCGACCGCAATCAACAAATCTTAAGCCGCTTGCCGGCCGGCCGCTGGGGGGAACCGGCCGATTTAGCCGGTGCGGCAATATTCCTTGCCTCCAGCGCCAGTGATTATGTCCATGGCCATGTGCTGGCGGTGGATGGCGGCTGGCTGGCGCGCTGAATCCTATTTCTTAGCAATTTCGCGGAGTTTTTATGAGTATTGTTTTTACCAACCGCTACGCCACCCATCCGGATGACGTCAAGCGTTACGACACCGACCAGCTGCGCCAACATTTTTTGCTGGATAACCTGATGCAGCCCGACACGCTGGTGCTGAACTACACCCACTATGAACGGCTGATTGTCGGTAGCGCGGTACCGGTGCAAGGCCCTGTGTTGCTACAAACCGTTGAGGCGCTAAAAGCAGAGTATTTCCTTGAGCGCCGTGAACTGGGGGTTATTAATACAGGTGGCGCTGGTGTGGTCGACGTCGACGGCACGGCGTATCCACTGAATTTCCGGGAAGCCTTGTATGTCGGCAAAGGTGCGCGCGAGGTGCGTTTTGTTTCCAACGATGCGGCCAACCCTGCCAAGTTTTATTTGAACTCGACGCCGGCACATCATCAATATCCGCACCGGCACATCACGATGGCCGACTGTCATGTTCTCCACATGGGGGCGCTCGAGACCAGCAATCAACGCGATATATACCAGCTGATGATTAAAGGCGTGGTCGACACTTGCCAGCTGCAAATGGGCCTCACTGTACTGCATCCGGGGAGTGTGTGGAACACCATGCCGGCGCATCAGCATGATCGGCGGATGGAAGCCTATTTTTATTTTGGCCTCAGCGAAGGCCAGCAGGTTTGCCACTTTATGGGGGAGCCACAACAAACGCGGCATATTTTCACTGGTAACGATCAGGCTGTGGTGTCGCCGCCATGGTCGATCCACAGCGGTTGCGGCACGGGCAGCTACACCTTTATCTGGGGCATGGCCGGCGAAAACCACGACTACAACGATATGGATAAATTCCCAGCTAGCGCATTGCGTTAGTTGCTGATTTCGCTCTATCAACTGGCGCTGGCACCATAAAAATTACAGCCAGCGCTTTTTCTCAACAGGGGAGACAACATGAAACATTTGTTGTGCCGCCGCGCTGTGCTGGCGCTGAGTTTACTGCTCAGTGTTTTGCTCAGTAGCTGCAGCGAACCAGAACAACAAGTGCTGACTTTGCGCATGGCCCACACGCTGGACCAGGAGCATGTGGTGCACAAAGCCATGGTCAAACTGGCCGAACGGCTGGATCATTATTCGCACGGCACGATGAAAATCCGCATTTATAGCGGGGGCCAGCTCGGTTCTGAGCGCGAGCTGATAGAGTTGCTGCAGATTGGTTCGCTGGCGCTGACCAAAGTGTCCGCTGCTCCGCTGGAAGGTTTTGCGCCCAATATGCAGCTATTTAGCGTGCCTTATGTGTTTCGCGATGAACAACAGCTGTGGCAGGTGTTGCAGGGCGAGATTGGCCAGCAGTTGCTGGCAGAGCTTTCGCCGGTGCGGTTAAAAGGGCTGGGGTATTACGATGCCGGCAGCAGAAGTTTTTATACCACCCATAAAAAAATCACCACGCCGGCCGACTTAGCCGGTCTGAAATTCCGCGTGCCTAACAGTCAAACCGCGGTGCAAATGGTGCAAACCTTAGGCGGCGCCGCGACACCGGTCGACTGGGGGGAGCTCTACACCGCGTTGCAACAAGGCGTGGTTGATGGTGCAGAAAATAACCCGCCGAGTTTTTATCTGTCGCGCCATTACGAATTATCTAAATATTATGTGCTGGATGAACATACCTCGGTGCCGGATGTGATCCTGATGAGCCAGCATATCTGGAATACCTTAACCGCTGAGCAGCAGGGCTGGTTGCAACAGGCGTTTGCGGATTCGCAGGTCTGGCAGCGTCAAGCCTGGCAGGCGCAAACCCGTGACGCGCTCGAAAAAGTCAAAGCTGCTGGTGTCGAAGTGATTTATCCGGATAAGCAACCTTTTATCGCAGCGGTGCAGCCGCTGCATCAGGCGTTAAAAGACCAACCGGTTGGTGCTTTGATGGCCAAAATTGCCGCCTTACCGCCTGTAACAGTTCCGGCTGCTGCAGTGCCGGCTGCGCAGGAGGATCACCATGAATAAAACCGTGTTCTGGCTCGATGAGGCCTTAAAACGCCTGCTGATTGGGCTGATGGCGGCCATAGTGCTGGTGGTGTGTTGGCAGGTGGTGTCGCGTTTTATTCTTGGCGAGCCGAGCTCAATGACCGAAGAAATTTCCCGCACACTGTTGCTATGGATTGGCATGCTCGGCGCCGCGCTTGCCTATCGTACCGGCCAGCATTTGGGCCTTGACATCCTGACATCGAAGTTTAGCCCGCAGTGGCAGCGTCGGGTGGCGATTTTACTGACGGCGCTGGTTGTGGTGTTTGCGCTGGCGGTGATGGTCGGTGGTGGAGGTGCGCTGGTCCAGCTGACGTTTGCGCTGAACCAAATGTCGGCCGCACTTGGCATTCGTGTGGCATGGATTTATCTGGCGATCCCGCTGGCTGGGTTTCTGATTGGTTTTTACGGCATCTGCCAACTGATTTGTTTATGGCGGGGTGACACGCTGGCGCCCACCGGAGGCTGCGAATAATGGAAATGTCTGCATTGGTGCTCTTGGGCATCTTTTTTATCCTGTTGTTTTTAAATGTGCCGATTTCATTTTGTATCGGTTTGGCCACGCTTTGCACCATGTTACTCAGTATGGATTTGCTGCCGGCGCTGACGACATTAGCGCAGCGGATGGCGGGTGGGCTGAATAGTTTTGCGCTGCTGGCCATTCCGTTTTTTGTGTTGTCAGGCTTGTTGATGGGGCGGGGAGGTATCGCCAAACGGTTAATTGAATGTGCAATGGCGCTGGTGGGCGCTTTACCGGGTGGTTTGGCTTTGGTGAACGTGCTGTCCTGTATGTTATTTGGTGCCATTTCTGGTTCAGCGGTGGCGGCCACTTCGGCGATTGGCAGTTTTATGCTGCCTGAGATGAAAAAACAGGGCTACGACGATTCATACAGCGCTGCAGTGACCGCTGCTGCTGCGACCACCGGTTTGTTGATCCCGCCGTCGAATATCATGATTGTTTATGCCATTGCCAGCGGCGGTGTATCGATTGCCGCGTTGTTTGTGGCCGGTTATCTGCCTGGCATTTGTTTAGGTGTGGCGCTCATGATAGTTTGTGCTGGTTATGCTCGCAAAAAAGGCTATCCGGTGGGGGCGCGTTTACCACTGAAATTAGTGCTCAGCAAAATCGGCGCAGCAATTCCGAGTTTGCTGATGATCGTTGTGGTGATCGGCGGCATTATCAAAGGCGCTTTTACTGCCACGGAAGCCGGTGCCATCGCGGTGGTCTATTCCTTTGTACTGGCAGTATGGGTTTACAAAGAAGTGGCTTGGGCAGATTTGGGTAAAATTTTGCTGAAATCGACCGAAACGACTGCGATAGTGCTGGCGCTGATCGCGACCTCCGCCGCGATGTCGTGGATTTTATCCTATGAAAACATCCCGCAAAGCATCAGCAGTGGTCTGATGGCCTTGAGTGAAAACCCAATGATTATTCTGCTCATCATCAACCTGATTTTGTTGGTGGTCGGTGCCTTTATGGATATGACGCCGGCGGTGCTGATTTTCACGCCTATCTTTCTGCCGGTAGCTGTGGAGCTGGGTGTGTCGCCACTGCACTTTGGCATCATGATGATCCTGAATCTGTCGATTGGTTTGGTGTCTCCGCCGGTCGGTAGTGTGCTGTTTGTTGCTTGTGCTGTGGCCAAAGTGAAGCTGGAACAGATGATTAAACCGCTGTTGCCGATGTATGCCGCCATGATTGTGGTATTGTTATTGGTCACTTATGTGCCAGCGATCAGCGAATGGTTACCATCGTTGGTGGGTTTATAGCAAGACCATGGTATAGGTGATGAACCACGTGGGTTTGTATGGCACTTCCACCGCTTATTTATTAGAATGAGGCTGCCGGCCAGATGTCCTTCGCTGTCAGGCCGGCGACTCAGCAGCTTAGACCTCCCGGGAGAACGATTATTAACACGCTCAAATCATCCACTATTAACGACGTGGCCCGCTTAGCCGGCGTGTCCAAGCGCACGGTATCTCGGGTGATTAATGGCTCGCAGGCGGTTGGTGAATCGACACGGGTCAAAGTGGAGAAAGTGATCGCGGAGCTAAATTATTCCCCCAGTCCGCAGGCGCGGGGCCTGGCATCAAGCCGCTCTTATCTGCTCGGGCTCATCTACGACAACCCAGATGCACTCTATCTCGATGATGTACAGCGTGGTGTGCTGGAGATTTGTAGCCAGCTGGGTTACGAGCTGGTGGTGCATCCGTGCCGTTATCGCAGTGAAACTCTAGTGCAGGACTGTTTTGCGTTTATCAACCGCTCCAAACTCGATGGAGTGATTATACTGCCGCCGGTGTCGGAGCTTGATCATCTCGCCAGTGCGCTGAAACAAGCTGAACGGCCTTATGTGAGGTTAACGTCGGTGTTGCTGGACGAAACCTATCATTCTGTGGTGTCGGACGACCGTGCTGCCGCGGCTGAAATGGCGCGTTATTTTGCTCAGCTTGGTCATCAGAACATCGCTTTTATCAGCGGACCACAGCGTTTTAAGTCATCGACTGAACGGATGGAAGGCTTTCAGTTGGGGCTGTCGGCTTATGGTATCAAGTTGCGGCCGGACTGGATTGTCGAAGGGAATAACAGTTTTGAAACTGGTATTGAATGTGCGCAACAACTGTTGAGCGGCACTGACAAACCGACTGCTATTTTCGCCAACAACGACCAGATGGCGGCCGGTGTACTGAAGGCTGCACATGACCTCGGCATCAAAGTACCAGACCAGCTGTCGGTCGCTGGCTTTGATGACAACTTACTGGCCAGTCGGATCATCCCAGCGTTGACCACTATCCGCCGTTCTGTGCGGCAAATGGCACAGCTTGCTGCCACCAAAATCATTATGGATATTGAAGGTAACCGTCACGCCGCCGGCCATGTTGCGGCCAAAGTGGCACCGACGCTGGTGGTGCGGGAATCGACCAAAAGTCTCTGACTTGCGCAGCTGTCGGTAAGCGGCTTGGTTGCAGCTGCTAAGCCTGCGTCGTTATTCGATGACAGTGTCGCACCGGTGCTAGTTTTTGGCCTGATGCTGGGGCCTTTGTGGTGGCTTTTCCGACCATTTTGCTGGTAACCCCCGTTGTGCGTGCGTTGGTGAATGCCGTGGTGGAGAAAGCGTCCTGACGTCGCGCTGGTCTGACTTCTGTCCTGCGGTGGCAAAATTTTTCGCTCAACTATTGCCACCGGTGGCAGCTTGTCTTATGCTGGTTTCATCGCAGACTGATCATAGAAAGTTATCCAGTCCAGCCGTGGCCCCCAGCAAATGATTTGAGCAGGAACAGACAATGCCCGTGATGCCAAAACGCCAATTTCTCAAAGCCGGTCTTGCCGCCACCTTGCCATGGCTGTTGTGGCGCTGCACCGGCACTGCCACAGCGCCGTTAGCGGCGGCAGAGTCTATGCTTGCCGGGCACAGCGCCCTCGATTTGCTGTGGCAGCAGGCGGATGCAATAGAGCGTCAATTAGCCCGCACAAACTTTGCCACACGGCTGTTCAGCGTCAGTGATTTTGCTGCGCAGACCGGTATGCAGGGCGATCTGAACCGCGCCCGCCATAACCGAGCCGCTTTTCAGCGGGCGATTGATGCCTGTCATCTTGCCGGCGGCGGGCGTGTCTTAGTGCCGAGCGGGGTCTGGCCATGTGGTGCTTTAACGCTGAAATCCAATGTCGAACTGCACCTGCAGCAGGATGCGGTGCTGGCTTTTCATCCGGCGACAGAGCTGTATTTGCCTTTCGTGTACACCCGCTGGGAAGGCATGGAACTGATGGGCTATCAGCCACTGATTTATGCCTTTGGCGCGGAAAACATTGGTCTCACCGGCAACGGTAAAATCGATGGCGGCGGCAGTAACACCTCTTGGTGGCCATGGAAAGGCAAGTGGAAACACACCCCCTGGACGGTGGATGATACTCAGGTACAACATGGGGGCCGCGAGCTATTAATGCAGTGGATCGAGCAAAACAGGCCGGTAGCGGAGCGCGTTCTGCCGGACAATTTTCTGCGACCGCCGCTGTTTCAGGTGTATCAGTGTAAACGGGTATTGGTGGAAGGCCTGACCCTACAGAACTCACCGTTCTGGGTGATGCACCCGGTGTTATCGGAAGATGTGGTGATCCGACATGTCACCGTGATCTCGCACGGTCCAAACTCCGACGGCTGCGATCCGGAATCTTGCCGCCGTGTGCTGATTGAACATTGTCTGTTTGATACCGGCGACGACTGTATTGCGTTGAAATCAGGCCGCAATGCCGAAGGTCGTCGCATCAACCGGCCGGTGGAGCACGTCTTAATTCAGGATTGCACGATGAAAGCCGGTCACGGCGGGGTGGTGATCGGCAGCGAAATTTCCGGTGGCGCGAACCATATTTTTGCTCGGCGTCTGCTGATGAGTAGCCCGGATCTGGACCGCGGCCTGCGGATTAAGACCAACGCACGGCGTGGTGGTCTGATTGATACCGTAGCCCTGCGCGATATAGTCATCGGCGAAGTCAAAGACGTTATTGTCGTTAACTATTTCTATGAAGAGGGGCGGGCCGGTCAGCATATGCCGACAGTCCGTAACATCTTTGTCCACAATTTACAGGTCGAGAAAGCACAGCGTTTGTTTGAACTGCGAGGTTTTGCTGAGGCACCGATCGGGCCACTGCATCTGTCTGGTATTCGGATCAATTGTCAGAGTATTGGCGTTTTAGACGACGTCGGTTCCCTGCACACTGAGCGGGTCATCGTCAATGGCAAACCATGGCAACGGCAAGCCTGAGCAAGCTGAAGCCTTTGTTGTGAGCAAAATTGCCACCGATAGACAGTATATTAATAAATTTTAAACAACCAGCGCGGCAAGGTATTGCCAGCTTTGGTGAACGAAGTGAATGAGACAAAAGGCACTGATGTGATGACGATTGAAGCAAATACCAGCTGCAGCGCACCGCTGCTACAAAAGCCTGCGATTGCGCTGTGGCAGGTACATCCGCGGGATAACGTGGCCGTCGCATTGCACCAGCTTGATGCTGGCTTTGTGCTGCCAGCCGAATTGTCTGCCAGCCCAGTTACTTTAGCAGCTGAGGTGCCGGCTGGGCATAAATTAGCGCTAACGGCGCTCAAAGCTGGCGACAGGGTGATCAAATATGGTTATGCCATCGGCGTGCTGACACAGGACGTGCCGGCTGGTGGTCATATCCATAGTCATAATTTAACGACCGCGCTCGATGGCGAACTGGCTTATCAGTACCATGGCTTGTCGCGGGAGAACCGCAGCTACCCATCTGATTTACCGACAGAATTTATGGGCTATCCGCGCGCCAACGGTGAAGCGGGCACCCGTAATGAGCTGTGGATTTTAAACACTGTTGGCTGTGTGAATCAGGCGGCCAGCCGTATCGCCAAAGCGGCGCAGCTTTATGTGGATCAGCAAAAGCTGGCCAATGTCGACGGTGTGTTTGCTTACACCCATCCATTTGGCTGCTCACAGCTCGGTGACGATTTGGCTTATACGCGCCGTGTGTTAGCCGGTTTGGCACAAAACCCCAATGCTGGTGCGGTACTGATTATTGGCCTTGGCTGTGAAAACAATCAGTTGGCGACCTTGTTGCTGGGGCTCGAGCATCTGGATCCGGCGCGCATTCGCGCCTTTAATGCCCAGCAGGTCACCGACGAAGATGAAGAAGGCCTCAATGCGGCAATTGAATTGCTGCAGTTAATGGCCGGAGATCAGCGCCAGCCTTGCCCGATCAGCAAACTCAGCTTTGGCATGAAATGCGGCGGCTCTGATGGTTTTTCTGGCCTCACCGCCAATCCGCTGGTCGGGCAAATCGCCGATTTAGCCGCCAGTGCCGGCGCTAAAGTGATTCTGACCGAAACACCGGAGATGTTTGGCGCGGAGCAAGTCCTGATGGCTCGGGCGCGTTCCGAGGAAGTATTTAGCGACATCGTCAGCTTAGTAAATGAATTTAAAAAGTATTTCATCGCCAATAACCAACCGGTCTATGAAAACCCAAGCCCCGGCAATAAAGCCGGTGGCCTCACGACGCTGGAGGAGAAATCCTTAGGCGCCATCCAAAAAGGCGGCAGTGCCGTGGTCGAGCAGGTGATTGGCTACGGTGAGCGCGCCAAGGTACCGGGCCTTACTTTATTACAAGGCCCCGGTAATGACGCGGTATCGTCAACCGCACTGACCGCGGCGGGCGCCACTATTTTGTTATTCACTACCGGTCGTGGTACGCCATTGGGCTTCCCGGTGCCGACCGTCAAAATCAGTTCAAACAGTGCCTTAGCCGCACGTAAACCGACTTGGATCGACTTTGATGCCGGCGCCATGTTGCAACCCGGGGTGGAGGTCGAGGCGTTTGCCAAAGCGTTTTTCCGTTATTTGGTGGCGGTCGCATCCGGTGAGCGCACACGCAATGAGATTTATCTGAATAAAGAAATCGCCATCTGGAAAAACGGCGTGACGCTTTAACAACACGTTTGTGGCCGGGAAAGCAGATATTCATTCGCCCGCAGGCTTTGACGGGCACGTAGCAAAGAGAACATTTATGTCAGCAATAAGCAACGTATTAGAGTTACATCCGGACCGCTTGTTCGCGGCCGATCCGCTGCAGCGGGATATCGCCCGGCGGTTGTATGCGCGGATTAAAGATTTGCCGATCGTCAGTCCGCACGGCCACACCGACCCGCGCTGGTTTGCCGATAATCAAAACTGGGACAATGCCACCAGTTTGCTGCTGCTGCCGGATCACTATGTGTTCCGTATGCTGTACAGTCAGGGTATCACGCTGGAACAGCTCGGGATCCGGCGTCGCGATGGAGGCGCTGTTGAAACCGACTACCGGAAAATTTTCCATATTTTTGCTGCGCACTATCATCTGTTCCGTGGCACGCCGTCGCGGATGTGGCTCGATTCGGTGTTCCATGATGTGTTTGGCCTGCGTGAACGCTTAAGTCCGGCGAGCGCTGATCGGTATTACGACCACATCAACGCCGCGCTTGCCACTGAAGCCTTTAAACCACGCGCCTTACTGGACCGTTTTAATATCGAAGTGATTGCCACCACCGAAGGCGCGCTGAACGATTTAAAACATCACGCCAAACTCAAAGGTACTGGGTTTGAAAAGCGCGTGATCACCACGTTCCGGCCTGATGATGTGGTCGATGCCGATCGTGCAGATTTTGCCGCCAATGTCCGCAAACTTGGTGACATTACCGGTGAAGATACCCGCAGCTGGCAAGGCTATTTGCAAGCGCTGCGCATCCGTCGGGCCTTTTTCCGCGATCATGGTGCCACCGCCACTGATCACGGTCACCCAACCGCCAACACTGCCGATTTGCCAGTGGCGGAAGCGGAAGCTTTGTTCGCCCGTTGCTTAGCGGGCGCTTCTGCCGCTGACGCCGAACTGTTCCGGGGCCAGATGTTGACCGAAATGGCTGGCATGAGCCTTGAAGATGGCATGACGATGCAAATTCACCCAGGCGCACACCGTAACCACAACGCGGTGATTTTCGAACGCTTTGGGCCGGACAAAGGCGCTGATATTCCAAGCCCGACGGAATACGTGCAGGCATTGAAGCCTTTACTGCAAAAATACGGCAACGAAGCGCGGCTGAACATCATTTTGTTTACGCTTGATGAAACCACCTACGCCCGTGAGCTGGCGCCGCTGGCCGGGCATTATCCGGCACTGAAACTGGGCCCCGCCTGGTGGTTCCATGATTCGCCGGAAGGCATGCTGCGTTTTCGCCATCAGGTCACAGAAACCGCCGGTTTTTATAACACTTGCGGTTTTAACGACGACACCCGCGCCTTTTTATCCATTCCGGCGCGCCATGACGTGGCGCGGCGCATTGACTGCCGCTTTCTGGCGCAGTTAGTGGCAGAGCACCGCTTAAACGAAGACGAAGCGCACGAACTGGCTTATGACCTGACGTATCGTCTGGCAAAACAGGCGTATCAGTTATGAAACGGTTGGATCTGCAAAGTGCTGGCGCGTTATTGCCGGCCTATTTAACCGCGCACGGTGACAACCCGCAGATTGGTATCGTGCATCTAGGCCCTGGCGCTTTTTTCCGCGCGCATCAGGCGTTTTATACCGATGCGGCGATGGCGAAGGCGGGTGGCAACTGGCGCATTTGTGCAGTGTCGATGCGCAGCAAAGATGTGGCTGCAGCGCTCAATCCACAGAATGGGCTTTATGCCTTAGCGCAGATGGAACTGGACACCCACTTATCGCTGATTGGCAGTATTGCGGAAGTGCTGGTGGCACCACTGGATTACGCCAAAGTGCAGGCGCGCTTAACGGCTGCGAGCTGCAAATACGTGACGATGACCATCACCGAAAAAGGCTATTGCCTCAATAGCCGCGGTGAGTTGGATTTAATCCACGCGGATATCGTCGCCGATTTGCAGTTACCAGATGCGCTCGCGCAGGCCACATCAGCCATTGGGTTACTGACGCAGGCGTTATGGTTACGCCATCAGGCGGGCTTACCGCTGCTGACGCTCATGAGCTGTGACAACCTGACCGATAATGGCCATAAATTAAAAGCCGCGGTCTGTAGTTTCGCCGCAAATGCGCGATTTTTTGCCAAAGATGTCGACTTTTTGCAGCAGCTAACCCAGCTGATTTGTCCATGTTCGATGGTCGACAGTATTACGCCCGCCACCGACGATGCGCTGCGCGAACTGGTCACGACTCGGCTCGGAGTGCAGGACGCATGGCCAGTGAAACGTGAAGCCTTCTGCCAGTGGGTGGTCGAGGATATTTTACCGGCCGATCAGCCGGCCTGGCGTGAGGTTGGCGTCATTTTCACCAAAGATGTCACCGCCTTTGAAAAAGCCAAATTGCGCTTGTTAAACGCGCCGCATTCAACCTTGGCTTATCTGGGATCGCTGCTGAGGATTGAAACCGTGTTTGATGCGATGGCGCACCCACAGTTGCGTCAGCTACTGCGCGAACTGGTTGAGACCGAAATTCTGCCAGCGGTGCCGTTGGTCGATGGTTTGGATCTGCACCACTACAGCGAGGCTATCTTCCGCCGCTTTGATAACCCATCAGTGCGGCATCTGCTGGCGCAAATTGCTTGGGATGGCTCGCAAAAACTGCAAATGCGCTTGTTGCCAGTGATCCGCGAAAACCTTGCGGCAGGTCGCTCTGTGCAGTTATTGGCCCTCGCCATTGCCAGCTGGTTGCAGTTTATCCGTTTACGGGCCGCGCAGGCCGCCGAGCTGGGCGCACAGGCCCCAGCCTTAGTGGATCCATTAGCACCATTGTTGCTGGCAACCGCGGCACAGTGCACGGGAGATGCCCACATCGATGTGCCGCTATGGCTGGCATTGGATGGCATTTTTTCGGCGGATCTGGTCACCAATACTGTCTTTATTTCCGCGTTATGGCTGGCCTATCAGCAATTAAGCCCAATCCTGGCGGGGGTACCCGCTGATTTACCACTGTTTTTCTCCGGAGTTGATGCATGAAGGCGTTATCGACCTTATTAAACGGCAGTCCGCTGCTGCCTATTATTCAGACCGAACAGCCGGAACAGGCGGTGGCTATAGCAGCTGCCATGCGTGATGGCGGCGTGAAAGCGGTCGAAGTGGTACTGCGCACGCCCAAAGCACTGGATGCCATTTCCGCTATCCGCGCGGCACTGCCGGATTTGCTGGTCGGTGCTGGGACAGTGTTAAACGCTGAGCAAGCGCAGGCGTGTAGCTGGGCCGGTGCGCAATTTCTGGTGAGCCCGGCGGCCACGACCAAGCTACTCGAGGCGATGTTGGCAACCGGTTTGCCATTAGCACCTGGTGTGCAGACTGTCACTGAGATGGCCAACGTTCATGAGATGGGCTTAACCGAGCTGAAGTTTTTCCCGGCCCATTTAAGTGGCGGACCCGGGTTACTGAGCGCGGTGCGCACGATTTTGCCCAAAGTGCAGTTCTGCCCAACCGGTGGTATTGGCATCAATAATTTGGCCGACTATCTGGCGCTGCCAAATGTGTTTGTCGTCGGGGGCAGCTGGTTGACGCCGGCCGCGGCGCTGCTAAGCGGTGACTACGATACGATCCGTCAGTTGACAGCGCAGTCACTGCAAATTGCGACCAATGTGCTGGCTGACAAACCAACACCGGCCATGAAAAAAACAGCCTGAATGCCAGGCTGACCTTTTGGCAACACAGGGATCCGACAGATGGTAACTACACAACAACAAAGCCCACGCGTGGTGATTTTTGGCGAATGCATGGTCGAGCTGTATCAGTTGGTCGAAAACGTCTATCACCAGAATTTTGCCGGCGATGTGTTTAACACCGCGGTGTACCTCAAAAGGCTAAATCCTGCGCTGCAGGTCGACTTTTTCTCAGCCATCGGCACCGACCTTATCAGCGATAAACTGCTTGCGGCCGTCGAAGCAGAAAAGCTGGGCAGCAGACTGTTGCTGCGCAGCAAAACCGCGCGGCTTGGCCTTTACATGATTAATACCGACGCCTTTGGTGAACGCAGTTTTGTCTACTGGCGTGACAGCTCGGCCGCCAAGCAAACGCTGCAGCTGTTCCGTGCCCGGCAGGACAGCTCGCCGCTGACCAGCGCCGATTGGTTCTATTTTTCCGGTATTAGCTTGGCGATTTTATCCGAGGCTGATCGGGACGATTTATTTGCCCTGATCGGCGAGTTAAAAGCCGCTGGCGTCAAGATTGGGTTTGACCCGAACTACCGCCCGGTGCTGTGGCAAAACGTGCAGCACTGCCGCGATGCGTTTGAGCGCGCTTATGCGTTATCCGATATCGCGTTGCCGGGCCTAGATGACCACAAAGTGCTGTTTAACGCACAAAGCTGCGACGATGTGATCGCGCAGTTAAAAGCCCTCGGCACTGGCGAAATTGTGGTGAAAAACGGCAAAGATGGCGCTGTGGTCTGGGCTAGTGGAGAACGTTTTGTCATGCCGGCAGTGAAGGTAAAAAAAGTAGTGGATACCACGGCTGCCGGCGATTCTTTTAATGGCGGTTATCTGGCTGCGCGTCTGGCTGGACAGCCAGCAAAGCTCGCAGCGCAGCAGGCAGCGGCACTGGCTGCCTTTGTGGTGGAACATACCGGTGCCATTGTTAGCATCGAAAACTTCCGCGCCTTCAAAGCGCATGACAGTGTGTAACACGCTGAATTAAAACAGGCGCTGCGCCAAACGCCGCCCGTTTCCTCAACAGGCCCTATGTGACAGGAGCTGTGTATGTCTGAGTTACATTTGTTATTCCCGACGGCGGCGCAAGTGGCCGCTGAATGCCCTGCACCGGTTTATCTGGCGCAGCGTCACTATCTGATTGATGGTGAATTGTGTCATTGGCCTGGCGAGCTGGCGGACGTATTCAGTCCGGTGCAGATCCGCGATGACAGCACTGGCAACATTGAGCCTGCGCGACTTGGGGCTACGCCATTGCTAGATAGTGCCGCGGCGCTAAAAGCGCTGGATGCGGCTGTGCGCGCTTATGATTTAGGTCGGGGCGAGTGGCCGACGATGCCGCTGTTGCAGCGCATTCGTCATGTTGAGCAATTCCTCGCCGCGATGGCAGAAAAACGGGCCGCCGTGGTGCAGCTGCTGATGTGGGAAATTGGTAAAAATGCCGCGGACGCCGCCAAAGAATTTGACCGCACCTGTGACTATATTCGCGACACTATTCAGGCGCTGAAACAGCAAGATCGCGCTGCCAGCCATTTTATTACCGAGCAGGGCGTGCTTGGCAAAATCCGTCGCGTACCGCTCGGTGTCGCGCTCTGTATGGGACCTTTTAACTATCCGCTGAATGAAACCTTCACCACGCTGATCCCAGCACTGATGATGGGGAACACTGTGGTGTTTAAACCAGCCAAATACGGTGTGCTACTGATTGAACCGCTGTTGCAGGCTTTTCGGCAGTGTTTCCCGGCCGGTGTCATTAACGTGATTTATGGCCGCGGCCGCGAAACTGTCGGTGCGCTGATGCAAAGTGGCAACGTCGATGTGCTGGCCTTTATCGGCACCAACAAAGGCGCCAGCGATTTAAAACGGCTGCATCCAAAGCCGCACCGGCTCAAAGCGGTGCTTGGTCTTGATGCGAAAAACCCGGCCATAGTGCTGCCTTGCGCTGACCTTCAGGCCACCGCGAAAGAAGTGATTGCCGGAGCCTTGGCTTTCAATGGCCAGCGTTGTACCGCGCTGAAAATTATCTTTGTACCGCGCCGTCAGGCATCGGCTTTATTACCGCTGTTGGCGGCGCAAATTGACGCACTGAAGCTGGCGATGCCGTGGCAGGCTGACGCACAAATTACGCCACTGCCAGAGCCTGGCAAAACCGATGCGATGGCAGCGCTGATTGCGGATGCCCGCGATCACGGCGCGCAAGTGGTGAATTGCGGTGGCGGCAACTTTGCCGGTAGTTTGATGCGTCCAGCCTTGATTTATCCGGTATCGCCAAAGATGCGGCTGTATCAGGAGGAGCAATTCGGCCCCTTAGTGCCAGTGGTGCCTTATGACGATATCAACGAAGTGGTCCATTATGTCATTCGCAGCAACTTCGGCCAGCAATTAAGTATTTTCGGCACTGATGGTCGCGCAATTGGCCCATTAGTCGACATTTTTGCCAATCAGGTCGGCCGGATCAATATCAATAGCCAGTGTCAGCGCAGCCCAGACAGTTTCCCTTTTACTGGCCGCAAAGATTCGGCTGAAGGCACTTTGTCGGTGCAAGACGCTTTACATCAGTTTTCCATTCCAACGCTGGTGGCGACCAAAGGCAATGAAGCGGGCATTCATTTAGTGCGCAATATGGTGCAGCAGCGCGATTCAGCGTTTCTGGCCACGGACTTTTTGTTTTAGGGCTGTTTATTTACTTAAATTTGCCACCGGTAGCAAATGCCGGCAAAGCACAAAAATTTGCAGAAAAGTAACAAAGAAACCACCGCAGCAAGGCCGTCGCACCGCCAGCGGCAGCGCTGTGGTCATGTGTAGGATGTAAAAAAATAATATAAATCAACAAGAAAGGTCGACAGGGTATGACACAATATAAAAATATGCGGCAAAAGCCGCAATTCGCACGGCACGCACTTAGCAGTGCAATATGGCTTGGCCTCATCGCTGCGCCTGCGCTGGCACAGCAAACGCTCACACAGCAAACCGCCGCAACACCGGCCGCCGATACATCAGCAAACACAGCCAATACTAAAACCGCGAAAGCCGAACCGATTGAAGTGATTGAAGTGTCCGGCTTTCGCGGCAGCTTGAACGTCGCGTTGGCGGCCAAACGCGAAGCGGTCGGCAGTAAAGAGACCATTCTGGCTGAAGACTTAGGCAAGTTCCCTGATTTAAACATTGCCGACAGCTTAGCGAGGGTTCCTGGCATTGCGATTGAACAAGACGCCGGCGAAGGCAGACAAATCAGCCTGCGTGGCCTTGGCGCTAGCTTTGTTAAAACGACCATTAACGGCATGGAGTCGGCGTCGGCCGGTGCTGCCACCGATGCGGCTGGTGGCGCCAATAAAAGCCGGGCTTTTGACTTTAATGTCTTTGCCTCAGAGCTGTTTACCCAAATTGATGTGAATAAAACTGCCGCCGCTGAGCTGGAAGATGGCGGTATTTCCGGTAACGTCAATCTGCAAACGGCACGGCCTTTTCAATATCAAGACGACAAGTTCGCTTACAATCTGAATGCGCGCTACAACGATGTGGCGTCGGAGGTGACGCCGCGCGCGTCGATGATGTTTAGCAAAAACTGGGAGAATAGCTTTGGTCTGCTGTTCTCTGCGGCCTATTCAGAAGGTTTGGTGCAAAGTGAAGGCGCCACCACAGTGCGCTGGAGTGCGAACAATCCATCGTGGGCCAGCGGTAACCCCAGCAATCTGCTGACAGCAAAACCAGTGACGCAATTAGACCCAAAGGGAGTTTACACCAATACCAATATGGAAGGTTTGTGGATCCCGCGTATTCCGCGTTATTCAATTTTCAATAAGCAGCAAGACCGGCTGGGTCTTACTGCGGCTGCGCAATATCGCCCGCATGACCATCTGCTGCTGAACGTTGACCTGTTGCACGCAAAACTCGACAGTACCATGGATGAGTTCCAGTACTCGGCGCTGCTGCGGGGTAACGTCTCCAGCCGAACCAAAATCTTCGCCGAAAATCTGGTCACAGACGCCCATCAAACCGTGGTGGCAGGGACTTTATCCGGTGTGCCGATCCGCTCCGAAGCGCGGCAGGATGTATCCACCTCTGATTTTAATCAGGCCACCTTTTCGGGCGATTGGCAGATCAGTGATGCGCTGCAGATGACATTCCTTGCGGGCATCGGCAAATCCGATTTGGACATCCCGTATCAGCGCACTTTTGCGTTGGATGCCAATAACTCCACCTTTGCCTATAGCTTTGATAGCAATATCGATCCTATCAATCTGATAGGGACCAAAGGCACTGGCTTTGGCAGCGGTAGCATGAATATGGATATTCCGGCCTTTGCGTTTGCGCCGGGTCAAGCCTTTGGCAAAAGCTACACTCAGGCTGAATTACAAGCGCTAATGCTGGATCCGGACTTGTACAAAGTTGGTCTGGTTCGTAACCGAAACCAGCAAGTTAATAGCGAAAATACCAATTTTAGCGTCAACTTTAAGTATGAGCTGAATGACGAACTGACGTTGAAATGGGGGCTGAATCAACGCGAATTCAGTACCTTCAACGTCCAATACGACAATGCCTGGCGCGCACTGAATACCGCCACCAACCGCACCAGCGGTGATGCGGCAGAAGTGCTGGTGTTGGGCTTGCCGGCGGCACGTACTGCAGGTGGTCTCTACGGTATTTCGCTTGACGCGGCCGGTCAGCATTTTGGCAAAGCGGCGAATGTGCCAGGCAATTCTACCTTAACGGCGGCGAGCTGGCTGACCACCGACTATCAAAACGTGATGGACGCTTTTTCCGGCGAAAGTTTTTTCCAGGCGAAACAGCGTTATAACGCGACTTACGATATCGAAGAGAAAGTGACTGGCGCCTTTGTGCAGCTGGATTTCCGTTATGAAGTTGCAGGCCGCGAACTGCGCGGCAATATCGGCGGCCGTTACATCGATAACAGTAATCAGTCGGGTATCGTCAACCTGGACCATATCTACGCTGATGGTTACACCGCGGGTCGTGGTGAAGGTGCCCCCTTAGACGGCGGACATGGTTGGCGTTATACCGAAAGTAACGGCAACGACTTTCTGCCCAGCTTAAATTTGGCGTACGATCTGACCGAAGCACTGGTGGGGCGTCTGAGTTTGTCGCGCGCCATTACCCGCCCTGCGATTGCTGATCTGGCGTCAGCCATTAAAGTGAATACGCCGGATGATAAAGATCCAACGGCAACTATTGAAATGGGGGCGGGCCCAACGCTGCGGCCTTATGGATCGGACCAGATCGACCTCGGTTTGGAATGGTACTTTGATGATGAAGCCTTGTTAGCACTGGCGTTGTTTCATAAAAACATCACCGGCCTCAGTAAAGGCTCGCGTCAGGAAGTGTTAGATGCGAACCAACTGAAAAACCTCGGTATTGACTTAGGCACGCGTGACCCAGCGACAGTGACCTGGGATGTGACGCAGTTGCTGAACACACCCGCCGAAGGCGTACGCGGCGCGGAACTGATTTATCAACAGCCGTTTAACTTCCTGCCAGCGCCGTGGAACCGCTTTGGTGTGACGACGAACCTGACCTGGATTGATTACGAGCGCGATGTTGCCGATCCGATGACGCAAAGAGTGATTAGCTTACTGGCAGAAGAAACCTCGCGGTTGAATTACAATTGGACGCTCTACTACGAGCATGATGATTTCAGTGCCAGGCTGTCGTATAACTTCCGCGAGCGTTATATCAAAGAGTATCTGGATAAATACAAAGACGAGGGCAACTGGGGCCGTGGTTATGAAGATAAAGGCCAGCTGAATATCTCGTCGCGCTACAAAATCAGCAAGGATCTGTCGGTTAGCTTTGAGGCCATTAACTTAACCAATGCGGCGACTGAGCAATGGAGCGATGTGTATACGTCAAGGCCAGTGGAATATCTGCTCACGGGCCGGCAGTATCTGGTTGGGATCCGGGGGAGTTTCTAATGGCAAACGCAGCGGCGGGAACTACAAGGCAGGCGATGCTGATCGCCGGCTTGTTGCTGGCTTTGCTGCAGCCAGCGGTGCAGGCGGCTGAGATTTCAGCCGCTGCCGCCGGTAAGCTCGATCTGTGGCAACCGTCAGCAGCGCTCACGCCTGCTTGGCAGGCCTATCTGCAGCAGTCAGCGGCTGATCTGGCATTGCTGCAGCAGCAGCTACAGGCCGAATTGGCGGCGGCAAAGCTGACGGCGCCGTTACCGGCGATAAAAGCAAAACACTTCGGACTGAAAGGCATCGATAACGCTGCGTCGCTCGCGGCAGTGCTGAGTTATCAGACCGTGTTGGGTGGCTGGAGTAAACGCACGGATATGCAGCAAGTGCGCAAACCCGGCCAGCTGGCGGGTTCAGAGCTTGCCTACATTCCCACCTTTGATAACGGTGCCACCAGCACGCAAATTCGCTGGCTGGCGGCTTATTATCCCAACGCTGCTGTGACAGCTAAGGCATCCATCCGCAGTGCGATGACGCAGGCTGTGCAGTTTGTGCTGCGGGCGCAATATCCAAATGGCGGCTTCCCGCAGTCCTATCCGCTGCGTGGTAGTTACCACGATGCCATCACGCTGAATGATAACGTGATGACAGACTTGCTGCACTTGCTGTGGGATATCGCTCATCATGCCGACTATCAATGGCTAAGCGCCGACCTGCGGGCTGCAGCCAAGACGGGCTTTGCCAAAGGCGTAGATTGGCTGGTGCAAGCGCAGGTGCAGGTCGATGGCAAACGCACAGTCTGGACAGCGCAGCATCATCCATTGTCTGGGGTACCGGTCGCAGCCCGGAAGTTTGAACAAATCAGTCTGGTGAGCAGCGAAAGTGCCGCGGTGTTACAGCTGCTATTGGATAAAGCGCCCGATAGCGTCGGGGTATTGCCAGCCTTGTGCAGTGGCATCGCCTGGCTGCAACAGCATCAAATTCGCGACAAAGTGTGGCAACAGCATGACACAGGCTCTGCCCTTGTTGAGAAAAAGGGGGCACAGCTCTGGGCAAGGTTTTATAGCTTACCACAACAAAAACCAGTGTTTTTTGACCGCGACGGCCAGGTGTACCGCGATGTCAATCAGTTGTCACTGGAGCGACAGCAAGGTTATGGCTGGTATCAAACCAATGCCAAAGGCGTGCTGAAAGCCTGGAAGAAAAAACCAGAACTAGCCGCGCAATGTGCAAAGGTCGGCGGTTAAGATGACGTCATATGTTTACGGCTGCATTGCCAGCCGCGCATCAATGTAGCAATGTGTTCAGCAAACGATGTATTGCAACAACGTTACGACGCCATATTGGCGCAGTACCTAGACTAACATGCTGACGCGGCCGTGGTTGCGAGCGCTCAAAAAGTGGCCTGGGTTGATGTTGCTCGTGCTTTGCAAATCTTATCGCGATGGTTAATCTGGTGTTCAGCTGGGACAGGCCAACATCTTAAGCAGATCATGGCTATACCTGTTCATTTTAAGGATAACTCAACATGGAACGACACTTACTACTAGCGGTACTTTCACTTTGTCTTGCCAGCTGCTCACCTGATAGCTCGCAATCACAAGCTCAGATGCCCTCGAGTGAAGCCGCTGATCCCGCGATGGCTACCGCCAATGCTTCGTCATCGCCAGAGGCTTCGCCATCGGCAGACGCGTCTCCATCAGACAATGCGTTGCCGGATCCCGCCGCAGGGGAGCCTATTACGCTGCACGCGCGGCTCCTTTACAAGGATGAGTTTCGTAATCCCACCATAGGCGCGGTGAAATCGTTAGAGGCCAATTTGCATATCACGTCTGATGTTCTTCGTACGGGCCAAGGTGCGGCTGCGAGCTATGCGTTAGATCAAGAGGTTGAACGTGTACAAGGCAGTGTGAAGGCACAAGGGCAGGTGAATTTCACGGCGGATGATATTGCCACGCAAGAGGTTTATCAAATGCAGGGGGATTGGCCGCAGATGACCAAGGCGAGCGCTGGCCAGTTTTCCATTATGTTGCCGGAGCTGTCCGATATTGGCGACGGGCTGCGAATTAAATTACTGGTCAAAGCGCCAGTGGCGGGCAACAAAAGTGCGCAGATCCGCAGCAAAGATCAACAGATAAGCTCCGAGGTGACGCATGCTCGCCCTATGTGGTGTGGCGAACTCGAGGGCGGAAGCGATCTGTGCGATCTGAGTTTCACCATCGATGCTATTCCGACCAGCGCCAAAACGCCCGTCGGCGAAGTGATGTTCGAAAATGCCAAGCAAGCTTATAATCTGCAAGGGAAAAAAGATGCCACAGGCGGTTTGTTGATGTACAGCAATTCGATGCCTGTGTATGGCGCCAGCACCAGCTACGAAAATGGTCATTTTGTCACCCGCTTAAAAACCAATTACACCCAGACCTTAGACGGTGGCACTGTCAGCCAGCAATTGGATATTGTGGTGTGGTCAACGGCGCGTGGCAGTGACTGGCAACCGACATTTTAATAAGAGTTACAAAAGCTTATGTTTACCGAATTGCTAATTGAAGATATTGAAGAAGGCAGCGGCAAAGCCGCGGAGCGCGGTGCGTTAATCACGGCGCATTACCGTGGATTTTTAACCGATGGCACTGAATTTGATTCCAGTTATCGCCATGGTGAGGCCTTTCGCACTGTTCTTAGCAATGGCCGGGTGATCCAAGGCTGGATTTTGGGGCTCAAGGGGATGAAAGCCGGCGGTAAACGCCGGTTATCCGTGCCGGCTGCATTGGCCTATGGTGAGCGGCAGATCGGCACTATGATCCCCGCCAATTCGGATCTGATTTTTGAAATTGAACTGCTGGAAGTGCTGACGCGGGATGATTAGCTGCGGGTGCCGTCATTCAAACTGTGAATCCAAATAGCGATATATAAATAGTTGTAGGCAAACCGAGATTTCCAAACAGCTACTTTCCAACAGCTACGTCCAAACAGCGAAACGCCTTGATGTATGCCACTGGCAACGCCACTTAACATGCGTTTAGGTCTTATGACCTAAACGCCTATCACGTCGATTGATTAGCTTACCCACCACTGCGGCGAATCTTAACTGCATTGGATCTTCACCTTGCCTCGGTGGTGAGCATAGGGTTTACCATACGAATCGTCAGCAGCTTTGCTCCCGCGTTAGTTCAACGCGGTTGACGATTGCTTGGCGACGTAGCAAACTTTTTGTGCTGCAATGTAGGCAATGGTTTTGATGCCTAAACCATAAAGTACGGCCAGTAAACAGATACCCATAGCAGGGCCAAATTCGCTGGCAAAATTTTGGCTGGTCATGCCATTGGCAATGGCCACTGCACCTATCAGGGTCGTAAACCCTCCCAATAAAAGTGCACTGTGGCCTAGTACATTAAAAAAATGTTCTAGTTGTTGGTAATAGGGCGTATCAAAACCTGAACGCGGATCGCATAAAAAACCAAAGGCCAGTTGCGCGGTTTGCCTCGAGGTTGCCCCTATAGCGAATAAAAGTGCGCAGGGGAAGATGAGTGCGAGTGATACCACATCAAAAAACATCGACAGATTGTCTGCACCAGAAATCCACATGACCCACATCGATACCGCTGCAAAAAATAACATGCTAAAAATAAACATAAGCCAATCTCCTCGAGTTTGAGATAAGAAATACCAACAGGTCTGGCACGCTTGTTTGCGATACCACCAACCTGCTTTTGTTGGATGTGTTTTTCGTCGTGCAATAAACTCTTCTTGTAAATCGCCGAGTACAGGTTCTTGCAATGCGCTTGGCAACACCCATTCTAGTAACAGTTGTGCTAATAACGGTGGTTGCAATGCGGGGGGTAACGGGCCTGGGGGGACATCGGCGTGATAGCTCACCTTTTTATGTGGTGTTGGCGGTGCTTGATTTATCATGCAATATCCTCGAGCGTTATGGACTGGACGCCCACACATGGTAATGCGATGCCGGTCCACAATTGATCCAGCGCCGCTTTGCTTCGGCGTAAGGCTTGGCTGCCTTGCGCGGTGATTTCGAAGTGTTTTTTAGCTCGCCCACCGCGTTCGGCGGTGGCCTCTCCGAGTGAGGTGGTCAGCAAACCTTTTTGCTCGAGCCGCTCTAGTGTGGTGTATAACGCACCTATGCTGAGATCGCGGCCCACCCGCTGTGCCAAGTATTGTCGGATTTGCGCCCCGTAGGCTTGATCTTTCAGCTGTAAAATAACCAGCAGCACCATATGCTCCAACTCACCAATAAACTTATCTTGTGACATGAGCTTTATCCGTTTTTTGTTTACTCTACAAAGTAGAGTAAACCTGTCAAAATCGCAATTTTCATAGCAAAAATTTTCACCCTGTAGGGGAGAGATCTGTAGCGAGTCTGTGTGAACGTCCGAGGATGATAAATGGGCGAGAGATTGGGGGGGAGGTTAAGGCAAGCGAGGAATTGTCATAACACGGCCTAAACACGACCACAAAGCCATTGCTATCACAAAAACTTTGCGGCAAGCGCTTAAACCACCTTTCGGATGCACGTCTTAGGCAACTATGGTAAATTCTGCCGCCACGTTTTGAGGCGCCGTTTGGGCAGAACGGATGGGCTAAAATGTAGCGGCAAGAATGTGATGCAAGCGGCTACATGTTTTAAACAAAAGTGTCTTTAAACAAAAGTGTCGTTGCGGTTTTTCGGATGTTTTCGGATTGGGTGCAGTGTTATGCAATGTGACTATTATCAACAAGGCATTTGTCGGTCATGCCAATGGCTGACGTTGCCCTATCCGCAGCAGCTCGAGCAAAAACAGCAACAATTGGTTGAGTTATTAGCGGCCTCTTGGCATGCGGCGGTCCAGCTGGACGACCCCATCGCTTCGGCCGAACAGGGGTTTCGCCACAAAGCCAAGATGGTGGCCGGTGGCAGTGCAACAGCGCCGGTGTTTGGCATTTTAGCGGCGGATCAAGCCGCCAGATCGGTGCAGTCGTTGGTGGCATGCCCGCTTTACCCCGCGCAGTTTCAGCACGCCTTTAGCCTGATCACCGAGTTTTGCCGCGAACTGTCGCTTGAACCTTATGATATTCCAAGCCGCCGCGGCGAGCTTAAGTATATTTTGCTGAGTTTAAGCAGCGATATGCAGCATTGGATGCTTCGTTTTGTGCTGCGTTCTAAGCGCGATCTGGCGCTGTTACAAAAACATTTGCCGCAGTTACAACAACGCTGGCCGGAATTGGCTGTTTGTTCGGTGAATATTCAACCCGATCACAAAGCGATTTTGGAAGGTGACACTGAGATCCTGTTAACCGACACCTCACGGCTGGCAGAGCCTTTGGGTGATGTGATCCTGTATCAACAGCCACAGGGCTTTTTTCAAACCAACCCGCGTTTGGCCGCACGTTTGTACCAAACGGCGGTGCAATGGCTGTTGCCGCTGCAACCTCAGCGCTGCTGGGACCTATTTTGTGGTGTGGGTGGTTTTGCGCTGCATCTGGCGAAGGCTGGTATGGCCGTAACAGGTATCGAGATTTCGCCAGCGGCGATTGAAGCTGCCAAAACCGCCGCAGCGCAGATGGGATTACCGCAGCTTGACTTTATGGCTCTGGATGCAGCTGCGTTTGCCCAAGCGCAGGCGGCGGCGCCCGATGTGTTAGTGGTCAACCCGCCGCGGCGTGGGCTTGGCGCCGCACTTTGTGCCGATATTGATCGCTTGGCGCCGGCGCATCTGTTGTATTCCAGTTGTAACCCAGTCAGTTTGGCGGAGGATTTGCGACGCTTACCGCAGTACCAGCTACAACGGGTGCAATTGTTTGATTTGTTTGCGCATTCACCACATGCTGAGGTGCTGTGCTTACTTCGTCGCTTGCCAAGCTAAGTGTGGTGCAATAACGCTAGTTTTGTCACAAAACGCTTGGCTCGCCGTATCGGCAGTGTAGCTCTTGATGCCGGCGAGGATAGCGCCTGAAAGACCATAAAATGGCGCGTTATGGAAAAAATATGGGTGTGGCGGTGATTATCGTTTGTAACTGTCCCCAGAACCCCAGTATTATCAACTACACTAGTTTTTTCTGAATTTGCTTTTTCGATAGCTCCGACACTGCGCGGCCCTAGCCATGGCTATCTTGCGTCATGGCGACATATGGCAAACTTTGTTATTGCAAGCTTGGTTGTTGCCATAGTGGATATCAAGGCTCAGTGGTGTTGTTAACTGCGATGATTCGCCGGAGTTGCTGATGCATCCTGAAACTCGTCACATGTTTGTGTATGGCTGGTTACTTTTTCCTACGATAGTGCAGGCGTTAACATCGCGGCATTTTCAGCGTTTGCCAGCGCGGCTTGATGGATTTCGGCGTTATGCGGTTAAGCAAACCGTCAGTACGCCAGCTGCAGCGGCAGATGCGACGCCGCCAGTCAGCACGACCACAGTGCCAGCTTTGCCTATTCCGGCCTTGATGGCCGATGCCAAAGCCTGTACGCATGGGGTTTTACTGTTGGATGTAGATGCCAACAGTTTGGCCATGTTGGATGTGTTCGAGGAAGTTGATTCGGGGTTATACAAGCGGCATAGCGTGCGGGTGTTTGCGGATAATCAATGGTTTAATGCCGATTGTTATATGGCTGGTGAATCTTTGCTACCCTATTTGGCTGGCGAATGGTCACCGGATGCGCTAACCCCCGAACAATTTGATTATATGTTAAATACAGTGATCCCTGATTTGTTGAGTGCTTTTCCCCTGCAGGCCTGAGCTGCGCACTGAATAACCGGATCTTGGAAGGTTTCATGTTTCGACATTTATGGTTGGCAGTAGGATGTTTGCTGTCGACGGCTGTGATGGCGGCGCCACCCATTGGGCAATACGCCAATGATTTTCATCAGCTTTTTATGCAGCGTGCCGCGCAAACTAAAGTCCCAGGGGCTGTTTATGTGATTGTGAAAGACGATCGCATTATTAAAGTTGGCGCCTATGGGGTGCGGGTTGCAGGCACCAAAGCTGCCGTGGATGCCAATACGACCTTTCGCTTGGCGTCGGTTTCCAAAACCTTTGCTGGCGCGCTCACCGCACAAGCAGCGCATGAGGGGCGTTTTTCGCTGCAGGATCGGGTCAGTCAGTATGTGCCAGGCTTGAAGTTTCGCAGCCCGGCGATGACAGCGCAGCTCAAGGTCGAGCATTTAATGGCGCAAAGCGCGGGCTTGAGTGATAACGCTTTTGATGATCTGATTGAAGCCAATCAAACTCCGGCGCAAATTTTACCTAAATTTGCCAATATCAATCCGCGTTGCCAGCCAGGGCGCTGCTATGGCTATCAGAACGTGTTGTTTAGCCAAATTGAGACGGTGTTGCTCAAAACCACCGGTAAAACCTACGAGCAGTTAATCAACAGCCGCTTTTTTACCCCATTGCAAATGCATACCGCTTCAGTAGGGTATAGCGGCTTTTTGGCCAGTAAAAACCGCGCTATGCCGCATATTCGCACCAAGCGTGGTTGGGCGGAAACCAAAGTGTTGCCAACCTATTATCGGGTGAATCCGGCTGCCGGTGTCAATGCCAGTGCCATGGATCTGGGCAAATGGTTAATCGCGCGCTTAGGGCATGCCCCCGCCGTGTTAAGCCCAGCGATGCTGCACGATATTCATCAACCACGGATCAAAACCTCCGACAATCTGGCCGGACGTAGTTTTGGCCCATATGTCACCACGGCCCATTATGGTTTGGGCGTGCGGATTTACCAGTTTGGCGACAATATTTTGTATTTCCACGGTGGCGCTGTGCGTGGCTATCGCACGGTATTATCCTATTCGACCGAAAAAGGCTTAGGGCTGGCGGTGCTGGTCAATGCCGAGAGTGATTTTGTGTCCGAGATGGCGGGGCAATTTTGGGCCACCATGCTGGATGGTCAAGCCGCTGTACCCCTAACTCCCGCAGCATCACGGCAAAAAGCCAAACAACGTCAGCAAGCGGTGAATGGCCAGAAAAAAGTAGTGAAAAAGGCAAAAAAGCCAGTGAAGAAAAAAGCGGTGAAGAAAAAAGTCGTTAAGAAAAAAGCAGTGAAAAAAGTACAGAAAAAACCTGCCGTGAAAAAACCAGCAACGAAAAAACCAGTACAGTAACCCAAAACGCCCGGCCAACACCGTTAAACAGCCAGGCTAAGCACCCAGCCACCATCGCTAAATAAAGCGCCAGCTCCAACGCTTTGATGCGGTGTTGAGCTGACGGTAGTTTACGGTGCTGGAGCGGACTGGGAGCTTTTGCCTAGTTCATTCGTTTAGTTCATCCTCAGAGCTAACCTGTATCGTTAATCTGTCGCGTCTGGCGCAGAGTGATGGTCGCGCTGATATAAATCAATATAGAAATCCAAATCCATCGCCGGCAATTCCTGCGCCAGCTGTTGGCGTAGTTCAGGCGTGATGTGATAATTCAGTGGGATCATCGCCAATAACTGCATTAACTCTACCGCACTTTGGGGCTGCCATTGCCAGCGCAGCCGTTGCCGCTGCTGGTGAGAAAATCCTGCTACAGCGCTTATATGCTCGGGATGCAGCCGAGCTTGCTGATAAATGCGTTGTTTAAGATTGAGTAAGTGCTCAGGTGCCGGTGTGACTGTGCATAACCAACCCTGTGGCTTTATCACACGCGCCAATTCACAGGCTTGCGATGGCGCATAAATACGTAAAATGGCATCCAGCGTGGCGGTTTGAAACGGCAGCTGATAAGCACTTGCCACCACACAAGCTAATGCAGGGTAAGCTTTGGCGGCCATTTTGACTGCTACTTTGGCGATATCCATGGCGTGATAGTGCAGATCTGGCCGCACTTTTTGCAGTTGCGCACTGTAATAACCTTCACCACAGCCCAAATCTAATAGCGCCATGGCAGTGCCTAGCTTAGGCAATAACAGTTGTTCGATGGCTTTTGCTAAAGGCGCATAATGGCCGGCATTTAGAAATTCGCGCCGCGCACTGAGCATCTGGGCGTTATCGCCAGGATCGGCCGATTTTTTAAATTGCACCGGCAGGAGGTGGACATAACCTTCTTTAGCCCGATCAAATTGATGACCGTGCCCACAAACTAAACCGGTTGCGTGTCGCGTGAGGGGTAATGCACACAGTGGGCACTGATAAAGGGTTGGGGTCATGGCGCACCTCAAAAAGGCCGCAGTATAGCAGAGCTTCCAAGCTATGGCGCGCTCTAAGCGGTTTGTATGCTTGCATGGCTTGGTGTTTGCTAGCTGGCGGGCGCTTGCAAAAATAGTCATCCGCGGAAGGGGCGTTCCGCTGCCTAGGACTCACAAGAAGCTGCATGGCTCGCGAGCTGGCGAGCCATGAGGTTATGCCTGTGTCAGCAGCATCGTCAGTTCAGCGTATCAGTTGCAGCTAAGATACTCTGCGGATTTGGCTCCGAGAAATATGAGGGTTGTGGTCGATGTTGTGGCGGTAACTTTGATTGGGTCTGGTTATGGTGGGGCTGCTTATGTTGAGGAAGCAGGGCTGACCATAGCACCAGTTGATGCGTCCATACGTCGATAAAGGCTGCCGTAGAGTGCGTCGCTGCGGAGCTTTGTACTTGCAGTAAACTGCCCATCGCCAATGGCGTAATGCTTAGCCCAATGGTGTCCGTCGCTAGTGATGGACGATGCGACTGCCGTTTGATATGGCCCGAACTCAGACCTTGGCAAGGCTTCAAAATAAAGTTCCAGCTTGCCGTTTGCGCAGCTGACGTGCGGAGTGATGGCTCTTGAGTCGCAGTTACTACATTACATATGGCATCGACGTCGTATATGGCATCGCGATAGCTCATGCATTTTAGTGTCGCCTCATCGGCCGCGACCAACTGATACAGTGTATCTGGGCAAGCATCCACTGCTTGCGGTTTTTGAAACAAGTGCAGCAAAAATCGTGCGACCTCGATCGGTGTGGCAGAAAAAAAGTGGCTGACTTGCTGCTGGGGTAACGAGGCGGTTGCCATCTGAGAGTGACTATTGGCGCTAAAGGATTGCTGTTTCATCAATTGCTCCTGCAGGTGCTGAACATGGCGATGACGCCGCTGACCGGGCCTATCGGCAGGTCAGGTTCCGATGTGGCATTGCTCGTTAACATTCGTCGTGATCGACGTTTGCTGCGTTCATTGCGTCGCTTGTCGCATTGGTATCGCTTGCCGCTAAGACGAAGCTGCAGTGCGATATGACTTGCTTCTTTGACCGTGTGACCATCCGCATTAGAATCATTCGCCAGGTAGCTATTAGCCAGGTAGCTATTCGCCAGCGAACGGTCGGACGTGCAGCATCATGTCGAGCTGGTTTCAAATGCGGCAAAAGCTTTACGCAGAGAACGCCAATTCAGTGTAGATGGCCTGCATACGTATGCAAATGGCAGATTTGTGAAATTTTGTTGATGCCGAACATGGAGGATGTGAGGCAGCGCGCAGACAAGACGTATTGCGTACAAGCGCTTACTCGAGCGAGAACTGTGGCCGGCTAGGCGTTTCGTTGCAATAAATCCCATTTATTGCCATAAAGATCCTGAAACACCGCCACAGTAGCATAACTTTCGTGGCGCGGAGCTTCCAAAAAATGCACCCCTGCGGCGACAAATTTGGCATAGTCGCGGGCAAAATTATCGGTTTCTAAAAAGAGCCACACTCGCTCCGCGGCTTGTTGGCCAATACATTGCTGTTGCGCTGGGGTGGAGGCTTTTGCCAAGACTAAAGCGCTGCCACCTTGTGCCGGTTGCACCACCACCCAACGTTTGTTGCCCATGGCGGTATCTTCTTTGAGGACAAAACCGAGCGCGCGACAATAAAAATCGATGGCTTCGTCGTAATCGGCAACTACTATGCTGATGGCGCTTATCATACCGGTCATCTGTGTTCCTTCTGAATAAATACGCCGCCAGAATGACAGCCACAGTGGTAACTATATCATTGACGTCTGCTGCATGCCCAGTGCATGTGGTAGCCATGTTGATGTGTGGCTGGGCTGATAGTCTCTGCTTTGGTATACTGCGGCCATTTTGATATAAGGCGCAGCTGCATGGCGGTATGCGACTTTACCTTTGATGCGATGCGCAGGAGCAACCATGACCACTCAAGACACAACTGTGACCCTCACTGACAACACTGCGCTGGAGCTGTGGAGTTTGGATGAACTCTGTGAGCATGCGTTTGCGATTTTTGAAGAGTTGGCCGAGGAAAATTTATCGGCGGCAGATTATGCACTGTACCAGCGCGAGCACCAAGCACGCGCTTTTGCCGATCTGGTAACTCCAAGTGACGATTGGGTCGAACTGACCATGGCTGATCTCGAGCCAGAACTGCATATCGAAGCACATATCGGTTTAGCTGGGGTAGATGGCGCGGCCGATATCATTTTGGCGCGTATTTTACTCAGCCGTGAAAAACATGAATCGCTGTGCCATGCGCAGTGGCGCGGCCAATAAAACGGCAATCTAAAGCGGTATTCCACGATGGCGATCTGCGTTATGGGTGGCCATGTGCATGCATAAACGTAGCCCCAAGCTGTGATGAGCAAGCCGTCAAAAAAGCTGTGATGAATCAAGCTGAAATGAACCAAGCCTAAATGATCAAAGCTGAAATGAACCAAGCCGGCGAACCTACAGCGGCAAACTTCGACACCAAACCGCAGCCATTATCGCGTGTACAGATCGAGCTTGTTGCCACATCGGCGCAGCTGCATTCGGTGTGGGCGGGGGGCGAGACGCGGCAGCTGGCCATTTATCCACCGCATGCGACCTTGGCGGCGCGTGATTTTGAGTACCGGATCAGCAGTGCTTTGGTGCAGCAAGGCGGCTTTTTTAGCGATTTTACCGGGTACTGGCGGCATTTAGCCTTGCTTGATGGCGATCAGATGCAGCTTGCGATCGGCCAACAGCGGTTTTGTTTAGCATCTGATGCGTATCAGGTGCAATTTGCTGGTCATGAGCCGTGTTATGCCACTTTATTACCGCATAACCGCGCGAGCAGCGCGAACCTTCCTTCAAGCGCCGTCAGCGCTAATGCGAGCAGCACTGATGTAAATACCATTGGTCTGAAAGTGACAGATTTTAATGTCATCCTAAAAGCGCCATGGCAGGCCCGTTTGCACCGTATTGACCACGAGCGTGTCTTGCGTTTGCCAAGTGCGCAGACAGACACAGCCAACCCCTCCAGCGAATCCCACTGGTTGCTCTACAGTCTGGCACCGTATCGGTTGAGTTATAGTGCACACAGTACCGCCTTGACCGAACTCCCAGCGCCATCAATCGGCACGGCAATGGTGACGGCAGAGGAACAAACGGAACAAACGAAACAAGCGGTGCAAACCTCGGACGTTCAGCATTGGCATGCCGCGGCGGGCGATGCCATCCGTATAGCGTTTACGCAGGATGTTGTATCGAACAATTCGCCGTCGTTAATGAATGCGCAAGCTTCAATGAGTGCGCAGGCGGTAAGCCCTGAGCATGACGTCGCGCTTGGTTATGTTCAGATCAGCCCTCATCTGACTTGCGACCATGCTACGGCGTTGAATACCAACGCGGCAGCA
>JACCDR011225896.1_pt1 | contig 39970 bp, 35 predicted proteins | sample 7446431 | NCBI WGS metagenome assembly JACCDR01 (sample SAMN15323443, study PRJNA562643) | freshwater metagenome | isolation source: river surface water | place: USA:Blue River Watershed | collected 2017-08-17
GTTCTCTATCGTGACGAGAACAGTTTTGGTCTGGTAATCGTCAGCACCATGTTGGACTACAGCATTAAGTACATGAAGTATCATTGGGACAGACAACTACTGGGCATTCCCAAGATCACAGAAACCGAGGATGACTATTGGCAAGGATGGATACCGTTACTGCTGGTATCGGATCTCGTCAACGGGTCCACCACGTTTAACGAGGGGTTTCGCAAGAGTCTTTCTTTCTTGGTCAGGCAGTGTTCCAGGAAAACATTGGGCGGACATCATCTTGTTCGCGATCTTCCTCGGGCGGATACAACGTTCTCACTCAAAGATAACGTGTACACCATACGGGTCGGGGAACTTACCCGGCAAACTTCAGAATTCAGCGGGATCAGTGAACGGACGATGCGTTGGATGATGGGAAGCGCCGTCATTAAGGCGCGGGCTTGACGTCAAAGGGTAGGAGGAGGCCTAGGCCTCCTCCTACGACTTTCTTTATTTTTTAGAACAAGCTCATTGCGGTGGCGTGCGAACGCAGCAAAGGACGGGTAGGTTCCTCATCGATCACCCAGTAAGACTCCGCCCCCATGACCGTACGAAACGCCGGTTGGTCGATCGACGACTGACCCAGCAAGATCTCGGTTTGCTCCTTAGACCACTCCAGGATATCAATGCTTCGGCTGGTGATATTAGGTTCCTTCCCGGTATCAAGATCGATTAGCCAGAAACGGCACGGGCTATCTTGACCTTGACGATAAATGCGGGCTTTGGCTTGTTTGAGCTCATAGTCACGCCACGGGGCGTTCATCAGAATCTCTTGGTTCGCCATCAACATCGGGTAGCCTTCTTTTAGTGAATCAAAGGTTGCCACAAACGCCTGGTAACGAGGATCTGAAGCAAAGAGCTTGACGTTGACATCGCGGTCTTTGTTGTTTGGGCCGTAGGCGCTGAGCACACCGACATTCGCCTGTGTCAGGTAACGCTCGCACTCCTCCAGCACATCCGCATAAGACGTAAAGATCAGCGTTTTCTTTTCGGTGTTCAGGATAAGCTCCACCAGGCCTGCGTGACTGACGATGTCCTTCACCGCATTCATACGGGCTTTACCCAGTACGTTACCCAAGGCTTCACCACGAATTTTCAAGCCGACGTATTTCACAGCAGACTTCACATTACGGAATTGCTGGAGTTCAGCACCCCGTAACCCCGACTCGATATCCGCCTCGACCTCTTTGGCAAATCGAGAGTCTTCGTTATCGGTAAAGCTTGAGAAGCCGTGTTTACGGAACTTGTTTACGATCTGACGATATTTAGCCAACTGCTCGAGCTTACCCGGTTCGTTTTGGATACCGAGCGCATACCCGTCAATCACTCGAGTATAGAACGCAAGGAATGTTGGCATCTGCTGTTCGTAAAACTTCACCCGCTCTTGAATGTAGGTGAGCATCTGCATGCGGATCGCTTTTAAGGTGTAGTTCTCACACCCCGGGAAACTGATTGGAACACGAACGATATCAGGTTCTTTGTCCAAGCCCACCAGGGAATCGATCTTGAACTTGACCCGACCAATACGACGGGCGAGCATGTCGTTGAGCTTATCTCGGCTTAACCCGTAGGACTTCAGGAAACGTTCCCGGGCGGTGCCTACGAAGAACGAGTCAATACAGGCAAACACGGTATACGCTTCTCGTCCCAGCGCTTTGAGCGGTGTACCTGACATAGGAAGAACATCGCTGAAGGTAAAGTGGTCTGCCGCGGCGATCAGGTTCTGGGTTTGGGCGGCGCTAAGCTCGTTGAAGTTATGACATTCGTCGATGATCATGTCCACCCCACCCTTGCCCGCGACGCTAAAGATCGACTCGAGCAGTTTAAACCACTGTGGGGTACGGAGATAATCATTGTGCACAATGAAATACTCCGCGCTGGTATCAACCGGTGTGCCGTCTTTTGACGTCCAGATCTTAGGTGGATTTTTAAAGAACTTGTTCTGGATATGTTCTACCCACACCGAATGCACGATGGAGTTAGGGCAAACCACAATGTGTTTCTTTTTACGGTTAAACACCGTCCACATCAGCGATGATACGGTTTTACCCGAACCCGGTTTGGCGTCCAGCAATAACCCCTTTAAGCTGTAGGCTTTCTTCACCGCAGGATAGTGACGAAGAAAGTCTTTCTGCGTTTCATAGGGTTTAAGGTTTGTGATTTTAGCAAGATAATTCCAATCGGGTTCAGGGAAGGTAATATCTTGTGTGTCTTTGATCCAGGTCTCGGTACGCAGCTTAATTTGAAGCTGATGGATGTCGCGCCGATTACTCCAAATATTTTTCGACTGGAGCAGTTTATGTATTAGCAGCTCCAATTCCAAGAGGAAGAAATTATCTGTTACGAATTTCGTTGAGTTCACCCGACGAAACATGTATTTACCAGGCGTCGACGTACCGTACTGTGTTACGATGTCGTCGTTTAAATTACGAAAGTTAATTCCACTGACTTCAGTTATAGTGGGTCCTTGCTTAATAGAGGGCCCGAGCAAATAATGTAACATAACCCACCTTAGGAGTTCCGTAGTGAACGATCAAAATATTTATGCGAATCTGGTAGTAGCTCTTGGCAAAACAAAAGCAGCGGTGTCTGAAATTTCTACGGTGGTGGCCAAGCATGCGTTTCGCGATATCCTGTTTGTTGATATCCGTTACCCGGAAGGCAAACTGCGCGTGGCCATCCACGAAAAGTTTGTTCGTGCGATTAAAACCCGCCTGGAAAAATTCGACGTCGGCTTTCTTGACGAAAAAGTTCTGGACGATCAATTTCAACCTAAACGCTATCGTGGTTCACTCATCATGAACCCGTATCAGTTCAAAGCCAACATTGTTGAAGTTCCGTGTGATCTCAACGCCGTGGTGCCGATCCCTGATTTCGAAGGACTCTATACCGGGGACTTCGAGCGTTTTGACGACAAGCTCACCGCCATGGTGCGTAAGCAGAATAACGTATTTGCAAGCATCGCTGATGAAACCAAAGGCTGGCTTGAAAATACGCAGCTTCCACGCACAGGTGATCTATATTGGTCGTTTGATGTGATTGATCATAAAATCCATTTTTGTCTGGATCCTGTTCCTGCTATCTCTGAAACCGGCGTGACAATTGATCGCACGGCAGTGACACCTGACATCATTGCCTCCTATCCAGAGAAAGATCAGGGATATATTCACAACATCCTCAATCTCGTAGAGCGTCTGAACAACGACCTCACTGAACTGCGTGAAAGCGTGTCCCATCCATTCCTGAAAGAGTGGTCTGAGGGGATAATCTTCACGGCGTATCTGCAGCCACTCTACCAGCAGGTTCATATTCTAATCCCGTTCTCTGATGCTACGCCGGAAGGCAAGAAAATGGTAGAAGAAGAGATCTCCCGCATGATCGACAGCATTATGTTGCTGCGCGAAAAAGAAGGACACGCGATTTATCTTGACCTTACGGCAATGGTGCTGTTCTCTGACATCGACGGTAAGAAAACCCCGATCAGCGATCAGTTTATTCAACGCCGTTTCGGCTGCTTTATTGAGTCGTTTGGTAACGCTGTTCAAGTGGGTCTGGCGCGTACTGACTCTTCAGTGTTTCGCCCGTACGCCGTGTTTAAGAGCGTCAACCCCGATGCCTCGCGCGTTATTAATGAGCAAGGTCAGCGCATTCATTAATCACCTATAATGGTTAACCTCTCCCCTAGGGGAGAGGTTAACGTTATTTTTTTTATTCAGGGGTGGCGTTTTGCTGCATGACTTTCGCTTCAAGCACCTGAACGTAGCGCCGCAGTCGGGTGATCTCGATGTTGGCTTTGTTGAGATCCACCAAATCACCCTGTGTTCCCGTGATGGCGTTTAACCGGGTGGATTCAAACGTGTCCGCATCTGACTTCGATACGTAACCACGGGTGGGTACCGCACCAATAAACACGTTAGGGTTTTGTATTCCTAAGTGGGTTTTGATGTAGGATTTGAAATGATCCAGCGTGGTATTACACACGTCTTTAAGCGTGGGGGGAACAGACCCTAAATCCGCAACAATGCAGATGTGCTCATAAGAAACCCCGTCTGATAACGGAAACGATTTCAGGTAGGTGCTAAGCACGTACACATCAGGATTATTTTTGGAAGTAAGGACAACCACCGCGCCGTTGAGTTGCTGAACGCGCTTTAAGACCGTTGGATAGTCTACCTCACTGACACCAATGGGCTTAAAGATTAACTCATACACGTTTTGATTACGCGCCTGCATTTGCGTAACCGTGGAGATATCCTCAACAACGTAATAGGTCGCCGGATCAACCACTTTATTAAAAGGTTCAATCGCCTCAAACGAGCCGGCGGCAAACAAACTCGGGATGATATTTTTGGTATCCGCCATGGCGCATTATCTCGTGATAATTTGATCAGTGATAAACTGGCTGCGGGTAATCATGGAATACTTCACTTTGCCAATTCGACGAGTAGCGTAGAGCACGCCATTTTTCACCAGACGCTTCACACCGGTTGGCGGGATACCGTCCACGGTTAATACTTCGGCGCCGCTGATCAAACCTTCCATGTCGGATAAGAACTCCAGCGTGTCGCTTGACATCCAGGCAGCTTGAGAATCCGTAGACGGAATCAACCCTAAATCAGGGTAAACGCTGTCGAGCTTAATAACGCCGTCGTGGTTGCTGGGTTTCCCTACAAAAGCGATATTAATCGACTTATAGAGGAACGACAGGAACTGTGTGGATTTTATGAGGTTTGCATCACTCACATCGGGGAGATAGCGTTGTGAGTGGTTCAGCGACGTTTCGTAATCTGTTACCGGAGAATACTGTGACGATGCGGTGGTTTTATTTTCAACCCCTAATCGATCCCAAAAAGGGATACAGGTAAATTCCAATGGATTGAACAGGTCAGCAACCCGCTCTTCCCACACCGACGCAGGTTGTTTTGAGACGGCAAGGATCGCCTCCTGAATCGCTGTGTAAATCTGGTCTTCGGCGTCTGCGGTATTACCGTACGCGATAACCACGAAGTACGCGGGCTGACCTTTATCGTCATTGACGGTGTCAGTCACTTGGAATGAATAGGGTACGCGATCGGTATACGGGTATTCCCCCGCCAGGGCTTTTACCCGGGCTTCTACTTTGTCCGGGGTTTCCTGTGATAGACGGTCTTGAATCTGCTGGTAGTTTCCTGTCGCCAGTATATCGATCTCGCCATCCGGTAAAGGTAGCGCAACATAAATTTCACAATAAGGGTATTCCGCCAAAAAGTACGTATTGGCGAACCAAATCTTAAAGTTGGCAGTATCACCATTTGTCAGGGTCTGCGTTCCCTCAATGTGGGACGGTAACCACAACTTGGAGTTAGTCACCATGGTTCCCACAGAAGAGAACGTAATATTAGCAGAAAACTGACTTCTCAGTAACTGCATGCAGGCGGCCGGGTCGTTAACAATGGCGCCCGCCACCGCCTGGTTATAAAGCCAGTCACACACAGCAAGTTGTCGATTAGACACTTCAGTGGGCATCATTGCGAATTCATCATTCGACGTGCCAAAGAAGTTTACCAACGCTGAAGTAGAAGACGACCCCTGGTAGTAACCAGGATCTTTCGCGTACGTCTGGGCCTTGTTAGATAACTCCCCTAATGACGAAACCGTCTTTTGGTGGTTATCATGCAGCGCCGCGATACTGCAGAAGGAGAGGAAGTTTAGATTCGACATAACCGCGTCCATTAAGGGAAGTTGATAAATGTATCGAATGGCCAAAGAGCTTGTTGACCGGTTCATAGAATGGCTTCTTGCCAGAGCGGGGGGTAGTACGCTAGAAGAGAAACTAATGTCAGCGCTGAAGACAGTTTCTTTTATGTGCGTGGGATTACTCTGGGCGGTAGTCACGTTACTTGTTATCGATTTCAACATGAAGATTCGTCTTAACGATACCGAGAACGCCGCAAGTGTTGTCAACAAAATGTTCGACCCTGACAACAACCCGCTTGATGAATTCGTCACCATCAATCAAGAACTGACGCAGCGTATGCATGCGATGCAAGGTGAAAACGTGCTGCTCTTGCGCGATAACCTGATTTTAGTTCAAGACAACAAACGCCTGTCCCAAGAGAACAACCTGCTGCGTGAAGAGGTGAAATCTCGAGGTCCGGCAAGAAGCCCGCCCAGGGCACGACAGTGATTAATAACCGGAATCCCCATCTATGGGATTCCGGTTATTATTATAGTTAATAAGGTTGACTAATGACAGCAAGCATTAATCTGATCATTTACTTACTTGGTGGAAAAGCTAAAGTCGGAAAAAAAGAAGTCGGTTTTGCTGGCGCATTTGGGTATACGTATGATGTGAATGAAAAGGGTAAGAAGCAGATTGCCAAAGATGTTCCTACCACACTCGGTTATTATACCGGCGGCGGGACTGGGTCTGTAGTTAATCCCATTGACGTTCTCACGATTACTCTCCCCAACAGTGCGGACGAGCACACCGCTTTAATCCATACTTTACTCGAAACCCTCAATTATGCTGTGGCGCACGAAGAGATTCTAAACCTCGGTTTAATTGGTAAGTATCCATGGCTTGAAAAGCTACTGACTGTCGATATAGCAGAACTGGAAAAACGCGAAGGTAAGCTTGGTCGTCTGGAACTCTCTCCAGAAGCTCTGGCTAAAATACCCGCGCTACAACAGGCCTACAAAGCGTTAGAGGGTCGTTCTAAGTTTTGGTTTAACTTTGACAAGTCAGCCGAAGGCGGTCTTGGCATGCGCTCTGCAAATTCCGTGCAGGCCATGGCTGAGGTAATTTCCATTTGGAGTGAAGATAAGGACCCGCTTATCAGCATCTCCCCTAACAAAGAGTATTGGAACCCTGAGTCAGACTTTAACAAAATCGTTTCCGCAAGCCGGTGGTATTGCAACACGGGAGAGGGGAATGAATTTTACGATCTGCATGACGGGTACCGTCGGTACGACTTTGGTAAGATTGACAAAAAGAAATACTACGGTAAATCCACACCCGACGTCACCTACTCCTGTTTGTTTTCAAAACAGCCCGTGACGTTACTCGACAAACTGTTTGACTTCACCGTGAAGAAAACCAAAAACCCTAAAGGGTTGCTGGTCGCAGGTGATTTACAGTTCGTAAAATCTAAAGATGTGGCGCGGATGATCGACTCTTATCCGGGCACCGTTAAAGGTAAAGACCTCGTTATCCCCTTTAAGGTTGGGGGAGCGGAAGAACCTACCTTGATGGAACTCATCGATCCACCTGGACTGTCCTATCGCATCACTGACATCTTTGATGACATCGGAACCGTGTTCCATGCGTTTCTGAACAAAGATGAAACTGGGGGGTATGGACAGTACCAGCATTTTTATGAGATCACTGACCGGATCTACTCAAAAGAAGTCAACGGCAAAGGGGTGACTAAGCTCAAGCTTTCTCCTGAGTTTAAAACCACCACCACGGTGTTAAGAGTCGACGCTAAACACCGTAACGCCGTTAAGCCTGTCCCGCTACATCTGGGGGTTGGATTGGATACCCCTGAGCGAAACGCCTTTAACTCAGTGTCTGACACGGGTGTCCGGGTGTGGATTGGGGTCGATCAATCAAACGATCGCTGTTTGTTCTACCGTACCGTGGTTGAAACGGGTGAGTGGATTTACATTCACACCACCGGTTGCGCCAACGTCCGGGTATTGAACAAATCTGAGCTGGGTCAGAAATAACAATACCCTCCTCCCAAATAGGGAGGAGGGTATATTTCTTATTTCATTTTTTTCATTTCATCGAGCTGCGAATTAAACACCGCGTGCAGTTCGTTAAGCAGACCCACCTGCGCACCTACAATATTTGCCATTTTAACAAACTGAACAAAGTTGTTCTGCAGGGCGAGTAAATCAGATTCTTTTAACACCAAAGACGAATCTTTAATTTTCTCGGCGATCAGATTACCGATGTTCGACACAGAACTTAAATCTTTGGCGAACAGCTCAATGTCACGAGCCTTCAAGGTAGAGACCGCTACGTTGTAACCCTGGATTAAACCAAAGGCGTGTGAGAAAGAGTTATAGCATTGGTTCAGGCGTGATTTCGAGTTGTGGGTATTTTTAACTTTCCCGCCGACGAAATCTTCTGCTTGCTGAACCAGACCGTCAGTCGACGTAATGGAGAAATGATACGTACGACCCATTACACCGGTTTTGGCGAGTTCTTTAAGCCACAAGTAAAAGCGCGCCGCTTCAGTACTACCCGCACTTAATAGCGCGGGAGTTAAGCACACCCCTTTTACATATGTTTCCCAACTCATTGTATTGGGGTCAAAGAACGCAGGGGTGGTGATAAGATCACTCGCGTGAGCAAAGTAATCAACGCCTTTGACCATATTGCGGGTGCGGTCGTAATCGACTTTATGTGCGGAGGCTTTTAACCCCGCCAGCCGACGATCAATCCCCACCATACCTTCTTTAAAAAACAGCGAGACTTTCTCGCCCACGGATAATGATTCCATGCCATCGATTGTCATAGTGCCGACACGCTGGGAATCATCTATAAATTGCTGAATCATAACTGACCTTCCAGTATATAGGTTGAGTAAGATATCATAACATTGCTGAGGAAAAATATGAGTGTTTTCTCTTTTTTACAGAACATGGAGTCAAGTGACAGTGTGCACGTTTCACTGCCTTTCTCCCCGCTGTTCGACATGATTAATGGGCGTTACTTTAAAGGCTTCGACGGCAGAAAATACCTCAACGGTGGTATCACCGAAAACAACGCCACTATCGGCGGCAGCAATACTCAGAAAACTGGTCAGCTCGTGTTTGCGATCTGTCGCTTCTTACACCGTTTTCCGATGGGTGTTGTGATCTATGCTGATTCAGAATCCACACTCGACATCGGACGTCTGGCGGATGCAGTGGATGCACTGTTTGGCGTCGAAGGGTATTTCTACGACAACATTTACGGGACACGCTTTATCTATAAAGCCGGTAACGACGAATTTGACGGTACCGAACTACACAACTTGATCAAGGCGGCGTACAAAAACTTCAAGCAGAATCAGGCTAATCCTGAGATGTACGTTGAAAGTCCGTTCCTGGATAAAAACAACGACCGTATCAAAATTGTTATGCCGATTCTGATCCCGTGCGACTCGTTATCAGACCTGCGCTTCAACGAAGCTTCCGCGAAGTTTGTTGAAGGTGACGTGGATGAAGGCGGTAAGAAGCGTACCCGTGACATGGAGTTTGGTAACCTCAAACGTGTGGTGTTCGAAGATGCTCACCACTTAGGTGGGATCGCCGGTCTGCGCATGTGGTGGGTGGGTCAAGTCGCCGACGTCATCAACATGGACGGTAAGCCGCAGGAAAAACAATCCACCTTTATCCGTCAGGGTAAAAAGGTCGCTAAGTGTCCTAAGGCCATTCTGCAGCTGCCTTCCATCGGTTATGAGATCATCCGTGGTTCTGCGTTGAAGTCTGACCAAGAATGGATGTATCCCAACCCGTTGGGGCGTGATGTGGTGATTGACGCGGATGCACGTGAAAACCCAGACCTGTTGCAATACACATTCACCATGTTCCGCAACAAGCGCGGGTCGTCAGGTCTGCAGTGCACGTTCATCGGCTCTCAGTCAGACGGGATCCAGGAAGGACTTAGCATGTACCACACCGTCAAGAGCGATAATTACTTCGGCCTTAGCGTCGGCTCTAAAGTGTCACATGCGTGTGATCTTTTACCCGACCTGAAAGTGGGTCGCACCACCGTTCGTAATATATTAGCAGAGAATCATAAATTTTATCGTGCTGTGACGATCTGCTATCAGATGTGGTTCATGCAAACGTATTGGCTGCGTCTGGATCCGAAGTACCGTATGACACCTGCTGAATTATATGAAAAGGTAAAACAGCTAGGTTACGACTGGAACAAACTTCTGGAAAACACTGTCGACTATTGGCACCTGAATCCGGCGATTGAAAAAGAGTCTCTCTCTACTTTGGAGCTCCTGGATATCGCCAATGGCGAAGCTACCTACGACTGGTCAGAGTTTAAAGTAGCAAGCGCCGCGAAACAGGCTGCTTGATTTTCACTTTTAGATTGGGAGGGTAACCTCCCACTCTTTTTTTTCACTTGAAGGAATTACTCGCTATGAGCACCGATTTAGCTAAGACCGTTTTAGTAATTTGCGATTCTAACTTCATCAACCTGTGTGATGACCCGGACGCCTATATGACCCGTTTACGCGACGTGCTGCGTCGTCGCATCGGTGATAACATGAATATGGTGACGGTAAGTGGTCGTTACGGATTAAGTAACGTCGACGAAGCCCTGACCACTATTCCGGTTCAGGATCGTAATAAAACTCTCTTTATTCAAACCGTGGAAAATGCCGCAGCAGGTTTTGATGAACTTCAGATTGTCTCCACAGTGGATACCGATCCGTTTATCGAAGGCGTCGCCGAAAGCATGTCCGGTCTACAGAAAAACATCACCCGTTACAAATACAACCGGAGAAGCTAATGAGTGGCAATCGCAAGGCCTTTGAACAGACTGTTTTGGACTTCATGGGTAAAATCACCAAAGGCGGACACAACCGTACTATTTATGAAAATCTGTTCAAACGCATGAGCGATGCTGACATTGAGCAGATGGTAGAGCGTATTGAGGGCGGTCACTGCTTGCCTGTCTACGCCAGTAACTGGGATGCTAATGAGCATCTTGAATTCGATCAACTGGTTAAACTCTCCCGAGAATACGGGGTGGAGCTTGAAACCCAGTTAGTGATCTTTGATATCGATACCGGTATCGAATACATTACTAACGAAACCTACTTCACTGGTACAGCTGAGATCCGTAAACAGCGTCAGATGCTCGTGAAGAAGTTTGGTGCGGCGAAAGATGACACGCGCATCGACGACCTCACCGGTCAGGTCGTGGGTAAATCCCGTGGTACAGGTATCTCAAACCCCGAAGTTCAGGTTCTGATCACGCTCGGACTGCCGACCGTCGCTAAAGAACTCTACGATACCAAAGGCGGTGATCTGAAGGCGCTTGAGATTTATCGAACCGAACTCACCGAAACCGGACGCACCAATATTAACGAAACTCTACGTCGGGGTAGCGGTGTTAAATCCCTGACGACGGCTTACAGCTTATTACGTGGTCGTCACATCGACAACAACCTTAATAAACGATAGGGTGGACGATGAGATCTCAAGTTCTCGCTGATGCAGTAACACAAATCAAAACTGACGTTCAATCACTGGGCGCGCATGAACAGTTATCGGGTATTTTAAGGGTATTGGACGAACACCTGTTCGGACGACCTCTGCTGACCTTCGATGAAGCGGTTGATGACACCGTTGAAAAGATCGGCGATGACACCGACACGTACGACCAACTGCTCGGGCTGGTTATGCGTTTTAGCCTGGAAGTGGACGTCGATACTTTACGGGGAGAAATTCAGCAAGTCCTCGAAGACGTTTCCAAATGCCAGGCGTTTAACGCGCTGTCGGTTAAACTTGAAACCACTCTGGATGTGTGGTTTATGGTCTTTCGTCTCTACGCAGACATGATTGTTACACAGGCGGTCCGTGATGCAGCGTCTCGTTAATGTTTACACCGAGCTCGGGTGTTTGTACGACGAGCGGCGGGCGATCATCGAGCGATTGTTACCTCAAGGTGAGTCATGGGAGAACACGTTTGAAGCACTCTATCAGGAGCGGCGCATCGACTGGTTTGAAAAGCCAGAGATCGGCGTTACCATGGAGCGTTACCGAAAGGCGATGGCGGAACGTGATATTACCTTGTTCACGGCTATCCTCCCAACGAGCTTGATGACCCGTATCCTTACCCTGGTGTTGGACGTTGATCAGATGATCGGCAAACCCATCAACATCGGTAAAGTAGGGATCACGGTGAACTGCTGGCCATATGAACTCGACGATGAAATGAAAGTGGACTTGGAAGAGTCGCTGAAAGCCGTGGTACCTTACGAAGCGGACTTTACGTTTATCTTCGTACCTGATAATAAAGTCACAGCTTCTTTCTTTCGTCCTTACACCCACGTTTTTAAATACAACCTGCTGGGTGAAGGTGGTAAGGCGTTTGTCGAGACCATTGCTGATAACCCGATCAAAGACGTGAAGTTTTACGTGCCTGATCTGTACGCGCGTAATCCTGAGACAGACATCTTTGCTGAACCTGAAGAGGTGATACAAAAGATGGGGGTGATGCTCGCTCCCGCATTGTCTCTTTTCCCGGTGCGTCATCAGGTTTACGATTATCGTCAAGCCTGATACTCTGTTAACGGCGGATATCCGCCGTTAACAGTTATTTTGCATTTGGTTTATTTTACGGAGTTGCCGTCAAAGTCAAGTCCGATGATACCGCCGGTTAATTCACCTGGTTTGATATCTGCGAACGTTTGAGACTCGCCCTCTTTATTTCCGAGCGGGTCCATAAAGATACCCACACCGGAGAACGTTGGGAGCTGAATGTCCCCAGACGCCAAACTTCCCAGTGCTTCCACCATTTGCCGGAAGGCCACTTTGTTGTCTTCGGAGTCCTGCTTTTTCTGACGTTCTTTACGATCGTCACGCACGGATTTTTCCAACTGACCTATAAGACTGCTAAGCGCTTCCAAAAGTTTAGGGTCATTGGGACGGTGCATGTACGCGTTGGAGGCGATATCAAGGATAACCGAGCGATGTGCCTGAATAGCTTCGATCAGCGTATTTTGTTCCGGGTCTTCTTCCTTCGATCGCAGCGCGCTCTGAATACCCTCAAGGACACCCTTAATGCGCTGATCCAGGATATCCCCTTCTTTGGGTTGTTCAATCATAATTATTCAGTCCTATATTACTTAGGTGAAGCTACCCATCTTTTGAAACTTGCGTTCGACCCGTACAGGTAACTTTTAGATGAAATGGAAAAAATGGTTATACAAGGTGGTGCCTTTTAAATCGGTACGGAAAAAACTCATCGCGTCGTATATTTATCAACTTGATGAAATTCGGCAAATGTTTCTTCCCAAACGACAGACCTCGGTAATCGACGTGTGTGCGCCGCTATACGATCTTGTATCGTCGCTACCCGATATTACACCGCCTTCCCAAAACACGCTTAAAACGTTTCTCATCGACTCTCGCGTGGGGTCTTCGAACACGTTACTCAAACTCACCACCGCCGGGCGCGAAGGGAATATCCCCGCGTTCAGTAATTACCTGGGAGGAGGAATCTTTTCTGAGAAAAAAGAAATACGTTTTGCCGATTGGTACTCCAACACCGCGTCGGTACAAAACATCATTAGCGTTATTTTAGACCAACTCAAGGAAGCCCACGTTATCAATCTGCTCTCGACCCAGGAAGGGGATATCACTAAAGCGCAACTCGTTGACGATATAGCAGATGAAGCCATCGAATTCTACAACTCGCCTTATTTTAAATTCGTGTTGTTGGATTTCATCGAATTGCTGGATATCCTCCTGCAAGGGTATTACGGAGATCACTATGACCAAGCCCGTCAAAGAGAAGGCTGAGCTTGACTTACGTAAAGTCAGCTCTAAACCCATCGACGATAATGAATTGCAAGATGCACCGGCACGACTATTTCGTAAGTTACTCCGCGTTTGCAATATCAACGTCGATAAGTGGACGGTATTACTTAACGACCATTTACGCTGGGAAATCACAGAGAAAGACCCCAAAGAGGCCAAACGTCAACGTCAGACCGCCTGGGGAAATATTCGTGATGCCTATTTCCAAAAACCCACGTTAACCTTCCCCAAGCTTTTAGCCGGTTTAAGTATTTTGCGTATGAAGGAATGTGAGATAATCATTCGTACGCGCGATCATGAGGGGAATGTTTTCGAGGTAACGGAAAAGGTGAAGATTGCGAGTAGCTGGGATCTTCGCAAAAAGAACGACGCCGCGCCCGACAAGGGAGAAACCGGTAAGAAGAAAACGTAATGGTATGGGCTAAGTCTTGACCCCTGAGGGGTCAAGACTTAGCAAACTCTTCTTATTTTTTTTAGGTAAATTCACATGCTTGGTACAGACTTTACTGGACTAGATATTTTTAAAGATATTGATCTGACCAGCCCCATCGAACAAATGTCGAAGGAGATCGGTCAACAAGTCGCGGGTATTAAAGATCAAACGTTATCCGTCGTTAATACAGGCGCCAGTAAACTTAAAGAAGGTGTTGCTTTAATCAACGAGGCTGACACGCAGTTCTTTAACGCGATCAACAACTTTAAATCAGAAACCTTAGGCAAGCTCAACTCCTTGCTAAGTACGTTGACCGGCGGAATGCTTAACATCAACGACTTCACGGATTTGATTTCACTGGTGGACGGCTTCAAGCTCGACGCAAGTGCGTTACTGAACAAGCTCAGCGGATTGGTAGGGTTTGACATTGGGAATATCCCGGGGTTTGCCAACAACTTCTTAAACAAGCTCATGAGTCAGCTCAACCAGGTGTCGGGTGGTTACTTGGGATCGATCCGTGGTAAGGACGGGGTGATCCTACAGATGACTCGTACGTTCAATAACGGCGTCACCCAGACCCTCACCGAAACCTTGGCCAAACTCGGACTGGGCAATTATTCCGACTACTACAGTGTCGCGGTAAAGAACTCACTCTACAACACCCTGATGGACGAAACCATCAAAGCGGGAATGGTCGACGCCTACGTTCCTCTTTATCAGAAATACGACGACCGTAATGACGCAGATCTCGCCATCATTGGCGGGTTAGGTAACGCGCTAAGCAACGGTGATGTAGTAAGCGTGCGAAAGCTCACCGCCACGGTTCAGGATATGTCGATACAAGTCATCGCTGCGACCTATCCTAACGGCGCTGAGACGCTCTTAGAGAACTTTAAAATACAACCCGGGGCTACCGCGAGGGATTATCCGGAAATCGCTAAGAATCTCTTAGAGGCGTGCATTGCGATAGGTGGGGAGAACTGGTGGAAAGTCTATACCACGAATTGGGGATGGGTACCTAATTTGTTAATGGGGTCGAAGCTCACCCCCGATGTCATAAAGGTCATGATGGATAACCAGGATCTTTTTCCGTTGATGGCGGTGAGAAACCGTTACGATGAACACGACGCTATTGATCAGTTTATTATTGATTTCCCAACCGTACCGTTTAAACGGTAAATAACTGGAGAAGCCGAAAGGCTTCTCCAGTTAGGGTTATTTTTTTTGCCCTTTATTTACATGGTTTAGTTTATCTTGGGAATTGAGTGAAAAACAATTTGCCAGCATCCCCAACGATACTATCTGTTACCATCCCCGCCACATTCGATGCACTGAAGGACTGTTCTAAGTTCTTCTGGGCACGGGTGAGGCGGTTTGATAATTTGTTCCATTTAAGCACCGTATCCAAATAGTCCATGCCGGATAAGCGGGTCAGGTAATCGTTGTACTTTCCAACATCCCCGATCATATTTTTAAAGACACTTGCGGGGTTAGTGAGATCCAGCGGGCTGATAGCACGACTCACCGGTAGCGACACCACTTTCTCAAGATCGATGACACCTAGATCAATGGTCATGTTTAAAGGTGAACGTCCTTTAGTCCACCCTCCTAATCCATCTCCGATGGTGACCGTGGCAGAATCCACAAGTCCCGTTCGGATGATAGACCGAGACTTAGAGAAAAGCTTGACCACAAACGGAGAGGTGTAGGCTGACCCACCCGCGCCATTCGGCATAAAGAGTGGTGCGAGCAGTGAGAACGGTACCCATAAACACGTTAACTGTGAATAGGGGTGAGCGTAAGTGGAATCCAACCTAATACGGTAGTTCTCTTTGTGCAGCGACACCGAAGAATCACTCCAGTGGTCTGCAACCGACACGTAGGAGTTATTGATCATTGCCAGCGCGATATTGGATACCGACATAGAACTCGCAACACCTGAAACTAAATCTTTAGCGCCTTGGATCATGGAGTCCAGACCTGGTATCCCGGTGTTACCCCCCATCATATCAAACTTGATATCATTAACCGCCCGTACCTTGGAGTTAAACTTATCCGCAATAGGGGACGGTGAGGTGGAGTTAGAGAAAGAATCGGTGACCGGACCTGAGTGCTCGATCCGCCAGGTAATCGCGTCCATACCTCCGGCCCAGGCGGTTTGAACTTGATCAAGAACCTGCCCCGCCCACGATTTATCCGTGGCCTGACTTTCCGCCGCCTGGTATGCCTGTTGCACACCTTCGACGGTTTTACCGGGGGACGCAGGAGAGGGAATGGTCTGGTTATCGGCAGAAGACGCCTGTGTACCGTAAGAGCCTGACGTCGTTAACTGGGTATCTGAGTTAACGGTGTTGGTCTGGTTGTTCGCGCTGTCCGTTACCGTACTACCTGGGGTGGTGTAGGCCTGCTGGTCTAGATACGAAGAGGCCACCTCCGGGTAAGACCCTTCATCGTCTCCGCGTTGCTTACCAGTGTTCGCCAACTCTTTTTTCAGATAGTCGCTGAGTGAATATCCTGAACCTGAAAGCGTGCCGCGTCCAAAATGAATATCACGTAGTACACCCTCCATCGCCGCATATTTCTCTTGCACTGAGTTAATGCTGAGATCGTCGTTGAGTTTATCAAGTTCACTTAGGAACTGACGGTACTTACGCGTCCCTCGAGAAATCAAACGAATAAGGTCGATAGTCCCGTCCTCGTTAATGGAATCCGGGAACAACGTGTTAAGGCGAGCAAGCTCTTCCTGGTAATTAGCTGCCTGATCCGGGTTAACGCCATTGACGGGGGCGCCATCAGGCTTCTTCATGGCCAACACGGGCTTGATGAACCCTTTAGACGTCGCAATGTCATTTAACAGATTCGTCGCGGCCGTAAGGTACATACCCATGGCGGGCTTCACATACCAATACTGGTTACGCGGAACATCCATTAAGAAGTGTAAGAAGGAGACCCCAATACTGATAAGTTGCACCGGCCAAAATGCAATAGTTCCGATGCCTTGACCGAGGTAAAACGCGATAGACGGGGCGCGTCCTTTGTTAGCAATAATAGCGGCTACCGGATCGAACATACCCGAAATGAACGTCAGGAGTCCGGTAAACTCAGGTACGCCCGCGGTAATCGTCATCAAGGACACGTTGTCATCGATAAGCGACTTATACTCCGAACCCATTCCACCGTTACCGGAAGCCAGGAACTTCGTGTGTCGGGGATCGGTGGCCGGACTGTATTGAGGGATGGGGTTAACGTAACGGTTGTCGCCGACCTGACTACTAAAGAAATTGTAGTACAAATCTTTGTTGAGGTGGTCACGAATTTTGGTATTTTCGATACCAGTACACATCAGCTTAAACGATTTCGTAATAAGCTGCTTATCCATTAGCGAAATGGGAGAGGGCATTAGAAACTCCAATCGTGAGAAAGGAGGGCCGAAGCCCTCCCGTTAGTACTTAGAACTCCCCGTGGAAACACGCGGATCTGGCGCTTTGCTGGCATTACCCTGATGGGTCGCCTCCAAGAGCTTGGCAAGCAATTGGTTTGTCAAGGCCTGCTGACCCACTGCCGTCTCTTCCGGTTTCAACGTAGGGGCAGGGGCAGGGGCCTCTGTAACCTTGGGTTGAATCGGTGGGAGTGTTGGTAGCGGGGATGGCGCAGAGGAGTTACGCGGTTTCTCCGAGTAAGGCGCTTTAGGTGTAGGTGCTGAGGACGATACAGAACCCTGAGATGCGGCGCTACCACTGGTCGCTTCTGCAACGCCGGCAAGACTCGAACCGGATGCATCTTTGGCTGACGCCGGTCCCGCTCCTGGTGGTGGGGTGGTCGCGGAGCTTGGAACTTTCTCTCCATTAGCACCCGCCATCGGAGATCCCGCCGCGGTAACTTCACCCGGGGGGGTCTGCGCGGCCGCGCTTTCTTCAGGTTTAAGATCACCCGCGCTAAGCTGCTGCAGATAACGGTTGTAGAGCACGGTACGCGCTGGCATGTCGGGTAACCCGTTCGGATTAAGCCCACCCGCAGCATACTGGAACCCGGTGGTAGGGATAGACTGAAGACGTTTGTTGTTCTGGAGATACCAGACCAGCGTCTTCGCCATGATCTTCGGATCGGTCGACACCAACTCAGGGTTGTTGATCAAATCGATACCTAAATCCTGACTTGCTTTCGCAAAGTTATCATGCCCCGTTAACTGAATGAACCCGCGTCCTCGATAAAGCCAGCCGTCATTCGGACCGGTGTTCCCCATGCGCCCACCGTACACCGCGTTGGCGATACTAGGTGGTCCGCCCGCTGCAACTTCTCGAGCTTGTGCCAGGGACTTGATCTTACTCGGGAAGATTTTCATCAAACGAGCCGGATCGCGGTAGTTCATGTTTTCAGCAGTGTGGCGGAAGCCTCCTGATTCGAAGTTCGCCAACGCGAGCATCTCGGCGATTACACGAGGATCCGTAAAGCCCGCAGCCATCATTTCCTTCATGATTAACTGCTCAGCGGCTTTTTGCGGAACACTCACTCCTTTGTCATTTCCTACTGACGGATTTGACCCCATACTGTTATCTTGCTTAACGCCTGAGAAATCCAGCATGGAGGTATCAGTACTCCCCCGTACCGGGGCCATGTTAACCTGGGGAAGATCAGCAATGTTGTCATTGGGAGCCGCAGTGTTTGCCACTTTGGTGTTCAACACATTCTGACCCATGGTACGGGTATTACCAAGATCGGCTATCGCTTGCGGACTGGTTTTCTCCGCTTCAGCAACCGGGTCCTTCAACCGGGCGGCCGTTGCGAGGGTCTCCAGGTTTTTCATGAAGTCCTGAGCGCGAGCTTCATTACCAAGCGACGTAGTTCTCTTGCCAAATGGAGACGCCGAGATGTTCCACAGGGATTTAACCTCTTTCCCAGTAGTAACCTTGAGGTCCATCAGGATTTTGCCGAAGTTGTACTTCGACGTCATAGAGAGTGAACGCCATGCTGCTTTTGGTTTCGCCCCACGATTCTCATAGGTGAACTTCACCCACTCCATACAGACCGGTAGAAAACGATCACGGAACCAGATACTCCAATTGCCAGTCTGATCATCTTCTAAACGGAACGTATTTTTGAACAGGTTGTAGATCGCCCCTGTCGTTGATTTAAAGCGCGCGTCTTTCCCGATGATGTCAATGTATTCTTCACAATAACGTTCGAGTTTGAGCACGGCTTCGCATCGCCATGGAATGTTATCCGAGTTACCGTAAGCGGCAAGGCGCATGGATGTCACGATATCGAGCGGTCGATCACCACCCGGGAGCAAGTCGGTGACATCAATATCCGCCACCTGTTTACCGATTGGGAATTTTTGATCAATTGCTTTGGTGTCATCGTGGTCCTGATAGGTGCCGTTTAAACGCATTTTCATGCGATCCAGGAACCCACCGTTTTCAGACGCTTCTATCGTTTCCTTGGTGCTCTTGAGCTTCACCACACCGTCTTTCACCAATCCATCTTCACTTCGACCGTGACGGTCGTTGTATTTACGGATATTAGCTAGACACTCGATCACGATGCGCTGTGTTTCGTCGCGACCGATGATCGGGTTATTGGGATCAAAGCCCCCACTCACCATGTAGGGGTGTGGACTCACACCTGATATCGCTGAAGACACCTGGCTGACCAGCGCGTAGATTTTCGGGTCGGTTGAACGGTCAAACTCTTCAAACGACTTAAATCCAGCTGTATCCAGTGCAGCGGCGTAAATCAGAAATACCGGCTTGAAGCGAAGATTGAACCAGGTATAGAACGCTTTGGTGGCGCTTGCGTCTCGCGCATCCGGCGCGATACCCGCGAAGATCTTTTCAAGCGGCGCGGTATTAGCGATAGCGGCTTCACCCCCACGCACCACAACGTAGTCTTTAAGTCCTTCCTCAATAGCCCGGACTTTACCGGCGAGATCCGAGTCGACATCCTTAATCCCGTATTCCGCCATACGCAGTCGGAACTGCTCTCCTTTACCCTTGGCGTAATACTGATAGATTAACCAACCCGCACCCGCAACAGCACCCACCCCAAGCGTGATCGGGTTAAAGATCAAAGGTGCTGCAGCGCCAATGGCTGATCCTGCCGCGCTGATCCCACCGTATCCGGCAGACACCAAACCGCCCAGCGACATGTTGTAGCCGAGCATGCCGGCGGCACCGGTTAACGCGGTGTATCCCCCCACCACATTCGCACCTGCTCCGGCGATGTTCATGGCCTTGTCTGCGGCGGACCCTTCTTCTACGTCCATGATCTGACGACCCGCGTCCAGCAACAGTGAAGCCCCACCGGCTATCGAAACACCTTTAGCCACTTTAGAGAGCCCACCCATGACATTGAAGCGACGCCGACGCCCACCTCGACCATTGCGACGATTACGACGACGGTTACGTCCTTCCCCCTCTTCTCCCCCACCTGCTTCGCCCGCCGCTTCGGTGAGGTTATCCAACACCCCACCTGCCGCATCCTCGGCTTTACCAGTTAGCAGTGACGCCAGGAGTTTACCCAGTCCCGCAATACCACCCGCAATCATGGGGAGTGTTTTAAGTCCCATGGTCAGGAATTTAGGGAATAGGTTTAACGCGCCGCCAGCAAGTGACCCGATCATCCCAAGCGGGTTTTTCATGAAGTCGACCAGATTCCCTAAGAAACCTTTGCCGTCTTTCTTACCGTCGTTTTTGTCATCACCTTCCTGGTCACCAAGCTCTTCAGCAATTTTGTTGACCGAGTCCTGGAACCGCTCTTTAGCCGCTTCCTTTTTCTGGAACTCTTTGTCTTGCAGGGAGTTAGCGCGACCTTGGTGCGTTTCCCCAAGTTCCTCCGCCATCTTCCGTACGGCATCCGGCATACCACTTCCGCTAACAGGGTCATAACCGAATTGACGGCAAAGCAGCGCGTAGATTTGATCCAGGCGATCCACGACGGGTTTCTGTGAACCGGAGGTGTCATCTTTCTTACCAAAAGCACCGGACGCACGGTTTTTAAGATTACCCCCAGCGCGACTCAACCCGCCCATCAACGCATTACCGCCGCGCTGCAGACCGTTACGCAAACTATCCACTTTGACACCGGCTGATGTGATTAACCCATTATCCACATCTTCTTGTGTTAAGATCTGATTACCGTCAGCGTCATAGACCGGGCCGTCGATCTCATTCCAGCCATTAATCACTTCCATCGCGCCGTTGACTTCACGGAAGTAACGGCCGGCTTGGAAACCTTTACGAGTAAGCGTAGGGTTCTTATCACCATTACGGTAAACGTCAAGTTGGTAGATCGCATTACGACCACCTTCGAGCAAGCGTTTGGCTTTACCCAGCGGATCAAGGAATTTAAAGACTTTTAACGCAGCGTTTTTAGCCGCGCTCAAACCCTTTAATACCACCGCGCGTCCGTCCGGACCAAAGAGTTTACCGGCAAGCGTTTTAGCGGAGACTACTGTTCCGGTAACAGTATCCACCACCGCTCCCTTGATCTGACCCCAGCTCGTAACGACTTTCTTTAAGAGTTGATCAAAATACTCACCGGCTTTGAGCTTACGCGACTCAAGGATAGGGACTTCGGAATCTTCGGTATAAAGATCTTGGTTGTCGTTTGCTTCATCAGCGTTAGCCTGCGAACTCGCCCGCTTGTAAAGCATCCAGAGTGCACCCGTCCCTCCTACCAGGGCTGCAAGTTTAGGATCGTGTGAAGCTATTGCACCTAAACCACCCAGGAACCCACCCAGCAGCAGAGGTTGATTAGAGAGGACTTTGTCCATGCCTGATTTAAGAAGCTGACCGGCTTGACCCCCCATACCTTTAAGACGCTCGAGCAGCGACTTACGATCAGATTCCTGACGCTCACCAGATTGCGGTGTTCCGCCAGCATTTTGCGAAATACCCTTTTCATGCAATGCTTTAAGAATCTCGATTTGTTTCTCACCGCCTAAATGGATTAACTCCAATGTGCGGTTAGTCACATCCATCTTCTGCAGCATCTCACCCATAGACGGAGAAAGGTCAGGTGTGGGGGATCCACCCTGGTTGTTCTGCAAAGACTCTTTAAGTTCATTTAGCGCGTTGATCAACCCACCGTTGTCATTCGGGGTTGGCGGGAGCGGACCACCACCGAAACCGCCGGCGCGAGTTGACCCCGGGGGAGGTGGGGTAGGATCGAGATCATGGTCACTATGACCGTTACCGGCGTTGCCGTTGACATGTTGACGGAAACGATCCCAGTACTGATCCATGTTGAACAGATCCTGACCGTCTTTGGTCGTGATGATGTTCATCTCACGCAACAGGTCGTCCATACCTGCGTTGCGTAACAAATCCGTTTGGTTAGAAACGTTAGGAATGTATCCTTTCAGGCTTGAAGCCGCACGACTGACATTTGCGGCAAGTTCTTGCCCGCTGTCGGTTGGGAGATTGAAAACACCTTTAAGGCTGTCGAGTCCGCCTTTCTGGAATTGTTCAATGTGATCGTCAGTGATGCCGAAACTTCCCCGCATCAGTTGGTCGATCTCTTTGGCTGCCGACGCACTATAACCGTTTTCGGCCGACAGACCGATGAAATTATACGGGTTAAAGCCGCGATCTTTGTCCACGTCCTGGGCAAGGCGGAACGCCAGCATATTACGGGCTTCGGGAGACAACACACCGGATTTATCGAGTTGGTCAACAATCCCGTGTGAACTGCGAGAGAACATCGAGAATTGCTGCTTATCGAAAAGCTGGTTCTCTACGGCTTTCTTCGTCGAGGTCCGGTTAAGGAACTTACCCGTACGGTAATCGTAACGCTCACCCTCCAGGCTGTCATCCCCGGTACGCATCTTCTCCAGGGTCAAATGAATCTTAGAGAACCATCCCGGTATTACTTCGTTTAGCGTACGATCTGACTGACGTGTCCACAGCGAAACCTGACCCATGTCACTTAAGCTGCGTTTTTGCAGATTAAAGCGGGTGCCGGACGATTCGTTGATATTCCACGCGACATCATTTAAGCGATTACCGGCGAAGTTCTTGGTTTTCTGGCGAGCATTCCAGATCGCCCTGGGAAGAGGACGTTTACCCTGAGGGAGACTCTGGACGTATTCTTCGTACGTGGTGATGTCTTCTTCGTAATGCCAGTTATCTGCGAGCAGAGAGTTGACGTTTCCCGCACCGTTGCTAACGCCATAACTCAGTACGTTACCGACCTTAGACGCCCGCTTATACACCGACTCGAAACGCGCTGCTTCACCCGGGAAGCTTCTCTTCATCCGGTCGACGAGTTTACGCCCTTGGCCTGAACGGAAGAACTCAGGGGTTTTACCAATCAACGCGTTAGCGAGTTGGCGACCAATCATGTCACCCCAATTGACGTCCATCCCCGATGACATCTCTGAACCCATTCGGATGTCGCCGATCAGACTCGATAGCCCACCAATGGAATCTTGTCGGGCGTTCTTACCCACTAACCCGGAAATCCAGTTACTCAAGCCGCCGGTACGACTCATCATCGTGCCGAGCATTTTGTTGCGCAACATCCCTTTACCGGTCTGCCAGGTAGAGGTCTTTTCGAAATCAGATTTAGCCGACTGCACGCTAATATTTTTCAGTTCAGAAATCGAGCGATGCATTGCCGCTTCCATGAACTTGTAATATTTGGCGTTGGTGAGATACATACGGCTCAGCAGGTCAATCTTGGCTGCGTCGTTGCGGGCCTGTACCTTACGCTGGTAGTTCAGTACTGCGCGAAGTGTGGTATCCATCGACCCCAGGGTCACCGCCGAGGCTTTAAGATACCCAACTTGTGTCCCTCCCACCTGCGCGATGGTTTCGCTGATCGCCTGACCAATTCCGCCTGTGGCTTTGGTTTGTTCACCCAGAGCTTTTAGCGTCATCAGTGAGACTTCTTCGTCTGTCACCGCTTCAGTAGTCGGGGTTTGATCGCCGGTGCTGTAGTCGCGTTTTTCCCAGTCGCTGAAGTCTTTTTCACTGAATTTATCCAGGCCGTCAGCAATCTTATTAGGTACACGCTCCCGGTATTTGTCCATGGTATTTTGGACAATTACCTGTAAATCACTAACCGCAGAATGGGAGGAATTCTTCAACTCCTCCATTAAGTCCCGCTTTTTACTCTGCAGTTCTTGAGCGTAATCAAACACATGACCATAAGAACGCGGAAGCGCCATCCGGGCTACGCGCAGACGACCTTCACTGGTCGCGTACGTCCCGTCTTTAAGTCCGCTTAAAAAACCAGTAGCGACAGAGCTGATAAAGCCTTTCTTCTTCTCGTCGAAATCCGAATCGAAGCTCATGTCGCCACCGAAGGGGTCATCACCCCAATCATCTAGGCTAAAATCATCTGCCATAACAACCTCGTGGTGTGTATATGAATCCAACTAATTTGTCGTTGCTCAACCCCAAGAAGGTCATGTGGGGAATAATGAAGCAAGTGACGTCCACCGATGTTCACGAAGGCGTCACCAATAACTTGCATGAAGACGGGCTTTACTCTACGTCCATATTCGGTCGCGTTGGCTCAGACCAACGCGACGTGACTGAGTCTTATATTGATGTCAAAATTCCCGTCTTCAACCCCACCTACTTTAAAGCGCTGATTCAGCTCAAATCACTTTATCTCGGTATAATCAAAGGTACGGAATACGCCCTCTGGGATGAAAAGGAGAAGGACTTCATAAAATCGAATATTTTAGAAGGGGAAACGGGTTACGGTTTCTTTATGACCCACTTCTACGATATGGAACCGCGCTTGAACGAGTCGTATCGCAGGCGACAACGCGTGGAGATGGTGACCCGCTTTCGGGACATCGCCACCACTAACCGCATTCTGGTGATTCCAGCCGGCATCCGCGACATTCAGATCCAACCCGACGGGCAGGTCGTGGAGCAAGAGATTAATGATCTCTATCGCAAAGTGCTGTTCCGTAGCCGCGCGGTGGTGATGCAGCCGGGTGAAGAAAACAACGCCATCTACGATAACGTCCGTTGGAGCATTCAATCTGCCTTCAACGACATCGACCAGTATATCTTTGAACTTACTGAAGGCAAGACGGGTTATTTTCGTCGTCGCATCGGTACCCGCGGGGTGGTGGGTGGAACTCGCAACGTTATTACCGCGCGTAAAGTCTCTATTGATGACGCAGACCAACAACATAACGTTAACGTTAACTCCACCGACATTGGTGTTTATCAAGCGCTGCTCGCGTTTCAATACGTCGCACGGTATTGCTTGTTAAAAGGGTTCTTAAACCGTATCTTTACCGTGGGGTCTACTACGGCTAAACTGGTTGACCCGAAAACGCTGGAATACGAATATGTTGAAGTTGACGGGAGCGTGGTTGATCGTTGGATGTCTGCGGACGGACTCACGAAACTCTTTAACGGATTTAACAACCGCCATCTGCGTAACAAACCTATCCGCATCAACGGTCGTTATTTAGGATTAACGTTTGATGACGGTGAGTACGTCAAGCTACTCGGGGATATCAACGAACTGCCGCCGGAATACGATCGTAAGAAAGTGCATCCTACTACGTATATGGAGTTGTTCTATCTGGCGTGTGTGGAAGGTATCGAAAGTCGTATGGGTCAGGTCACCCGTTACCCGATTACCGGGGTGGGATCGATTTATCCAACGCTGATTAACCTGCGCACCACCACCAATTCCGCGGCGCGTGTTATCCTTGATGATTTCTGGGAACCGGGTTATCGGGCGAATAACTTCCCGATGCAGGAAGCTCACCCAACGTACTTTGACGCCATGAGTGTGGATCCAAGTCGCGAAGCCGGGCTGGGGTCCGACCACGATGGTGACCAGTTAAACTTCAATGGCATTAACGGTGAGGATGCAATTGCGGAGGTCAAGCGGTTGATGGGGCGACGAGATTATTATATCTCCGGTTCCGGTCAGTTCCGATATAGTCCGATTGTTGAGACTCACGAATTTCTTTTCCGAAATCTAACAAATGGGTTAAGCAAATGAATGTTCTTTATTCGCAGTTTTTTAAGAATTACGTGCTGCGCAAAAAACCCGATCTGGTACAACCCATCTTCCACAGCTTGAGCGATCTGGTGTTACCTCGTGAGTCCCTGATTCACTATCTCCCGCGTTCTCAGCAAGACTACGGCCCAAGCAACGAAGAGCCCTTAATCGGAACCTACCCGAAAAAGGTCAACGTTTTCTTTGATAACACTTACGTTCCGTTGATTGGTAAAGCACGGGAAATTCCTTTTCAGGTTAACGAAGCCATTAAGGCGTACCGCAAAGGGCATTACAAATATATCTGGGCGCGTAACTTCCAAACGTTCTTAAACCGAAAAGAAGAATTACTGGTTAATAACCTGGCGTTGGGTCAGCAGCAGTATCGTTACGTGGTTAGCAGATTCTTGCCTTTTGAGCGAGCATACAACCAATTCGGTAGTTTGATCGCCGCCATCAACCGCGTAAGCGTTGAATCAGACCGGGCGCAATTTGTGCACATGGAGATGCCACCTGCGATGCCGGCATACTCCCAGCTTAAAATGGCCGGGGAGCATTACCAGAAGGCGTTTAAAGACGGGCAGTACGTCGGGGTAGACAATCAGGCTATTCTGCCACTGCGCGGGTATGGCGCATTCTGGCTGATGGATTGGTACCAGTTCCTTATCGGTAATACCGAAATCTCGCAGTTCGGGAAGTTAACCGAAAAGGCCCGGGAGAACACGCACTTTATTTTCTCCCGTAACGGCAAAGTGTGGGTGGTGAAATTAAGCCTGCTCAAAGGGTGGCTTGATGAGCTCAACGATAAAGACGGTAAACCTAAGTCGACCCGCATTAACGTAGCCAAGCGCATCTTACTGGTGATGAAAACCCTGGTAGACAGCGGCGACGAAACCGCTCTACAGGAGAACCAAAATGAAACTGTGGCCGAAGGATCCTCGAAAGCCGGAGCGACTCCGGGATTGGGTAGCGAGGAGGAAGGCGCTCAGGAAACAGAACGAGCAGAAGACGAAGAAGAACAACGAACATTATCTGGCGGAGCTGTCGCTCAAAAAGATTCTGGTCATTCTGGTTCTCTCCTTGACCTTTACCTGGGCGATCAAACACCTGATAGTGGATCTGATGACACCGAAGCAGGAGCGAGTGGCGGAGGAAATACTGAGGATCATCCAGAAGAGTGGACGGCAGACGTCGACGATTCCCTATTAGAAACCGCCGAAGAGCAATCGCTGGAAGTCGGAGTTAAAGAAATCTTCGTTACGCCTGAATCAGGTATCGAGCGCGCACTCAACGAACGCGCGGCAACCGGTAATCTGACCGTGGCTGAACAGGCATTCTTCCGCAAGCGCGGCGAGTCTTATAAAGACATCACCATGCCAAACGGTGAGAAGCTCGATAAGTTTATCCAGATCCCTGAGCAGCAGCTACGCAATATCGACGCGAAGATCGCCCCAGAGATCGGAACCGTGCTGGACAAGTCCATGCTCGAGAGTCGCTCCACGAAATTGAAAAACGGCTACGCCGGTCAGTTTCTGGAAAAAGATATCGCGGGAATGATCTTGAACATCCAGAATGCCGGCATCGCGCTCACCGACCTGAAGATACAACCCGTGGTGAACGTGCAGAGCGCGTACAACATTTACACCATGGAACTTCATCCGGTGTCGGGAAGTCCTTCTAAACGTACCTTCCGCATGCCCGTCATTGGGTCAGATGGCACTTACGTTATCGACGGAAAGAAATACCACCTGCAACTGCAGCGTATGGAAACACCGATCCGTAAGATCAACTCCCACCAAGTAGCGTTGACGAGTTACTTTGACCGACACCTGATGGTGAGTCGTTCTCAGAAAGCCGTGGACGATTACGGGCGCTGGTTGAAAAAGCAGATCACCGCTAAGACCGTGACCAAAAGTGCCGACGACGTAGCACCCATTAAAGTTGTCCTGGGTCGCACCTTTATTCGGGATCTTAAAGCCCCACGTACGTTCACCATTTTGTCTCAGCAGTATCGCTCTATCACCACCAACGACTATCAGTTTAACTTTGACTTGATCAGGTTGCTGGGAGGTGAAGATAATGTGCGTGCGGTGGTGAACGAGGACTACGTTCCGGTAGGAAAGATCGGAAATGATCTGCTTAGTATGGACGGCCTGGGTAACGTCTATCGGGGTGATCGCTTACTGGGTACTATCGAGGCGCTGTTGGGGATCGAGACATTCAAAGCCCCGGTTGAAATTTGCACCATGAACATCAGCGGTTATCATTTCCCGCTGGGTGTCGTGTTATCTTACTATTTCGGTATCGACGCTCTGCTAAAAGTGCTGCAGGCTGACTACCGCGTAGTACCGGCTGGTGAGCGCCTGAAGTTAACCGAAGACGAGTACGCAATTACGTTCTCCGACGAATCGCTGATTTTTAATCGCCGTGACCGGTTAACGGGTTTGATTATGGGTGGATTACAAAAACTCCCTAATCTCTCTAACTTCGCTCGCTATGATCTCAACTCCAAAGGGGTCTGGGTTCCCATCATGGGAGACCGGCGTGTGAAGCCTGGTCATTTTGAAGAAATGCGACTGATCTTTGATCTGTTCGTTGATCCCGTGACCAAAGGCGAACTCGTTAAGCGTGGTTATCCAACGGACATGCATTACTTGCTGCTGGAAGCAGCGAAGATGCTGACCACGGATTACACCAAGCATGAGATTGAAATCACCGAGCAGCGCTTTGTAGGGTACGAACGATTCGCCGGCAAGGTCTACGCCGAACTCGTTAAGTCCACTCGTCAATTCCGTAATAAAGGTTCTGACCGACGTCACACCATGGACATGAACCCGGAAGCGGTGATCATGAACATCATCAGCGACACGGCGGTTAACCAGGTTGAAGAAGTTAACCCAATCCATGAAATCAAAGAGCAAGAAGTCGTGACCTTTGGTGGAACGGGTGGGCGTAGCGAGGCAACCATGGTGCGTCGTACACGCGGTCAGCAGGAGAACTACAAAGGAATCATCTCCGAGGCGGGTAAAGACTCCGGCAAAGTGGGATATGTCTCCTACCTCACCAGTAATCCAAAGATTTGCGATTACCGAGGCAACGTGGATGTTTCCATGCCGGACAACGACACCGGACTGCTGTCAGTCACAGGTAACTTGATGTACGGTTCCACAATCGACGATTGACGATTAAGAATATCTTAATCAGGTCCATTTAACCGGGAAACCGTTAAATGCATCAACCTTTAATTGCTGGGACGATCTCGAAGAACCCTCTACCACAACGCAATCTGAAAAGATCAACGTGATGGTTTAAAAAGCGAGGGGGAGAGACAATCAGCAGCGAAGCATCTACAGACTGTCGAGAGACAGGCCAGGATGAACGTTCAACGACTACGGTTGCAATTACCGGTAGGGGTAGTAGGATACCACCCCCAAACAGGGTTCCCTTCCTGTGCGCTGCAGAAGCGCGATACAGTTGGGTGAAATATAGTCTGCTCCTTATGGTGACATAAGGCGGGTGTCTTAGCGCACCGGACTTAGGGAAGAAGTCGGACAAAAGGCCAAAAAGGTTGTAATGTAACGCTTGCAATGTTACTAGGCCCGTTCATTTGCAAACAGATGAACGCATTAATCTTTAATTGCTGGGACGATCTCGCAGACCCTCATACCAAAGCAGAATCTGAAAAGATAAATGTCACGGTTTAAAAAGTTGAGGTGAGAGACAATCTAGCAGCGAAGTACCTACGTACCTTTGTGATAAAGGGATAGGGTAAACGTTCAACGACTATGGGTGAAACTCCCAGTAGAGGCGACATGATGTTACCTCCAAACAGGATTCCCTTCGAGTGTGCTGCAGAAGCACGATACTCATGGGTGAAATATAGTCTGCTCCTTATGGTGACATAAGGCGGGTGTCTTAGCGCACCGGATCTATGGAAGAGATCGGACAAAAGGCATTATTCTCAGGCGTTCAGCACTCCCAGGGTGTATCGGCAACGAACTACACACCTAACATTCTGCGCACTGGTTATGAAACAGTTATCGCGCACCGTACTTCCGAGCTCTACTCCAAGCCAGCTAAACAAGATGGTAAGGTCGTGAAGATCGACAAGCACGGAATGGTGATGGAATATGCTGACGGGTCTCGTGATGCGTTTCCACTGGGTTTAGTGATGGGGGAAGCCTCGGGTGAACTCCACCGTCACACCCGGGTGACAGATCTGAAAGTGGGTGACACTTTTACCAAGGGTGATATCGTCGGTTGGGATGAAATGTATTTCGCCCGTGACGAAATGAACCCGGGTCAAGTTGTGTGGAAAGCCGGCGTAATGGGTCGAATCGCCATGGGTGAAACCCAGTTTACCTTTGAGGACTCAGTTGAGATTTCCGCAGCTTTTGCTGAAGAAACCAAGACGCCGTACATCAAAGTCGATGAATTCCATATGGATTTCAAAGAGGCCGTTCGCTTTAACGTAAAAACCGGGGATGAGGTAGACTATGATGCGATTTTATGCACCATCGAAGAAGCCCACCTTATTGGGGTCGACGATCACACTTCTGAGTTCGCAGGTCTAGACCGCCTTGGTCTGAAGCAGGTCAAAAGTTCACATCACGGGAAAGTCGTGAAATTCACCGCTGAGTATAACGGCGTGTTGGAAGACATGTCTGACTCTTTGCGTGAATTTGTTAAGTCCTGTAACAAAGAACTACTTCAGCTCAACAACATCACCGGAAGCGGAGTAACCGACGGAAACGTTGGAGGAAACACCAACATCGTTAGACCGGCCATTCAACCCGGTCGTGTCGTGATTCGGGTTTACATCGAAGATTTGAACGCCTCTGAAAATGCTGACAAGTTCGTTGTAGGTAACCAGATGAAAGGCACCGTGGGTAACATCGTTAACAAAACGATGCGCACCCTAGACGGTCGAGTGGTTCACATGATCTTCTCCTTTAAAGGTCTGTTTAACCGTATGGTGCTTTCGTTACGTGACAAAATGGCGTGTTGTGAAACTGCGATAGCCGCGTCTAAAGCTGCTGCTCGAGCATACAGAGGAAAATAGTTATGAGCTTTCGATCTCTCAACGGCGTAAAAGATATCCAGGTCGCGTTACAAGAACTGGGTCTTTACGTGGGTGAAGTTGATGGGATTTGGGGACGGGGAAGCCATTTGGCTTCCCAAACTCTCTTCAATCAACAAGCATCTTCTCGGTCAGTCAAAGGACTGACCACCATCCCTATGAACGTTTCCAACGATCAGGCCATTCTCGGCTACCAGACCAATTTAAAGCGTCTGGGTCTCTACCAGGGTACGCTTGACGCGCTATGGGGTGACGGGTGCCGTACCGGCCTTGCGATCTGTAAAGAAGATTTCCGCTCCACCATGAAGCTTCCTCGCTACGGACTCTGCTGGTCCCGCAAGGTCGGCACTCGGTTCACCGAAATGGTGGTCGAGTGGGTTGCTAAAGTAGGGCTCCCACCACAGGCGGCCGACTACCTGATGGCAATCATGGCGTTTGAGTCAGCCGGCACGTTTGACCCCGCTAAGAAAAACATGGCGGGTGCTGAGGCGTATGGACTGATCCAGTTTATGTCAGCTGCTGCGGCAGATCTCAGAGTGTCTTTGAACACCCTGAAAAATATGTCGCAACTCGATCAGCTCCTGTACGTGTTTCGCTATTTTGAAATGCGTATGCGGGCGTACAAGATCAAAACCCTGGAAGACTTTTATCTGGCGGTGTTCTACCCGGGTGCAATTGGTAAGTCTGCCGATACGGTAATCTTTGAAAGTGGAACGAAAGGTTACCTGCAGAACCGCGGATTTGACGCTGATAAAGACGGTAAACTCACCGTGGGCGAAATCAATGTGCGCATCTACCAGGCTTATTATGACGGCATGTTAGTTAACAATCGGAGCGTTATCAATGGATAACAACAGTAAGTACATCGAAGAACTCGTTACTACCTGTAACGTGTTTGAACTGGTTCGCGCCAGTACCGAGAAAGTGGGTCTGGAAGTCATGGCGCCTATCGAGCCGTCACGTCTGGATGAAATCATTAGCAAAGAGCTGGCTCAGGTGGTACGAGGCTAACATGATCAGACAGCAAACTATCCTTATCGCTCAGCCTATCGTCGCAGACATGGTCGCGAAGGGCGAAAGCCTGTTTCACTCTGTGGGTGCAATCCCAAAAGCGTTGAACGACGTAAGCTACGGCGCGCTTCCTTATGAACCAGAAACCGCGCCACTTACCATCCCTGAAATCACCAGCGCCACTACCGACCACGGCGACGTTATGGACGCAATGTCCGACCGTATCAGTGATGGCGTGCGTACAGCGTTTAAACAAATCTCGCTGTACCTAAAGCCGCTCAGCATGGACATCACCCAGCGAGTTGAAAGTTGTCTGGATTATGACGTCTCCGTGCCCAATCTGATCTTCAACCGCCTGTCTATAAAACACCTGCGTCTGGATCAGGCGTTTTTTGATTCCCCGCTCTACCCGAGCGAGTCCGGTAACAACATGATGGACTATCGTTTAATCGAAAAGTCATCACTGAAATTCCCAGGCGTTATCGGTGAGCTGGACTACGATCAAACCCGCGAATATCTGGCGGTGAAAAACGACACCATTCTGCAAGTGCTGGAAGAAGGTAATGCGTCTAACGCATTTAACACAGTGGTGGTGAATAACCTCTGGGAACGTTTCTTCCGCGATAACGGCTCAATGGTAGATTTTACCTCGTTTGATATCGCCAAGCACGATCCGGCCGAGTTGTTCTCTCTGTTTGTTCTCGTCACTAAGATGAAGGCCGACAGTAATCCGATTTGGGCTGCGACCAACGTGCGTCTGGAAGATTACGATGCGTGGGTTTCCCACATCTACCACTGCTTGTGTGCCGCCCTGGTGGCTATGCGTCAGCAGTATCGTCTGGTAGCCGCGTCTAACTTCCCGGTGCTGGAAAGCAACGTCAAAGTGGATAACACTATCCTGAAAGGTAGCCGCGTACTGACCGGTAATATCACGGTGGGTTGCACCGCTAAATCAATTGCTGCTTTCGTTGAAGCAATTGCAGGTAAAGACGTCAGTATTTCAGAAGTTGTACTGGGTCGCGCTTATCTTAAACTGCTGGGCGTGCCGGCTGGGGTAGATCGTGTAGAAGGCGTTCCTGACATTATCACCAACGTCGACTATTTCGCCTCGGTCTACGCGAGTTACTCCAATTCGCTGAAAGCAGCTATGGGTGATCGTGTGGAAATGTCGGTGCGTCAGGCAGTGGAAGTTTCCCTGAACCAGTTTCAGAGCAAACACCCTGAATTCGAAAGCACGGTGCGTTCGCTCAATAACGACCTGGATTACCGTCGTCTGTATACTGCGGTGCGTCAAGATGTCGAGTCCATGGTTCAGGGTCTGATCCACTCTTGTGTGCGTAATCAGGTGAGTCTGTCCGCTTTCCTGGCCGGCTCGCCGCTGATCACACAGGTAGGTCATACGCTGGGATTAACCATGGCGTCTGAAATCCTTAGCGAAACACGCGTACAGGCCGCGGGCGAGCTTTCTGATGTCCAACAACGGGAAAACCTGACCGAAGCCGTGGTGCGCGTTGTAACGCGTCTGGTAGTGGGTTCCATTCGTTAATTGAGGTCTATGTGGATTATACTCAACTTGTTCGAGACAAATCCCGCGTTCTGAGAGTATTACAAGAACAGTCTGATGGGAGTGTGGTGGCAACCGGGCCTTTGGAAATTCATTTCCCTAAGCGCTTTATTGACAAGTCCTTCGCCTCCCTAGGACAAGACGTCGAATCCATCATGGTGTTAGGCTTAGTAGTGCCCTCAGGGCACTACTGCAATATCATGTCGCAGGCTGAGGTGACAATGTCACCCACCAACGTGCGTGAGACCACCATTGACAGTGTACGCTATGTGGTGTTGGAGTTCGAAAAAGGTGATACTGTTTTTCAGAACTTAACTGTTGTTCGCGATGAACACTTAAACAACCCGTTCTATAAAGAGTTTACCTACTACGGTCGCGTACCGTGGTATGTCTCTAAAAAGCGTCTTCCTGCGATGTTCGACAACTCTCGGCACACAACGGGTAGAAATGTCGGTTCAACCCCTCAAGTCTTCCGGGTGCTTTACGCACTGATTAATCGTGACCCTGAAGATTTGGAAAAGCCTTATCGTTATTCAACGGCGATGTTAAATGGCAAAGATCCGCAGATCGTTGGTTTGAACAACGGCAGTTTGCTGATCGATGGTACGTTTAACCGTCTGATGGGTGGTTATTTGGCAGACAACACTAACGCGGCTATTTTGAAACCGGACACCCGAATTACTGACGCAGAGAAAGTGATGAAAGGTGTGCCGGATTAACGGGACCACACAATGAGCAAACTTTCTTTTGGTAACATCATTCTTGCTCAAAATGGCAAGAAGGGAATTCTCAAGCCTGATGAGAACGGGTACTACCTGATCAACGCAGGTGGGTTTAACATTCCAAACCGGGCGGGGATTACCTATACTGGTAATCAGTATATCAAAGAGTGCATGCATCCTGACTCAGATCTCGCTCGTCGTCTGAAACGTGGTGAGGTTTACGCTGAAGCAGGGCATCCCCCGATGTTCTTCTTTGAGCGTGTAGGGGGTGTGGTGGTTCGTACTCCCATCACTGACCTGCTGCAATGGATCAACCGCCTGAAAACCATTGACATGGATCGGGCGTGTGCGCATATCTCCGAGATCATTTTCGATTGTGACGACGATGCTATTCGCAGAGGGTTACCGATCTATAACCTGATCCGCGTTAAGCCGTTTGAAAGCACGGTTTACGGTCGTATGTTCAAAGAGAACCTCGACACGCCCGAGATGAATACTTCGATGTCAATCCGTACAGTGACCACCCCTATGCAGTTTGGTGACACTACGCGTAACGTCGAGTACTTCACCAACTACGACTGGGTGTTTGAGCCGGGATTATCCCACGCCAATAAACATTCAACCGCCGGGTGTGAGTCGTTCTCTCAAGAGCTCAAGTTTGACGAAAACGCCAAACTGACGCTGACCGAAGATCAGGCGATTCAGATCATTGAACACGGTTTGAGCACTATTGACAGCAACGCGTCCCTTGCAGGGGTAGAAGCGCTGGAGAACATTGATTCTGTTCTGCAGATGCTGAAGAAAAACTCAAGCGATCGTCGCGCTAAACACGTCATTAGTTTCCAGACCGGTAGCATGGGTCTGTTCTAATCCTAAACCAGGGGAGGCTCACGCCTCCCCTGGTTTATTATTTTCTTACGGTGATATTCATCATAGTGTCAACAAACCGAACCATTACATTTTGAAAGGTATCTTTATGTTTATTAGCAAAATTGAATCGCTCCCAAACCTGTCTCTGCTGACTGTAGCCGTTGATCTCCCTAAGCAGATGATTCTGCTTGAACGCATCAAAAATGAGATGGATGTTGAGTGGTACCGGATGGCGAGTGGTGATGACAACAAACACCTGATTGACGGTGTTACGTCTGCCGCCACTAAAACCGACGCAGTGAAGATGTATGCGGAAAAGTATGCAACGCTGGTGTTTGATTCTCAGGGTGGCTGGCAGCGTGGTTTTTCCAAAGAGCAGATCTCGTCGGTCAACGACGAAGCGCTGACGTTCCTGAACCGTCTCGCCAACACGCGTCTGGACAAAGACACCATCTTCATTAAAATGGCGGTGCATCTGTTTGGCTACGACAATGTGCTCATTCGCGCGGCGCTGGAAGAAGACGCGGTGAGTAAATCCAAACTGATGATGCGCTACCTGATCTCGCGTTTCGATCTCTTTACCAAAGAGTTCAATCTGAAATCAGAAGAGGAGGGTAAAGACGCCTATCCTGAAGATGCCGTAGACGGCGCCTACCCGACCAATCTGTTCGATGTGTTAAACAACAACGGCATTGCGTTGCTAAACAAACTGGGTGGTGATTTGGATAAAGACATCCTGGTGTTCTTCCGCGACCTCCTGACCGAGCTGCGCGCGATTGCCCGCGACCAAGCCTAAATTATTTCAGACCTATATCACTGAGATGAAGAAACAGACAACCGATGTCTGGGGAGATGTGGGTACTACTCCTTTTTTGGTCAACGACAACAACGAGGTTATTTACAATGGGTAAGAAGCAAAACAAAACTTATGGTGAACTGCGTCTGGCTGAAGTTAAAGCGCTGGTCGAAGGCAGTGAATATAACAAGTCCACTGCGCACACCCAAGTTGACGCAGCCATCATCGACAAGATGGCGCCGGAAGGCATCACCCAAGACTCCATGCGTCGCCATGTGGCGTTTGCTAAAGATGTGGGTAGCGTGCTGGAAGTAGCCAATGCCGAAGTGGCGCGTACTGCTCGTGCCGAAAACGACAAGATCGAAAAGACAGACATGTCAGCAAGCTGGGGTGGGATCGACTTCCACACCGAGCATCAGCTACGTCAGAAGCTTGGCGAGGAGGATTACCTCTACGGTTCTAGCACCACGATGATGGATCTCCACCATACGCCGGAACAGGCGGCCTGGCTGGAAGAAACGCGTGCGTCGTCTATGACCCTTGCTGAAAATCTGTTCAAGTAATTTCAGTGACTCCCTTAAGCTACCTGTCACTGACAGGTAGCTTATTATTCCACTTTATTTTTTGAGGCTTTATCTAATGGAAAAACCAACCATCATCTTTACCACTCACTCAGCTTTTAACCCGGTAATTAAACACGCTCGCTTAACTGTTGAAGTGACAGAAGACACTATGTTCAAGGGGCATCGTGTGTCGGTGCTGTTTCGTTATCTGGACGCAACTCGTACACCTATTCCGCAGGTTCGCTCTGTTGACGATCTACCCGTGGGTGATAAGGTTGCGAGCTCATCACACTATTCCGGGGCGGCAGGTGACCCGTTCGCGTTATATGAAACGTGCTTGCGGCGATTCATTAAGCGCCAGCAACTCGTTATAGAGGAATCGGTTCGGGAAGAACTTGACAGATTCTTTCGAGAGGCGACCAAAGAGGTAGGAACTCAACATGTCGAAGAAAGTGCTTAAGACACGACTGTATAATTTTCGCAGTAAGAGTGGGGCTACGCACTCCGTGGGGTTATTCATGGAACGCCACGATACCCACGTTAGTATCTCGGTAAAAGAGTTTAATGAGAGCGGCGCAACCCTTAACCTCTATGGGTTTAAATACACCGACCTCACCCAACCCGGTTGGCGTAAACGCGTTTTCTCAACATTACGTCAGCGCTTGTATCGGTGGGAACTATTTCTGGATGGTAAAGCTTTGCAAGAAATATCCGAAATTATCCCCCGTGTAAAATAACTGAATTAGAAAGGAATCCCGCATGATTAATCTCATCGCACTGTGTCGTCGTAAATCACACACTACGTTAAAACCTGTTCGTGCGGAAGTGAATCTTCTCGACCGAATGGGTAGCGTCGATTTTATTGGGGAGGAACCTCAGGGCGAGCGCATCCTGTTTCGAGTGATCGTGGTAGCGTGTGAAGCAGCCGAACACTCCTCATTCCATAAGAACGTGATCGGTATTCCCACGTACAGCTTCCACCTTCCCGTTCGCAAACAAACCGGAATCAAAGAGAATCTGGTTGCCAAGGCACGTGAGGTTGCAGAACGGCGTGACGCAATTTACGCACTGACTCCCTTCCTGCAATTGCTCGGGGAGGACATCAGTGCGCTACCCAAGCAGAAATGCCAGTGGGGGTTGCGAGGGAAAACTGATCTTAGTCAACACTTCTTACATTGGGTTGAAACCCGATGATGCTTGAGGACCAACCATGAAGTTTCGTAATTGGCTAATGGGGGTGGCGTTATGCTTACCCGTTTTTAATGCCTGCGCCGAACTGCAAACTGGCGAAGATCCAGTGATCAATCATCGCTGGAACTTTCTACCCCACTACTCTGATGATCAGAAATTTGTCTTTGGGTTACCCACGGACAATCAGGGTTCGCTGCTGCTGACGTGTGATCGTCGTGCCAATGCACTGACCTTGATGTTCGGACTTAACGGCAAGTACTACCCGGCCCACGACATCGACTCCATTATGGCGTATTCACCCGACGGCACATTGCGCGACAGCATCGTGGTGCATGAAGGTCCACCGGTTACCAAGTTCGTCCAGTTCTTCGATGAAACCACGTCCTACTCGGTTATGCTCCGTAGCAAAATATACGGGCGTTATACCGTGGCGGCCCGGGCGAGCGGGGATCTTGGCGCGAACATGGAAGTGTGTCGCGATCTGCCTTTCCGCTACGACTGATCCTATGCCCTCTCCTGGTTAGTCCAGGAGAGGATAATTCCACACTTTTATTTAGGAGACCGTCATGGATGCCGTAGGCTGGGACCTTAAGTTTCGCTCGCTATGCGGAAACCTTATCCCGCAAGACCTGATTCGCTACTGTATTTACTCCAACGGTTTAAACGACCCCGCTCATCAAAACGATCACATCTACCAGGTCTGCGTGCTGGGTGCGGATATCTGTAATCACCTGGAACTGGGTGATGACGACCGTGCCATGGTGTTAGCCGGGTGTTTGATGCACGACCTGGGTTGTCGGTATGACCGTAAAACTCACCACCTTATTTCCTACGGGCTAGCCTACTCTTTTATGGATAACTATGCCAACGGGCATTTTTCTCCTGAAGAGCAACTCAAGATCGCACACAGTTGTCTGCAACATCGTGCTTCTTTTAAAGGTGCGTTCTATTCAACCATCTCTGAGATCGTGGCCCTTGCCGATCGTGGGATGCCGGATTTCGACGCTTACGCGACCCGCGCTGTACAATTCAGACTGGGCGAAGTAAGTGACCCCGACGTCATGGTCGAGGGCGTGCTCCAGCACATGCTCGAAAAATTCACCCCGGTTGAGGGGTATGCCTGGAAAACGTATCCTCTCATGGGCAAGCGACTTTTTGCTCAGGAATGGGAGGAGTTTACTAACCTGCTGTTGGATCCGAATAAAGCCGCAGAGCGTGTGAAAGCTCTGCATATTCAACTTACTCCCTCAGAATAAATCCTACCCCGTCTCCCTGAGGAGATTGGGTGGGTGAACCTTTAGGAATCCATTATGATTTATACTCTCGGCGTTACGCTACTGGTCTTGTCGGTGATTGGCTTTTTAGTTGTCGCTGACCGTAAAACGAATACGAAAGGCGTGTCCATCCGAATGCGTTCCCCGACGTCTCTTTTAATCACTTATAATCTCAGGCGGTTAAAGGGTGAACTTGAGATTGTAAAATCGGCTAAAAGCCATAACCCGAAAATAGACCCTACGTTAACGGGATGGAGGGTGGTGGTTCCCCTTAATTATAACGAAGGGGATTTACGCTACTACCTGGAAAAAGTGTATATTCCGGATTATCTACAAACCGCACGCCGGGAAGCACTGGACGTACTCAAGCTGATCTTCCATGTAATTCGCTGGGATGACTCCATGCTCTCCACGCAATGTTCAGATCACGAGAAAGACGTGCTGATGACCCACACCCGAGAACTGCGGGCGAACATCAGCAATTTCTTTAGCCCGACCCCGGATGTTGCATTATCTTACTCGGTGTCTTGATCTTATGTTTAATCACCCCTAACAAATGAGAGTAGAATATGGAAGACCATGATCTTGATTTCCTGGCAGGCTTAGACGAAGCCGAGAAACGTGCAGAAGAGAAAGCAGGCGCGGTTGATGCGATCTATCAAGACGATGGTGAGCAAGAGTGCGACGGCTGTAAAATCTAATAATACCCCCCTACCTCTCCCAAAGGAGAGGTAGGGGGGTTAACTTATTTTTTTTTGTCTTAACCCAGGTAGTCTGGGTTAGAGACGCGAGACGCCTGCGTAGCAAGCTGGTTCAGGACACCGGTATCTGTCAGGCTTGAGAGCACTGAAGTCGGCGTAGAGAAGCCTGCCGGGGCCACGCGCGCAGAGGGGTTAAACGTGCTCATACGAGACA
>JACCDR010147005.1_pt1 | contig 39968 bp, 72 predicted proteins | sample 7446431 | NCBI WGS metagenome assembly JACCDR01 (sample SAMN15323443, study PRJNA562643) | freshwater metagenome | isolation source: river surface water | place: USA:Blue River Watershed | collected 2017-08-17
AGACTCAAAGGTGTGGCTTCTGTGGCTGATCACCACCCTCCGAACTTGGGTTCGTAGCTCACTTGGGAGAGCGCTTCAATGGCATTGAAGAGGTAAGGGGTTCGAATCCCCTCGGATCCACAACTTAGTTCCGGGCCCTGATATAAGAGTCTGGAGGAACAAATGTCCCGAGTTTGGTACGTAGAAAACACCTGGATGTGTGATTCATGCCAAACGTCCAATAAAGGACGGGACATGGTCTGCACGAACTGCGGAGCACAGAAATCTCCAGATGCAGAAGAGAAGATAGGTTCTGCGAACGAAGTTGTAACAGACTTAATGATGCTAAAGCAGGCCAAAGCAGGATCTAATTGGGTTTGTGCTTATTGTAATGGACAGGAGCGCAACTTCTATAATGAGTGCAAAAACTGTGGGGGCCCTAAGACCACAGACGGACGAGCAAGGTTATTCGATACTCTAAAGAATCCTGCGGAAGAGCCTCTAACAGAGCAGCCTAGCGTAGAACAACGATCTCTACCTCGCGCTTCTGTTGTTCATGACGGGGATTACGATATACGTCCTTCTTGGTTCTCTATTAGAGGTGTAAAGGAGTGGGTTATGCATAACCCACTTAAGATTCTACTTGTCATAGTTACTTTGGCTATGACAGTACTGACTTTGTTTCTCGTGCATTGGTTATTCACACCAAAATACGTGAATACCAAAGTAGATTCTATATACTGGAAGTATACAGTGAATCTACGAACGAGAGAGGTCAGACATGACGCAGAATGGGGACGTCCAGGAGACAAAGGGTTTTACGAAGAGTCGGCTTTCAACGTAGATTGCAATAGTAAATACTACGGAACTGAGGATTGCCATCCGCACGATTGTAGACCACATAGTGTCTCCTATTCATGCAACTGTGTAAGTTATTCTTGTGATTGCAAGACAACTTGCACTAATGAGAAAAACGGATACTCTCGATGTTCTGAAAGCTGCGGAACTTGTAACCGATGCTCAACTTGCTACAGAACAGAGTACGATACCTGCTACGATCAATGCCCAGTCTACAGAGATTGGTGTGAGTATGACTACTATGAATGGCCCATTTCAAAGACAATTAGCACGACAGGGGAAGATCATAAAATCTACTGGCCGACTGTAGAATTTGGGCCGTTACAAAGACTACAAAAGATAGAAGAATACAAAATAAAGTTTGTTTGTACTGGAGATAGTTTCGAGTACAATCCAAAAGGGCTTTTGGATTTCAACAGATTCAATGTCGGAGATTTCTGGCGTCTCCAAGTTGGAAAGATTCGAAGTCACAACATAGAAGAATTGCAGAAAATCTCGGCAGAGAAAGAATAGTTTCTGGCTTGGCGTGTGATACAGGCAAGTAACCACGTCAGGTTTGCGTCCATAGTTCAACGGCAGAACACTTGCTTGACATGCAAGAGATCGAAGGTTCGAATCCTTCTGGATGCACCGGGGAGTATGCGCCAGGACAAGCTACCTGCTGTATTAAGGGAGCCCCTGGTACTGGCGGAGCCAGGTAACGCGCTCCTTTGCAAGGGCTCATAGTGCTAAAGGGAGCACGCTGGTATCGCACACCAGAAGTCGGGGTTCGATTCCCCGTGAGTCCACGATGGAAACTTATTTTCCTGTAATAGCTCAACTACCTAATGGGAAAAAGATTTTTGTCAAAAGACCGGAGGATCTTCCGAAAGAATTCACGATCATAAAGACAAATGCCGATAAAGAATAGATATAAGAGTGCATGGCAAAGCACACGCATGTTATTTTCGAATTCTTGAATCGAGGTAGTACAGATTCTTTTTACGGAAAATGCCATTGCGGAAAAGAAGAACTATTCGCTACATGGTGGTCGAATCCTCCAAAAGGTTGGAGTAGGAAGCAATGGCCGTGGGCGGCTCTAGGAGCTTCTTTGATAATCGGCGGTTTGTGGGATGCCAGACCACAATACAGCGATGAAGAACTGAAGAAGTACTTGTCAGACAAACCCATGAAAGGGTTGAAGAAGAAACGTAAAGTTTGAGGCAAATGCTCTGATGGGACTACATCTATGGGAGATCGTGGACCGGTTCAACTCCGGGTGACCTAGAAATAGGTCTTTGGTGTAACGGTTGCACACGTAAAACGTCTCATCTACTTCTTGTTGCCTCTTTTATCTGAGGAGAATGCTCGTTGGGATTACATCTCTCATAAAGACGAGGACTGGGTTCAATTCCCGGAGCCCCAACTTGATGGGGCTTAGCTCAACGGTAGAGCGCGAAAAACAATCTCGACACTTCTTGTCTCCTCTTTGGGGATGCTATTGGGATAGCACTGTGCCTTGCAAGCACGGCTGTGTGGGTTCGATTCCCATCGTCTCCACCGGGCGAATGCCGGGTTGGTCTACATCAATTTAGACAACGACTAACTCATTTCTTGTCGCCCACTTGCCCTCAAAGTGATAGAGGTCTGCACGCTTGCTTGGTAAGCAAGAGGTCTCGGCTCGATACCGAGTGAGGGCTCGGATGAAGATTCTATTCTTGGACGATGATCCAGTAAGACATGCCAGGTTTCAAAAAGCTCATGTAGGAGCTGACGTCACTTATGTATGGAATTCAGATGATGCTATAAAAGAGCTGAAAGAAAATACTAAAGAAACGTTTGACTTTGTGTCATTGGATCATGACCTGGCGGCGCAGAAAAACATGGAACTACCGCCTGCTGGAGAAGGATCTGGGTATGATGTAGCTCTGTTTATAGCGTCCATGCCAATGGATAAACAACCTAAGTTGGCAGTGATACACTCTTTCAATCCAGAAGGAGCTCGTAGAATGAGAATTGTGTTGAACAAGGCAGGTATTCACACAATGAGAATACCTTTTAATTACTGACGCCACCGACCTAAGGATAGGGCGCAACGCTACGAACGTTGACGATGAGGGTTCAATTCCTTCCGGTGGTACTTGTCTCCATAGCTCAAAGGATAGAGTACAAGTTTCCGAAACTTGCGATCTTGGTTCGAATCCGAGTGGAGACGCAATCATAGTTGACATTAGATAACTTCGCAGCTAGTTTCATTGATATGGAAGAAACGGCTTATCAAATTATTAATAAAGCATTCGTCGACCACATCAATGACAGTAGGAAAGACAAAGTCAGAGAATTGGCTTTGAGATACGTATTTGACAAGACCAGGCATCTGTCTAATCCACCAGACGGTCTAGTAGTCGGTGTTCATAAGATTGCTAATTTGGTTCGATTCTCTATCAATGCCAGGGTAAACGGTAAATCAGTTCAAGGCTCCAGAGAATGGACGGAGATGGACTTACTGGCAACTAATGTTCCCGTAACTAAATTATTCGATGAGTTAATTAAAGATGTCTTCGAGGTGCCATTGGAAGGCACACCAATTTCCTAAATTGGCAGCTGCAGGTTCGAGTCCTGTCGGAGACACCAGGACGTAGTGCCGGTTCAAGTCCGGTTCCCGCCGCCATTATGGCGGGATAGTTTAAGATTAGAACGCGTCCACTACTTCGAGACGGTTAGGTCCCTTGCCGGGTCACCAAAACCGCTAGTAGTTAGTTCTGACAAACTGATTACTGGGAATCATGGGTCTTGTCAGAGAAACATGAGGATCTCATTGATGCGGGGAAGAGGAGCTGTTGCACCCCGAAGCCTCATAAGCTTCGACTAGGTTGGTTAGATTCCAGCCCCCGCAACCAGAGCTTGAATACGTTAAGGGACTAATCATCCCAGAGGGAAACTACCAGGTTGTCCACCTGGAATTGTTGGTTCGATTCCAACTTCAAGCTCTATAACATTTGCGAAAAACTATTAAACGCAGCGAGTCTAGGAGACACAGCCGTCTCATAAGCGGTTTGAAGAGGGTTCGTTTCCCTCCGCTGCGACTTTTGAAAGGAGCTTCTGTGCTAACCGAAAAACAACAACGGCAAAGAGCACTGGAGCGGGAACGATGCCGCAGGCTCTTATGCACAAAATGCGGTGCGGTAATGATAGATGCGGAACCGATGTCTCCAAATGGAGAGTTCTACCATCGAGCTAATGGATGTACAAACGGCGGCCGATACTTTGACTGGGAAGTTCCTAGAACAGAGTACGGGCCTGAAAGAGTTCCCAGGCACGGTAAGTATGTTCTGGATCCATCAAATTACGGCCGCAAGAAATATATAAAGGAAGCTGTCTCTGGGATAGTTCAAATGAATTATTCTTCGAGAGAACGCAGAGCCAGAAAACGTGGAGCTAAATTAGCAAGTAAGTACAGACCGAAGTAATTTGCCGAGACCGCTGGGGCGGGGAAGAGCCCTACACGCTCATCTTGCTCGGTTCAATCCCGAGTCTCGGCACCAAATGCGTCTGTGGCGAAGTTTTGGTAGACGCGCCAGCTTGAGGTGCTGGTGAGGTAAAACTCATGCCGGTTCGAATCCGGCCAGACGCACTTTATTTACTAGCAGTACAAGTAAGAATCTCTAAACGAAATCTCGGTGACACATGTACGTACGGATCGCTATGATCTGGTTGATCTAGAACCGGATGATTGGCCAATGAATGGACGATAATTTCGCCCTTCTCTAACCTATCTGCAGTATGACGAAGAAGAATTATCGCTGCCGAAGAAATTGGGTTCATTTTAGACCATATAACAAAAGCCAGAGATTATAGCAAGCACAATATAATTACAAAGGATAAGTAATGTGTACAGAATGCGTAAAGTCAGTCAATGAAATATTCCCGGACGTCCCTAAAGAAGAGGTAGGAAGTTTCTTGATGAACTGTACGGCATTTCCGTTTGGGGATTCTGCAACTGTAAAGAAGCAACTGGAGGATCTCAAAACGAAGACCTCGAGTTACAAAGAGTGTTATGTTATTGTGGAAGAAGAGATGAAGAAACTCACTAGATCTTCGTTATAAGATGGTGTGTATAAAGATACCTCAAAACAAAAGTTAATAGCCTGCGGCCAGTTCTTACTAGTCGGAGTGCTTTACGCAACAGATGTCGTCAGATACGCGGTATTTGTTATCTCGGCCGCTGTTTTCTTGTTGTCCACCGCTCATACTGGCTATCTTGATTATAAGAAGTATAAGGAAATACAAGCGGCCAAAGACAACAAACGCCTCAATGCGTAGGTAACCCAATATATGGTAGAGGTGTCAGATTCAGAATCTGAATGTTGCGGGTTCAAGTCCCGTCCTACGCACGCCTGGGTAAGCCTTCACGGGCCCAACCAAATCCCATGACAGACGGGGAGATAGTCTGTCACCGTAACTGCATAATTCTTATGATTCAAGGCATAAGAAATTGTGGACGGGAATCTTGATAATAGGGAATACCAAATTCTAGACATCTCCAAACTGGAGAAAAAGACAAAAGAACTAGAGGCGGAGGTCAATGCATTACGGGGCGTGTATAAAGACAAAGACGACTACACGCGCCACCTAGAAGCTTTGTACATTGCCAGTGTTCTGCACTGGACTGCTATGTTCGACGAAGTGGTTCACCTTCGTACGCTACTTAATAGCAACAGGTAGAAGTAAGGCAGTATGCGCCCATAGCTCAATGGTAGAGCACTCGGCTTTTAACCGATTGGTTGTGGGTTCAAGTCCCGCTGGGCGCACGAGATATTATGCAACCAAAAATGCATCTTGTTTCTATCTTATACAACGGTAACATTTATACCGCTTTCGTGAAATTCGCAGATGGAAAACCAGTTCTAACCACTAATTCGTTTCAGAAACTTACAAGCGGACTGGTGCGTAGTGGAGAGACGTTTTCTGTTGGATGATTCTGCTCGCGTAGCGCAATAGGTAGGAGGCACCCGACTTAAAATCGGTACAGTACGGGTTCGAATCCCGTCGCGAGCACTGTTTGTGTACATGACCAATGCTATATAGGCTAATATGCTACATCATATTAAACAACTTTTTGGTGTTGAGTTCTACACAGATTATCTTCCATTAGTTCAAGCTTTGGAGACCTATTTATCAGAATGTCAGTCTGGTACAATCTATATAGAAGATGCGGTACCTGGAATTACTTTTACGGTCATGACTCTAAAGAAAGAACTTAAGGACAGAGGTCTAGAATCAAAATTCGCTATATATGCCAATCACGTGATTCAAATATGGCCAGAACAAATCAGCAATGAACCTACCATTCCAAGCTCAGCGATAATTCTGATTCCGGAGGGATTTCCTGGAGCACTTAAACCAAAGTCATATAGTTTCGGCCAGCGTGATGTGTACGGCAATCTACAGTCGCAAGACAAATGCGCAAGTGGCGGATTGGTAGACGCACCGGACTTAGGATCCGGCGGGTAAAACCATGAGGGTTCGACTCCCTCCTTGCGCACGAAGGTATTGAGGAGGTTGGCTTAGAGGCAGCCATCCTTTAAAGAGTAGATACTGTCAAATAATAGAATCGTAAGTTGATACTACGTCCCGCGGGTAGTCGGAGTTTGATTCTCCCATATGATTCGAAGATATGACGTACCAAGAGTATCTTTTGGCGTAATAGCACACTCAATACCTCACATTTTTGAGCAGAGACGGCTTTTGTAGTGAAACGGGTCGCTTTGTTTTTGCGATTTCCCGGAAAGCCTCGTAGATCTTACGGAGTAAGTAAGCTCTCTGCTCATTTGCCGGTGTGGCGGATTGGTAGACGCGAACGGCTCAAACCCGTTTGAGTAACATCATGCGAGTTCGATTCTCGCCGCCGGCACAAAGGAAGATATGAAATTTAGGTTGAACTCTAAAGAAGAGCGGTCTGCTATCTTGGTTTCCTTAACCAATAAGCTAATGGATAGCGGATGCTCAGATATAGAAACTTTAACTGAAGTTGATAAATTATGCAGACGAACCTGGCCCGATCTTCACCCTGGATGGATTCGCTGGGCATTTTATATTGAAAAGCTGATCGGGATAGAAGAGTATAAATCGTGGGCCAGGAATAACTGCCAACCACTAAACAAATAGCTTAGAAAGGGCCGCGTGTCATGGAAACACTTGTTCTAGATGCGTCGTATATCCCAGTGGCACGCTGTCACTGGCAACGAGCTCTGACTTTACTATTTATGGGTAAGGTCGAAGTCGTTGAGGAATACGAGGATCGAGAGATTCGATCCGTAACAATGATTATAAAGATGCCTTCTGTTGTTAGATTTCTCAGGGCTGTAAGGTCCAAGAAGAAGGCTATTAAGTTCTCTAGAGGTAATATCTACTCGAGAGACAGAGGAATATGCCAGTACTGTGGGTGCAAGGTACCAATGGCTACTTTTACGTACGATCACGTTACTCCGAAAGCCCAAGGTGGATTAACAGAGTGGACGAACGTGGTCGTAGCCTGTGGCCCATGTAACCAGAAGAAGGGTAATAGGACTCCGACACAAGCAAACATGAAACTGCTATCTACTCCGGTTCGTCCTAAGAAATTACCAGATCAAATACACATAACAATCCAGTGGAGAGTAGGGGATCCGGTATCATGGAAAGATTGGCTAGCGAGCCATCACTACTGGAACGATTCCCTAGAGGAGGGATGATGTTCTTCGATATTGGAGCTTTCATTCCTGAGAAGTTCCGTAAGAATTGGTTAGAAGCAGTCGAGAAAGTTAAAACACAAGATCCACGTGATATAGAGATTCCAGCTATCGAGGCCCAAATCACAATCGAGCGGGTAATGCCCGCGGTTGTGGAAGGCCGAGATGTGGAACAGCAAGCCGAAGAAGAGAACATGCAATTGCCGGAGCAGGTCTAGGAATAATCCGAAATACAGCAGAGGAATCTGCTATCTTTCTGGAGGACTTAGACCTGCTGTAGAAGTAAGACTTGAGGGCAAAAAGCTGGCGAAAGCTTATCTTAATGCTCTCTGCGCTGGAGTGGAGCCTGACGACGTAGAGCTCTAGGTAATGTGATGCTGTCGGAAACGGCGCATTGAGTAACCCAGGGAATTCGCGACTCCCTGCTCTCAGCCGTAACTGGAGGGTTAACTAGCCAGGGCGCTAGCACTGATTTGAAATCAGAGGGACCGAAAGGTTGGGTTTCGATTACTCAACCCTCCGCTGTATTATGGAGAGTAAAACCCGTGTGGACGGGTGACCGATTGGAACTCGGTTCGACCGAAAGGTTACGGTTCGACTCCGTTGCTCTCCGCTGCAATAATATAGAGATAGGTGGGATAAGTATGTATGAGGAGAATAATTCTTCTGTGTACTTTTGGCCTACTGGCTGTCGGATGTGTTTCCGAATATCAGTACGGCAATGCAATAGAAGTCAGGATGTCATCTGCCTTTGCTCCTGAGGTTATGGGTATCTGGAGAGACAAGGTCGAACAAGCAGCAGAGATTTGGAAAACCGCACTCGGGGAGCATTGCATCAACCCATTTCCGATGTCCGGAGCAGAACCTGCTTTGGTCATCATGCTGTATCCAAAGGAAGAATGGAATCTTCCAGGGGTTCTAGGGCATGCTCCACTTCCGGATTTGATAGAAGTAGAAGGTCCTTCGGAATCTGAGGAACAGCTTGGATTCATGGTGGATATTGTAGCCCACGAGATGGGGCATATTCTCAGATTGACGCATAACCAGGATCCTACTTCAATAATGAGTCCTGGACGTCATCTGCCTCTGAATAAGGATGATATCCAGAGGGCCAGAAAGACTCTGGGATGCGAGTAGTTGTTGTTTATCTTGGAAGATGAAATCGGCCGGGCCGATCGCTGTTTCGAAAACAGATGGACCGAAAGGTTGCGGTTCAACTCCGTCTTCTTCCGCTTTTATGATATAAGACTAGGTGAGCGACATATTTCAGAAACCGGAAATACCAGATCCGCTATTAATGACCTGCCCCGACTGTGGTAAATTACCCGGGTTCCAGTGTGCACCACCGCCTGCTACATGGAATTGTGGTGCTAGGATATGGGCTGCTCAATTATTAGTAACTCTAAAATACCTCAAGCAACCAGAACCTGAGTACGCTACTCAAGCTATGAAAGACTCTTACGTTGAAGGATGGAACGACGCCATCGATGCTATCATAGATAGGGTAAAACAATAATTTGGGATGAATGCTTTGGTGGACTACATGGAAAACGCATCGGCCAAAAGCCGAGGATGCTGGTTCAAATCCAGCCTGTGCTGTCGAAAGCAGTACAAGTGGCGAAAAAGAAAATGTCTGCCTATTCCTTGTCATCCCTGCTATTTGAGCGAATGCTCCGAGGAACTACATTCATAACGGAGGGATTAGGCTTCAGATGGGGCCTAGGAAGACCGCCACTACCGGTAAGTGGAGAAATACCGGGACTGCGAAAGCAGGGTTTCTCGAACCTCTTGTCGCTCAATATTCTTTCCGACGAATGCCAGAGTTGGAGTACATTGACTCTTAATCAACCAACCCTCTAGCTCACTTCTTGTCGTCGGGTTATTTTGGACGAATGCTTGATGGGGAATACATCTGAACAAACCGCCGTGAGATAACAGAGATGTTAATCTCGGCTCGAAAGAGCTAGGCATTTCTCTATCGTCCCTTGTCGTCCAATTTGGAGAGTAAATCGGTCAGGGACCGAACTTGTTTGCTAAACAATGGGACCGAAAGGTTGCGTTTCGAGTACGCTGCTCTCCGCGCTTTGTTATATGACGAAGAAAATTAAGGTCGAACTTAGAAACGTCAAAGTTTCGTTTAGAACAATGACGTGCAGAAAATGTGGGACGATCTGGGATCCGATCCCTCCACCAGAGGATGTAGATAGCGTCATACAAGATCACAAGAAAACCTGCGGTAAAACGATATAAGACAATATGGAAAAATTCGTTGAAGTTCCCACTAGATATCACTGGGAATACAAAGCTGGACCTATAACTGTAATCGCCGCGCGATATCTACTAGGACAATATCGCCTGCAGGTTTTGTATGATGACGGTAACTATTTACCGAGTGTCCTACCTCCAGAATGTTGAACCTACAAACCAGAGGTCGCCCGTGAGGTGACCACAAAGATTTTAGAAGGACTGAGTTCAGTAATTGATGGGACACTAGAAGAAGTTAATAAAAAATGGAAAGAGATAGCTTTTTCTATAGGATGGGATGGTATAGATGGCCGTGTAAGATTAGATAGTCTTAAGTGATAAGAAGTTGGTGTAAGGTCTGTGGTTATATGCTCCTGTAGCTCAAATTGGTTAGAGCACCTGCCTTATAAGCGGGAGGTTGTCGGTTCAAAACCGACCAGGAGCACCGATATAAGAACGTATGTCAAAAAGTGATGTACTACCACGCTGGTATCTAAGACAACTTAGAAAACTACCAACGTATAGTTCGTACTGGAAAAGAATATTTCAGAGATGGAAAGAGGGATGGCCATATCCAAAATGGGCCATTCGAAAACTCCGTCGTTTGGATAAATTACGCATCCGTAGCTCAATGGATTGAGCACCCGCCTTCTAAGCGGATGGTTGTGGGTTCGAGTCCCGCCGGATGCACAATAGGATCTACATGAGCAATCACAAGAACCACCGAAGACTAGAAGAACATAGAACAGAACATGGCCCTAGGTTCGAATCTAAAAATCCAGGAGCCGGTTCCAATTCGACTCATGTAGCCAGGTCCAGAAGAAAGTGGAAGCGTAGAGCTGTTCGGAGTGAACGTCGAACTGGCGAGACTTCTCCGAAAATTGTTCTGCTTCGCAGACGTAATCTTCCTGGTCAATAACACATCGCGGTCGCCTATTCATTTAGGTCAGGCTATTTCAGACCCTGGGCTGGGGTCTTTAACCACTTGTCGCTACAAGCGAATGCAAAGGGAGAGCTATATGGCTAACAAGAACGTATTCAAGTCTGGACAATCCGGAAAGATGGCGGCTCCAGCGGATACCGTCAACAAGGCCGGAGGAGCCGCATATGCTCTCTCCGATAAAGCTGCATTAGCTCAATATGCGGCAACCGGAACATTCAATGATACGTTTTATTCTACAGCGGAAGCTCAGGTATCTGAGGTTCTTGATATCCTAGAGAAAGTCGATGTGGAGTTCATCGGTAAAGTAGCGATGTACTCTCGTACAGATGGCCGGATGAAAGATATGCCGGCACTTCTGTGTGCTCATTTATCGACTAGAGGAGAACAGGGACTAAATGTCCTGAAACGTATCTTCTTGCATGTCATCGACAATGGCAAGATGCTCCGGAATTTCGTCCAGATCATGCGTTCTGGGATAGTAGGACGAAAGTCGCTCGGTACTGGACCAAAGAACCTAGTTGCATCGTGGTTCTCTAGCAAAGCACCGGCAGACATTTTCAAGATGTCCGTAGGTAATGATCCAACCATTGGCGATGTTCTTTACCTCTCCAGGGCACCAGACCTCGGGTCTCCAGAACGTAAGGCACTATATTCCTACCTACTGAACGATAAGACATACGAGTACGACTTCGATTCCTTGCCTCCGTTGGTCAAGGAATACGAGAACATGAGGAAGAATCCAGGCAGCGCTACAACATTGCCAAAAGTTCCGTTCGAAATGCTGGCCGGACTAGATCTAGGAGAGAAGGGATGGAGATTGTTCGCTGAACAGATGTCCTGGACCCAGCTCCGTATGAACCTGAATACATTGGCTAGACACGGGGTGTTCAAGAGCGAAAAATACGTCAACATGGTAGCGCATAAACTGGCGGATGCAGCCGCCATTGATAAGGCAAAGCCATTCCCGTATCAGTTGTTTGCAACCTACCTCAACACGAATTCTACGGAAGGAGAAGTGGTACCGGTCAAGATCAAAAACGCATTACATGATGCGTTGGAGATTGCAGCCAAAAATGTCCCGACGTTCGATGGTAAGGCATATATCGCAGTCGATACATCAGGTTCTATGGGCTCTGCTGTTACCGGCAATAGGAAAGGGGCGACCACGACAATGCAATGTGTTGACGTCGCGGCGCTGATTGCTTGTACGTTCTTGAAGAAGAACAGAGAATCCGAGATCCTACCGTTCGATACCAGACTGCACCTGAATCATGGGCTAAACCCAAATGATTCCATCATGACCAATGCCGACAAGCTTCGGAGATTTGGTGGAGGCGGAACAGACTGCGGTCTTGCCCTAAGTCATTTGAACAAGACCACCGCAAAAGGGGATCTGGTCATCTACGTCTCTGATAACGAAAGCTGGTTCGATAACAATAATCGTACTTACGGTGCATGGAGCGGCAGTGGTACTAGCATGGCTAAAGAATGGGAGGTCTACAAGGCCCGCAATCCGAAAGCCAAGCTGGTATGCATCGATCTAGCACAGGATTCGACGGTTCAAGTAAAGTCAGCGGGAAGTGTTCTGAATATCGGAGGATTCTCGGATACGATCTGGGAAGTCATCAAGAAATTCGTGGAAGGTGTCCCCAGCGCAGATTACTGGGTAGATGTAATCGAGAAAGTGCAGATACCAGAGCTCGCTGCAAAAACAGATATCAAAGTGCTATAAGTAAGAATCGCGGTGAAGAGTTTGATTCACCGCTCCTTTGGGTCGAATGCCGGCTCGTGGTCTACATCCTTAGAAGATAAATGACTATAGCCATCCCACTTGTCGACCCGGGGCTGAATGCCGAAATAGTCTACAAACATCGGCCTCATAAGCCGAAACGTAGTCCCGACTATTTCATTTCTTGTCAGCCCCTTCTTTTGAGCCGAATGCCAGAACTGTCTACATCGAATAAAGACTGTTCTAATTCTTGTCGGCTCGTTATTTGGACCGAATGCGTTATAGGATTACAATAAATAGTCGCCCATAAAGCTGTACTGCGACCAAAAAACCATCTTGTAACATTCTTGTCGGTCCTTTATTGGCCGGACGCGGATCGCAGAGATGCGGGACGTGTTCAGGTAGGAAGAGAAATCTTCCTACCACTTTTGAGCCGAATGCTTGAATAGTCTACATAACATTGGGTGAAATACGACTATTCTACTCCTTGTCGGCTCTTTTATTGATCGGGACGTGATGGCGACAGAATTCTCTGTCCCGCACGATCCTGGACAGTCGAACTTGCGTAACTGTTCGACTGTTTTTGCCGGTCTCGAACCGGCTCTTTTGGAGCGAATGCCTCAAGGTCTACATTACAACCTGGTTGTCGTTGGTGCGAATCCAACCTGGCGAAAGTCAGTAGCTCAGCAGTAGAGCTCCAGGACAAAAACAAGACTTTGAATTTCTTGTCGCTCCTTTTTTGCTCACACAACTACGCGGGTTCCACTGATCCAGCATGCCCGGACAGCTGCAGCAGGTGCTGGGCTTTTAGACCGGTAGGGTGAGATGCGCATCTCGCTGTGTGAGCGCTTTTCGGCCACCAAGATAATCTTAATGGTGCTGCCTGGTATGGTGCACAGAGTCTGTTACTCTGTGTAAGTCAGGCCCGAGTTTTTCTTTTGCTAGGAGAGAACTATGAGTAACAAAAGAAAAGTATCTACCGACGCACTAGAAACTCTAGGTTCAATCATCGATGAAAGCCAAAAACGAGATGCTATTCATCTAGCCGTAGAACCGGTGGTGGCAGGATCTATATTGCACCCCGGAGGTCACATCAAAGTGATCGACGGAGTGGCTTATAAGACTGCTGTTGGGGAGGGAACCGGGATCGTGGATCCCTTTCTCCATAAACCAGTGAGAAAAGGGGAGAGATTCTGGTTCGTAATGTATCCTCGTATGGTTCACTCGCTAAGACACGTTTGGTCACATCCAGATTTTCCTGATGAGGTTGTGGCTCCAGCTCCTAATAAAACAGAATCTGAGAAGTGGCTTAGAGATTTCTGTGAAAAACATGATTGTCCGGATTATGATACGGTATTAGAGTTAGTGGAAAAAGGAAGTCTGCCAAGTCCAGATGAAGAGTATTACCCAAACGGCGGAGAATATACAGCAGAATATCTACTCTTCTGTGGATCAGATGCGCATGGAGAAATACCTCGCGAGTTCTGGGAACACATGGAAATTGTTCTAGGACGAAAGCTGGAATTCCATCCGACCTATTTCTCGTGTACGTGTTGAGGAGGATCGTATGGACCCTGTGATCAAAGAGTGGGCCTATGCCAGGGAAGTAATGAGACGTTTCGGATTCCCTGCAGATGACTTGTATTTCCACGTCAGCGATGCTGGAACCGTGACTCTAGATGGGGTCGACTATAAAGTTAATAGGCTAGTAGTTAGTCTTGTTCTGAACTCTCAAGACAAAACATTCGTTTGGACTATAGGCTTATCTAATCTGCCTTCCAAAGAAGAAGTGCACGAGGCTTATTTACGACTATGCGAGACGTGGAATTCACAGAAAGATGAGTCCGAATTCATGGAAGCATTTGAGAAGTCGGACTCATACAAGCAAACCGTACCACTGGCCAAAGCATTACATGACAAAGGATTTGTAATCGGCGGGAACTAATTACAGAGGTGGTGATATCCTTGGGCGGTGCTTTTTAGCTATCCCAATCTCCTCTGGAATATTTCTTATATTGCCAAACTTTTCCCGTAAAATGGTCAGTAACTTGACCATCCTGAACTCTAATAGTGCGACGCTTGTCTCCGCGCATCCCTGAACCTACTTGACGTTTTCTGTCATCGGAACGAGCCCCAGAGATCTCTGCTTGCTTAGCTTCCCATAGTCTAGCTCGTAGGAGATTAAGAGCGGTTTCCCTGTTCTGACTTTGAGATCGTTCCGACTCACATCGAACAGTAAGTCCGGTTGGTTTATGCTTCAAAATCACAGCGCTATCGGTAACGTTTCTGTGCTGACCACCGGCTCCGCTTCCCCTACAGGCAGAAAACTCCAAGTCTTCGTGGCGGATATGAATCTGTGCTTCGGTTGGCTGGGGTAGAACGGCCACCGTAACGGTACTAGTTTGTACTCTCCCACGTTTTTCAGTTGGAGGTATTCTCTGCCAACGATGTCCTCCGGACTCGTTCTCAAAGGTCTCTACGGCACGTTTGCCGGATACCTCGAGAATACAGAGCCCAGGACGATCCTCTACGATAGCGATGTCAAAGACACCTCCGACCTCCTAATCGAAGGTATATAGCCAGCTGCTCTCTGACGAGCAGTTTTGCGTCGTCGCCGCCTTCAGCGGCACGTATCTCGACTATGATGCTCATAGAAATAAAGTTCTATCAGATTTGATTTACTATGACCAGGCCTGGCACGGGCGTAGCTTCCAGATTCGCATCGGGGTTATCGAATTCCGCCCGATGGCAGAAAATTAGCGAAAGCGTGCCAGGCCTCTTTTACATAGGAGAAACGAATGTATATCGATGGTTATCTTCGTAAAGATCAGTTTGGGCGTGTTTACATAGATACGTGCCCTACAGATGAAATCCATCTGACTTCAGCCCCGCCAGAAGGACAAGAACGGCATCGTTGCCGTAAATACTTGGATGATTTGTTTATATCGGATACCGAGATTCTAGGGAAACGTGTACGGTTGAAATACGTAATTCATGTCGTCGAATGTCGAGAGGATAATCATGAGTGACAAAAATCGTAACTGGGACGAGTACTTTATGAAGATCGCTGAGGTCGTTGCCTCTATGGCAACCTGCGATCGCAAACATGTCGGTGCCGTTGTCGTAGTTAATAAGACCGTTGTGTCAACAGGATTCAACGGGGCTCCAAGAGGCATGCCACATTGTGATGACGTCGGCCATGAACTGAAAGAGATGGGTGGGCGCCAGAGCTGCGTGCGAACTGTTCACGGTGAGGCCAATGCGCTCGTTCAAGCAGCCAGAACCGGGGCCAGGGTCGAAGGAGGGACACTCTATACAACAGCAAGTCCTTGCTATGATTGTCTAAAGCTCATCATCAATGCCGGTATTGTCCGCGTTGTATGCAAAGAGTTTTACGCATCTAGGTACGGAATGTCTGGAGACATGGAGAAGTTTGCCAAGGAAGCCGGCATTGAATTAGTGACATTGACTCCTGTCACTCAAGAAAAATAAAAAACACGAACGATTCATCTTGACGTTTGACCGATATGGTTTTACTCAATAGACACAGTTCAACGAACAACAAATTCGAGAGAAAGAGAGAATCACAATGCCGCGTGGAGTTTATGATCGTACACTGAGCAAAGAGGAGCGAGCTGCCATGAAGGCGGCCAAGGACAAGAAGGCTGCTAAGGGCGCTCCAAAGCGTAAGTATACTCGCAGAGTTCCTGCTACCGAATCTCTTAAGGGTTCTGGTTCTTCATACAAGAGCTCCGCAAAGAGCCTGACTTCTACTAGCGATGGAGTCATCGCTATTATGAATGAGGTTCGTAATAACCTGACTACCCTGGCACAGGTTAGGAATGCATTTGGAGAAATGCCCTCGCTAGCCGATGAGGCGCAGGCACAAGTCTCGGTTCTTGGGCAACTAAGAGACAAGCTGGTAGAAGTCGAGGCTGCCGCTCAGGCTGACAATACCGCAGAGACGGAGGATGAGAATGTCCAGAACGGAGTTTCCGGTCAGACTTCTGTCCCACTCATTCCGCCTCCGCAGGTTGTTACCGCACTTCCTACCCCTCACTAACAATCAAATAAATAAGAACCAAAACTCCTGTTGAGCTCAGCTCTCAGGAGTTTTTCTTTTTGTACCGATGTCTTTTAGCTATGAAACCGCGACAATAATTAAGATATAAGAATTATGAATAGAATACGAGGGGTTTCGTACCATCTATTCTGAAAGGAATAACAGAGGACACCCATATAACTGACAGAAAAATTCTAGGAAAAGGTGTAAGGCAGGTATTGTTCTTCGCGGTGGGAGTTAGGGGAGCAATACCAGACAGGCGTTTTGACGCCGAGGGGGTAACGTGGGGGTCAAGGGCATATCGTCGATCACCTGGTTGGGGACCAGGAGAAGAGATGATGTAAAAACTCACCAGTTTCGTTGTTTGAAACATGATGAGTTTAAAAATCGGGGCGGGAAGCCCCGACTCCTTACCTATGTTTTTTAGCTAATGATTTGCAAGTAACACAGGACTGTAGAGATAAGATACTACGTTATTGGAGGTTAATATGCATATGGTAATTGGAGTCAGAAAGCCAGATGACACGTGGTTGAAAATGAAGGCGGTCTGGGATTCGTGTACTGCCGCTAAAATAAAAATCCCAGATCAAGTCGTAGCATTCTTTAATCATAACCCACCCAACAATGTGGGAGTGGAAATACGTCTAGATAACTTTCCATCTATAGTAACAGAGAAGCCCTCTGGAAAAGATATGTCGGTAGTAGTTCTAGATATCGAAGAATTAATGTTACACGATGATCTCAGAACTATATCTGAAATCCATTTTTATTTTCGTAAGGACTAACAATCTATGTACATGAATAAAGTCGGAAACAGCATCACTATAGCTTTAGACAGTCAAGAGGAAGCCAATGCTCTGCTAGCTACATTAGCTGGCTTCCAACAACCTACTAAAGAAGCCGATGAATTCGGGAAGAGAGTTTATACATTCTTTTTCCAATCAGTACATAAGCTAGCTACTAACTTCGCAAAAGAAGTAGAAGGACACACCATACTTTTCCCCAAAAGCGCGGATCAGTACAGAGATCCAAGAAAAGGCTACAGGGGATCTCTATGACACAAGCGCTAGCGATTCTCGAATTACTACTTAGGGTGATGGATCTCGGCGAGGCTACGTTCACCACATCCCCTAATACGTACCTAACAAAACAGGATTCTTACAGGCAATCCGCGGCGGCACTAGAAGCATCAACTCCAGAGCTACCAGCTAATGTCCTGTTAGGTATGGCTTGGGTCGAGAGTCGTTATAGCGCTGATGCTGTGTCTAGAATAGAGAACGGCAAAAGAGTAGTAGGTATCCCAAAGTGGAAAATACCTCCCAAAGGAACACATAGTTTCTTTTGCGGAGTCACACAAGCTAGTGCCGGAAATTCTTGGAAGAAATGCCGGGAGCTCAAAGACGTGTCGATGTCATATCGAACTGCCGTATGGGAGCTCAATAAATGGCTATCTCCTAGAATCTGTAATCACAATCTTATCTGTGCATTGACTGGATACAACGGAGGATTTCCGGCTCTAAAAATAGGAACCAAATACGCAGCTACCGTATTGTGGAGAGCATGGTTAATAAACAAAGCTCTTACTAGAGGAAATCATGGTCGAGATCGCACGACAATTAAAAATCGATAAGAAGTGGGCAGGGGAGAGAGTCGATAACATATATAAAATCATAGAACGAATTAAGAATAACGATAAGGCTCTGTTCTATGAAATAAGCCATGCCTTGAATGAGCTGTCTACTACTATGCAAAACGTAGGAGATTATGCTTATTCAAATCTACTCTCAACAATGGCAAATATTATGTACACAAGAGCTTTATCTCTAAATACTAAGAAAGCCAAGAAGAATGAGCGAAATACAGTATCCCGTAGAAATAATAGATGACGGGACCGGAGTGGAGATACAAGCCCCCATGGCGGGATGTGCTTGTTCTAACGTAGACCCTGATTACGATGATGGAGTCTTACAAGATTCTTTCTACGTATTTTGGGACGTTAGATTTAACCCACCACATCTCCACATCCAATGTTATGACTGTCAACAATCATATTGTCCATACCAACTCTGCGTTCCGCCTCCTACAGCAGAGACATTTGGAGAGTAGATATGAAGAGAATGATACATGTCTCAGTGTTCGGACCAACGAATTCTGGGGTAACAACAATAACTGATATAATCAAAAAGTCTATAGAGAAGATAGGAATAGAAACTAAAGTTGCTTGGGATGACCATGACGGCCCACCAAAGAGTCAAGTTCAGGATTTTAAGACTAGAGCGGTTATCGATAAAACGGTAGTCGTTCTAACGGAAAGTAGACAAAGAAAGATAGAACGAGACCGTCACGAATCTCCTGGAGATTATGTAATTAGAGTAAGGCAAACAGAAAACGGAAAATATCAAATAATAATGTCCGTACTTGGTATTGACCTAGTTCATGAATTTCGAGACTCAGAGGATTATGTAAAAGAAAGAGCTAGGGCAATAGCCGCTAGATTAGCCAATGAACTAGATGCGGACGTAATAGACTCTATTCCTAGAGAGTATGATTATAATCAGCCAAGATAACAAAACGGTATATGGCATAAGATAATAGAGCCATCAACGGAGGAGTAAAATATGGCTGATTCTGTTGGGAAGCTGGTTCTAGATGTCATAAAAGACAACTGCGAAGCTGCTTCCTGTCCATACCGATACGGGGATAACGACTCGCTTCCGGGTCTGATAGACAAGAAACTAAAACATAGAGTATCAGACGGAAATGAATTGAGGGTTATGAAACGGCGAGTTAAGAAATTAGAGTCCGCAGTGAATATGGCATTATCCGCAAGCAACAGAAAATTGACAGCTCAGGAAATACTTCATTTAAAAAATGCCATTAAGAATGAGGTATAAGAAGCTAGAAGTGAAAGGGATCTTCTTTCCGGTTGGAAGATTCTTTCTTAGCTGAATCAAGGTACGTACAACATTCATCCAAAGGGGGCAATATGAGAAGAGTGATGTGTAAACATTCTCACGGCTCAGTTGGTACCGTAAGTGACACTAAGAATGAAAACGGAAGAATTTACATTACTTGGTGCTACGGAAAAGATATCAAGGGTGAATTCATAACATCTACACAAGGGTATCCAAAGAACAGAGATGATCTAATGGATATCAAAGAGTCAGACTACCAAGATTACGTAAATTGTTCTGCCTGGTCACCAGAGCAGGATAAGATCAGAGAACGAATAACCGGGATACCTAGAATCAATAACGACAAGAGGTGTAGAGATTGTCGTTATTGGGGAGCGGATCTTGACGATGAGTATTGTGGTCATCCGAAGGTTATAGAATTCTCTATTGTCGGAATTAGCCTCCCAAGGGCCAGGGGAGATATTTCCAGAAAACCAGATAAACCAGAAGACGACAAATGTTTCAGTATTTGCGGCCCAGGTGGATCATTGTGGGAACAAAGGACAAAGTCTAAATAGTCATCATATTTCCTGTGATATTAGCCCAATAACCGGAGATAAGAATGATGAGTAGATCGGATTCTCCGGTCAGTTTTGAGGACAGAGCAGATATCATAGCCATGATAGAAGACGGCTGGACGGATACAGACATTCTAGAATGCATGCCGCATATAAATAGAAGATCCGTAACAGCTTTCAGAGCTCATGTCACTCGCGGGACTTACTCACAGGAGATGATACATGAATACCATCCACGGTCTGTCAGGTAAAGCAAAACTGGCCTTGGAAGCTGCTTCCAAGGTCGTAAAAGGGGAGCAACTGATTAAGGAAGGTACACTCGAACTTTCCAACTTGTTCCCCAACAGCGATAGCAAGACTATTGCGAACCGGATTCTCAAGTACTCTGATCCAAAGAAAAGCAAACAGGAAACAAATACCAAATTCGACGATAGAGAAAAAATACTGAAAGCTATTAGAGAATCGGAATGGATGACTCTAAGTCAGCTAATGAAAACTACAAAAGTCGGGTGGTATCTGTTGAACAAGATTGTCAAAAGCGAGTTGTCAAAGGGAACCATAAAGCAAGTAAAGAAAACCAAAAACCCAAATCACAAGGGTTCTGGCAGCTATAACAAGGAGTATATCTATTGGGTGCTCGCCTAAGGGCGTGGAATCCATATCCGGGGGATACTGCTGAAAAGCAGATAGCTAGATTGTTCTTGTACAAGTACGCCAAAGCGTCCCCTGTACAAGGACACGCTGTAACATTAGCTGGTACTGATCCAGAATCGGAAGTCGGGCTAATACGAGATTACTTGAACTGGCCCGCGCATAGATCTTGGTTCGTGGATAAATCTAGGTCTAAAAAGGTATCTTCCGCCCTAAGAAAGATATCTTCATTGTGGGAGGGAGCGAACGTTAGAAACCTAGATATCAGAGAAATCATTCCTCATCTAGAGGCTATAGGATTTGCTAATCTGGATTTCATGGGAGCACCGTTAAGTAACGATAACATCAATTGCTTAACTATGATAACCCCATTGTTATTACCTGATTCTATTCTAGGCTTTACATGGATACGTGGCAGAGAGATTCTCTCGCTACATTCTTCTGCTAGGCGTCTATGGAGATTTGGTAAAGGATTCAAAGGAAACGAAAGACGTTGGGCAGGGGTGTTGCGGGCCGTTGACAAGATATCAAAAGGCAATCTGACATTCGTTGATGGATGGGAATACTTCAGTAATCATTCTCCTATGTCAGTGGCTATTTTCAGAAAGCTGTGAAAATAACCCTTGATATCAGTGATAAGAAAATATCACCATGGAATAGAAGTTTGATTCTTCTGCTCAATACGAATCCACACAACAAAAGTCAGGGGACTTAGTCCACCCCCGAGTTGCTTGTGCCCCCACTAGCAGCGGGAAGAGGTATTTCCTTCGATAACTCATCGGGCCATCCACCCCACCGAGTAGAGTTATCGAAGCCTCTTCTTAGCTAAAAATATAGATTCTTATTGTTATAAGAGTCTTGAAAGGAAAATGGATGGCCATGTCAGATACTATAAATATAGACGAAAAAGTGGACCTTCCACTTAATGAAGCACAAAAACAGTTCCTGAAAAATACGGATAACTTCACTATAGAGGAGGAATTCTACATCCTGTATGGGGCAGGAGTTATCACAGGAGCTATTAATGAGTTCTACCGGGCTGCTTCCGAAGAACTCACTCCAGAACAATCTACGAGGTTCAGGGAGGAAGGAATAGCGACCGTAGCGATGGTCTATTGGTTTTCCAATGGGGTATACGGCTTACCTCAATTAGAGGAAGGCGATATAATTTGGAAAGAGGAATCATTAGACGGCGATAAGGTAGAATGGGGAAGTACCGTAGCTGCTGCTATAGCTGAAGACAAAGAAGCTATGGCGATATGGGCCTTTCGCTTTGACGAAATAATCACTGATGCCGTGATGAATGCGGAGTATTCCGCAAGAGCATCGCAAAATCTATTCAAGACTCCCAAAGAATATTGGGAATACCACTACAAGATGGCCGAGATAGAGAGTTATCTAGCTCGCCACAGAAAGCATATACTAGGAATAGTAAAATCTAAATTCGTAGCAGACGGTGAAAGTTCCGCTGTTTCTCTACCTAAGATGTTGGATAGAGAGTACAAGGAATATTTCGAAGAACACAAGGATGTTGTTCTTACTTACACCCGACGTAAGAGAGAGACAGCTACGAAGTTCAAGGAAAAACTGGATCGGGACGAAGCCGTCAAAGGTCGAAAGGATTCTGATGCAGCGGTAAAATCAGAATCAAACAGAGATAAGTTAGTGGCAGCAATAAACAAGATGTTTTCTGCGTCTTGTACTGACCCAAATTGTCCAATTCACGGCAAGAAATCAAGTAAGCCTCCAATCCAAGATATTCCGTACATTCCGTCTAAAAAGCAACTGGACTCTGGCGATACCTCTACTTCTATCCAAGAAAGAAATCCAATGGCCGACAACAAGAAGACCGACAAGAAAGACGAATTGATGTTTAAGAGCGTTACCGTTCAATTCGTCGAGAGCGCCGATAACAAGGCGATCGCACTCCCGGCCGGTATGACATTGAAGGAGGGCAGGTACTGGCTGCAAAAGATCGAAGAAGAGGAGACCAGAACCTTCTCCTATCAATACACTTTCGCAGGATGGGCCCCACTAGATGCAATGTGGGCTGCCTATCGTGCTCTTGCAGAGTTGCACGGGTTCGTCCATGTCGGAGATTTTCAATCATGGTTCGGACCCACTCCGCCGACCATGATTACCATCGACATCAATTTCGGAGAAACGCAACAGATGCCATGGGGACCCATCGAGGTCTCCGGATTTTCGTCTCAGCTGATTCCGGAGATCACTTTGGTCGAAGGACAGCCGGCTCTCAAGTTCACGGCTACGATTCGCAACAACGAACGAGCTGTGGCTGACAAGCTGATGAAGAGAGCCGAGAATTTCCTCAAGACCTCCAGCATCTATCGCGGCAAAGCCATCGATGTTGACTTCGAGGTGGTGCATCCGAGAGATTTCCGGTTTGACCCTACCAAGGCCCCAAAATTTTGGGATACTGCTCACACTAATATCGATGAGTTGATTCTGTCGAAGTCGGTCGAGCGTCTCGTACGCACCAATATCTGGACTCCGATTCGGAAAACAGCTGAAGCCAGGCAGCATCAGATCCCTCTTCGGAGGTCTGTGCTGTTGGCAGGTAGTTACGGAGTCGGCAAGACGCTCGCGGCGAGGGCGACGGCGAAGATAGCCCAGGACAACGGATGGACTTTTCTCTACCTAAGGAAACTGGGGCAGTTGAAAGAAGCGTTGTACTTCGCCAAGAAGTACCAACCGTGCGTTGTGTTCGCCGAGGACATCAATCGTATCACGGCGGGCAAACGAGACGCTGAGATGGATGAGTTGTTCAATGTCATCGACGGAGTCGATCGGAAGAACGATGAAGTCATGTTGGTGTTCACCACCAATGACATCAACGAGATTCATCCTGGAATGATCCGTCCCGGTCGCATCGACACCATCATCACGGTGACTCCCCCTGATGCGGAAGCAACCGAGCGGCTGATTCGGTTGTATGGACGTGGTTTGGTCGATGTGAATGCGGACTTGAAGGAAGCCAGCCGCAAGCTGGCAGGTCAGATCCCGGCCATCATCAGGGAGGCTGTCGAGCGTTCCAAGCTGGCCGCTATCGAAGACAACACAGGAGGACCTTTGGTGGTCGGAGCCGATCACTTGGAGATCGCCGCGGATCAGATGCTTCTCCATGCCGAATTCCTGAGGGAGCCGGCCCCAGAACGTCCTGACATGGAAGTTCTCGGAGAAGCTTTCGGACATGTGATGGTCGATGGTCTTCAGAGGTATTTCAATGGAAATACTTCGGATACCGAAGATCATTCCATTCAGGATGATGCGAGAAATGGGCTCAAAGACATCATCCAGAGAAGCAACCTCACGACAAATGGGAACGGGAAGGGTCACGAAGTCAGGAAGTAACTTCTAGAAGTTACTTCCTGTGACGTGAGTACAAGAGACCGTATGTAAATATTCGGTCTCTTTTTTTAGCTGTAAATATATTCATTATGTAAGCTATAAGATAATATACAGAAACTTTGGGGTATTATGCCGACGAAATTGACTGAGGAGCAGCTTCAAGTAAGATTTTCGGCTCTTCTAGATCGCATCAAGGAGATTCACGATAGATGTAAGAAAGAAGAAAAAGAGAGTACGATCGATACATTGGTCGATTCATTTCTGTGTTTTCAGAATCTAGCCTCGGCATTTGTGAATGATTGCCGAGAATATCTTGAAGATACGTCTTCTCCCGGACCGGAGTTCATGTTTACGATACTGGAAATAAACCGAGCGTTGGCATGTTCTGCCGGACATTTGCAGGTAGCCCAACACAGATTGGGGACTACTGTACTGGATGATTTGGCTAAGAATAGCTCGGCAAGAGAAAACCAAAATTACCTGCCGAGCTAACAATGCGAGAATTATCCTATCTGAAGCTCACGAATAACCATGCTAAGGTAGTATGCACGTGCGGTTGGGAATCGGAATCATTTCGCAGGGGACCATTCGATCCAGCTGAGGCGCTAGCAGCTTATTCTGTAGAGCACTTGTCCTGCGTAACAAAACCGTTGGTAGATTTATCGACAGAAACAGACTGCATAAGAATTTGGCCCTGGGAATCAGCCCCTAGCGGATTCAAGAAATATTCTAAGCATGATGGAGACGAGGACGGAGTTGCATGGGTTCCGATGAAATACGTACAAGGAAAATCCAACTTCGACCCAGCTATCGAGAGGCTATGGAATACCGTAGATGAAGATCCGGAAATCGTAGAATTCGACACTGGAGTATTGGTCATTTGGGGGCATTCCTAACAATCTACCACCGGTAGATTGGATTATATAGCCTTGTCGTATTTTTTGATATATACTTAAATACGGCATTTTCTTAGATTTTAGGAGATAAGATTCAAGAAGGAAAAGCCAATTTCTAAGGGGGGTCAGATGAGGCAAACACCGAGGAATGTGGATTCAGCAACCTTCCAATTCATCCAGCAACATAACTCTATCCGAAATCTGAGGATTGTGGAAAAACACAGTCAACAGGTTTTCGATATAGAGAGAGCCGATGCTCCGGAACTAGCATCGGCTCTGGAAGAGATAGTTAAAGGCATCAGAGAGTCGTACGGAATTACCGAATAGGGATTCCTATGCCTAAAGTAACGCATCTTGTAGGAGCATTAACGTTATCTGATGATGACCTTAACGCTGCTTTAGATGTGGCATGGAGATCTACTTTACGGAGATATAGCTCTATAAGAGCTAATCTATTACCGCCAAAGATCAGAGTGGATAGCCCGATTCTAAGGAGGAGAATATGAAAATCTCGAGAGAAGGTTCTGACTTGGGAACTACTTTCCTGGCAGTGGCGACCGTACAGCACGGAAAAATGAACATAATTGGGGATCTCGAGAAAGATACCGAAGATATGAAACGTCGATTGGAGAATGCCATCAGGGAATTGGCTGGCCCCAATCAACCCATGCACGTAGTCAGAGTTCAGGTAATTTCTCGAGCTCTGAAGATAGAGCGAGATGAATACTCGGATCCTGTTCAGCCCGTAGACAAGTACATATAGCTGACAGCAAGCCCGGTACGTTGGATGCCATAAAGAGAATCCAACTAATATTAGGATATAAGCTAGAATGGCCAGGCTTACTAAGTCTCAAAAAGACATTTTACGTAAAGCATGGAAGAGACCAGATAATAGAATCGTAGGAGGGTCTCCGGCTGACAAAATCGCTCTAGCTAATGCTGGATACGTGCGAAGCATAGGGCTCAGAGATGTCTACGAGCAATATGAGTTATCACAAGAAGGAATCGATGAGATTACTAGGATCGTAGCCAGAGACAAAATCGAGGTGGACAAGCCTATTAAGGAGAATCTTAAGGGAGATTCAAAAGCAGAAATACTGGATAAAATAGTACATGTTATAACTAATCCTGAAATCTGTACGAAAACATTCGAACTACCAGGTGGATTACGGGTCAGATTCGATAGAAGTGGCCCAGCTAAACTAGTACTTCAGATTCTAAGAAAAGAATCCTGATTCGTACTGAGAGTAGAGCACCTAACTCTCAATATTAGCTCTAAGGAGGGTATAAGAACTTGACAGTGCATAAGCACTTCAAGGACTAGAAAATGAACCACGTGCAGGTTGCGGAATCTAATAATTCGTTCGGGTTCGATGTCTGGGGCAAGATCAAGGAGGAGGGAAATATTGCTCTATCTCCGTTTACACTGAGTACGGCACTAATCATGACCTATGTCGGAGCCGAGAAGAAGACAAAATCCGATATGGCTTCTGTTCTCCATCTGAACAATGTGCCGATGGAGGCCGTAATGAGAGACTGGGGTCAATTGGCAGCAATGTTGAAAGCCACTCCACGTGTCACATTGCGAATCGCCAATCGGCTATTCGGTAACATCACGTATGAATTCAACGAGAAATTCATACGCGATTTGGACGAGGCCTTCAATTCAAGCCTTGATCCTGTGAATTTCGGGGATAGTACTTCCGCCAGGAATTTCATCAATTCGTGGGTGGAGGCACAAACCGAACATAAAATCAAAGACCTTCTACCTCCTGGATCAGTAGACAGGCATACGTCTCTCGTATTGGCCAGTGCAGCATATTTCATGGCCGATTGGAGGCAGGCGTTCTCAAAAAGAGGAACCAGTCAGCAACCGTTCCATCTTTCATCAGGAGACGTCGTGTCATGCCAAATGATGAAAGCCACTGGGACTTACAACTACGGATCTGATCCCATCAGCCAAGTACAGTTACTAGAGCTTCCGTATGTCGGAGACGCCATGTCAATGTTGGTGGTGCTTCCACAATCACAGGAAGCGAAGGAACTCAAAGACGTGGAATCGTCTCTGACCTCGGAGAGATTCGAATACTGGAGAGGTATTCTGAGGTCCAAAGAAGTTCAAGTCAGTTTGCCATCGTTCGAATTGAACGGAGGGGTGGACCTGACCAGGCCATTGATTGCTTTGGGGATGGGGTCTGCTTTCACATCGGAAGCAAACTTCTCTGGCATGGGGAAAGATCACGTGCAGATATCATCTGTCCTCACGAAGAATTTCGTGAAAGTGGACGAGAAAGGGACAGAAGCTGCATCGGCTACGGCTGTCGTCATGACAAGAAGTGCGGATTTTGGGCAGAAGACTCAATTTCGCGCAGATCATCCCTTCATGTTCTTCATCATCGATCGGGCAACCGGGGTGATTCTATTCATGGGTCGGGTTACCGATCCCAGTAAGTCCTGACACAAACACTGAGGGGCAGTGGGGTTGTGTTGTTTTAGCTAAAAAGCCTGATTCAATAACAGGCATAAGATCTATGGCTAAAGACAGATGCATCTAACTCAGATGTATAACCCAGAAATGGGAATGTCTTAACATAGCTAGGAGTCGTATGGATGAGAATGATGATAGTAAAGTAAGAACCCTCAGAAGAAGTATGGGACTATCAGACCTTCCTCCGCATCCCATAGAATCTCCGCAGGACCAAATATGTGAGGAGATTCAAAAAACCGATAGAGTTAAAGTCATAATTCTGACTGCATGCCTAGTTCTGGCTTTTGTGTTTATGGCGGTATTGATATTTGATAGTTAAAAGAGAGTAACTCACTCTCTGATTGTCTAAGCAACTACTTGGATATCGGATGACTAAACACATGGTACTTACTAGTAGCTCCTCTGTATTTGATTATAGAAGCTATTTCAGTACCATGGTTGGTTATGATGATGGCTAGAGCCTCATCTTTATCAATACACTTTCCGCATTCTCTCGATATATTTATGTTTATGATGCGATGCCCCTCAGGAATTTTTATCTCCATCGAAGGCACTCCTTGATGTCTATGAAATCTTCGAATTCTTTTTTCCTTAGAATCCATAATATCTTATCTCTCAACTTTAAGAGATAAGCTAATATGAAAGCTCCTACGTTAGATGAATTTATAATAAAAGCCAAAGACAGAGGTGTTAAGAATTCCTGGGTAATAGAACCAAAGTTCGAGTCTCTGTACGTTAGGTATATTGATAAATATATTAAAACAGATGAAGATCTAAAAGTATACCGTAGTGTGTTAGATATAGCTAACGTGACGGTAAAAGAAGAATACAGAGGAACTGGAGTATTCACAGCACTGATAAAAAGACTGCGTAAAGAATATCCAGCGATTCACATACACGTAGAGAACGCACACTCGGATAGATTCCAAGCTCATTTACGTAAGCTTGGATTTATCCCTACTAGCGTTCCAGATTGTCTATTCCTGCCGGCAAAGATTTCAGATTCCTGAGATAAGGTAGTATGCAGGATACAGCCTTCAATTCTAACTATTCTGGATATGGTCAGTACATCACGTGGCAGATCGATAAAGATTTTGTCTCTTCGGACTTCAACCAGAATACTGGCGGAGTCTGCATCAGGGTCAGTGTTTTCCGGTCATCGGTACCGAAATACAGCAGACTGATCGGCTGGAAGTATCCCGATGGAGAGCTAAAAATCTATCTGCAACAGGATATGCAAGTCAGCGCAGAGAGTCTGGCAGACCTCATCTCCAAATCGAATGAGTATATTCAGGAAGAACTGAAGAAAGCGGACGAGCGTAGACAATCGGAAGAGCAGAAAAGATCCGCAGAGAAGCAAGAAGATCAGGCTAAGAAGGCTGTGAAGAAAAAGCGGTACTTGGAGAACCAGGCCAGAAGGGCTGACGAGAATCGTCAACGGGCTAACGGTAACGGACACAACAAAAAGAAGGGGTAAATTCCCTTCTCCAAACGTATTTGAGTAATCTCCCTGACGTAATGTATACTATCAGAGGTACTCTGGTAGTATGATAGGGAGATAGAAGATGAAATTTATCATTAAAGTTAAAGAGGTTTGGGTACAAGCCTATCGTGTGGAGGCTAAAACCAAAGAAGAAGCCATAAGAAAAATGACTGATTTGACCTCTGATATAGAAATACTTGATGGGTCTATGGAATTAAGTCACTGGTTAAATCCAGAACATTGGATAATAGATCCAGAAAAGTGATATAAGGTTTTATGGCTATTAACAGATGGTGGAAACTGCAACTGATCTTTACACTCGTGTCTATGTGTTTGACAGTGTCTTTACTGAGGTTCTCTGGGATTCAATACATTTTGTCATGCGCCTTAGTAGGATACATGATAACAGTAACCGTGCTTTGGTACATGTATAAACGCTCATCCATTCAAGATAGAGTCAAGTACCTATTCAGTGAACTGCCACAAGTTCATATTCACCGTCTAAGAGATGACAAGTGGTTTCACGGGCCTCTATCTGTGAATGCAGAAGATTTCGTGTCTGTATATACTATAACAAAGTTCGATACCAAAGAGCATCAGATCAGGATTTCTCACCCTAAAGACATAACACGATCTTTGGCGCTTACTGATATACCCAGGACGTAAATAGGTTACAGTCATCTAGCAATTCGCCTCGTTATTTTAGGTATAAGCTCAGGTGAAGGAAGAAGAACTTATACAAATCCAGAACATATATTTCGATAACGCCGTCGAGATACTAGCAAAAGGAGAGGATATACCATCGGTTGGATATATGATTACGTGGCTCGGAAAGGAAAACGAGATACTAGATACCAATAGTTTCAAACTAGAGCTTCTGGCAGACAAAACTAACGGAGCCGACAATGAAGGCTACGCTATGATTGCCATCAACATGATACCAGATGATGAGGAGATTCTGAACCAATTGATGGCGATCTTCCCGCAGCTGGAAAAAGAAGTAACTCAGGTAATAACTAATGGTCAAAAACTGTTTGGATTACCGTACGAAGACGTCATATCAAATGTAGTTAAATCTATTTTGGAGATAAATGACATCAACAGAAATGATGTCGTGGCGCATACAGTTAAGAATTTGTGTAAAGTCACAAAAGCATTTGCCTTCATGCATGTCTCCGAAGCCTATCAAATTCCTCTGGATGATCAAAATAGCCAAAATAGAATAGAATGCCTAATGTCGTCCATAGAAGGATATAACTTCCGTAGGCTCATAGTAGCCCCTATAATAAGACCACCTTCGGAAAACGGAGGTTCTATTTCAATAGGGGAAAAAGAAGAGCAGATGAATTACCAAGCCGGAGGACGATTCTCGTCGCTTCTGCAACCGGTAGACTGATATCGGTTATTGCTGCAATAATAAATAACGTTTGTTTAGATATAAGATAGTATGTCAACACGAAGAAATCATATCAAAGATGAGTTGTTGTATTTCTTGGATTGTCATAAAAGCACCGACGAGATACTAATTAAAATACATGATTTGGCAAAAGACATATCTGAATTAGATGAATCATTTTCTGCGGCGACGGCGTTGAGGAAATTACTGGAAACAAAAGAGGCTTATCTACGAGCCGTAGAGGTCAGAAAATTAGAGCGGATTGCATCCGATGTTCCTGGAGTATTCTGGGTCAGAATGTATGATCGCACGGAGCAAAACTTGGAAGACCCGGTGGTGCAAGAGACAGATACCTATGATGGGTGTCCAGATTGTAAGGGTACTGGCTTCATAGGAGATCCGGCCAACAGATGCATAGAATGTAATGGAACCGGAGAAGCAGATACCAAGTAAATACTGCAATCTATTTGAGATAAGGATCTGGAGGACTATCTCAAATGGAGCTAACTGATAGCAATGTCGAATCTGTTGTTAAAGACTGCCTATATGACGATGATGAGGTACGTAATCTGAAATCCGGTGAACTTCCTCAAGGAATGGTGGTTGTAGAATCCCTTACGGCAACGAAGTTCGGTTTCAATCCGGAGAGATTGAACAAAAGAAAAGACGACATTAAATCTATGTTGTCACAACTTCCCGATGAATTCATGCAAGGCAAAGGCGATGGATGGTCGTTTTTGAATGCATGTACCAGGAAAGACGGAACACAGTGGACAGGTTCACATAGGATCGTCGACATCTTGTTTGTACTTGGACAAGCAATAGGATGTGCAAAGATCACTCTCGACAGAAGTCTGTGGATGCTTCTTCCGGGAGGAGTTCCGTACTTCATAGTCAATATCAACGGACTCGACAACTAGTATAGCCAGAGACGTAGTTGAAGATACAAGCTTCAACTTTATCTATGAGATAAGAGTTTAGCGACGATTGAGGTGGTATAAATATGTGGGTGCAGTTTAATGTCTCTGGTTTTTCCGGGTTCCGAGTACTGACTGAGATGGATAAAATTCCAGAGGACGCTACGCACGGATGGTGGGTGGCATTCTCCTATGACAACAATAGAGTGATTCAAGAGCTGAAAGAAATCGCAGCAGAAAATGCTTGGTCACTTGATGAGTGGTCTAGTGGAAGGTTCCCTAGAGACTGTAAGTTGGTAGTATTGATGAGATAAGAATGGATGGAAGAAGTACCAAAGCTCTGTCTAATGTGCGGTAAAGAGGGGCACATTCAAGGCAGAGAATGTCCATTGTGTTGTTCAGTCTGTGGAAGTGAAACAGACGAGAACAATAAATGTTCGGAGTTCGGCTGTGTACAGCTGGCCCACGGAACTCCGACACCAACAAACGGTATAAAAATAGAAGTCAAGTGCCGGGACTTGGGGCGTCCTGGTTGCTTGGAGACTCCGGACGATCGATACACCATAAGATTCGATGATCTTGGGGAAGAACCATTGTTATTCTGTGCGTCGTGTGGGGAGCACGCACGGAGAATGATGAAGTTGTTGGAGAGCTCATTGGCTACGAGGGGCCCGGAGTTCGCCAAAGAGCTAGACAGAGAGATTTCTGCGGCAGAAGACAAAGTCAAGTTAGAGAAATCCTGATCAGGAGAACAAGCTCATGAGCAAACAATACTTCATCGTTCAGACAGTTCGTCCGGGTGATATCAATATCAATACCTTAACGGTATTCGAAGATCACGAAGTAAAGAATATGCTGGATTTCGTGAAGACAAAAATCAGTAATCCGTGTTCCTTGGACAAGCAGAAAATGTCCATGATCATAGACGGTAGGTATTCAGAGGCTTTCATCTATTCCGACTATTCCTTTCCGCGATGCAGTTTTGGTATTGATAATGGGGCTATTGTGTATATTGGAGTACACGGAACCAAAGAATAATCAATATTGATTTCCAGGACTCACGAAGACATCCGGGAAATCTTTTATCTCGAAGTAATAATGGCTTTTTATTTTTGATGTTATAAGAAAATATGACGTGCAGACATTCAGATCCAATAAATAATCCCGATTGCACTTCTTACAGGACCCCAGAAGAGCAGTTAACAAAAATAGAGAAAAACAGAGAAGAATTGATGAGGAAATTCAAACTTTCCTCTACTCCGGACAACAGTAAATTTGAGATAATGGATACCTTCTTCTGGAGCGGAGAAGAATATCCGACCGCGGTTTTGAAGGTAAAATACGAAAGCTGTCCGGACTGTTCGTACGAAGGCATCAAAATATTGGTGTACAAGAATGTCACTATGAAAGATATGCTGAAATGGAGGGTTATAGATCCTCATTTCAGTGATAAACAGCCAAAAGATCACAAGCATGCCCCGTCTCCAATCGCTAGATTTCCGGCTAGTGATGAGGGGTGGGAAGCAGCACTCTCATTTGTACAACTTCAAAAGCATGGCTGATTTATGATAACCGGCGGACATCTGGCAGCGACATTACGCAATTTCACGTCGCGTAAGATCTATTTGTATAACGAAACAGAATCCGATTATCTGGTGATTCTTCCGCACGTAGAACCGGGGTACGAAAAAATAACAACTTCGTTCAGACCTATCCAAGCAGAAGTTCAAGACGAATACATGGATACCGTTGTATACGACATATATCACGGTAACTTAACCGGATTGCCGGATCCGATACAGGGAGTACTGTACATAGTCAGTCTCCCTGTGGCATTGGCCTGTAAGCATCGAACCGATGTGATTGTGATGCATGATCTGGTTCGAAACAAAGACGGTAAAGTAATAGGCTGCAAATCATTTGCTAGATATCGCGGCCTATAGACATTGTCTAAAACAGGATACGTGTCCCTGATTTGTTTAGCTAGCAGGTATTAGTGATATAAGAACACGTGAACAAAGATATACTAAAATACGTATCCCATAAATATCCCTGCATCAGGATACAGTCAGAAAACGAATGTACTTGTGGTCTATATGATAGACTAGATGAGATGCTATCTTCTGGACTTAGTAAACACGTCAGAAGTACCACTTCATTGGTCACATTATATACGCTGTACGAAACTGTTCCTGAGATCATTACAGACTGGGAGAGAACCAGATTCCAGTCTTCGTTCCAGTTGCCAAATAACCAAAGAGAATTACCAGAACAGCTTCATCTATGCGGAGTATGTGGGTACTCTACCGCAAAGAAAAATGGATGTTGTTATATATGCGGGGAAATCCCAATAGGACTGATTGGGCCTCTAATATTCTCTAAAGACGACGGGTCTGGAGTGCAAACTACGGAATGGAAATAGGAGAACGTCATGAATCCATGGTCTATTATCGGATGGGTGATTGTAGCTTTGATAGCTCTCGTGTTTGCTCTGTATCTACTCAGGATAGCCATATCTATTTTACGGATGGTGTCCGAGTACATCAAATACCTCACCACTAGAAACGACGTACCACGAGAAAATCAATTGTGGAGAAGCCACAATAATACATTATATTCTATTCAACACGTAGCAGATAACGGCCGGATAACGATAAGAACTGGTAATGCGTCGACATCCTATACTCCAGAGGAATGGAAGAGGGCAGTAAGAAACATCCATCTAAGGAGAGTATCCAGAACATAATAAATTATGACAGATTCCTGATATAAGGAAGTATGGGAAACACCATACGCATTTGCACAACAGAATGCAAATGCTCATGTCATATATACAATGAAGAGTTGTTCAAGAATGTAAAGCAGAAGTCCTGCTGCTACCTATCTGTCGTCTACGTACCAAAACGCGCAGAGAGACAGAAGAGATATTTCTAATAGGCTAGGCACGACTCCAAAGCCAGTTAGAAGTTTTCTTATCTCTTAGAGATAAGAATTAGATATGGAAAAGAAGACAGTAACACATTACTCTAATTACGCGTCACAACCAAATGTATTACTGCTTTGCGGAATATGGACAACTCCCTCCTGGAAATCAAAGCCTCAAGATCTTCCTGATGGAGTCTACATAGAAGACGAAAATGAAGATAGATACACGTTCTCTAGAAAAGACTTAGTGGATTGTCCTATATGTGTAAGGCTCATGTCTTCTAACTACACCCACGAGTAAATAAATGCCAAGAGAGCCATTACACAATTTAAGAGTACTACACAAAGACTGCACTCCTAAACCAGGAAAGTACTCAGGAAGCAAACCAGAAGAGTTTCTAAACAAACTCGTAAAGTTACTGTTTCCTTCTCCACAAGGTGCAGAGTACATGTGGGTCATTGTCGATAAAATAGGGACTCAAGGAACTGAGTTAGAGGGAACCCTAGATAATGATCCAGTCTATGATGTTGGGTACGAATACGGTGATTACCTAGGATTCGACGTTTCGGAAATCGTCGATGTCGATACCAAATAAGAGAAATACATAAAATATGAGATAAGATAATACAAGGGTGAATTCCCTACTATACAGGAGGCGAGTGATGAAAGATATTTTCCACAAACTGAGCGTCAAGTTGTCTTTTCTGCTGGCTCTTGTCGTGATCTCATCTCTTGGCCTCATAGCCGCACTTGTTACCGTAAGGACAGTAAGGTCCACAGAAGAGGCAGTCTTGAGAGAGGCCAAGACTGTGGCGTTGTCAGCAGCAGCTGCATATTCCAGAATTCTGGAAGATGGGATCGCGAGCAAAGAACTGACATTGAAGGACATCCTGGATCCGACGTATGAGCAGATGAGCTTCACAGATAAGGACGGCAATCCTATCCAGGTAGAGGATGCCAGATATCATACGTTGCTTGGAGACTTCACAGACAAGCACGGAGTACAGCGTCTTCAAGATGCTGTCCTAGAAGCTGGAGACTTCTTGTTCGCGTCTGGCATGGACCGTCGTGGATATGTTCCGACACCACATACAAAACAGGCATTGCCACCAAAGGGCATTGCCACCGAGGAAACTCGGCAATGGGACCGCAAGTATTCCCGGGGAAAGCGTATGTACGATGGGACAGAACAAATCTCAGCTGCCGGATTCCAAGGAAATCCGAAGGCCAAGACACTCGTGCAGAGCTATCTGAGAGATACCGGAGAATCCGCCTGGGACGTTGTGGCTCCCATCAAAGTCATGGGACAACACTTTGGAGGATTCCGAATTGGTGTTTCTCGTGATCGGATCAAGGATAGGATGCACGAAGTCATCATAGAATTCTCTATACTCTTCGGGGCTCTGACAATCGTAATTGTCGGATCCGTGTTCGTCTTGTCGTGGGCATATACGAGGCCTCTGTCACATCTGAGCGAAGTGACGGATAAGCTAAGCCAGACGACCAACATGGAAGAACTGAGTCGTAAGATGATGTCCGAAGACAAGGGTGAGGTGGGAAATATGATCCGGGCCGTCAATCGCTTGCGGTTGTCACTGTACAACGCGATGTTGATGATCAACAGGTAGGTCAATCGATATAGAATGTACTTGGTATCAAGTATATTCTTATTATTAAGGATATAGAAGATGCTGGATATAATCAACAGCATAAGAATCTGGTGGAGACTAAAAAGAAACCCTGCCTGGAGAGAATTTTGTGACTCATGGACAGAGATAGGGTTAGCAATATTATTCGAAATGGCTTACGATAAAGCTCGTATCAAAGGGAATAATACATGGCTAGCGAGTATGCCGAAGAAAGGATGACTCCAGAGGAGAAGGCTCTTGTTAAGGCCTTTCCACACCAGTTATCTGATACAGACCGTAAAGAAAGGTCTAGTATCATAAACAGGGAAGTAAAACGCGACCTATTCTGGGGATTCTTTGATTACGGAAGGTGGGCATCCTTCAGAAGAACCATATACAGAATACTAATACACCCATTCCTGAGGAAATAGGGTATTAGTTACAATAGAGAGCCTGAATCAGACATAAGCAAATATGAGTGGATTCAGGCTCTTTACAAAAGGTCCTTGGATTTATATCGGGAGCTGGGACTGCAAATATGACCAAGGAAGGCGGCTATGTGGATGTTGCCAACCTAAGAACATCGTATCTCCTGCGGTCTTGAAGCACCCAGATCCAGAAGTTCGAGATATATTCAGACAAACAGACTCTACCGGCAAAAGCAAAACTCCCAAAGGTTCTAGACGTCCAGGCAGGAAAATAGAACTACAAACTAGACCTGGGAGGCACAACGTATGAAACTCAGGATAGCTCGAAAGATAGTTGTCGGACTACACAAGCAATATCATTCTTCGAGAGCTCGTTCTGCGTTCCGACGCCTATGCAAAGGTAAAGAGCTCAGAAAACAGAAGTTCTACGAAGAGTTTGTTCTTGAGTTCAAGAGGTTGGACTCAACGTACCCGGTACACTACTGGCAGAATAGAAAGCTTCGTAGAGCATTTCAGCGCATGGTATAAGTCAAAACGTATGACTTGCTACGAAGGATTTTGTTTATCTATAACATAGGATTTTTTCTGTTATAAGATAAATAATGAACGGTAGAGAAGCGATCAAACGCATTCGTCGTATTCCCATAAAGCTGTCACTACAGTCCGATATCGGACCAGAGTACGTTAGAGATAGAAAGCAAATCAGAACACCGAAGCAACTGAAGGCCTTTGCCAGAAAATGGCAGGCTGTCTGGCAGATTCCGTGGATGAAGGAATGGGCTCCAGATAGGCTGGAACGTCAGATAATATCAGGACGTTTCGATGCTAGTCTGGTTCTCTCTTGCATCAAGAAGAACAGCGATTCTGGAGTAGGATGTCGACATATCCTAAGAGGTAAAGGATGTGTCAGTGTTCATATCCTAGCCCCACCGATGTTGATTCGACTTATGCAGATTACAAATCACTTCGGGGTCCCAGACGGAATAGCATTACTACAACTTCAAAGAATGTTGCATGAAGATATACGATACGAAGATCCGGACATAATCCTAGGGACGTATCGGTAATGGGGAGCTATGTCTTTGATCCTAATGCCAGAGATGATTATGTCCTGGTTCAAATGTCAGGAGGCATCAAGACATTCTGGAACGGGTCTGATTTCGTGAAGGACTTGGAACAGGCTACTAGATTCAAAAGCTACGGAGAGGCTGGGATAGTTCTCTGGAATGAGATCGACGAGAAGTTCGTCAAGGCCAGGATTGTCCCGATGACATTGAGCGCTTTGAATTTCACAGTATCGAAGGAAGAAATCAAATGAAAGATGAATCTCCCGTAGCGGCAGTAGAGCGCGTTCTATCTGCTCAATTCGGTATTCATAATCCAAGTGCAGTACAGACTATGATACTGATAGAAGCTGTCCAACAGGCCTTGCCTCCACATCCAGAAGCAACTATCGCGTCGCTTCGAGCCATTCTCAGAGATCTGAATCCACATAATGGTCTAGAGAATTGGGCTTATCGATGCGCCAGAGAAATTACAACCTGGCTCTCAAAACAAGCTAAGGTCAGTGAGATATCAGAAGGACTCGACGAAGGATTCTGGTGCTCTATCGAAGGCACATTAACCGGAATGCTGATGCGAGTCACTAGAGGCCTGGATCTAGAAGTAAATGAGACTTCTAGTAAGGAATAACACCGCAACAATCCATCTATGGATATGCTCGCGATGTCGTAGGAGCTTGGATATAGATGGAGTCGGTTATCGCTCTAGGTTTTCCGGGGAAGAATGTCCTATGTGTGAGGACCCTGGATGTGGAATGATATTAGTATCGTTCCAGCTGCCCTATTTTCGTAATTTATTCAGCAAATAAAAGGATTATCAAAATGGGACAACGTCCACATGCCAAGATATTTTACGGCTTTGCCTACCAACGAGAAGAATTGCCAGACGATGTAACAAAAGAAATAGACGATGATTCTGAGTCTTTTCTATTTAGAGCGATGGGAATCTTGCATCTCCCTTACACAGAACAAGTGAAACTTCAAGGTACGTTTGGAGCATTCCGTTTACATCGAGGTGGCTTTGTTTTGACTGGGTGGTCTGTTACGAGATACGGATGGGGCATAGAAAGATTTGAATTTCCATCTACAGAAGAATTGGCGGCTATATTGCCAAGACTTCGAGAGATTGCTGAGAAAGCTGGGCTCTCTATCAAAGAACCAAGCTGGTACATAGAAGCAGACTTCGGTTAACAGTTTTGTCAGGAGGCAAATAACATGCTGATTATCGACACGCTAAGATTCGTGTACCACAAATGGGATTGTGACGCTCTGCAGCCCATGTGGCATAAAGGACCGTGTGATTGCGGGCTTTATGGACTTCTTGATAAGTTATTATCAACAGGTCTTAGCAATAGCAGCGACAACAAAGAGGCGTTGGTTCTTTTATACCAACTATATGAAGCCCATCGACCAATCATCAATGATTGGGAAATATCTAACAGAAAGAAGCTTCCGATAAAGCTATATCAGTGCTCGAACTGTAAGCACCCAACAGCCGAAAAACAACCAGATGTTCAAGGTTGGGATGGCTATTGTCATTGCTGCGGTCCCATTCCTCAAGCCATGGTCGGTGAGCTAGAGTTCTCTTTGGTCTACGTGTAGAACAACGATCTATGAAGACATTCCAGCGGCAAGTAGTATTAGAGACCATCAAAAAATCCCCCGTTACTAATATTCCGGCTTTTATGGTCGGAAAGATACAAGGAAACATCTTCGGACTAGAGCAGTTATTGATAGATCTCAATAACGCCAGATTCGGATGGGATACAGACGTCAACATAGAACATTCGTGGGATTTCATTATGATTCGTAACTTGGATCAGAATAGCCCCACAGTAGATATATACGCTATCCCAAAAACCAATGATAGGTTTTACGGATACTACGAGATATCAGATACTAGTCTCAAAGACGTGACTAACAGATGGCATAACTCTCAAGGCGCCATCTCGACATATATTGAAGGCTGGTTGGCTGGTAGATTCCACAACAAGTAATCGCAATCTCAAATTCACAAAGTGCTTCTGACATAAGCAATTATGTACGGTAAAGAACTTATTGAAAAATGCTACAGAAAATGCCGTCTTCGCTCGGATTCAGAGATTCAGAGCATCATTGATAACCCAGGGCAAGCTCCTATATTAGAGAGCTTGTTATCAATGGCTTTCGAGCTGGCCGAACGCCGTAAAATACACGGTCCTCTCGGACCGAACTGGCTGGCCAAACCACAGGAAAGGAATAGAGATGCAGATCAACGCTCCATGGAGCGATGAACAAGTAAAAGCTCTAAATCAATACCAACAACAGGGTAGAGGTCATCCGTTTACTGGAGAGCGGCATTCAGACGGTAGCGAATGCATACTAGTAGCTACCAATCAAGGATGGGTGACCTGTTGCGGAGATGGTCGTGTCATACAAACGTGGGCTTGGGATTTTATGTCCAAGCCGGAGGAGTCGGATCCAGATGCTTTCTAGAATCCACAAATTTATGCTGATGTTACTGGAACATGGAATTTGGGATCAAGTAGAAGCAGAAGTTATCGCGGCTTTTACAAAGCCAGAAGAGAACGAATCTATCACTCAGCACTTCCTGTGTGCGGTATGTGGAGTATCGATATACAAGGGAATCATCAATTACAACTACATGTTGTACGACAGCGTTTGGAGGTCATCTGGGCTGAAGCATTCTGAATTTGCCCATATAAAATGCTTTGAGCAGAAGCTCGG
>JACCDR012611253.1_pt1 | contig 39965 bp, 60 predicted proteins | sample 7446431 | NCBI WGS metagenome assembly JACCDR01 (sample SAMN15323443, study PRJNA562643) | freshwater metagenome | isolation source: river surface water | place: USA:Blue River Watershed | collected 2017-08-17
CACAGTTTTCAGCAAAACGGTAGAACACGGTATTTTTTACAATGTGATAAATGCGAGAAACGAAGTAGGCCAGCGGCAAGAACCCGCGAATTAGCACAAAAACGATGGAGCGCAATAGCGGGTTAACTATATATTTAGACGTAGGCGGTTCAATAGAAATAGCAACTTATAGACTTCGAGTAAACACATAGTTTACAAACCGACGACCTCCTCATAGGCGTCCTCCCTACCCCATCTGTTAAATTCATACGGATGGGGTTTTTTATTGTTTATACTGTGCACGGTTTGCGCTATATTGATAATTTTTGCTTGCTAAGGTTTGATCTCACCGATATATTTCCGCAAAAAAGGAATGACATGGCCGCAAAATCCCCACAACAACAACGAATCATGGGAATGGCTCTTTCCTATAAACGCGGAGAAGCCAAAAAACCACCGAGCAAGAAAGTCAAAAAGATACTACACTCCATGTCACTCCAAGAACTTGAAAAAATGGCGAAAAAACCGAAGAAAGGTTACTGATATGAAAAAGATGTTATTCATTTTAGCGGCAATTACCCTATTAATTACGGTGATATACGCTCAAAGCCAAAATTTCTTTACCCTGACCGTTGCCCATAATCTTACAATGAAGTCGGGATCGACGCTGGATGTCGATGGAACGGCGGATTTCAGTGGAACTACCACTTTCAGCGGCACTGTAACAATCCCAACCGTAACGGCGGAGACAGCCTTAGTGCCAGATGCCGCCGATGGCGCGACGATTGGAACATCTGCTTTAGAATGGAGTGATATTTATTTGGCCGACGGCGGGGTGATTTACTTCGGAGCCGATCAGGATGTGACGCTTACCCATGTTGCTGATGCCGGGCTGCTTTTGAACAGTTCCCGCTATCTTACCTTCCGGGATGCCGCTTTAGCGATTGCTTCTTCAACCGATGGGCAATTAGATATTGATGCCGATGGTGAAGTGGAGATCGCAACAGTAACTTTGGATATTAATGCTACCACGACAGATATAAGCGGGCGAATCAATAACGGATCGGGCTTTTGGGCAGGCGCTCCCTTGCCGGGAAGTGACCCTTCGGTTTCTTACCAGTTTTTTGAAGATTTTATAGGCATCCCTTTAGTTGTTACTACCAATGCGTTTGAAGGCTGGAAAGCAACTGGGGATGCTTCTTATGTGGTTGCCTCTACTGCCGGGGATATTGGCGGAACGGTTACGGTTACTCCGGTCACGGGATCAAATAATGAAATTTATTTCCAGCTTGGGGAGCTTGGCACCGAAACTTTTGTGGAGTATGTAGCTTCATCGAATAAAGAAAGCTGGACGGAGTTTAAGTTTACCACCGATGCCGTAACCGATTCCGGGAATATCTTTATCGGTTATGCAGAAGAGGGTAGTTCACAGGGTAACTTCATCAATGATGACGGCAATGATTTTGCCGATCTTGATATTATCGGCTTTGTGGTATGGGAAGCCAATCCCGATACTCTGGAATTTGTTTATCAGACATCGGGCAGCGCCTTTGTTAGAGATACCGTAGCGACCATAGTCGCCGGAACGTATGTAACTGCCGGTTTTCACTTTGACGGCACGAACTCCCTCACCTATTATATCGATGGCACTTCCGTAGCGATAGTCGGGTTAAATGCCTCTGGTTTCCCGGATGGCGAAGAACTGGCTCCGATCATCGCGGTAAAAAACGGTGCAGCCGATAAAACCGTCACTTTAGACTGGATAAAATTTGTAGTGGAGCGATAATGCCGGAAAATGGAATCAAAGAGCCACAATTTAAAATTCATTACGGCGTGACATACGTACCCGAACGCAAAACCGTAGTTCTTTCGATCAATCAGGTAGTCGCCGTGGAAATCCCTTTTGATATTCTCAAGCAGTTTTATTACGAAATGGATAAACAGCAAAAGGCGGCGCAGTCGCAGTTGTTAGTACCGGATAAACGAATTGTAGTGCCAAGTAAACAATAAGGAGATTGGCTATCTTTTGGTATCTAAGGGAACATTCCGAGCGGCTTAAGAATCTAAAGTTTAGCGCCGATAGATTCAGTAACGGTCTTATGACTGAGGCGGAGATTCTTGAATTTCATCGTATCATTCAACCGTTTGAAGCGGCGAAAGGAAAGTTTGAGTATTTTCCTCACCGTAAGATACAAGAATGGTTCTTGCAACCTCATGTCAATCTATTTATACACGGGTCGAATCAAAGCGGCAAAAGTGCCGCCTGCATAGTCTATGTTGTTTCGATGTGCGAGGGCTGGCATCCGGCGCAAAAGCCTAATCTTGAGATATTGGTTGATCAGGCAGAAGAAGATTGGGTAAAACGGCAAGCGGAATACCTGCTTGAAAATAAACTCTGGATTGCCTCTCCCCCGGTTATGGCAAGATGCGTGGGAAATGATTTTCCGAATTTTATTGATAAGGTTCTCGGCCCCGAGTACGTGAAATGGGCAACAGTAGCAGACTTGAAAGACATCGCCTATGATAATGAAAAACGCCGTAAGATCACCTGGAAAAACAAGTCTTATGTGGAGTTTATGACCTATCAGCAGGAAGTTATCGCCCATGCCGGAGCGAAATTTCACATTGTTCATCTTGACGAAGAACCGAGCCAGGGGCATTACCAGCAATCAATGATGCGGATTTCTATATTTAAGGGTAGAATTATTTGTGGGATGACTGCCGAAAAGGGCGTTTCCTGGACAAAGCAACATATATTCGACCCCGCCGCCAAAGGTGATCCGAACTTCTATGCCATTAAACTTTCCGCTTATGACAATCCCATAATGACGGCGGATATGATCAATAAACTACGGGCAACTTGTCTCTCTAAGATCGAAGAAAAGATCAGAATTGACGGGGAGATGGTGCCACGCGGCGGCAGTATATTCGAGCAATGGCTTGATGATCATCCCTTCGTGATCGATCCGTTCCAAATACCAAAAGAAGGCGGAATGCTAATAATGGCGATTGATCCTCACCCGCAACATCCGCACATGGTTTCCTGGGTATGGCTTGACATCCAGCATCAAACTAAAGACCAATTTCCTACTTTCAATCATTTGCCTTATATGTTTGTTTGTGCTGAGTTATCTGAAAAATGTAATGCTAAAAAATTGGCATCATGGATTGAGATAAAGGAAAAACAGTTAGGCCGCAAGAGCGATATTGCAATCTGTGACCCCAGGGGTTGGCAGAAGTCACAAGAAGATGAAAATGCTAAATCTCTTGTCGAACAGTTAAATGATTATGGTATTTACCCGATCATGGGTTCTAAAAAACTCACCGGCGGGCTGGTAAAGTTAGGGGAATGCCTTGAACTTGATTTTGATGTGACATTAAGCGCCAGAACTAAAGAGATAGAAACAATTTCCCGTGATTTCCCGCAGATGATGATTTTTGATACAATGGAAATCCATCGCTTTGAATTAAAGAATTATCGCTGGCAACCTCCCCCGATGACCCGCGCCGGGGAAAGTAAGGATGCTCCTGAGAAACCCGTTGATAAAGATGATCACAGTATTGAAAATATCCGCCGTATCGTCGAATGGGCGCGTGATCAGCAGTTTGAAATATTCGATACGCCGGAATACAGCGTGGAGAACCTTAAATTCACCTCGAACGGAAAACAGATCGATCTTCATTTCGAGGAAGAAGAATCGATGTTGATTGGAGGATGATGAAGATTAAATTCATCGAAAAAGAAATAATGATAAGAGGCATTGAGGTGTAAATGGATAATCTCGTTAGTGAAGATTATAGTTCCGAATTTAAGAATCTTATTGCCAATTTAGTTGATTTAGGTAAACTGAAAGAAAATTCGATCATGTTATTAAGAACACCAAACTGGTCATTAAACTTTCATACAATACGGGCTATAAGACCATTATTACCGAAGGGAGTATTGATTTGGATAATAAAAACGGGCGAAGATATTAAGATTGAATCGCTCAGTGAAGCAGAGATGAATCAGCATGGGTGGTATAAAAAATGAGCGAAAACGGTGCGAAATACGGCAAAAGATTGCCGATAACCGATGAAAATGATCCTAAATTCATTAGAATTAATCAACGAACAAAGATTTTTGTTGATAACAAGGAAAGTTTTCACGAATTTATAGAGGAACACGTTAGACAGTGGTTTATGGGTCGGGAGTTTGGGAAAGTGGAAATAAACTGCAAGGATGGGATAATTAAAGTTTCGAGAACGGATTGGATTAATTAAATATTAATATGAAAAAATAATCAGGCTTACAAAACAAACTTGAAGCCGCATCGCAGGATAATAGCAGCCAGCTACCTCCATATAGTCGATGCGGCTTTTTTATTTAGGAGAATACATGAAATTTTCCAGACTATTCACGGTTGAGTTTCTTTATCGCGGGGTACTCGACGGATCGGAAAAATTCGATCAAAAAAAACGAATTGAGAAGGTTAGGGAATACTTCGCCATAGATAAGCCCGATATATTTATCGATAGTATCGTCGAGGAGAAGGGTTTGGCCGCGACCGAGGAGAATGATTTTGTTTATAAGATAACCGGATTCTCTCAGAACCCCAACATAAGGTAAGATCATGCCAAGAAAAGCAGCAGTAACCGGATATGACGTAATTCCCGTCAGGGAAAATGATGACCCCGAAGTCATCGAGGCTTCCAGTACCCAGCGGTTTAAAATCGCGCAGATGTTCCAGCAACTTATTAAACAAGACCCGATGGCGAAGAAGATCGGTGGGCAGGCCAGTGGGTTGCTTTTGGAAGCAGTGCGTTTCCAGTTTGAGCACCTGCCCTTCAAAGCCAAAAAGGTTATTCGCAAATTACAGGTCGCCGGGGTGCCGGATGATGAATGGGAAGATGTGGAATACTATGTATTTCGATTTAGGTGGCATCACCCCTGTATTGATTATTCTACCGAGATCGTGAAGGAAATCCCGGTTGAAGATTTTAAGGACTTTAAATGATCGACTTCAATAACATAATCACGGTTATAGGAATGCTATTGTCGTTTTGGATGGGTAGCCGTTTATCGACAGGCAAAAGTATTCTTCCCCCCTCCCCCGGCAAGTTGCAGGTGATAGAGCTGGAAGAAACGCCGGAAAAGTATGGTGAGATTTGGCCGAAAGACCGCCATTACCCCGATAACGAGGCAGTGAATGGCAACCAAAATTAAAACTACCGATACATCTGAGCGCGAGCAAATCCTTAAGAAAGCCGAACAATTGATCTTCCAGGGCTTGGAAGGCCGCAATAGTTCCCAGGTATTGAAACGGGCGCAAAAGTTTGATGATTACAGTTGGGGTGATCACCCCATACGCTCAGAGTTTGGCGGTAAAGGCAAGACCTACAACAAATTCTCCGAGATTGTAGAAACCCGTGTTGCCCACTTGACTGATAACCGCCCGAAATGGGTATTCGGCCCCCAGGAGGAAGGCGATGTATTCACCGCCAGAGCTTTGAATCAGATACTTGCCGACTACGTGTGGGATAAGATAGAGTGGGATGACCGGGGGGAAGATGCGGTATTGGAAGCGGCGGCCTGTGGCACCTGCCATATTAAAGTCGGGGTAGGCTATGACGGCTGGCCGACTTTTACGGTAGTTCCGGGAGAATCGGTCATTGTCGATCCGCAGGCTCGTAAACACCGGCAGCTTAGATTTATCGGGCATTTCATTTCCCGCCCGGTTGAATACATCTTAAAAGAGTATGGCGTAGAAGTAGCGACGGAAAACGATTTTCAGCGACAGAAGAACAGTAGTTACAATGCTCCGCAACTATCTTACCAGCCGTCAAGCGATGGCAACTCCGCTCCGAACGTATGGGCGAGACTAAGCGGCGGCGGCGAGCGTAACGGCTCTTTAAGCGATGTATTGGGACAGGCGATCATCTGTGAGCTATCGATGGATGATTATACTTTAGAAGCCATACCTTTTGACATTCAGGAAACCAATCTCGAACACTCACTGATTTCACAACTGCAAATGATCGCTCCCCGCCTGGGCGAAAACAGCCCCAAACACTTGCAGCAGCACCGCGAATATCTGGCGACCCTTGATCCGAATTTAGACGGCGAACAAATTGTTTTGCTTAAGTCGCATATCGAATTAACTGAAAAGTTACCACAGGATACCAAACGCTACAAATATCCTTACGGCAGAATGGTTACAGTCTGCCAGGGCAAGCTCTTGCGCGATGAACCTAACCGTTTAGCGCATGATCTTGGGGTAGATTGGAAAAACCTGTGGGTGAAGTTTGATTACACCAAGAGCCGCAACTATTATTGGGGAAAACCGCTTGCCCATGATCTTTATGATCCGCAGGATGATTTCAACTACCAGCAAAACGCTATTACCAACAATATCAAATTGCTACTTAATGGGATAAGAAAATGGCGCAGAGGCCGGTTTAATATCGACGACTTAAAGAAAATCACTAACCTTATCGGCAAAAACGTTATTGTGGATGACCCCTCTGATTTAACCGTCGATTTCGGTAAAGAACTTCCAGCCAGTCATTTCAACAATCTCGCCTATATCGCAAATTTCATGGATCGCCAGGCCGGGAATACCGATGTGCTTTCCGGGCAATTGCCGAAAGGTTCGCCGGCAGGGGTGACAATTGATCAGTTGGTGCAGACCGGAACGGCGCGAATCCGCCTTGCCTTGCGCCATTATACCTTTGCCTTAGAGCAAATGGGAAGGTTAGCGATTGCGATTATGATCGAATATGCCGATCCCAATGAGGAATTTGAAATCATGGGCGAGAACGGCCAGGTAGAGAAAATGCAGTGGCGGCAGCTAAGAGAGACTTTGCGCGGCAGCAACGCCTTGAAAAATATCAGGGTCGATGTGCTTTCGGTTTCTTCCACCAGCCGCAGGCAGGAACAGGAGACCATGATCAATTTGGCGAGAGAAGGAATTGTTGATCGGCAGGCGGTTTTAGAGTCGCTGGATACCCCGAATAAGTATGCTATCCTACAACGCATGAACGAGATAGAAAATTTAAAGATGCAGTTACAACAGGCCGGGAAGATGATTGATGAGCAACAAAAACGAATTAATACTTTTATAAATCGGCAACAAACACAAGAAGGAGCTGGAAATGTCGGCATCCCAACATCGAGGTAGAAAGAAAAACCCCGTTCAGGAAGAAACCATCCTGGATGAAATATTAAATGAATCGCAAGAACAGCCAGTAGAGGCAGCCCCGGAACCGAAGCGACCCGAAGCCGCAATGCCGAAGGTGTCGGGAACAAGCTACCTGACCGGCTTGGAAGTTGATATAGCCAAACTCCTACGGTTCATTGCCCGGATTAAAACCGGGGGATTCGGCCTTTACGGGAACGGCGCAAACTTTGGCAATCACATGGTAAAGGATTGCTTCAAAGTTAATGGTAAGGCTTTGAATCTGGAAGAAGCGTCGGAACTGGTAAGACCATTTATGAACGTTCAAGGATAAATTAACCTTAAGACCAACTCAAAGGAGTGTCTGATGAAGATTCACGAAAGATTATACGCGCCGGAAGAGGCGCCTTCCAGCAATGGAAGCAACGCCCCGGCAACCCTCACCTACAATTACGGCGGTGAGACGATTACAGTTGACCTTTCCAATCCCGATTCGGTCAAGTTAGCCCAGGATAGACTATCCAAAGGGCATAACATGGAAAAGATCGCGGAAGAAAGGAACCGGCTGAAAGAACAAGTAGAGCAGTACAAACAAACGGTAGATTCCTGGAATGCCCGTTTAGCGGCAGCGAAGGATGATGAAACCGCGAGAAATGCGCTTATATCCGATTTTGAGCAAAAGCTTGGTATCAAGTTGACCAGGCAGGAAAAACAGGATTTAACCGATGCTGAGATCGATTTTGATGATCCGGTAGCGAAAAGAATCCTGGCTCTGGAAAAACGGATTGTCGAGAGCGAACAAAAGCGTGAGCAACGGGAAAAACAGAACGCCGAAGAAGCTCAGATTCGTTCCGAGGCGCAGAGAATGATTGCCGAATTAGACGCAATGGAAGGCAATCCCACAAAATATCCCGGTTTCAACCGCGAAGCTGTTTACGAAGCGGCACGAAAGGCAAATACCGACAATTTTGAAATGGTGTACTACTATCTCAACCGCGACGATCTGTTAAAAACCGAACGCGCTAAAGTTGAGAAGGAGTATAAAGAATTAACAGAAAAACGGAAGGCAGCCGGAGCAGAAGGTGATGCTACTCCTGCCCATTTGAAAGAACAGCCAAAAACCTTCACTAAGATTGAAGATGTCGGAAAATCTGTGTTGGAAGATGTAAGGGCAGGGAAAACATCATTTTTTACCGAATAGGCCGGTAGCCTCTCCGTTCAACTAACGGAGAAAATAAGAAATGGATCTGAACTATGATAATGTCACCGCGATTGTGCGGGACAAGTATATCCCGACATTAAAGGATCAAGTTCACAAAGGATCGGCGGCGCTGGCCTTACTTGGCTTAGACGACCGTATCAAAGACCCTGGCCCCCGCCTGGAAACAATGGCAGTCGGCGGCGGAACTAAAGTAATTCAACCCCTCGAATACGGGCAATCCAACGCGCAATATTATAGCTATTACGATACCGTCGATATTACTCCACCGGAATTTATTACGGCTGAAATTTCTGCGGCCCTTCAAAGAGCAATCTTTGTCGAAAATCGGGTGAACTCAGGGAAAGCTGGAATGCCAATCCTGAGCCAAGCCGAAAGTACACTTTCGGAAGGTGCAGAGACTACCGGGTTTGGGTTTAGTCCCATAGAATACCGGCAAGAGCGCCCGACCCTCATCAATTGAGGTGATGATATAGTCCATGCCATAGGGAATAAAACTTATGGATAAAGGCGGAATATGTAATGCGCAATGCGGTCGTACCGGTTTCCATCTCCCACGATGAAGAACTTAAGGTTGACGGCGATGATCTCAAAGTCATTGACCTTCTGGATTCAAAGATGGAAAATGCCAAAAAAGCCATGCTGAATTTGTTAGGAACCGATTTTTATACCGGTTCCGGAGCAAATGGTTTGGTTGGATTGGATACCGGAATTGCCCAGGGAACTTATGGCGGAATCGCCGGGGCTTCATATTCCTGGTGGCAATCCGGCCTTGACACGACCGCGCATACCGCTGCGAATATGAAAGACTCCACTTCTACTTCCTATTTGCCGACCATCCTGGCAACCGGGTATAGCAACTGTACTCAGCTCGGCAATCCCGCCCCGACTCATGTTTTGATGACACAAGCGGTATGGGATATTGCCGAATTTATCGCGGCAAATGATAAACGCTTCACTCAACCGGTAGCGGGGAGTAAGGGTCAGCAATTGGCCGACCTGGGATTTTCCGTATTGATGTGGCGGAATATTCCTTTGATCGTGGATAAATATATTTCCACTGCCAGCCACCCTATGTATATGGGTAATTTCCGGGAAGGCTTTACCATGTATTACCACCCGAAAAACAACTTCAAAATGTCGCCCTGGGTGTATTCGTCTAACCAGCCCAATACCAAAACGGCTATGTTGACTTATACCTGCCAGATAGCGATCAGCAATCGCCGGATGTTCCATCGTTGGAGCGACCTGAATAATTAATCAATGGGTGTGAAATACATAAACTGAAATTAAAAAAAAATTAAGGAGTAATAATAATGGCACAATCAACTCAAGCAGCCTACCGGAAACCGCGAGCGTCAGGTGCTCCCCCTATCGTTATTTCTTCCGAGGGGCTTTATGCCAATAGCAGCATCAAACAATACAGCTTAGGCCAAAAAGCCTATGATGTTGACGGCAATGTATATCGCTACGTGCTGGCTACCGAAGCCCTCGCCCGGGGACAGGTTGTAACCGCAACGGCGTTAGCCGCCTGGGATAGCGGTATCCTGGTCGACGGCGCAGTGACGGCAGGCGATACCAAGATTCATATTGACACCGTAACAACGGCAGTGGCCGCTGGAGCCTACCAAGGTTATTGGATCGGGCAAGCCCCCGCCGCTACCGGAAAAGGCGCTTTGCATAAGATTAAAGGCCATGAGGCGCTATCGGCATCGGGCGAAGGCGATATTTTCCTTGATGATTCTACCCCGGCAGCCGAGGCAATCTCTAATGATGTCGCGCTGTTGATCTTCCATCCCTGGAAAGTCGAACTGTGCGATGCAACCAGCGAGATTATACGCGGCGTGGTGGTCAATACCATTGATAGCGGGTATTATGGCTTTATCCAGACAGGCGGTTTTGTGCCGGATGTTCTGACAGGCCATAGCACCTCCGCGGCGGTCGTAATAAATGAGCCGTTGACCCCGCTGGCAACTCCGGCAGGTTCCGTCGAAGGCGTGGATTTCTCCTCGGCTTCCGAAGCTGAAGTGTTGCAGGCTTGCGGTATCCGGCTTATCGCCTTAGAAGCAGTAGCGGCAAATATTGTATGCCGTTTGCCTGCTTATATCTACGGCGAATTGTAAGAACGTTGAAATCTCTGTCGAGAGAAGATAGGCAATGGGTAGCCGGGAGAATGCGAGCATCTCCCGGCCCCTATTATTATTAAGGGATAACTATGCCGACTTTAACAGCGGAAGTAACCCGGGTACGTAATCTTTTGGGGCAAACTTCTACCACCAATACCCAATTCACCGATACGGTGATTGGTGATTTCTTGCAGGAAGGCAGGCGGATATTTGCCCGGATATTGCCACAAGAGATGATTCCCGGCCTTAAGACTACTTCTAATCTCTCATTATCAAGCGGTTTTGCGGCGTTTCCTTCTGATTTTCTTCGTCATGTAGTTGACGGCGAGCAATTGGTGGATTCGGTGCAGGCGAGGGAAATCTCGGCAGGCGAGCGCTGGCGCTTAAAATTTCTTTCCGGGAACGATTTAGTTAAAGGCGGATCGGCTGATAAGTATTGGTTTTCCCATAAAACCGGGTTAAATGTTTACCCGACCAGCGCGACCACTTTCACGTTTCAGTACATAAAAAAGCCGACGGATCTATCTGGCAGCGCCAATGAAGAACTTCCTGCCGACTTAAATGATCTCGTCGTGGAATACGCTTTCCAAAAAACTCAATCGACTGCGCGTGGTGATTTGGAAATAGCGGTTGCTATCGCTAAAGAACGCGGGTTCTACCTGCAAAACATAAAGGTTTAATATGGCAGCCCCATCAACTTTGACCTTCAAAGAGCTACAAGACTTGGTACTCGATCAGTTGCAGGAATTACAGGCCATGCCCGATATGACATTGGTCAAGATTAAAAAATATATCAATTTAGGGTATAAAGATTTTACTCGACGCACCCGGATTTTGACTGATGACTTCGGAATCACTACGGTTGCGGATCAAGCAAGTTATGAAATTATCAATGCCGGATTCTATCACATCGGCCATGTGCGATACATCGAGGATTCCGATACTGAATACGGTGAACCCTTGAAACTTTATCCAGGGGGCTTTGCCGGTCTGCCGAGAACTAAAGAATTTGGTATACCATGTTATTATTGGGTGAGATATTCCGGTGATAATACTGCCCATGAATTAGGCACTTTCCCAATCTGTTCTACCGCCGATATGACGATTACGGTTTGGGGATATTCTGTTCCCCTCTCCATGACTGCCGATGCTGATGTACCGATCATTCATGCGGCTTACCATGAGACCTTGATGCTTTTCCCGATCTGGAAGATTTGTAATAGTTATGCCCATAAAAGTAAAGAAATCCGCCAGAAAGGAATTGCAGCCAGGGATGAATATTTGGAGGCGGTAGAAATGACTAAGATGGAAAACAGTTCATTAACTAACGATGACATTGAAACAATAGATATTTACGATAATTTCGGGGAATATTGATGGTGCAATCATTTTTTACATCCTTTAGATGGCAAAGTCAAAGTGTTTTCGGTAGACCATCCTCGTTTGAATCGGCTATGGATTGCACTCTGGGTTATATTTACAATTTCAGACCATTCTGCTATTGTCTTTGTCTTATTGTTGAAAGTTATGAGGCGATTCGATCTCTTATTTCTATGCTGTTGTCTAGGTGTCGCCCATCGGCAATTTTCTGGCGTGTAGTCACCATTATTATCAATTCGATCAATCGAATATTTCGGGGATGGTCTCTTTCCCATATCAGCAAAAAAGTTCTCAAAAGAATTAATCCAGCGCTCACAGACTCTTATTCCGCGAGCACCGTAATCTTTATATTGATAAATATTTTTATCGTAGCATCTTTGTTTTATACCAATCCAGATTTTATATTCAGGGATACGGTATTTGCCATGTTTGGTAGCTTGTTCTTTCTTGTAACAACCACAACTTACAGTTGCTTTTCTTTTTCTTTTCAATTTATCGCTACTGACAACTTTCGTATTTCCACATTCACATTGGCATTTCCAGCAAGCTCCTCCATTTTTAATGTGAGAAAATTTAATCACTTTCAATCTTCCAAATTTTTGCCCTGTGAGATCGATTTTCCTGGCACATCCACAACTCTTGACGTTACCACGTTTGATATTGTAAGATTCGGCAATAACAATGTTGCCACAATCACAACGAGATCGCCAATAAGTTCTACCTCTACTGGTAGTATACATATATTCCAATACAGTCAACTTATTGAATTTTTTACCAGATATGTCTATTCGTTTCATAGAAATTTTTTTTATTCGACAAGAGTAATCTAAGTAAATAAAGAGAAAAAGACAAATAGTATGTCAAAGAAATACAGCGAGTGGCGTAACTACGGCGGCGTAAATACCGCTGTTGACGAACGGGAAGGTGAGAATTTTCTCGCCAGCGGCACGCAGAATTTCGATTCCAATATGATCGAAGGCGCATTGGTTTCCCGTAAAGGTTATGCCTCCCGGCTGGATACTGTCGTAACCGATCTGGAAAATTTCTTTGTATATCGTGACGAAGAATGGAATAAAGACGTATTGTTGGCCTATGACAAAGATTCTACTGAAGCCAACCGCAGGTTATGGCTTTACACAAAAACACTCGGTGCAGCTGGGAATTTTACTAAGATCGCTGAATATAGCTATGGCAGCTTGCGGTTTGGAGACCGGATTTCATTTTTGCTTCACCGTAATGGTGTTAGAATAGGCACCGGCACCGGCACAACCAATAAAGCTCTTTTTGCCGGGTATATCGACCGCAGCATCGCTTCTGGCCGGGCGATGTTTAATGATGCCATCGAATTTGCCGACTTTTTTGTGACGAAGCAGCAGTGGGTACAGCAACCTTCATTAGTGAATCATGGTAAAATCGTTTATGATTCCACCAGGGAAAAGTATTATGTATTGAGTACTGCCGGTTTAGAGATACGAGATAGTGACTTTTATATTGAAAGAGTATTAAACGATGTAGTGACGGAACGGGTTGCAGCGGGGGCAGCCCACTATTATTCCGGGGGATTGGCACTAACCGGAAATTCCCTTTATGTCATAGGCCAGGCACCAGGCGGTGATTATGAATTAATCCTGTACGACCTGAGTGATAACTTTGTGATAGATGCTTCGAGTGCCTTAACGGGTAAGACTGGTTATAGCGTAGCTACCAATGGAACATTGGTTTGGATAACTACACATGACGGGGCAGATGGTCTTGTCGAAGAATATTCTATGGATTTATCGAGCAGTGCAACCCGCTACACTGGTGCAGGTGATACACTTCAAGGCATAACTTATGATTCCACCTATGTCTATGTTTGTGATAAAACTAATGGCGACATTGTAAGAATGTTAATAGCTGCGCCCTATACAACGGCGACTTTTGCCACCGGGGTAACACCGATAGACATAGCTCACTATAACGGTAATTTATATTTTACCACCACGACTATTGTTTATGAAACGGCAACATCTACCTTTAACGCTAAAACTGCTAAATATACCGATACCAATCAAACCAATGAATTTATCAGTTTTGTTAGCGCTATTCCCTATTTATCCCAACGCAGCGGAAGGATCGTTTATTTTGATGGAGTGACCAATTTTAATGAGGCCGGTTATATTCCGACTAAATTAGCAATTGGTTCTACAAATTCCACCAGCACATCGGATACTTTCTTTTATGCGTTATCAGTTGTTGATATATATGGGCAGGAATCTCACTTGATGCGTGGATGTGCAGTCCATGGGAATTCCCCTGCTCCTAACGTGAATTTAGTGATTAGCGTAAATGTAGATTCGGAAAATTTTGCAGAGATGACCTCTCCCTCTACCGATCCAGATCAAGCAGTATCAGTCTGGAATGAATTCCGCCGAATTCAAAAGATAAGAGTTTACCGAGCCTATAATGAAGCTTCCCAGGCTTCCGAACCCACTACGGATTATCTCTTTTTAAGGGAGATTGATATTAATGATGTGAATTGGTCGGAAGTAACAGCTAACTCTCTATATACACTAACGTTTTATGATGGTGTTAGTCAATCCGATATATCATCGGTCACTTACGAAGAATCCAGCGGATTACCGGCAGACCTTAAACCTTATTACACAAACTGGCAATATGCAACGGAGTTTGCAGGCAGGTTTTACTACGGGAATATGAGAACCGATGATCTGTATTTACAACAAATCATCGAAAGTGAGCCGAATGCCCCGGATACGATCTATCAGCATGACGAGAATATTACTTTATTTTTCCCCCGCGACGGCGATGAGATCAAAGGCTTTGCGGAATCCTGGAATAGGTTGATCGTTTTTAAGGGTTTGATCTGCGGTATCTTTGATGGCTTAAACTTGGAAAAGATTTATGAGGTCGGGCTGCAATCCCCGGATTCGATTGTGACCTGGAATAACCAGGTATTTTTCTTATTCAATAATGGATTCTATCAATTAACTCCTTCCGGGTTTAACCGGATTTCCCTACCGGTACGAACAATTCTGGAAAGCGAGAGTGCTGCGGATTTGGCGGCGATTGCCGGAACTTTCTTTGATCAAAAAGAAAAGGTATGGTGGGTAGCGCCGGGAAGCCGGTCTTATCTCTACAATGTAAAAAAAGATGCCTGGGATATTTACGACCTAAACCACTCCCCCACTATCGAGATCGAATTTATCACGAAGGGAATTGACGGTTTGATCTTTACTGGCAGCGCCGGCGGCCAGGTTTATGAACAGAACACCACTACCCAGGATGCCGGAACCGACATAGCAGTAACGCTCGTTACCCATAAGAAAGAAGTCGGGGATGGTTACTTGGATGCAATCTTTCACCGGTTTTTTATGACTCATAAATATACTGGCGCCGGGGGTGATGCTACGGCGAGTTTTCAGTACCAGAATGGCACCGGTGATTATTCGATCACTTCTATATCATTGGATCAACATACTACCCTGAAATCCGACTTCCAATTCCTGAATGGCGCGTGGGGGCAGATCGCTTCCGTGACAGTCGCAGGGAATATCGATGCAGAACTGCAAGTCAATGCGTTAGGTGTGGAATATAGCATCCACGAATATGCCCGTATTTCAATTGTTTAGGGTTTAAAATATGGCATTCAAATTTCCATTTAAGACCGAGGATCAAAAGTTAAATTCCCTTTTGAGGGAAATCGAAAATAAACTTGCGGAAAAAAGCGTAGTGGATGGGAAGGCCGTAAAGACAACATCCTTTTTACGGCAAGAACCGCGTTTAACAGAAATGAGCGATGGTGATGATAAGGTATATTTTGACGGAGCCGACTATTATCTGTATAAAAGAGTAGGTGGAAAATTATTTAAAACACAATTAACAGTGGTGGCGTAATGGACCCATTAACGATGTTAGGAATAGGATCAAGTGTTATAGGTGGAATAGGATCATTATTCGGAAGCGGGAAAAAAACCGAAATCCCCAGGGAACTCCGCGATGTATACAACATGCTTTTACAGCGTTCCCAGGAGGGATTATCCGACAGATCGGTAGATTTATTACTACAACGCGCCAAGACTGGCTTAGGCCAGGAGGCCGGGGCATTGGGAGCATTGACGCAAAGCCGCTTGACGCGGCAAGGAGCGGGATTAGGCGTGCAGAATGCTGCGTTGAATAGGATTAATACGGAAAGATTACGGGGAATAGGAGAAGCTACCATTCAAACAGGTTTGGCAGATGAGCAAGCGAAGGAAAGGGCTTTGGCGATGCTTCCGCAACTTGCAAGTATGTTCGCTGATCCGAATTTGAAAAGTTCTTATGGCGGCGGTTTTACTGATTTGTTCCAAAGCGGATTAAATCTTTTGCTAAACCGGCCAGGAAGTAAAGGCGGTGGGAAAGGTAGTGGCGGTAGTGGTTTCCTTTCTCAATATGGGTATGATAATTTCTATGACAAACCCGGTACAATATTAGGATAAGATATGGCAGATGAAGTTCGACGTACTCCCGACAAGTTAGCTGGCGCAGAGAATCTTTCCCGCGCCTTAGCAAACGTGATGGATTTTGCCTTGCAGCGCCAGTTTCAAAAAGAACAGCAAATGCAGGCATTTAATGCTGTAAAGGCAAAACAGGATGCTGAAGAAAATCTTCTTGATCGGAAAATTCAGGCGGATTTCTCCAATCTCCAAACGAAGATGGCGCAGGATGCCTTATTTTTCAAAGAAGAACAGGAGACCAAACGCAAAGAGTTAGACCTGCTTAATAAGGCAAGAGAGAAGGATGCCGATATAGCTCAACTCAAAAGATTACGAGAACTGGATAAAGCCGAATCTGATCTAAGGGTGCGGAATATTCAGAATAAATATGAAAATTCAAAAGAGGTAAGAGACGCAAATATAATTGCACAAGCAAAGATACTTTATCCTTCCCATGAAGTCCTCGATGCCTATGAACGGATTGCATCTACCGGGTACGGCGAACAAGAAGTCTTAGATAATATGCTTAAACAATACGATACTTTAGAGAGATTGAAAAAAGCGTACCTGGTTTCGGAAGGTATAACGATTCCTCAAGAATACGGCCCCTTCCGTGATGAATATCGTTTTGGAACTCCGGGGATCAGTAAAGAAGTACAACCGCAACAATCCCCCTTTGATTTCATGGGGGAAGGTGGCCGGGAATTAGTAGAGCCGCAAGTCGAGACACCTCAAAAGTCTAAATTTGAGTGGGCTGAGTGATGTCTGAGAAGAACCTGCAACGTCTATACGATACTTTCTCCCAAACGCATGATCTTGGGGATTATGAGACTTTTGTCAAAAAGATGCAGAGCGAGAAAAATCGTAAAGCCTTTTATGATACATTTTCAGGATCGTATGATTTCGGAGATTACCAGACGTTTGAGGGAAAAATTTCTGTTCTTCCAGTAGATGCAGGAACACAGCAAAAGACCGGTAAACCTTATCATCCGATGGCAGAATTAGGCGAAGCCATACAAACAAGATTCTTTCGGCCACTGGAAGCCGAAACTACCGATAAAAAGTTCTTGGAAGTGGGCGGAAGGGCTTTGGATGTTTTTAACCTACCGGGGAATCTGGCTGCCGCCGCCAGAGATGAGGATGTCGATATAGCAAAGGCTATTAAGGAAGATGTTCAATTCTGGAAACCGGGAGACTTCTCGCCGCAACCATCCCGAACCATTACCTACCCCGATCCGGGTTTGCCGGGGATGATGACGACTATGCAAACCCTGCCGGAGACTCCTGAACAACAGGCGGAGGCCGCTAATCTTTATACTAATCTTGCTCTTGATCCGTTTACCTGGTGGGGCAGCGGAGTCGGGAAACCGATTGCTAATTTGATTCGCAAGGGCTTAAAAAAAGAAGCGGTTGAACTGATTGCCAAAGAAACGCCACAAATGGCAAATATGGCCGATGAATATGTAAAGCTATGGTCAACGCCGGAGAATGTGACAAAATTGGATGAGATTGAGAAGAATATTAATCTCAAAGATTTAGAAAAGAATATTATTGGGAAACCGGAAGCCGAGGCTTTAAAAGATCAACTGCAACGACAATCCCGGATCAATGAACGGTTAGATAGATTAACTTCTCAGATTGAAAAAAATAAATTTGGCGCGAGACAAGAAACGATTGAAGAACAATTAACTGAGTTGAAAAAGGTTCGTCAATCTCCTATCGGAGCTAAAGGATTAGCTGATGAACTGGCAAAACAAGAAGCCTTAAGCCAACAAATAGAAAGAGCCAAAATAACCTGGCAACAAGTCTTAAAAGAAAAAGGCGAGAAAAGCGCCCAGGCGCAGGAAGCCCAAAGGATCATTGATGACCTTGAACAAATTCGCGTTGAGATAAAACAGCAGGTTGATGATTTAAAGCCTAAAGTAACCAAACGTGTTCGTTATGAGATCGGCCAGGAACAGGCTGTGAGGGAGGCGGCTAAATTGCCGGAGAAGCCTACGCCTTTGGAAACGCTTACGGCTAAGGCTGAACCGGAAGTTCCAACTGTAACAGCAGAGGGAACGCCAGAAGCAACGCCGATAGAACAACTTGTTTCCAAGATCAAGCAAGGCACTGCAACCGGCAATGAAATCAAAGCCGCTGCCGATGAGACATTGGAAACCCGGTTGAGGGAAGAATTTAAGGCAGCCCCTACCCCAGAAGATCAGGTAAACATTGCCCAGGGAATCGATATTGTAACCCAGGCGACCGGGAAAAAGCCGGGAGGAGCGTCGCTTGAAGAATTATTGCCTCCCAAAACGCCGAAGACAGCATCATTTAAAGGTGTTCCCAAAAAAGAAGGCGCGGCGATAGAAGTTACTGGGCAGGATGCTTATGATTATTTTCATAAAAAATATAGAGAACTTTATGATGAATTAAGCAAAACCACAGAGTGGAAAAATGCAATTGCAAAAATAAGCGATTCGGAATTACATAGCAATCCGACGAAATATGTTAAATATGGAAACTTTAAATTTGAGAGAGATAAATTACCGGAATATTTAATATTAAAGTTAGAAGAATATGATCGGTTCACGAATAATGCGGCTCATTTAACCGCTTACCAACTTGATAAACCCTTACCAATAGATATTTTAAAAGACTACCCGGATTTAGTAAAACAAGCAGAGACTAAACCGCTTGAGGAATTGATAAAGCCATTAAAACAGACAGAAATAAATGCGCCACTCACCAAACCCCAACAAACCTTCCGTCAATTCGTGGAATCGAAAGGCGTGAAATGGGAACAGGTGAGTGGAGTTAGCAAAGATGAAACATTGCGACAAAATTTGTTTGATGAATTTAATCAAACTAAAACTCTAACCGGTCAAGATTTCTCCAAAGGTTTACTCGATGCTGTAAAGAAAGATATTCGCGGTGAAAAGATGGGTGTGGTCGCTGATCCCTACCGTAACGTGCGGGAATTTTTGGAAAAGAATAAACTCAAACTTTCCGAAGATGAAAAGCGCAAGCTGATAGAGTTTGCTCAAAAGACTTCCAAGAGTGCCTTGATAACGGCTGAGAGAAAACAGCAGTTGATTGAGGAGTACATAGCGAAGAATATACCGCAGACTCCATCACAAACCGTTACGCCAACAGCGACTACCCCGCTTGAGCAGTTGACCAAACCAAAGATAGAATTGTCGACAGAGGTAACTCCATCAATGTCCCCGGGAGAACAACAAACAGTCGAAAAAATGACACAGGCTTTAAAAGAGGTAAAACCACTCCGAGGGAAACAAGAAAGAATCTATACGAAAGAACGTGGAGAAAAATTAGCAAAATTTCTGAGGAAAGGAGAAGAAACAGCGGGAGAACAAGGTTTTAAACAACAACGTTCGATGCTCGCCGGGGAACATACCAAAGTTCAATTTGAAACCTTACGAGAAAAGGTTAGCCAGGAAGAAATTGACACCCTATTCGATATGGTTAAAAATACTGACAGGCTGAATGAATGGCAAAAGATAACTGCGGGAAATGGTTTACTAAGGATGCTTGGAGAACAAGGAGGGCGCGTTCCGACAAATCAACAAATTGAATTTTTAAAAGAAGTTTTTGGGAAAGAAATGGTCGATGAACTTACCAAACATCAAACTCTATGGGAAAAATTCAAACATTTAGGATTAGAGATTGCTAATATTCCCCGTTCCTTGATGGCTTCCTTTGACCTGTCTGCACCTTTCAGGCAGGGAATCTTTACTCTCGCACGACATCCTGTTCTCTTTGGTAAAAATTTTAAGGATATGTTTAAAGCGTTTGGCAGTGAGAAATATTACAATGCGTTACTGACCGAAATACATGCCCGGCCAACTTACAAAGCTATGATTGATAACAATCTTTCTATCACAGAATTAGCGGGAACTCTGACGAAACGTGAAGAACAATTTATGTCGAATCTTGCTGAGAAAATACCGATAATCGGGCGCGGCATAAGGGCATCGGGCAGAGCCTATACCGGATTTCTTGACCGAATGCGGGCAGATATATTCGATCAAATGTATAATTACGGTGAAAAATTCGGTCTTTTAGATGATCCGAAGTATTTAAAAGATGCAGCAGATTTTATAAACCATGCTACTGGCCGGGGTAAACTTCCAGGTGGGTTAGAGAGATCGGCAGTGGCTTTAAATGCTGTTTTTTTCTCTCCACGTTTACTTGCGTCTCGGTTGCAATTGTTAAACCCGGTTTATTATACCAGATTAGAGCCAAATGTAAGAAAAGAAGCCTTGAAATCACTTATTGCCTTCGCAGGAATGGGATTGACTATTTCCAGTTTAGGCAAACTGGCAGGCGCAGATATTGAAACCGATCCCCGCAATGCTAACTTCATGAAGTTAGGATTCGGAAATACCCGGTATGATCCACTTGGAGGATTTCAGCAGCCTGTTCGGGCAATGGCACAGATACTAAGTGGAAAAATCGTAAGTTCCGTAACCGGAAAAGAAATGATATTAGGTGAGGGATATAAACCACTTTCTCGACTGGATATTGCTACAAGATTTTTTGAAATGAAAGAATCTCCATTAGCTTCTTTGGTAACATCCCTTATGCGCGGGAGAACTGCAATTGGAGAAAAAGTTGATGTTCCGACAGAAATAATGAATCGTTTTATCCCGATGCTTGCCCAGGATATGCAACATCTTTATAGTGAAAGAGGATTGCAAGGCATTCCAATGGCTATTCCGGGGATATTTGGAGTGGGTTCACAAACTTATGGGGGATTACAGATTTGGGGATTGGATAATAAAGATTATCCTAAAATAAACAAAGAGTTAAACCGTTTAAAAATATCGGCGGGATTTCCAAGTTCGTCAGTTTCGGGAAATGAATTAAGTACAGCAGAATATAACCGGTTAAAAAAAGAGACAGGAAAGGTAATCGCGCAGAGATTATCCAATATAATAGATGATAGCATATATTCACAATTGAGTGATGAAGATAAAATTACTGCCATTGAAAAAACAGTTGATAGAACAAAAACTGATGTAAAGAAACAAATATTTCCAGAGAAGTTTAAACAACCGGAACAAGATACAGACCGACGACAACGCCGTGAACCCGCACAGCGCAGGCAAAGAAAACAAAGAGTAGGGCAAACACCCTTAGAACAATTGGTTAAATAGGAGCGAGATAATGAAGAAATATGTAATCGTAAGTGTAGCGATTTTAACAGCGATTTTGATAATTGCTGCAACTAAGGTAACGCCGCAATATCATAGTTGGAAACGCATATTTGACAATTCGTGGATTGGCGCAAATGGAGATGGCACGGATACGACAGCGGCATTTTCTACTTCCGAATGGAACGGTACAGTGGTGATTCATTTTGAAACCGACACGACCGCCGGCGGGCCTTCAGACAGTTGTCTAACAGTGTTTTACCAGATCAAACGCAAATATATCAATCCTTCAAATGGCGCAGTCGATGAAGATTGGAGTGGATGGTACGGCGACCCGACATCGGTAACGAGAACCAAGATCGATACAGTCGCCAGGTCTTATAGTAATAGAAACGGAACTTTCTGGATGGCTCCGGCAGAGATTAGCACTATTGCCTGGGCTCCGGGGGACTCCATGAGATTCATCCTTAAAATAGGTACAGGAGACAGTTTGCGGGCTACTATCGATGTGGCTGGGCAATAGGTTTTTCAGTCAGAGCGCGTTCGATAGGCCATTTTGATTTATTAATACGATTAAAAATTAGAAAATAATCAAGATTCAAAATAAGGATTAACCTATGGCAAGAAGTATAAAAGCGTTAATAGGAACGGATTTTACTTTTAGTGAATCGGCAGCCTCATCGGATATAAACGGGGCAACTATTGTCAATGATGATCCACCATCAGCACAAAGTGTTGCTGCGGCATATATTCACAATGCCGGAACCGGGGGAGCAGTAACGATTACCGTAAAATGGCAACAATACAGCGGGGTTGATTGGGGGCCGCTTCATACGGCACTTGATGCCGATGGTGCGAGTATTACCTTTAGTGCCAATTCTAACACGGATGTTGAAGTGAATCTTTACGCCCAGCCCGAATGGAAGGAGAATAATGGTTGGCGTATTGTATTAAGCCGGGGAGGTTCAACCAGTTTAACAGGTCAAGCAACGGCGGTGATTCGATGAAAAAAATTATATTATTCCTATGTTTCTTAATTTCTATTTTATCTGCACAAACACAAAAAAAAGTGCGATGGGTGGATTTACAGGAAGCTGTAAAGGATTCCATACGGATTTCGGCGGGTGGGATTGAAGATTCCCTTGATGCCTTGACCGGGATAAATGGTATTTCTTATATTGGCCGTGATTTCGGGCAAAAGATCGTTAAAAATATTGCAACTTTGCAAGCTTATCAACCCGATTCAGTCGGAACGACTGTATATCTCCGGGAGATTACAACCGGTGGAATAGGTGGTGGTACGATGGTATATTGCGATTCTACCGATTTTAAAGCATACGCACTATTAGCTGTTCCCGATTCGATAATAATTTTTCACGCCCCAGGAGTAGATCGTATTTGGGTAAGGGAGGAGGTACTACAAAATCCTTATTATAGGAGTGGTAAATGGGGAAGTATTGAAAATTTGTATAACTCTCTACCCTCCGTAGGAGGAGTTATCCATTTACCAGGAGGTAGATATGATATAGGGGAAGGCATTCAATTAACAAAGACAAAACGGGTTAGCATAGTAACAGATGAGAGGTGGACACGTTTCAGGGGAAGCCCCTCATTTGATGACTATCCTGATTCAAACTCTGCGATTATCTACTCCTCATCTCAAGACGCTCAATTCTTTTTTGACTTTGATGATAATATTTTTTCAAATGGAACAGGTTTTGTTTTTGAGAATCTTGTATTTGAGATAGATTATCCAGAGCTTGAATATGTAATTAATGGAAGATGTGTAAATTTTCTTAAAGTGAATAATTGCATATTTTGGGCTAATGAGGATGCCGATAGAGATAGTGCTTATGCTGTTAGAACTTATGTTACTGCTCCAGAAGGCAACGACGCCTCCTGGTCAAGGGTGACTGATAATATTGCATTTGGAATAAAGCTATTCAAATCAGGAGATGAGGCAGCCCCATCAAATCAAAATCAACATTACATTGCAAGAAATGTGGTATTTGGAATAGGGGAAGATTCTACAAACCAGGCACCGGGGATAAAGATAATAGGAAATCATAGAAGTATAATAGAATATAATAATCTGGAAAATCTACACCGGGGAATAATAGTTGATGGTGGCTGGCATGTTCAAACACGGGGTAATTCTGGAGAAGCAGTTAGAAAGTTTCTAACTATACAGAATGAAACAAAAGGTTCTTATTTCAATGATATTGGAATATCAGCCCCAGTTGCAGCGGATGGTGATACTCTTTATATAGTCAATAGTGGCGATAATATAGGAAATACTTTTATAGCCCCAGGGGTGGGATCAGAAGCAAATGGTATTTACAATGAAAAGAATTTCATAAAGATACATCCTTCTGATATTGGCAGAGGAACTCTCATTGGTTCAGGCGTATATCAAGTCAATCGAATAACTATGCCTGACTTGACAAACCTTGATCCTAATCTTAGCTATGTAGATTTTGCTGCAATAAATTATAAAGACCAACTTGAAGGGAAAATTCCCGACTCACTTGAATATTGGAATGGTTCGGCCTGGGCGGATTGGTCAGGTAGCGAGGATTTTGTAGAAGCGACTTTAAATACGGCAGATTATGTTTCTGTCGATTCTACCCATAAAAAAATACGGGTTTGGTATCCGATTACAGGGAAACCGGCTTTTCTTAAATTAGACTACGGCGCAGGAAATGGAACTCATTCGACAGGCGTTAAAGTAGAATATCTAAATTCAGGAGGAACGGCTGTTTCAACAACCATTGATACCTCTTTGGTAAGTTCATCTGGCGGTGGATTTCTTCTGCAATGTGGTCTTCTTTCGGATGCTACAACACAGGTAAGGATTACATTAAATTTTGCGGCATTAACAGGAGCGCAAACAATAAGGATAGCACGTTTAGCACTATACTCCTGGAATACAAATAGAAGTGGAGACACTCGGAGTAAGATAATAATGGGAACGGGAACACCAGTGAGTTTTGCCTCTGGCACTTATGGAGATATATATATTGATAAGACAAATGGTAGTTCTATGCCATTATGGGTAAGCGATGGAAGTGCCTCAAAAACTGCATGGAGACCGGTTCAAACTATTGATATGGCTGCCTCACTTCCTTCTCCTGTTGCGGCATTAAGAGGGCAAATGTTTCTTAAAACAATAGGAGCGGGAGTAAAAGACAGCGTATTTGTCTGTGTAAAGAATGCTGCCGATGCCTATATATGGGAGTATCAAGAGTGAGATATTTATTCCTGTTAATATTAAATTTAGTATTGATTTCCCCGCTTTTCTCTCAGGGGTTTACCGGTTGGGGAAAATACCTGGGATTTAATGATGAGTGGGTTTATGTTGGAGAGGAGCTGGTAGTAAACGGCGACTTCTCAAATTTCACGATGGATGATGACGCTAATACCCTGGGACACTGGATATTTGATGATGTCTATCACGAGAATGAAACAGGGGATGATATTACGGATGACCAGAGCGGGAATGGGAATGACCTAACAGCGAACAATTTTAGCGTGGGATTTGCGGATGAGTTGACGGGAACGAATTCGGCGTATGAGGGAGGAAACGCACTAAAATTTAATGGGACAAGCGAGTATTTTTCATTTGCAGGGGGCTTAGGTGATAGTGTTAGAACTATTTATATCCGTGTTGGATTTCTATCTTCTATAAGTAAGTCTACTTCTGGCCAATTTTTATTAAATATGAAAGATAGTTTCTATGGAATTGGGATTGGCGCAATCACTGCTACTTATTCTAACGAGATTATAGCTTTAATATCTAATACAAGACGAGATGCCTATACCAGTGAGGGATCAATTGCTGCCGGTAATTATTTCATCGCTTTTGCATACGATGCAACCGATCAATATGATATATATCTCAACAACTCACAGGTTGACAATGCACATGTGACTGAAGCATCTCCCATATTTTCCAATGTTCTGAATATTGCAAGAAGATCCAATAACGATCTATACTATTCGCACGTTATTAGTGAGATAGCAATCTTTAACGCTATCAAGACTGTTCAGGAAATAAAAGAATCCTATGGTCTTGCTAAATATTGGAGAACCAGTTCTGGCGCAATAACTCCAACAAATGTAAACTTTGCACAACGTTTTACAAATAGTGCGAGTGTTACGGATTTAATGCAGCAGACAGTTTCGGTAGAAGTTGGAAAACGCTACCGTCTGCAATGGGAAAGCTACCGGGTTTCCGGCAGCGGGAGTTTTGTTTTGAATCTTTCCGGCGCTCATGCGGTGACTTTAACGAAAAGCAATACCAGCAATCAAAGTCACATTTACGATTTTGTGGCAGCTACAACCAGCCTGGTAATTAAAATCTACGGAACAAACGCAGCCGGGCTTTTCCAGGTGGATAATGTTTCAATTAAAGAAATTGAATTGAGATGAATGGCAATCATTGTTATCCTTTAAACTGCAAAGCATACAGATAAATAAAAATCAGGGCGATCACAATAAGCCCGACGATAAAGTTTTTGATGCCTTTCCAGAAGCGTTTCATTCATTCCCCCGAAATAATATACTGGCAAACCGGGTAGCCCTGAAAAGAGCCAAACCGTTTGAATTTTAAATAGATTTCTATATCGTATTCTCCCGGCACCGGGATGATGGCCGGCAGTTCGTTTATCGGGTTTTCTTTAAGTTTCCTGTGGCCGTTAAACCTTCCGCCGATCAGGAATATCCAGGTTTTATTTTTTTGTCTCATTGCCATTTTGGATTACCTCCCTGTTTTTTTCTTCGAGTTCTCTATTTGTTTCTCTGTCGTAGAAAAATTTACCCAATGCGAGATAAAAAATTGTGATAAAGACCCCCAGGATCATTCGCTTTCCTCATCGTTATAGGAGTTTTTTTTTCGAGTTTGCCACTGCTGGAAAGATTGCGTTTCCGGGATTCCCAGGGCTTCGCGGGCAATGCTGATCATTCCTGATCCTGGTTTATCTAATGTCTCCAAATCGACCATACTTTTATCCGAATACCAGGCGGCGATCTGAACCAAAGCGTTATGTTCAACATCCCAACAATCTAACATTTCTCTAATTTTTGTTATGACTTGATCAGTAGTGATTTCATCATTTGACATCTTTGATCTCCTTAAATTCATGTTTTCTACAAGTTCCTAACTTTTTGACCGCGAAGTTTCCTAACGAACAGCGTAGGTTCTTGTCGGCCAGCGAATAGTAAGACTGGCTTTTTTCAAAAGTAAAAAATTTGCAGTTCCGGCATTCCGGCCAGACTGGTTTTGGATCATATTCTTGTTCAACGGCTTTTTTGTGCATCTTTTTTTTTCTCCAACTTTTTTTTGATCTTAGTTTCTTCCGCCTCTTTCGCTTCTTTCGCTTGCTTCAAAGCGGTTTCCCATAAAGCCTGAGCCGCTTTTTTTATTGAAAATCCTATTATATCTCCATTCCATCTCCAATACCACCAAAAGAGAATGTTGGCAGTTTTTAGAGTTATGGGGAACTGCAAGATTATTGTTTCCGGTTCAGTGCCGGGCTGGATGATTTCCAGTTTAATTTCAGCCTGACGGATGACCTTATTTTCTTTATCCATCGATTAAGCCTGGTGCAAGTTCAGGATTTTCATAGATATTTCCGATGATTTCAGCGATGATATTATCTTTTTCGTCATAATACCAATGCTCAAGATGCGTGATACCGACTCTTATTCCATATTTATTTATATGAGCAAAATAGAACTGGGCATTGGCAAATCTAATTACTCCAACTGTCTTTCCAGCTTTTGTATTAATCTCAACAATATCATCTTTAAAAATTTTCTTGCCATGTTTGTCAAAAAGGCCAATGAATTGCGAGCATACCGAATGATCATACCGCGTTAGAACCCAAAATCCGGGAGAATCATATACTAATTTCTCCCCATCCCATGCTCTAAATTCATACGAATCCATATAATCACTTCAAAAAGTTTAAAGGATTATGTTTTTCATCATATATAACCAAATAATGCCTTGCCGGGATCATAAACAGAACATCTTGCGGATTGGGCGGGCGATCTCCGGCATAATTGACACATCTCTTGGGTGAAGGTTTATACCGGTGCCAGCGTTCGCGCAGTTGCGCGTAAACGATTAAGGCCAGGAATGATGTGATGATCCAGATTAAAATCCATTTCATATCAAAATCCCCTTAATTGTTGTTCGAGATATATTTTTATCATTTTTAAATCTGGATTACCTTTGCGATTTTCTATTATTGCCCTGCGGCGTTTTAACCAATTGAGATCGCGTATATTTTTAATCCATTCGTACGCTCCTATGATGTCTTTATGCCACCAATACAAGTGACATTTACGACACAATATTACAATATTGGTCACATCCCATCTAAGCCCTAAAACGGTTCTCGGTATGATGTGATTTGCCTGTAAGACTCTTTCAGAATGACAGTGTTCACATCTACCATTTGCCAGTTTTATTGCTAATTGTCTTGTTAGTTTATCAAGCTCAATTTTTAATTTTTGTTGAGGATTCTTATTCCCCATGATTTTCTCCCAATAATCCCGGATTCTCCGCAACAATCGCCTTCAATTTGTCAATAGACTCTCGCGCTAAAGCCTGTTTTAAATCCCGGTGAGCTTGCAGCAGTTCATCAAACTTCGTTCCTTCATCGTAAATGACATCATCGAAAATGTCAATAAAAATGTTCAGTTTTTCTTGGATTTCAGGTGACATAGACATCTCCTTTTATCCCCCCACCCCCGCCCTGCTCAGGCGAGGGATTTTGAAGGGGGAGAAAATTTAATTAAATCCTTCGATGAACTTGCGAACTTCTTCTGTTGTGTTTAATTGTTGGATAAACATTAACATAATACCAAGTTCAATTGCCGGATGTGCCTGGGTTTCTGGATGTTTTTTCAAATCTGAAAACATTGAGGCCAAAGCGTTTTCTGTGTCTCCGGTTTCCAGATATTCAAGCGCCCTTTGTTTACACCAGTTTAAATGTTCTTCACGATTCATTATTGCCTCCTTTTAAATTATACTCCGGGGAGTTTAACTTTATTATTTAGTTAAACACACGCTACCAGGCATTATTCCCCGGAGGTTTATTTTATACTATTAAACATCGGTATTGCACCACTATTCAAAATAATACTTACATTATCTTTACCGCGCACGATTTCCAATTTTTCTTTCTCAATCTCAAGCTCTCTCAAGCGCAGATATTCTAAAGTACTCATACCGAAATTTTCTCGATAAGCTCTATCCGCAATGGCTTTGTTTATCTCTGCTTGTTTGCGGGATAATTCAGCTTTGGCGCGGGCATTCTCGGTTTTATCGCGCTGATTTTGCGCAGCGGTTTTTATGGTTTCTTCAATAACAGCATCAGGCGGGCTAACCTTCCCAATCGTTACCCGGTTTAAAATAACCGGAATTTTCTGTTCAGTAATATACTGTGAGGTTTCTTCAAATGTTCTTTTTTCTAAAACAGCAACTAAATTCGGATCGGTGGTCAATTCAAACATAGTATTCTCACGACCTAAATCCCGGATAATCGTTCGATATTTTTCTTTTATTTTGCGTTCATACCATTCACGACCAAACAATTCATGTAATTGAGGAGTTTTCCCGGTCTCAATTTGTAACTCAAGATAAGATGAAAAATCTACCGGGTTATTATCCTTTGTTATTAAATCATCAAATGTTTCGGTGAATTGCAATGGTTTTATATCATAACGTTCAACCACTGTTGATAAAGCGGTATATTCTAATCCAGCTTTTATTGGTTGAGGATCGACCCCGCCGTGACCAAAAAACCAGGGCTGATATATCATAACGCCTTCTTCTCCCGCATCAATTGTGCTACAAGAGCAACCATTGATTAAATAACCCAAAATCATCAAAAATAAAAAGATATAAGTTTTCATGGCTTTTCCTTTTGTTTTTGGTTTTAAATTATACCAGGGGCGCAAAGCTGCCGTGCCGAGTTCTAATCCTCACTTACTCACGTAAGTCTAAGTTAGATAGAGGCAGTTGGAGCTTTGCTTTCCCCTGGTTATTTTTTCAATTTGTTTTTCATATTTTTCAGATAGCCGAGCCAATTATTAGCTTCTGCCGGATCAATGGTTCCCTCATTTTTGGAAATGACTTCCAGGGCTTTGTCATAAAAAATTTTGAATTTAATGGATTCGGTGCCAACCAGTTTTGACCCGATTTCCGCATTGAGTTCCTCAATTGCCATCCAGGTTTCCAGAATGCCGCCACTTTCCGGTTGCGATTCATCCGGTGCCGGGGCTGGTTCTTCTTTCTTTTTACCCCGGCTTTTGAGTTTTTCTTCTAAATCCTCAACTTTCTTTTCTTCGATGATTTCACCCTGTATTTCTTCGGCATTAGGGAACCGGGAATCACTGCCATCCTGCCATGCTTCATTTTGTTCATAACTTTCAAATTCCAATTCAATGAGCTTGCAGAGACGGCGAAGCACAGTTTTTTTTGACATCTCTCCAAATGAATCTTTCCAGGCTTTGCCATCCGGCATTTTACTGTATGTCTTACGAACGTGATTGATTTCGGCCTCCGACATGGATTCATAAAGCATTGATCCATCATCATAAAGACATACTGCAAATGCCCCGATGATCTTAGCGTCATTAAATGATTTAGGTTTAAAGTTTATTACCTGTTTCCCCTGCTGAATAGATTCTTCAAATAGATCGCCTTCCCTCACCAACTTGGCATAAATATCATGAATTTTTTTCAGGCTGTATTTCTTTGCCAGCTTGATTTCGCCTTTATAATCGGTTTGGAAATTTACCTGGTCGCCATAAACGATTGCATAGCATTCCTTGTTGAAGAAATCCAGGCCGAGGAATGCGCCTTTAAGCATTGTGCGGGCGATGCTAATCGGCTGAGCCTTTTCAATTCCTTTGACATCTTGTAATACAACCATTGCGTTTTGCAAAAAACGAGTTTGATTGAAATTGCGCGGTAACGCTTTCACTTTTTCTTTTAACAACCGCTCAAGATTCTGATGAACTTGAACAAGTTGATTTGTTTGAGGTTGATCTTTCATACATTCTCCTTTTGGTTTATCTAAAAGCCCAGGCTGGGAACTCCAATTGCTGAATACGATCCGGGTATCCCCGCCATTTATTTGTTTTTAAACATTCGTCATAAATCCTGGTTGCCATCGCCAATTCTTCCGTGCCCTTCGCCAAAATTTTCTCCGGCACCTTATAGACTCCGACTCCATAGGGTTCAGTCTTTTCCTGGGCAATGAATACAAAATCCCAGGATTTACCGGTTATTTGTTCGATGCCATCCCTATACCAGGCAGCCTGGATATGATAGCCTCGATTGTAAGATTCTTTTCCGAAATTTTCAATGTCAGCTTCCCGGCAAGTTTTATAATCGACGATAATGTTAAGATCATCGACCAGGAAATCTGGCCGGCATTTGCACCAGAAATCGTAAGTTTCGTGTTGCCAAAAAGCGGATAGTTCGGCGGTGCCTTTTTGCAGGAGCATACTGGCATATTCGTATTGGTTAAGCAATGTTTCTCTCATGGATTTGATGATCTCAAGTTCATCGGCAGAGATTATAATTTTTTTGAAATTTTCTTCTAAAAATTTTATCCATTCCCCTTTTCCTTCATTTGTGCGCCGGTTGATTTCCGGGATAATAACTATTTCATCTGATTCCGGTTCTAATAAATATGAATGCGCGGCGCTACCAAAGATCATCTCTTTAGTCGGCTCAATCTTTATTTTAAAGTGAGCCGGGGATTTGAGTAATGTTCTAATACCGGTGGATGACAAAGCATTATACCGGAGATCGTTATGGTAATCCCAATTTGATATTCCTTCCTGAATACCTTCGCTCAAAGTAAATTCTTGTTCTGGCTCCGGTTGTTCTTCCCCACCCCAGGTATATTCCTGGTTGGGATTGTGATCCGGGGCTGTTCCGATAGGTTTAATCGCGCTCAACCGATTCTTCCCATTTCTTGATTTTCTCGATTTCGAGTTCCGTCAACATAATATTTCGTTTAAGTTCAGCGATCCGGTCGTATTTCTGCTTTAGGATATGTTGCCGGGCTTCTTCCCAGGTGTCGTAAATGCTATTCCAATTTGATACCTTTTCCATTGCATGTTCTTCGCCACCCGCTATGAAAAAATAGGTATTCCCCTCCTGCCTGGTAAATTCTATTGCGATAATTTCGTTAGCAAATACCCGGTATTTGATCATGCGTTTTCCTTTTCCAATTCGGCAATAAGAGTTTTGGCATATCTAATCGCCGTTCTCGCCATCACCGTATCTTCATTTTCATTCTCGTTATTACTGATATTAAAACTTCCGTTAAAATATTCTCCGACCAAAACTTTGAATACTTCCCCGGCGTAATGTTCGAGTAAAGACATTCCGTTTTGTTCTTCAAAATATTCTACGCGATCACAAAACACTTGACCGTTCGGCATCATATCGGTTGAAAATGGCCTGGCGTTAATCGGTTTGTTTGCTAAATTTCTCATAAGTTCTCCTTTGGTATTAGTTCATAGTATGTCAATCTTCCTCTCCCAAATATTCACATAAGAAAAATTCAAAATCTTCCGGGCGGGGTTTGTGAATTTTTTTATCAGCAGGATTTACTCGGTATTTTAACCGGATGATTAACATTATATCACCGGGAAAAATGGCAGTTTGTTCTTTGGATATTTCGACCCTGACCCCCGAAATTGATTCAATAAAGCTGGCTGTTTCGGGATAGCCGATATAACTTTTTAAATTTTCAGTTTGATAGGCATCAAAAAGATTATTCACAAAATCTTGCTGGCAAATTTTAATCAATCGATAAATTCCCGGCTGCGGCATCATGGCGCTATTAAGTAAGTGAACCATTACCGTTTCTCGCTTTCAATTTCGTTGATGTATTCTTCAATTGCTTTTATGATTTTCCGCGCTGTGTCAATATCGAACTCTCCTCCTCCAACAAATTTTGAATCATGGAAAACATTGATCTGAATTTTATCGGAAACCCGGTCAACTGCAATAAAACTTTTTAATACTTTTTCATCAATTTTAATGTGCATGATTTGCGCTCCTTACTGTGAAAAGTTTGCGCTATTGAAAGTGTCAATGACACTTTCATAAAATGTCAAATTTGAGACCCAAAAGTGTCAACAACGGCGTTGTTGACACTTTTACTTCGATGTTGACACTTTTGATTTGACACTTTTGCCTCTGCGTAAATGACACTTTAGATCACCGAGATAGTTCTTGATAGTATTACGTGACAGTTCAAATTTTTTCATTAATTCCAGCATTGTGCTATCAGGATTTTCTTCAATATATTTTAAAACTTCTATTCTCAGTTGTTCATATTTTTTTCTGCGAGCCGCTACAAGAATCCCTGTGGATTTTTTCTTGACCACCGAAAGAGAGGGGGGGATTGGAGCGGCTACTGAAAATTTTGATGTTCGGATTTCGGCTTATTGGCGTTTTGATGCGGTTGATTATTTCCGGTATGCGCCGGTTTCTGGCCAGGTTGCGGGATCGATTTTTTATTCTTATCTTTTTCCCAGTCAATACCAAATAATTCCGGGGCGAATATAAGAAACGCGCAAAGAAATTCCGCCAACGGGAACAATAAACCGAAGAATACAAATTGAAAAGATTCGGAAAGACTCAAACCTTTGATAATTGCATCCGTTATGACGATTTTTTCACCATGAGTATATGAATCGATTGCATTTGTAACGAACGCGGTTATACCGAATAACAGCATCAGGGTGATAGTTATCCAGTGCGAATCGGGAGATTTCCTCCAGTACTTTCCGAATAGCTTCACGCTAAAAGCAAAGCCAACATGTACGATACATGAAGCCAACGCGGAAGGTACTGGGTGGTTGAAAATCCAGGTTTCAAAGAAACCCGCGACGTGCTGGAACGATAAAAAGATTGCTCCTGCATAAACAATCCAACATGCCATTAACATAACAACTCCTTATTAATTTTAAGGAAGGGTAGGGGATTTCCCAGCTTCCTTTTGTTCGTTTAACATTGCTTCAACAACTAATTGGCGTATAAACGCCGCTTCTGGAATAAACTTTTTTCTTGCTTGTTCTTTAATCCATTTCCGCACTTCTTTAGGGAAGCCAACCGGTAACTGTATCATTCTGTTCACTTCTATACCTCATTTTAAAGTGGGATTAATGTAATACCAAACTGCTACTTTGTCAAGGTAAATTATTTTAATTTACCTCTTGTTTTTCTTGTCAAATCTTTCTATTTTAAGACAAAAAAGGAAATCTTGTGGCAAATAAAAAGGATTTGACTGGAAAGAAATATGGTAAACTTATTGCCATAAGATCAATCGGGAAAAACAAATGGGGAATATATAAATGGCTGTGTCAATGTGATTGTGGAAAGATTACTGTTCTGGATATAAATTCATTCGGGAAAGTTAAGAGTTGTGGTTGTTTACTAAATAGTAGAAATAGAATGTCTGTGTTACATAAAGAATACTATAATATTTATAGCGCTATGATACAAAGATGCTATAATCTCAATAATCGTAGCTATAAAAGATACGGCGCACGTGGCATAAAAGTCTGCGACCGCTGGCTTAATTCCTTTGAGAACTTTTTTGTTGATATGGGAGAAAAACCTTCTTCGGAACATTCGATTGATCGAATTGATAATAATGGAGACTATACGCCACAAAATTGTCGATGGGCTACCAGAAAAGAACAAGCACAGAATACAAGGAGATCGAGAAAATTAACGTTTGATGGTAAAACAAAAACGATGTCAGAATGGGCGAGACAATTAAAAATAAGTCGTCAATGTTTACAACAAAGAATGAAACAAGGTTATTCCATAAAAGATGCGATTGACTTCAAAAAAAAAATCTTGAGATAGTAGTATCGGGCAATTTTATATTAAAACTAAAAAAAGGCAAATATGAAAAAAGTTGTCTTGGAAAGAACAGTAATAAAAGGAGAGGAATATTGGATTGGAAAAATGCCTGATGGTTCTTATGGAATTTTTATATGGGAACAAAAAGGAGATCATTGGGAAATGACATTAGTTGATATTCAATATTCAGAAGAAACGAAAAAAATAGTAGATTAACGGATTTGCTGAGCCGTTGGCGACTTAACAGAAAGGATTTGAAATGAGCGCCAAGAATGATTCGCAAAAAGAAATGCCTGATACCTCTCAACAGAGCCAATCGGTTCCAGCAGATGTTAGCAATTACAGCGGTGGATTCTCTGTTGTAACCGAGAATGAGAAGATCGAATTGGGAAGTCTTACGTTCAAAAAAAAGACTCTAAAGTTAGACGATTTACATTACATCGTCGAAATGCTTATAAAAGGTTTGCCGGATTTTAAAAATGAAGAAATCAAAGCGATTAAATTCACGCTCAAACGTGAAGATTGCTAACGGCAATGATAACGCGCGGCGGCGGTGAGAAACTATTTGCGACTTGCAAGGCTATCGCCGCCACCGCGTTGATTAAAGGTTAGGCAGAAAGGGTAGAGCGGAAAAAGAACTATGAACGGGAGTGCAATGGATAGCAATACAGAGAGAGAGATTCGGGAAGAAATAGAATATCTATTAGAAAAGAGGGCACAATACGGATGGACAAAGAAAGACGCTGAAAGGTATCACTATCTTAAAAGATTATTGGGTGAGGATTAGCCGCCTAACACCGCGGCTAACGCGCCGCGCAACCAATAACTTAAAAACACGCCGAAACATTGCGGTCGCGTTGAGCCGCAGGGTTAGGCACGAAAGGGCACGGAAAAATGATAAACGTAATACCAGTAATTGGTTGGCTTCTGAGCTTGATTTTTACATCGTCGCTCTCTTTTCCGTTTTGGTTTATATGGACAGTATGTGATATTGGCCGGAAGTATTTCTACTGGCTTCCAGAAACATACCAATCAATTCCATTTGGGGAATGTGTTGGCTTGTTTATGGTGATTTCAATTTTAAAAAATGTATTGATACCAAAGCTTGTCAGCGTGGAACAGAAAAATGGCAAAGATGCCTAACGGCCTGGGCATCAGGCGACCCGGCAGGGTTAAAAGTCTGGATTGCCCGATAAACTACTAACTTTTAAAAGAGCCAAAACAGGGGAAATTACTGCCGGGTTCGCCTGGATGCCCTTGTTAGGCGTAGGGGTGCACTATGAATGTTGATATGAACAATCTGAGAAAACAGGCTGTTTTTGCATACAACAGTTTGTGTAAAAAATTAAATGATGCCAGGAAGGAAAACTCCTGGGGCAGTTATATTGAAATCGAAACCGACGATATTCAACGCGACATGGATGATTTGAGGGCAATGATTGGAGCTTTGGCATTTTGTTATATCCCCGACAATAAGGAGTTCAGAAATCTTTCAGATGAAATTGGGGATGTCGAAATTTTTAATACCGAAGAAGAAACAGTTGAGGATTAAGCGCCTAATGCCACAATCACGCGACCGCGCCGTTTGCGGTTCGCGTGCATTGATAGTTAGGTGGAAAGGAAAATATTATGCCCCAATATGCAAAAAATACTGAAGTTTCTTCCGACCGCTCACGCCAGGAAATTGAGAGAACATTAGCGCGATATGGTGCAGATCAATTTTTGTATGGCTGGCAGGAGGAAATGGCAATGATCGGTTTTCGTATGAAAAAGAAAATGGTGCGATTTCTTTTACCGATGCCTAACCGTGACCAATTTAAAAAGTCTGAAACTGGTAGAACACGCAAGCAATCTTCCCAAGATGCCGCTTTTGAACAAGCGGTAAAACAACGTTGGCGGGCATTGTCATTGGTGGTAAAGGCAAAGTTAGAGGCGGTAGAATCTCAGATTACCACATTTGAAGAAGAATTTATGGCGCATATTGTTTTGCCGAATGGGAAAACGGTGTCTGAACAATTTTTACCCGAATTAGAAAAAGCATATTTAACCGGTAATATGCCGAAAATGTTACCTTTTCCTGCTCAAAGCACGGAGTAGGTATAACACCCCGCTTCAGGCGGGCAAGCGTAGGCTAAAAGATTAGATAAACAAGATGAGCTTAATAAACCACAAACTTAAAAAAGGCAACTATCCCTTGCCTCGCACTGCAAGCGGATAGTTAGCTGTGGGGTGTACCATGCTAAGAGATATTGGTGATATAGAATTATCCGAGGCCAATGAAATGAATGTTCCCGTAGTCTGTTTCCTTAATGCGCCTGAAAAAGAAGGCGGTTTATGGTCATGGACTGCAAGATGTTTTATGCCGAGAAAAGAATACTGTGGCGGCTCGTTTCATGTTGAGGCGGAAACCAAAGAAGAAATTCTCGAAGCCTTACAGAAATATGTTGTTCCCCTTTATGAAATTGCACTTGAGAACCTGAAGGAGCGGGGAGAAAATTACTATTGGGAAAGACCAAGCGACAGCTAACGCTTTGCATGAGGGGCGCGGCATCTTTTAGCCGCGTCACCTCCATGCGTAGTTAGAACAGCGTGGCAACCAATTTGAAAGGTAAAACATGAAACAGCTTTCAGTTATTTTTGCTCTTTTGGTCTTAGCATTAGCTGTGTGGAATATTATTGATACACAAAAAAGATACCAGGAAATGCAGACGCAAGTTGAGAACATGGTTCAAGAGCGCGGAATAAGTTGGCATGAGGCGAACAGTGCTCCCGACTCAATTTATTTTGTTAATTTCAACGGTGATACGACCTGGTATATTAAAGCGAACAAAGAGGCCGAATTAATACCGACTTTATTTAGCCTTACAGAAAGAGCAGGCAAGGATTTTCCGGTAATAGGTGCGATTCTGAATGTTGTGTGTGGCAGTTTTGTAGATGGCAGCTTGATCGAATTGCTTGAAGTATGCCAAGATTTTTCAAGGAAACGATTAATAGAGATGCAAGGGCATAAAACTAATAAAACGAATCTTTAGCGTTCTAACTATGTATTAAGCCGTAAGCACATAAATAAAAACAATAATTAAAATCATGCGCGTAAACGCTATGTTTGCCAGGAATGTAACGAATTACTTTCTGTAGCTTTGAACTCTGATTAACTGAAAGATTAGAAAAATGTGCCCTTATTGTGAAAAAAACAGTATGCCCGTTTGGGCTGATTGCTGTACCGAATGCGGCGAAAAAGATATTCCGGCCAAAAGGCGACTGGAAAAATCAAAATCCGCAGAAATGTTTAAAATAAAACAATTAAAAGAACTCATAAAAGAGGTTTACGAATTAGCTGTTTATTTTCAAAAATGGAAATGGAGTAATAATATACGCGAGCAATTGAAATATGAGAATAATGCGAAACGCTTAGAGGAAATACAAAAACTTCTAAACGCCTAACAGCCAGCGTGAGCGGTGCGTCTTTTGCATCCGCTCCACGCAATGTTAGGCGGGGTAAAATATGGCAGCGAGAAAAAGGAAATTGTTTTGTAAAAAATGCTTTGAGCGCGACTGGAAATTTGCCCGGCAAAAAGGCTATCGCACTTGGGAAAATATCCAGTTTGTGCGGCTGGTTGGGAGTGGCGGAGTAAGGTTAAAATGTGGCAATTGCGGGCATGAATATACAAGTTATTCCATAGCAGCCGCTAATTTACGACGAAATTTAAAACAAGCAAAAGCGGAGTGGTTTGCGGCGGAATTGGAGCACAAACATGAAATGCAGAATAGCTTTAGGAAAGCTTGATTGTAAATACCCCGCGACATGGGAACAAGAAATAACCCCGTCGCACGGGAGACCGTCATACTCACATTTTTATTGTGGTTATTGCAAAAGAATTGTGGAAAAGATGGGGAGGAAGATGAATTGGTACGGGGGTTCTTATGTATGGCATAAAATTAAAAACGGGGAAAAGGATATTATTAATGCCTAACGGCCTGGGCATAACCTGGCCGAGAACTAACATGCAGGAGTAAATATGGGCACTGAAAAAGAGAAACAATCCAATCCCAACAAGGGCAACCAAACCTCGGCTCAGGTTGATGCCCTTGTTAGGCGCGAGGATTTACCGCTTTTAGTTGATGTAACCTGCTCAGTTTGCAAGAGGAAAAGGGCATTAAGCTATTGCACCACAACTAACGGAATAATAATTTGCCAAAGTTGCGCGGGGTACTGAAAATGAGAAAAACCTGCCCGGATTGTGGCGTAAAGATTGGAGAGGCACATATAGACGGTTGCGATCACGAAATTTGTACTGTTTGTGGAATTCAACGGCTCCAATGCGATTGCGTCGGTCACAATAAGCAAGAAGCCTGTTACGGAAACACAGATGATATTATCACCGAATTCTGGTTTGAAAATTATGTTGTCAATGGTCATTGCGGGCTTTGCGAAAATACGGGTAAGGTAAAAGACTTCTTCTGCCTTTGCCCAAACGGGCAGGCAATGAAAAGGCAATCATTTAAGGCGATGATTGCCGGAATTAATAGCTAAACGCCTAACGGTTTGCATGAACGGCGCGGCGCCTTTTACCGCGTCAGTTCCATGCAATTGTTAGATGGCGTAGCAACCAAGCGGAATTGAAGAAAGTAGCAGGATGCTAAGACTTTTTGAAAATAGAGACTGTATGGAAGGTATGAAAGAATACCCGGATAAGTTTTTCGATTTGGCGATTGTTGATCCGCCATATGGAATTGGTGATTTTTCTATGCAAACATCGGGTGGAAATAATGGTCGTAAAGTCAAACATATTTGGAATTATTCATGGAATGATTTCAGACCATCACCAAGTTATTTTATAGAATTAATTCGTATTTCTAAAAATCAGATTATATGGGGAGCAAATTATTATAATTGTTTTCCAAGCAATGGTGGGGCGATTATCTGGAACAAAAACAATAAGCATCCTAATATGAGTAAGTGCGAAATAGCGTCTTGTTCGTTTCACAAAAAAGTTGAATATGTAGAGATAAACGGTTTAGGATTTTTAAAAAAGAATCCAAGTTTGCATCCATGCGAAAAACCCATTGCCCTTTACCGCTGGCTCTTAGAAAACTACGCCAAGCCCGGCGATAAGCTCTTAGATACCCATGTTGGCAGCGCCAGTAGTTTAATTGCTTGTGAAGCATTGGGATTTGAATACGTGGGATTCGAGATCGACAAAGATTATTATGAGGCAGCAAAAAAGCGTCTGGAAACCTGGCGGAGTTTGCCGCTATTTGATGAAAAGAAAGCTGAGGAAAGCAACCAATTGGATTTAGCCATATAACGGCATTGATAACGCGACTTGCCGTTTTTTGGCAAGTTCGCGTTGATTAAATGTTAGGCGGAAAGGGGAAAGCATGAAAAGAAGAGTGTACTATAACGAAATAATTGCCAAATGGCAGTTAATAAATGACCATAAAGTAGAAAAAAATCTAAGTCAAAAAGACGTCGTAAGATTACTAAGAACTAATTCCTTGCGAAGAGTAGGAGTCGACGCGGGTTATTATTATACGAAAGATATAACCGCCTAAC
>JACCDR010062341.1_pt1 | contig 39907 bp, 34 predicted proteins | sample 7446431 | NCBI WGS metagenome assembly JACCDR01 (sample SAMN15323443, study PRJNA562643) | freshwater metagenome | isolation source: river surface water | place: USA:Blue River Watershed | collected 2017-08-17
ATGGAAAAGCGGAAAAACCTCTCGGTAAGTTACTCAAACGTAACGCTGACATGATCGATGTCATTACCCTGACAAATCGCTTCTCAGAGAGCCTGTACGCGTCTAATCAGGATATGGTGACCGAACGTATCACTCAGATCAAGCGCCAGTTACAGGACATCTCAGAAGCTATCCGTGACCCTAACACACCTTACCGCATGACTGGTCGTAATATCGACATGCTGGCCAAGGTAGCTTACAACGTTGCGCAGGCTGTTGAGTACTACGGCGTAGTGATTACGCTGTTCACTGAGCACAAGCGTACGTTTGAGAAAGTAGTAGAGCGTATCGGTAACTTCGATAAGTAAACAGCACAATGAGAGGAGAGAGGCGAAAGCCTCTCTCCTCTTTTTTCACTGTGCCAGGAAACGCTTCAACGTCTTCAGGTCGGATTCAAGGCAGAAGTCTGTACTTCCACTATAATCTAACCAACGAGGTTTTCGTAGACTAACGTAGCGAATCACCCGTTCCACGGTCGAGCGTTGTGAGAAGAACCTGAACCGATCGTTCCAGATAACCGGATAGATCAGAGTTGCAAGTTTTACTCCCTCAACATCGTAGACAAGATTCAGCTCTTGGTTAAACTTCTCCAAGTTCAGCTGTTTCCCGTGAGTATATGCAATAAGCACATACAGTGACGTGAGGAGTAACATCCTTTTACCCTTGTCGTTCATGTATCTGCTACTGATATGCTCTAAAATATAATTTATCATGCTAAACCTACTAACGTAACGAGGTTCGACGAGAGCGAACATGTCAAAAGTAAGTCTTCCCCATACTGAACAATAGTTCCATAACGGAACTCATTCCGGCTACGCTGCCACGTAATGGCGTACACGCGTACGGTTTCGTCGGCGATTGCATTCAGAGTATTCCTCAACGGGATGTCCTGTCCCATCTTAAACGGAATCTTCTTCGTGCCTACGTTGTCCATGCATTTATAACCAACTTCTAACTTCACGACCCTGTTAGGTGGGTTGATGCAATCGGCGGTTTTAACGGTGACTTTCTTACCGTTATCTTCACGGACGTAGACGATGTCGGTTATGTCAGTTACGACGACAGACTTGTCTTTGTCGACAAAACGCTTGAGTAATGAAAGATGCCACTTCAGATTGTCCACAAGGCGTAAACCATGGAACGTCGGACGCAGTTCCTTCATCACTGGTACACCATCAGGCGCGTACACGCAATTATCCCGACCCTTCGGATACAGAGCTGCATGTTCTTCTTGCGCCAGCTGAGCGTAACGTTCTGTATTAGTGATGTGCTCCAGATAACCCAGCGTCACGAGTCCTACATCTTCGTAGAAACGTTCAAAGAGATAATCATGAAGCATCTCCAGGACAGGCTCCTTGTTTGGAGTTACTAAGATCGCAATCTTAGCTGTCGAGGTGTATTTGCCGATCAGATCGTCCTCTTCCTCGGCTTTACCATGATTGCCAAAGAAGTAGACGTGCCTACCAGGGAAATCGCTATAGCTCGAAGTGAGCTCGTTATTAATGCCGTACCACCAACGTTGTTCGAGAAGACGGCTATACAACTTCTTCTTCTGCCCATAGTCCTTGGCCTGAACAATTTGCCGTTTACCCTCCAGATTATTAAGTACAGCAATTTTGCCTTTGGTTGCGTTTGCATCCGCAGCTTCATTGCCAACTTCCCCCACGTGGGATCGGGTCCATCCTAGTCTAAGCGTAATACCCTTTTCACGGATTGCATTCATCTGTTTCCAGATAGCCTGCCAACGTTCAACGTGTTCGATTGGTTTACCGGACTTACGGGTCCAGTTTGCTTTTACCCATCCGAAGATATACTCCGTCATGGTCTTGCACACGTATTCCGAATCCGCAACGATTACCGCCTGTACAAGCTGCGGTAACTCAAGAATAAGTTTAAGCGACTCTTCCATTGCTTCAATCTCTACTTGAGAGATAGTATCACCGGGACGAGGCCCGTAGTAATCAAAGTATGTGATCGGAGTCACTGGTTCGGACGGCATTGACTGGGGTTCGTTTACGATGAGTTTATACAACCCACCGGGCTGGACTAAACGTTCTCCCGGTTTAAATGTAGCGGCAGTTTTATTACCGTTTACATAACCGTACTGACCAAAGGCACCTTTGTCTTTCTTAAACTTATCACGCTTATCTTCGAAAACTGGGTAGAGGTATCCATGGACACCCCACCCAGCTGCTGCCGATGACACGTCCTTACCACCATCAGTGTAAAGAACAATGCCATACTTCGCGTCAGCTTCTAACTTCAAGTCGTGTTCCATGAACAGTCTTCCTCTAATATACATTCGTTATCAAAAGAAGACTGACTGAAGTTATTTTTTAACTTGCTCACGCATTTGCTCTTTCTCTTTCTCTAATGACACCTTAATTCTTTCTTCGGTGCCTTTTTCTTGGCTAGAAGCCTGGAGAAAGTCTTCCAACATGGCCATCAAACGCTTCGTGCCAGGCGAGCAGGTATTAATGTCCGCTTCGCACAATGCTTTGATTTCTGCCAAGGCGAGTTCATCGAGGAACTCTGCACGGTTCATCTTATGAGCCATGAGACTAACTACTTTGTCGTGGTCCGTCCTTGGGACAAACATAGTCATGTCCACGTACCCTCTCTGCTTTTCTTCCGCAACTTCTACGGTAAGCTCTTTTATAGCTTTCAGTTGCCGGTGGATGTAGAAACCGGTCAGAACGCCATAACTAATGAACAGAGATAGAATGATCGCAATTACAGTCCTGTAACGCGCTTTCTGCTTTTGTGTAGTCCCCTTCTCCATGTCTTTCCTGTTCATTTCTTTGATGAAGGAATAGAGGTATGGGATGAGGCGTAAGAGGACGCTTATCACGTCTGCCTCCTGATTTTTCTATGTTAATTGTAATTATAACGGAGAATGCACATGAGTTATGCATTGTACGGGTTTGGTGAGATTCCTAACTTCCGTAACCGGGAGCCGGGTAAAGTCGCCGAAGTCGGCGAAATGACCAAAGAAAACTACACCTACAGCAACGAGATTGAGCGGTATAATCTTAAAGATTACCCTAACTCTAATCTGGTGTCACTGCAATCAGCCCGTGACGGGGTGCAAGTGTCTGTAGGCCTGACCTATCAAGATCTTCTGCTCAAAATGACCGAGTGGTTATACACCCGTTCTATTAGCAGTAATATCCCGGCAGATCAAGCTACTATGCTCCAAGCTTTGCGAGCAGAGTTCGGTGCGGTTGCAGATATCACCGAAGTTGGCGAGATCATCCGCAAAGACAGCTACTTGTTCCCGAGCTACGTAACACTCAGTGCAACTAATGCAGGTGAAGATAACAACCTTTTCATCTGGTACGGTCATAAGTCGCTTGAGATGTATTACCCCAATACCGACTACACCGGTATTCTACCCGTTGAAAACGTGGACATTGACAAACTCGCTGGTGACCGCGATGTAGCCACAGCGCTTATCAAAGCCATTACGATCGTCAATCATAACACCCGAGCAGATAAAGCAGCACAAGGAAGTCCTCAAACGTACTGGATCACCATGAATTTTCGTTGGTACGATAAGGACAATGCGGATATCTTCTTCGATACACCGTTCACGTTCCTCTGTCATGGTCCCCAGTCTAAGAACATTGACTTGATCAAAGCTTACTTACGTCAGCTGATCCTGTCTCTGTCTCAGTACGATGAGACTGTCTGGTCGAAAATCTATCCGGATATATTCGTACCGACTGAATTCTACGTCATCCCACTTTGGGACCGTATTGCGCTCCCGAACAAAACGGAAGGCACTGGTATTTATTCTTCGACAGTTCGTCAGAAGTTACAACTGCAATATGCCCAGAAATATTGCAAGGGGTACGATGCGAGCTTCTTAGCTGAGAACGTGACTATCACGTCTGCTAACTATCAGTGTTTGCTCTTCGTTGCGTGTGGTAACGAACAAAACTTTGGCGCGGCAACATCTTTCGATGAGCAATGGCCTAAGTACTGTGATATCGATACTTTGCATCCAGATTTTGGTAAACTGCCACCGGACACGCAAACGATGATCCTTCAGCTTAACGCGTTGTTTAAAGCTGCTGAGTCAGCGACGGAGTTCTCGATCGTACCGCAGGATATGACCCGTACGGAACGTGATAACGTCTACTATCTCACAACAACTGTCGGCAATATCCAGCTGCTCTGCCCAATTAAGAAAGACTTCTCATTAGGAGGTTAACATGCTTGTCACACCTCCGATGAACATCAAGGGGAGATTTGTTCTTAAGTCTCCTTTTGTAGCTCAGCCTACTAAGATGTATAAGGTAATCGGTCTGCGTCAATTCAAAGAGCTGGTAGCTAACTCAGTTGATGTACTGGGTAAGTTCTACACGCCAATTGGACTGACAAAAGACGATTACGATCGGGATTATAAGGAAGGAGCAACACTTGTAATCCTGTTCGCTGATGACGGTGAAATGATTTCTGTACCGGACAGTTACGTCCAATCATTCCCGTCTCAGTCTTTACCTCTTTATGGCAACTACGTTGTCTCAGCTCAGGTCGGTGCATTCCGTTCTGATTACGACTTCAGCTTTACTAAGCAACGTGTCTCTGAGATCTTATCGGATACACTGGGTGTAGAAGTCACGGTGAACGTAGATGCTATCGGTGAGGGCGAAGTCATTTCTGTTAATGATGCAGAAACCTTAGAAACAAATCGTCAGGCTGCTATCAAGGACAGGCAAACTTCCTACGCTAAGCTCTTAGCTGCTAACGCAACTATTGAGACTTTGCAGGAGACGATCAAAGTGCTGCAAGAAATCGCTGCAAACAAAAAATAAAAAGAGAAGGGCGAAAGCCCTTCTCTTTTGTCATCATTTAAACTTAATCACTTCGTTAGTTCCGGGAAGATTGCTCTCGTAACTAAAATCCACGATATCAGGATAGGGTAACGCACCCCAACCAGATTCATGGTGGCTTATTATAAATACCTGAGTAAACAACCCAGCCTCTACCATATCGCGGATGAAGTTCATCATCTTGACTTTATGAGCAGGGGTAAAGTCTGCTTCGGGTTCGTCCAAGAACACCGGACCTTCGCTATAACCTTTATATCGCAATGCGGTAATCTTAATCGCAAAGTTCAAGAGGCTATATTGACCGTCTGATGTTTTCGAGATGTCGTCTGAAACATTACCAGAGTCGTTGAATTCTACAGGGAATGCATACGTAAGGTTCTCCGCTGTATCTTTAGCAGGGAAGATCTGAACATTGTACGTCCAGATAGAATTACAAATCTCCATTACGTCACTGAAGAAGCTCTCGATAAAACCAAAGAGCTGTTCAGCAATCATTCCTGTCTTGGGCGAGAGTTCATCTGCGGTTAAACGGGTGGCGACCATTAATTCGCGTTCAGACTCAATCAGCCCCTCAAGGTATTCGAGCTGTGTGTGGTCTTTTTCGTAGTTCGCAATCAACGTGCTCAGTTCGGCTGCTGATGATTGTAACGTAACCAGAAGTTCACGGCGTATCTGATTCAAGTGATACTCCGCTGCACCAAAGATCTCGTCACCCAGCTGCTCGTACTCATTCGTCTTCTGCTCTGCCCAACGATCGTACTCTTTCACTTTACGTAAACGAGCATTGTGATTGTCACGACGAGAACGGAGTTCTTCTAAGTTACGCTGTGCACGCCAAATACGATCTTCGACGATCGCCATTCTATCTGTCAATGATTGGCTGGAGTCAATGTTACGATCCTCCATCATCTTCTTCTGTTTGGCGAGGGTTTTCAGGTCTTCGTTGATAACAGACTTCTCGCACTTAATAGTCAGTGTTTGAAGCGCCATCTCAGAAACCCGAAGGAAATGCCCAGGGTCTTTTAACAGCGACGCAAGATTGTTAACCGCTAAGAATACCGGGGTCAGTAACTTGCCGCTACACAAATGTCGAATAGCGTTGTACTTATCCTGAAACTCTTTTACCGCCACACCTTCTTGCGTCTTAGACTCGAGCAATGTTTTGCCACGACTTACTGCTTCAACTACTTGCTCACGTCTAGCTAATTGCGTAGCACGACGTCGTTCATCTAGCCCCGGAGTAAACTGCTTGCCACAATCAGGGCAACGTACTTCACCGGAGTGTTGATGTTCAAGATCAGCATCGATCTGAGCAATTTCTGCTTCGAGCTTATAAACCTTACGCTGAATGTCACTGCACTCATTACGCAGGTTCTCCAGATTGACACTTAAGAAGCGTTCACCCCATTCGCCACGTATCTCACTGATTGCCAAAGACAACGGCGTGATGACAGACTCAAGGGCTCTATAAGCGTCCCGGTAATCTTGTTCGGAATCAAACTTGATATCCAAGAGATTACCATCATCTGGAAGAGCATTAAGTCGGCGATTAAGTTCACTTTCTCTCTGCTCTATTTCGCTGACATCCCCTGATGTTAGCGTATTGAGTATTTCCTCGAAGGATTGGAATTGTTGCATCAACCCATCGAGTTCAGATTCAGCTCGAGTAACTTGGTTATTGAGTTCTTCACGGATTTCGACTGCATGTTCTTCATCACGTGCATTTACTCCGCCAAAACAGTAGTAACGTACCCACTCTTTCGACATTGACTCTTCAAGTTGCTCAACACGAGCCGTATATACCGATATATCGCTGTAGGAGCGACTCTCAGCGTCGTCATTGATCTCAAGGAGCAAATCCCTTATATCTGAGTTGAGGGCCTCTAAGCGCTGTTTATACGCCTCGTAGTCCTCTGTCGGAATCGCCTTGGATTTGAGTTCAATCAGGTTAGATTCCATGCGCTTGATAGCGCCATCAGATTGACGAGCTTTCTGTTCGAGTTTCTTGAACAGATTCAGTGCGACTGACAGATCACCGGTGGTTAACTTGGCTAAGAACTCCTGACGTTTCTGTCCTGTCATAGCAAGGAAGTCGAAGTTAGGGCTCAGTATTGCTTCGATCTCAGGAGTGATACCAAAGTACTCGGCGAACTTGTCTTTTTGTACTGCTTGCGTCCCGCCTACGTTTTCTTCTAACCCGTCTACTGTAAAACTGTATTTACCGTCATGGCTAATACGTGTTTCAATAGACCGATTATCTAATTCAAAATTGATCTTGGCAAACCCATCTTTATGAAAGGCCTTACCTCCAAGGGAAGGGTATGAGAGCAGGTTTGTGAGGAATGTAGTTTTGCCTATACCATTCTGTCCAATGACTACCTGATACGGTGACTTAGGAGCGTATCGGATATGACAGTCTTCACCTAAGAGTATACGGCTGTTCTTGAACACTTCCGCATTTGTTATCTTAAGCATCCTATGAAACCCTTTTAAAATTTGTCTTCAATTAAAAAGAGGACTGCCTTAAAAAAGAGAGATTGAGGATGGCTGATAACGAACATGTGCCTAAGGGCTATCATTATATCGGGATGGGTGTTGTAGCCGAGAACAAACCGCTCGGTACAAAGGTCATCCTTTATACTCCTTACGAGGACAATCCTCTACAAATTGGAAGTATTGTCTCCGAAAACAAACGTCTTGAATCGAAGTATAAGGATAACTGGGGTCGGGAACAAACCTCAACACTTTATACTAACCCTGCTCGACCAGCGATATGGTTAGGCGATGATTCTTTCCGTATTACTGCACCTGATGTCCGGCGTGATGAGAAAGTACGTCTCTATCAATACGGTGACGCTGATACCATCTACTGGAAAGAGATGGGTGACGGTAAACGTAAGCGCCGTGGTGAGACGATCGTGCTCGGAGCCAGTGGTCGGCTGGATATGCCTGACTCAGGCCTTAGCGATGATGAGGATGCGGTAGAGAACCATTACCGTATTGAGTTCTCTGGTCACAAGAAGATTATTAACCTAGCAACATCTAAAGCAAACGGGGAAGTCTCTACGTACGCCTTGTTATTGGATGGTGGTAACGGGATAATCTCATTAGCTGATGCTGAGGGTAACGAACTTGTCCTCAATACAGAAGCTAAACGCTGGGCGTTGCGTAACAACGAAGGATCGTATGTTATTCTGGATAAGAAGAATATCCTGCTCGGGTCAGAAGACGCCGTCTACATGCAAGCTGAGGATAAGATTGCAATAGAAACCAAAGACTTCTTCCTGAACTGTAATAACTTCTATCTTAACGTCGCTGAGAAGATGACCAGTGCTTCGCCTGAATGGGACCATAAAGGTAACATCAACGTATTGGGTAACTGGACGTTTGAGGGTGCAGGTAAGGCTAAAGGAGGACTGTCTGTTACGGAAGATATCACGAGCGATACGGATGTTAAAGCAGGCAGCGTTTCGCTGATAGGGCATAAACACCGTGCTCAAGGAGAGAACGCAATCACTACCGCCCCCATCGCTGTATAAGACAAAAAAAAAGAAGGGCTTTCGCCCTTCTTTTTTGTCCGTTACTTCTGATATTCGGCAGGTACTAACTTCCCGTTCAGGAAAGCCCAGCATTTATCCTTCACGAAGTACTTAGGATCGTAAGGGAGTTCAACCAGAGACAAGTCCAGCGGGTTCATCAGTATCGCTTCTTCCAACTTACGGACGATACAGACCACATCACCGTTAGGTGCGTAGAGTATCTTCATCGTAGATGGCTTCAGACGATTCCGCCATTCATACCAGTCACGTCCCTCTTCATCGCAGAGAAACATGTCATTGCGCGGTGCATCCTTAGGACGATACTCCCGGAAGTTGCGCATATGCAGTAAGTTAAGGGGCATTAACTATACCTCAGCAGTGTGTAAGAACCATTCTTCAAATAATAGAAGGCTCGTCCACGCCACCAATAGTTAGACCCACCGTAGTCAGCCCACGAGGTCATGACGCAACCTGCGTGTTCTTGTTCATTACGCTGACGATAAGACTGTACCGGCCCAAGGTAGATATCCATTGCAGAAGACGCCATCGCTTGCGCAATCTTAGCATCGATCTCTGCACGGGTATACGTACCTACGTCACCTGCACTCAGCCAAATGTCACCCGTCAACTGCTTACCGTTGACTGCACGTCCAACAGGAACTGCACCGATCTGTCCAGTCGTAACTCCATGCGGGTTATCACGACGGTTGATATGCGCGTTAACTACCGGCATGATCTTGTTGTTGGAGTATGCAGCTACGCCAGCAGGCGTAATGAAGCGACTACCTACCGCATTGATAGCTTCGTTGTCCGTTGCCGTCGAGAAGTTATCAACACTCCCCAAGCCTACCTGAGACTTAGTAACACCGTGTGGGTTGTTACGGTCACTCAAGTGAGCATTGATGACAGGGGTTACATTACTGGCGATGTGTGCTGCAACACCGGCAGGGGTAACAAAGCGATTGGTCGCTGCGCCTGTAATCGTTTCGTTATTAGTAGCGGTAGGGTAGTTGTCTACCAGTCCCAGACCTACTTGCGCTTTCGTCACGGCATGAGGGTTATTCTTGTCGGCGATATGCGCATTAATAACGGGGATAACGTTAGCATCGGAATACGCCTTAACAGAAGAAGGGGAAACATAGCGGTTAGTTGCCAGTCCCTGTTGAGCTTCTGTCAGTGACGCCATCGGGTAGTTTTCTACACTACCTAATCCGACCTGTGCTTTCGTGGTGTTATGCGGATTGTTCTTATCTGCGATATGCGCAGCCAGATCTTTACGCACGACATCCAGGTCAGCCAGAACACCGTCAATACGAGTATCGAGACGCTCGATGTTTACGTACAGGTCATCTACCTGATCCTGCAACTTCTTGATCTGGTCAGTTGTCCATGCACGCAGGTTATCGATGTACTGATAGATAACATCATGCGAAGCGATATCACCGTTCTGAATTGCACGCAGAATCTCTTCCAGTGCCAGAATCTCGTACTCGTAACCGTACAGATCTTTCAGGTGGTGAAGGTGTGGTGTTGGTTGGAATGCGGTGGGTTTACCGCCAATGTCTTTCCAATACACGACACGACTGTCTTGCATCAGAGAGTTGATCAGGTCAATGATCGCATCGGTATACGTCTGGTATAACCCGCCCGGCACCTGATAAGTTTTCAGAACAACGTCAGTGACGTTCTTGTTCTTAATAACCAACATGTTGGCAACCGGAATACCCAGCGTCAGAGATGCCTCGACGTAAGGCGATACAGGATCCCAGTCCGTGCCTTTAACCAGCAGCTTACCCTGAGAGTCGTAAACGACCATCGAGTCTTCGTAGTACGGCCCAGCATTCGGGGCGACGATACGGTTGTATTGAACACCTACAACGTGCGGTTCATCGTCCACGCGGTTACTCACCGCTTTAGCTGTCCGGTCTAACGGATACTTTTTCAAAAATGCGTTAGCCATGGAATTCCTTCCTACTAATTAAGGAGTATGATGTTGAACCCGCTTTGGACGAAGAACAACTTACCGGTGATCGGGTTCTTGTAGATACGACCTTCCTTAACAGGGGCGTTACTTTCATTGAAGAAAGTCTGCGACCATGTAGAACCGTTGTAAGTCCAGACGCTGTTGTCACGCGCATCAATGATCTGGTCATTGACACCCGGCTGAACAAGCGATTTGAAACTTGCATTAGGCTGGCTATAAGCAAGGAACCCTACGCGACACGGAACTAAGAATTTCTTCAAGTCCTCAGAAGCGTTGAGATCAATGGTGATCATGTTATCAGCCGGGTAAGTGGTTGCTCCAAAACCATTAGCTGACTGAATGGTAATGATGTTACCCGCACGTACAACTTTGAGTCGTACCTTACCGAAAACATCCCAACCTTTGTTCAATCCATTTCCGGGAATACCTGTTGACGGTATAGCCGTGCCATCAGGATAAACCATTGAACCTGCCGTACCTTTAACCAGACGCTGAGTAGGGTCGAAGTTAGGCTGGCTGGAAACGCCCGGTTGGTAAATAACTGCCAAAGGGAACGCCGACTTTGAAGTGACGCCTTCGAGAGGCTGTACATTTGATCCGCCCTGTCTGTATAAACAGAGAGAATACGCGCCGTTGCCTGTCGCGATATAGGCTAGACATAAACCGATTGCATCGTCGTCACCGTTAGTAGAAGAAAGATCTACTTCGAAGGTATAGTGGTCGTATGCATTCGGACTGATGAATCCTACGGTCGATACTGAGTTGACCGTACAGTTGACCGTGTCAGAGGCTTCGTCATAATTCCACGTATCAATCTCAGCAGGAACTGCGTTAGGATCAGATCCGTTAAGCGCAATTCGTTTCCACGTACTGAATACATCCTTAAACTTAATTCCTTTCATCTGATCAAATTCAGCAGACGAAGCAACCATCGTACTTAAGTTGACCAGATCCCCGGATTCCAATTCAACGCCTTTGGCTCCCTTCTTACCAAAAAGCATTGCGCCCGGCATCCATGACCCTGCGGACATACCTTTAAGGATGTCTGAAATACTTTTACCCATTTCGGTATCCTTTTATCAAGAAAACACCTTTATTTTTTTCGAGTGTTCACTGAAGAAATCTGTGTGCGAAATAAAAGGGGCCAGAGCCCCTTTGTATTAGTTCACGATTGTACCTATACCAAACGCAACGCAATGTTTCGTTGTGGTCGCAAGGAACAACTCATCGGTCATTGGGTTCCAATAAGTCGTACCTTTACGGAAATACACTGGTCGTGTTGAAGCAACCCAGTTAGCGCCGTCGTAACTGTAAGTCGCGCCAGTATCGACGTTATACAGAACACGCGTTGGGTCAGCAGGGATAAAGCTTGAGCCTAACAGAATACCGTTAGTCCCGAGCGTGGTCAGATCAACGTCCGTCGACAAACCAACCGCACCTTGTAGTAACAGAGCAGAAGGATCATCCGGCAGACTCGCAGCAGTAAGCAGGTCTGCAATAGTACCCGCAAAGCTGAAGTTGTTACCGGAAGTATCGACAACCGTGATGTTATACGCACCAGACGCCGGAGTAAGGACAACGGTCATTGACAATTTAGTACTCGCCACCGGAGCGACAATTGTCTTAGCTGTACCCACCGGAACCGCACTACCCGCTTCAAGCATTACCAACGACGCTGAAGTACCGTCAATCTGAACACCGAAATAATAACCAAAATCATCGGTCTTAGATTTAAGGTAGATCATTGCCACCGACATCGCCGCAGAACTCACTGGATTACTCAGTGAGAATACAACAGTCTTGTTAGCACTGAGCGCATAGTTCGAGTAGAAGTACGCCTGCTCACTGTCAATGATGTCAGTTGCGCGGTAAGAAGTCACCAGTCCATCACCTGTCGCTTCAACACCCATAGAGGAGGCTGGCGTAATCAGGGAATAAGGTTTCTTCTCGAAGTTGGTATCCGTCTGTTTGGTCAGGATAGGATATGCAACCAAGTTGTCAGCCATCATCTTATCAACAGTATAAGGAGTAGCGTACGCGGTATTAATGCGTGAAGCCATATCCTCAGCTGTCGCAACTGGTAAGTTCTGAACTTGGTTCAGTCCTACAGTTGTTTTAGTGATGAAGGTTGATGCGCCACCACCGGCTTGGAAGAAGTTGGCCAGTGCGGTAGTTGTTACATAACGCACGTTAGCTAATGAAATCATGTCGTCTGCTGTTGCAGGCGCATAGTTCTCAACACTCCCTAACCCGATAGATTCCTTCGTGACCGAAGTACCTACACCTGCTTCCTGAAGGCGCTTAGCAATAAGCTGATCCGTCAGGTAAGGTGACATGTAACGCTCGTTAGACGTTGCGCCGGTAGCCTCAGTAAGAGTCGCCATTGCATAGTTACTAACGTTACCCAACCCGACCTGCGTTTTCGTTACGCCGTGTGGGTTGTTGTTGTCGTTGGTGTGGAACTCCATTGCGATAGGCGCTTGAACAATGATCGCGTTCGCAGTCAGATACGGAGTCATGAACTTGTCAGTCGCTGTACCCGCAGTTGCATCCTGAACAGAAGCAGTCGCGTAGTTATCGACGCTACCTAATCCAACTTGCGCCTTTGTGGTTTTGTGTGGGTTATTGAAATCACCGGTGTGGTAATCAATAGCGGCATTCACCTGGCCAGCAATAGCAACACCGACTAAGTACGGTGTCATAAAGCGGTTAGTGGCTTTACCCTCACTTGCCTCAGCAGCGGTAGCAGTCTGATAGTTATCGACATTACCCAGACCAACCTGTGCTTTGGTTGTACCGTGTGGGTTAGCCTTATCAGCAATGTGTGCGTCAAGCATTGGTTTGAACAACGCGTTCATCAACAGCGTTGTCGCTGCCGGTGTCATGTAACGGTTGGTCGCAACACCTGCTTCTGCTTCCGTTGTGCTGGCCACTGCATAGTTCTGCACTGATCCCAGACCCACTTGTGACTTAGTCACGTTATGCGGGTTGTTCTGATCGCCGACATGGGCGTTCAGGATAGGAACGATAACAGCCTTCGCATACTGATCGGTACGCAGTGCTGTCATGTAGTGCGTGTTGTCAGTCCCGCCCTCTGCTTCTTCTTTAGTAGCAGGGATCAAGTTACCGAGTTCATCGATACCCAGATCTTCCAGCGTAATGCGGTGCGGGTTGTGATGGTCAGCTACGTGCTCCATAAGAGCTTGCATTGACTTCACGTTACCGGAATTGATCGAGTCAGCGATCTTGTAGAGAACTTCTACTACAGAATCGAAACCGATAACAACACCTGTAGATTCACGGTGGGGAATAGGAGGCAATGCCTCTGGAATATCCACAACGTCAGTCCACAATGCACGACGAGGGTCACGACCAGTGTTAGCCAGTAACGTAACAATCTCTGCATCGTCCAACAACGTCGAACCGCCAAGCGTCTGGTAAGTTACCAACACCTGATAGGTCTTCGTCGGGTCGTTCATCACGATCGCGCCATACACCGGCTGGACAGAACCAGAGGTGATGATGTCATCGTAACGCCAGCCGAAGTAGTAATCGGTCCCGAGATTGAGCGGGTTACCTGTTACCGCATCTTTCAGTATTACTGACCGGCGATGGAACGGACCTTTACGTGGGATAAAGAAAGTAAAATCTTTGCCATTGGCGGGTGTAATGGTATGAGCTTCGTCAACAATCAGGTTATTCGGATTGTCGCCGTAGGGGTCGAACTCATATTCCCATTGAGTAGTCATGTTTACCTCTACTAAGTTCGAACTTATATGTCGACATACGATTAAAACGCAGGAGCCCTTATGTACAGATTATTATCCGCCAAGGCGTCTGACAAGCTATCCCTTGGGGATTGGGTTGACCTTGATGCTGGCAACCAACCACTGTTTTCACTCTTCCTTCGTTACAACAACGTTTTGCTACAACTCAGCAACGACAGTTCGTTGGAACAGGGATGGGCAAGTATCAACGACTTCCCTATAAGCATTCGCACGTCAGGTGTAAAACTCAACGACTATCTCGCTCAAGCTGCGGACAGATCTATTAAGCTTTACAGCGAAACGCCATTGAAGGCAAATGATTCGGGTAAGCCTAACTACGTCCGATCTCTTTTTGCTAACGATTACGGGTTCGAGCAAAAATTGATCAACAGGAATATGCACCCCGACTCCGATCTCGCACCTGACCAGCAGATTGATCTGATGTTAAAACACAGTGAAATCGAAGACTATGAGAGCATCGTAGATAATGCGTTGTTCACAGTAAATGGCCTAGTGCACCGGGCTGAGGCCATCGAAGAAGGTATCATGGTTTATGAGGGTGGTCGGTCGATTGTCAAAGTCAATGATAACCGTGTAGGCATTCTTGACTTCAAGGCATTGGGCGGGATCACGACTTATCCGTTCAAGGATGAGTACTTGATTGTACATCCTGATAAAGACGTGTCTAAGACAGCGTACTTCGATTTCCCTTTCTCTTTAGAAGGCAAATCAGTAATGTTGTCTATGGGCGGGTTCCTGTACTTTATTGATCCTGTACTGGATTATGTAGGTGGGAGCAAGATCAAGGTAAACTTCCGGTTTATCGATTTGATCTCGCAATACTTCGCTAACGTGGATAAAGTCTTCCGTCCAGATGATTTCCCGTTGACCAAGTACTTCATGGTAGAAGATCGTGTCGATATCAGTGAATTCTACACTGAGGCATATATCCGTGCAACGATGCATCTGTCGCAGAGTTTCTTTATCGTTATCAACACTCCGCGTATCACAGTTGCTCGTACCCGCTTAGATAAATGCTTCGATGCAGGTAACTACCGTACTGTCGGTAAGAACTATCCTGATCTCCCAGTCAGAATCGGGCACGGATTCTTACCGGAGTTCAACGTATTGGAACGCGATAAGTTTTACGTCTTGTCTTGTCCGCATTACTTGACGAAGAATTCTATCCGGCACACCACTGCTGAATCCGATCTCCGCTACACACGGGACATCCAGTACGGGTATCATCCAACCGACCACGCAGAGGCTTCACAACTTCTGATTACCGAGAGCCTATAAATGAATATTAAAATCATCGGCGGCTTTATCTTAGCAATAGCCTTATCGTTTTGCGCGGGGTTTGGTGTATCGACGTGGGGACATCACATCGAGACTAAAACCACGAACGAGATGGAAGGTAAAATAACCACAATCGTTCAGAACTCCCTTGATACCGGATTCGAACAAATCAACAAGGATTATAAAGATGGTATGCAGAAATCGCTCGACCAATACCTCGCTGATAAGAAACGCACTGACGATGCTCAGCGTCTTCTTAGTAACCCTAATACTAACTGGGTGTGGGTCAAGCCAAGTGATCAAGAACCGTCCGGTACTGCAAAAGCTGGAACTGTCACCAAAGGACCAGACACTTCCCGCCAAGTACGAGCCAGACTTTCAGATGAAACTAGCTTGCCTCTTAAGCGAGAAGCCAAACGAGCTGATGATTGCGCCAACGACTACAACCGACTCAAGTCAGACTACGATACGTTGTGGTTATCCGTCTGGCGTTATAACCAGCAAGTAGATCAGTACAACAGTCAGTTTAAGAAATAAGCAAAAAAAAAATAAAGGGGCATGGCGGGTAATCCGCCATGCTTTTTGATTAATGAAAAAGATAGTGCGTTCTTTCGAACACCTCTTCTTCAGAAATCAATTTTGCGCCATCGCCTGTTAACATGATGTTAGTAGGTTTAACGTGACTAACCGTATAACACAACGGTATTCTAGCAGTACTATAATGAATGGTGAGTCGCTGCTCAGTACCGTCCCAGTAACGCTCTACTGGAACAGTGAGTTCGTATCCTTCTTCACAAGAACGTAAAGCATATTCTTTGGAAGCTTGGATTGCTTGTTGATATAATGAATTCATGAAACTCTCCTAGTTAACTAGATGGATTAAGATGAACTAACTTGTTCATGAAAGTAATATATAACTGAAATACTTTTAGACAATAAGAAAGAGAAGGACCGAGGTCCTTCTCTTTTACTGTTTATTTTTTCAGTACCGGTACAAATACGGTATCTACTGTACGGTTCAGCGCAGCCATGTAATGCTGGAACCGATCCCCACTGCGCACCGGGTTACTACCCAGTCCATAACGGACATGAAGAATAGTGTCAGTGTGCTCGGACGTACCTTTTTCTTTACAGAAGCGTTCCCAGAAGCTATTGGCCGTCTTCTGATCTTCTTCACGGTTACTGACTCGACCTTCGTAGTCGTAAAGGTAAACGAAGTTCCCGTTACCCATGCTCACGCCGTTATAGCTACCAGAGAACTGAACCAGAACCATTTCATCATGATCACTGTTCTGTTCGATACACTGCCTGGCTACGGCGAGTAGATCGGAAGCTCGTAACGGCTGGAGATTATCGAACATGTAGATGGGACCATTGATAGCATGTGCTTCGTCGAAAAGAGCGAAGATTCTTGTAAGCTTAACAGAATCAGATTTATCAGTAGAAGCGATTTCGTCCATCCGACGCACAAGACTCGGTGAGAGTTTGTTGTAGCTCAGAGACTCATCCGGGATTTTTTCGCCAGTAGAGTCGCCGAAGGTAGCTGGGATAGTAGTATCGTGCTTCAGCGCGACGTTAACTGAAGTGACGCGCAGAGCATCTCGTTCAGGGACGTAGAAGACTTCGATCAGATCGCCCACCTTCTTTTCCATGCGGTTGGCTTCGTCCTCGGTTAACAGTCTTTTGCTATTAAGGCTAATGTCGATCAGTTTCATTGTTATTACTCCAAATAAACAAACAAAAAAGAGAGTGACCAGGTTTCCCCAGCCACTCTTCGTTATTTTACTTACGGTTGGCTATATTATTAGCCACGCCCTTAATAATTGACTGCGTTACAGTTTCCTGCACAGCATTATCGCCCAGTACCACCGACATCAGTGACTGACGGCCACGGAGTACACCGATTACCCACAACGCACAAAGCGTAATAGGAATCAGAATAACCGCTGCCAATGAAACTTTCGGGTACTCGTGGTTGAAGACAATGTTCCAACCAACGGCACCTGACAGAATCAGCGTGGTGATACAAAGGGTGAGGATGGTAGCTTGGTTAACGACATTGATAACTTTGCTATCAGGGATTAGTTCTGCGTGAGTATAATCCAAAGGGACAGCTTCAACTTGGCTGTCCAAGTCGATTTCCCAACCGAGAATACGGTCGCGTTGTTCGACGGGGAGTGTTTGTAATGTTGTTGTTAATGCGGCAATGCTAAGACGTTTACCCAGCTCTAACTTCACGCCGTCATTGATTAACGACTGAACCAGACCTGTACCGTCTTTAAGGTTGAGCGAGCTCACCCCGAACGTCACCGGCTTGACGTGTAAGAGTTCTTCGATGGTCATCTCGTAAGCGCCTCCTCAGACGCTGGAAAGCAATGTTAACTTTCTCATCGACGGATAGTCCTTGAGAGAGCGTCATAGCATTTGAATCCTTCTCAGCGAGATCGAGGAAATGGTTACGCATACGGTCGAAGCGCGGATACAGAGATTCTTCAATCTCATCCAGCTTCTTACGCAGACCACGGCGATCCAGATACGTAGTGAAATCAATATCATGGAGGAACGTGAAGTTTGCTTTGATGTCTTTCTGCAAATGCTTATGCAACTTAAGAACATCATCGTGGATAGAAGGATCTGCATAAACCAGTGTAGACCACCAGAAGCGATCAACAATCACCGTCTTACCTTCGGCCAGTGCCGGGAGAATGATCTTACGAACGTTCTCGATACGGGCCGCGTTGAATAACACGACTTTAGTTAGTTCATCCAGATCTTCGTTGAACAAACGACGAGGGTACTTAGTGATCTTACTGATCTCACGACCAAAGTTAGTCCCGCCCGGCTCAAACGTAGTAATGGTCGGATAGCCAGACTCATTTAATTTTTTTGCCAGTGCTTCAGTGAAGGTAGACTTACCCGAAAAGTCCATTCCTTCATTGATAATAAGTTGTCCCATTAGTTACCTCAGGAAATCTAGAGTGTAAAGTACGCCATTCTCCAGCCACCATTCATCACATCCGAAATAAGCTAACGCTACTGCGTCAATTGAGTGTTCGGATTTCTCTTCGAAGTTAGGGGGCAGGATAATAGATTTGTTATTCTTGATTGCTGCTTTAACAATCGCTTTCTGATCATCACCACGCTTAGGTTTCGCACCCACTGCTTTCTTAGCACGCATTGCTTCAGTGATAAGAATAGGTACAGTAGGATCCCATTCACGTACCGACTCTACCAGATAGATAATTCCTTCTGATAAAGAACGGTAAGATGTCGGTTGACGACGGTTAAGATAGGCGTCTTCGATTACAACAACTTCAGGATCGAATGTATCCAGTAAAGCCATTGTGAATTCACCACACGACTTAAGCCTACGCTGCCGGTCAGTTCTGCCGAACCAACGCTCCTCGTATTGACGGACTACTTGATCGACTAATAAGCTGTCCATATGCGATACTTCAGCTTCGAACTTCCCCTTTGATGCTTTTGTTAGATCGACGTCAAGTACTGCGTATCCGAAGTTACGAGAACCGGGATCGAGTCCTAAAGATCTGAATATATCACGGCCCATAGGTTTATCCAATTATTTAGGAATTTACATAGAAAGACAGAAAAGACAAAAAAAAAGAAGAAGGGCCGGAGCCCTTCCCTCTTAGGTGTTGTCAGGCAGGAAGGTACGGATAGTAACACCCGGCCAATCTGGATGACTGTAATCGTTGGCACGCATAGCTGGTTTGTTAGTAGATACCACACCAGTTTTGAGTTTAACGATCCCTGTTGTATCGGAATCAGTAGAGTCCAGTAACATCAGGGCGACAAGGTCAATGTCTTCCAGTTTATTAGACTGGTAGAAATAAGCCGTATCCATACCGTCACGGATCTCGCCATCGGCTGTTTCAACAACAACGATGTTGTTTTCCATCTGGAAGATATTATCCGTCGACTCCGTCTGAATAGGATTCTCACGATCAGAATCTTCTTCGACTTCAACAGAGTAACGAGAGATAGGAACTTCAACGGTCATTCGGCCGGTATAGCCGCTACCGTCGATGGTGTCGAAGTAGATGTTACAGAAGCCCGGTTTATCAGTCTTATGGACATCAGAGTAATCGATGTTATCGAACACCTTGTCCACGCCCAGCGTAATGATGTCGTTAACGTCTTGTGCACGTTCAGGATTAACCCGAGCATGTTCCGTTAAGATCGACAGCATATGGCGCTTCCAGCTTCCCGAAAGGACGTTGAATGAATCAGGTGCAATAACACTGAACTCGGCATCGCCTGTTGAGATAGTACCGATTAACTTATCGATATCATTCTCTACGAGCACTGACTTAAACTTGATCCGTGGGAACCCTGACCACTTACCGGAATTGAGCGCAACATCCGTCGTCATATAGCGGTCAAACGGCGGATTATCCTCTTCTACGGAAACAAAACTAACCCCGTTGAAAAGATCACGCAGTTCACTGGCATCAGAAGCGTCTACAATCATCTGTGCTTCGATTTCTGCCATTAAACGATCAAGTGTATCACCTTCGATAACGACCGGCTTAGAGCCGCTGAAGAGCTTTAACAGACGACTGTCGTTGATGACCAGCGGTGTCGTAATTAGCTCGAGACTTTGCGTATTCGGCTGAACAATATCAGGGATAACTAATACGTCAAGGTTACGGTTAACAACTTCTTTGTTCAGGTTATACCCACGGCTCTTATACTGAATCGTGAACTTACCTTCCCAAATCATTGACGTGCTTGCAATGACTGCTTCAATCCCGCGAAGTGTAGAATCTACTCGCAGAGGTGTTTGCAGGAAAGTGTCGTCGAAGTCAATCGTTTTATCGAACACAATCCCGTAACTGGTTGCGATGAGGTCGATAAGACCAGCACCGGTAGTATCGTCATCGGGATAAACGATCAGTGGGTTATGAGAAAAGAAATCGGAAACATTGTAAGGAGTGATGTTTAACAAACCACGATGGATGTGCTTATCGTTGGCTGGAAATACATCAATAACCTTTCTTCCTTTCAGTTCTTTGTAGAAACGATTATGCCTGAAATCGAGATCGGCCTTATCGTAAGTCTGGCCGTACTTATTGTTGACAAACGTCGTTAAGACATCTTGCCAACTCGCGATGATAGCTAACATCACCCCTCCCGGTTTATAAACTGTAGAACGGCTTCAGGATAGAAAGATAGATATGGTCTTTCGTCTGTTGGCCGGTCGGTAATTGATCATAGGGTACGAGGCACGGATGCGTCTTTTCTGTCTCGTCAAGTTTCTCACCGTAGACCCATCCCTGTTTAACCATATCGGCCATCCAGTCGGCATGGGCTACGGAAGGATCAGTGATCTTCTTATCAATGGCGCGTTGAACCGCATTGATTAATCGTGCTTTGGTAGCGGAGTCAATCAGCTTCCATTCTTTCTTTTCTTCAGACAAAATCTGCTCGGAAATAACTTTGGTAGCTTCGTGGCAAGCTTCGGCTAACAGATAAACAAGTTTCTGCGAGATCATGGTAGTGGCCTTTATGAGATGTCAACATAGAAAAAGAGAGAGGGGCAAGCGCCCCTCTCTCTTTCGAGTACTTAACTACCAGTAAACTCAGGGTTACGGATATAAATCTGCCCGATAAACTTACTGCCTGATACGACAGTAGAGTCAAGGATGATCAGGATATCGCCGTTATTAGGCTGACCCTGTGCATCCAGTAAGTTCGTCTGATTAACCGTTGCGCCCGCTACTACTTCCTCAATATCGCTACGTTGGAAGTCGGTGATGTTGTCTTCACCGTAGTAACTGAAGATCTGATCAACAATCGCTTTAACTGTTGCGTCAGAAACATCAGTGGACAGCGATGCTCCCTTAACCGCCAATACTTCTTTCGAGATGCTCGGGAATTCGAAAGTAATAGGGTAAGTAAGGGTAGACATCGAGCCTGTCTTACCTTCGGTATCATCCGGGTAACGCAGGCCCAGCAGAGCGGTATTCTTGATAATCCGACCGAGGTCAAGATCAGCATTGAATACGAGAACCGGGAAGATGTTAGTGTACCCTACAGAGTCAGAACGGAACTGAACCTGTAAGATGGCGCTAACACCGCCACTGAACTCAACTTTACGGGTACGCTCTTCTTTAGCGAAGTCGTAAGGGTTTACGGTATCGCCAGCTGCGGGTTCAATAGTGAACGGTGGCAGGTTGTACGTTTCCGCAACACGTTGCAGGAGTACGTCGTAGCTTTCGCCTTCTACGCCCCAGATGCGTGGTTGAACAACGAACAGCTTTTGACCGACGTAACGTTTATACGTAACGCCCGGTTTACGAACTGCACCGTAATATTCAGACCCTGCTGCGGGTTTGACAATAACTTCACGCTCGCCGGTTTCGTCATTACTGGATACCGGAACAAGGATAATATCCTGAGCAGTCAAGTCACGTGTCAACGTAGACTTATTCTTCGCGTTGATTTCCGCGAGGATCTGCACCATGGGATCTTTATAGAAGTTTTCCACAACTGCTCCTTAACTTATTTGAAGACAGATACAGTAGCAGATAAACGAGACAGACGGGCCGCATTCAATGCATTGGTTGCCTGATCATCAGGAACCTCTGTACCAGAAGTAACCGGTTCAGTTGCACCCATCTCCAGCTCAACTTTAAAGCCTTTGTTATTAAATACCAGAGACTGGTAAGTACTAATAAAGGCAGCGATCCAAACAGCCATCGCATCGTTGAACATAATCGGAGCACCGCCGTCTGTTTCGGTCTGGATTTTGGAATCCAGTCCAGTACACAGACCGATCTCAGAAATAACTGCACGCTTGGTGTTGCCGTTATAAAGGATGCTCGCAACGTTGATGAGCTCTTGCGCATCTTTCGGAGTGAACTCGATTGTAACGGCAGCAGAAACAGTCAGGGTATCCGGAGACGTAGTCAGTGAACTGTCTGGCGGAATAACCGACTGTTGCGGGTAGATGTTAGCACTGGAGGTTTCATACTCCTTACTGCTCTCTACGCCGTCTTTTACGGTAGTGATGTATACCGTCGGTACGATGTCCGTAATACCCGGAATACGCATACCGTAGTAACACCAGTATTTGATATCGTTATGCACTTCCTGCTTACGCAGCAAATACTTCGCACGTTCAGCTTCCGTCAAGTCAGATCCTTCTGGACGCATGACAAACGGAATCGGGTTGAACGGCGCGGCATGATCACCGTGATGCTTGGCTTCGTCGATGTAGGTTTCATCGTCGGTTGCATCAATGCGGTTGATGTGGCCTTTGTTACCGATCACCCAATACTGGAAGAACGGATAAGTAGCCGCCGGTGGACGAACGTCCTTAAGGATTTCGAGACGCTCGTTCATGGAGATGTTGGTAATGCCTGGGATTTTAAAGTGACCGAACTGACAGGTCTGCATTAAAGCTCCCCAGATCGTACGCGTCGTCACGCTATTGATCTTCGTAGCTTCGATTTCTGAACTATCCATCGAATAGATTCCTCATCATGATTAAGGTGTTGTTACTGCTGTCGACATAAAAATACGACAAAAAAGAGAAGAGGGTTTCCCCTCTTCTCTTAGTTACGCTTTACGAGGATGCTGCTGGCTGATCAAAACCGTTCAGGTTATCACCTGAAAAAGCTTGCTCAGTTGTCTGACGATGATCGACGTTATCGGTCACGGTCAGCACCAGATCACCTACCAGTGCAATGTGCGCAGTAGGAACCATGGACAGAGTTACCTGACGCACGCCATCTACCGCAGCCGCAGCTGAAGAGGTGGTTTCTGCTTCAGTTAATACTGAGCCCATGATTGAGTTGACCTTGGCCACAACGTACGCATGAGTATCGTACTGAGTGATGTCATCAGACACCGCTAAGTCTTTATTCAGGGTAGTTGCGATTTCAGACAGCGTGTGACGAGTCACTTTACGCGTCAGCGGTTCTGTGCCACCGGGTTTAATAACAGTTGAGCCTGAAACAGAGCTCAGCTGAACGGTGGTGTTAGGATCGCCTGCGGCGGCACCGTCAATAACAGCGATGTTGGATGCAGATACGTCTTTGTCGGTGATGGTTTCACCAGCAGTGTCAGTCAGCATCGCGTACAGAAGTTGTTTCGACGTTTTTGACAGATCAATCTTAACCATGATAAACCTTCCTGAGAGATAGATGACGAGGATACTTCCTCAAACTATTTCGGGGCTTCCAGGATGTTGTAATGCAAAATAAGATGACCGGCGTAGTTTTTACAAAGTACGTCGCTTACCTCAATGAGCAATACGTTACTGAACGACTGGTTACACGGTGAAGGGCAGTTAGCGGTGTCGCCATTATAGACAACTCGCGCTTCCTTCATGTTATAGTCGACAGCAGAATCCTGAGCTACCCACACGTCTTCCCAGAGGTAGTTGAGTATCTCCAGTTGATCTGAAGAAATAATGTCATCGTACCCGAATGCTTCTTTGAGCTCTTCACCAGCGAAAGTAAAGTCACGTTCGAAAACATAGAACGGAGCTTGTCCTTTAACATTCTGGTCAGTCGGGTATTGCAGGCCGCTAAGATCACGGTTGATGATGACTTCGCCGATGTGGACTTTAGGTGTGCCGATATGAATAGTCAGCGTACCTTGGTAGCAAAGACACGTTGGGCGCATCTGAACTTCCAGTACCATCGGCAGATCGACGATCTCAATATTACGATCGTAGTAATCACGAGGAGAGAGTTGGAACTTCCAGATCTTGTTAAAGTCAGCCATAACTTCATCGACTGTCTTCTGACCGTTAGGAAGGATCCAAACCTCCTTGTTCTTAAACAGCTCTTCCATGAACGGACGGTTCCATGTCAGCCAATCTTCGCCTTCACGTCCCATCCCCGGAATTGCTACTAACTTACCTTTCGTGTTACGTTTCTTATCGCCGTCGTCATTGACCAGCATCTGAGAAACGCGCACTTGGTTCTGTTGATAATCTACGTTAGGGTTATCACGAGTAAAGATCGCCCACCATAGATCATCGCTAGGACGGTTATAGTAACCATCGATTGCAGCATTGGTAGTTGTACCAGCCATCGTTAAACTCCGTCATTCGTTTCTAAGTCGAAGCCGTTCAAAGCATCCTGCACGAATGCCTCTTCAAGCAATTTTTCATTTATACGGTCATCAACACCGTCGAGGTCAGACTGAGTAACATTCAGCCCTGCTGCCTCGAATGGATCTGGCCAGAGATCATTAAGCGCGTGTTGTTCGATGGGATCCTGAATAGGTTCGCCACCAAACTCCTCAACTTCTACTACCCACACGCCATCAAGCTTACGATCCCGAATAGGGTCGCTGATGTCAGCAGCACGTTTCAGTGCGATCTTGGCAAGCGGTAACTTGACTCGACGTTTCGTTACAACCTGCGTATCTGCTGTGAAGCCTGAGGTAATAGCATAACTGGCAAGAATCCCGCTCTCAACCTTGATAGTGTCGTCATTGAGCTGCACGCCGTGTCCAACGTCCCAGTGATAATTCGATGTTCCTCTACCGAATACACGTAAGACCTCGGTACGGAGCTTGTGACGCGCTCTGAAGGACGCTTCGTTCTCTACATCACCAACACGAATGATCGGACGGTCAATTACCGTAACAGAACTGTCTGTAATGCGAGACAAGAACTGAATACTGTAAGAACTTAGCTGTTGTAACAACTGAAGCATGGCTTGTTGGATAGCACGAACAGAGTTAACTTTCTTAAGGTTAAGTCCGGTCGATAACAACAGGAGCTGATTACCAAAGTCCTCGTACTGGACTGTAGTCATCGTATCTAACTTCCACCCTTTCTGATGGAAGAAGTCAGCGTAAAACGTATCCTCAGTTACGAACTTACACCGGTGCTCCATAAACATGCGACGGGTCACGTTCTCCAGATGTCCACGGATGTGGAACGACTCTTGCGTTGAATACAGATAACGCAGTCGTGTCACGGCGTTATGGATGTTCGTCGACACCTCTTGGAATTTCTCCACGGAGATGATCTGACCTTGCGGCACGAACTCTTCCAAAACAGCTAAGATCATTTCTTCCGAGATGTACGTCTTCGGAGCCATGTCTCTTAGTTCACTGAACTTCGGTGCGATAGGACGCATAACGTCATGTGCTAAGAAAGAAGGAACTGCTTCGATCTCTGCACCTAACATCCGATGCAAACAGTAGAGCCACGTAATGGCAGCTTCTTTAACTGTCATGTTCAGGACTTCTGACGTGTACGGGTTAGTCAGCGTGATGTTGGCCGTATACCGATTCGTTGAAGCGAGATACAGCCATTCATTAAACACTGTGGTGATATAATGAGTAGGCTGTGCATCGCTCCGGTCAACCATGTCAGACTCAAGGATCTTGGTCTTAAGGGATGAGAACGGCGAAAGCTTAAAGCGTTGCGGTACGTTAACGATTTGCTCTGCGTAGTAGTCCGTGTTAGAAGGAGCAAGCGGGATCTCTTTGGACAATGCCAGCTCAATAGTTTCCTTCTTCAACCCAGCGCTAGAATAAGCCAGTGAGTTTAACGGGTACTTCACAATCTCGGTATCTGGCGAGACAGTTTCCTGTATGTTCTCCAGATTATGCGCTAACCGGTATTCGACGAGAGGAATGTTGCGTTTAGTCAACAGCCACTCAATCATTTCTTGGAACGAGAAGTTCCAACCCGGATGCGATTCGAGATAATCGATGTTACGGTACAACCACATCGCCTGTTCACGTGTCAGGTAATCACGATACTTGTCGATGCGCTGATGCGAACCAAGGAACGCCCATAGATGATAGTCATGCACAAACTCAGTGCGTGTGTTCATCTTACGGATGTTCATGATCTCACTTGGAAGTTTATCGTAGAGCCCTTCCATGAAGATCGCCGGGTATTCGTCGAACAGATAGCAATAGTTATGGTTGTAGTTAGTGTCACTATAACCGGTAATGAATTTCTGAAGCTCGTAACTGAGGTTCGTTTCATTGCTATTAACCAACGACGTATCGCAGCTCAGTAACGTAAAGTTTTTGGCTTTAATAGCAACGTCGATGTCTACCGGATCAAGAATACCGTCAATTAAATCTACGAGCTCGGGGAACTGACTCACCAATGTTTTGTAGAAATCCCCTTTTTCACGGTACGCGTTAAAAGTTGCGCGGTGATATTTGAGATTATCGTATGTGAAATCAATTTCCTCAAGGGTGTCCAACGAGGTGATTTTCATCACCTTATCCGTAGGGTGGTACATCCCTGCCAAATGTCGATAGTAGATCCAAGACTTAGGATTTTCGTAGTCGACGGTCGCCCCTATACTTTCGAGGTACTTATTCATTACTTCAGCAACTGCGTCCAGTTTAATAACAACCGAACGAGCTAACTGAATTACCTGTTCTATATAGAGTGCCTGTGTGGTGAAAGCCATACGAGCCCCCATTAAGGATTTGTCATGTCATTAATAAAAGATATTGGCCTCAGTTCGAGACTTACGAGGATCCGAAGCGGTAAAACGGACTTCTTTAAAGAGAACCCTGCCGCATCGATGATTGCAACAAAGCTCATCCCGGATCGTCGTCGTCCTAACGAATTACCAAGGGATGACGGTGTTAAGCTTACGGATGACTCTGCATTCAATACCATGATGCAGAACCGCGCCAAGAAGAATATGGATGCGGACACAATCCTAAGGCTTAACCCGGATATTAAACTGATACGTGAAACGCTGACGTCATGTATTCGTTCCCCGTTATCAATGGAAGACGATGAGCTGTTCTTCAAGCCAGGTGATTCCGACCTGCCCTTGTCACTGCTCAATGAATTAAACGATCCTATCCAACGTCACTTCAGTACCGACCATGATCTTGGCGATGAACTGAGTGACATGATTGGCGATGCTCTGGTTAACCGTGGTGCTGCTGTTTTTGCTATTATTCCAGAAGCATCGCTGGACGACCTGATTAACAAAACAAGTCGTGTATCAAACGAATCGTGGCAAGTGAGCGTCAACAGTCACTTCTACGATAAGAAAGCCGGGATTCTTAAATCTGTCGGTATTCTGGGTGATGCGACTCCGCCTGATTCATCTGCGGTTGTACCAAGCTTCGAGCTTTACACCGTGGGCCCTGAGGTATCACAAAAGATCACTGATAACCTCTTTATTACTGACAACCCGACGCAACTGCGTCTGCCGGTATTAAACGACGCGTTCAACCGCGTTAAGATGCGTAGTCAGTTATCTCCAACCGCAGGTTTTGGTCGTATCCCTCGTGTAGCGCCTACACCTGATTCCTCAGGTAGCGTTAGTAACGAGAGTCAAGTATTCGCTCCGGGTGCTACTGCAAAGCAAGTTGATCCTGAAGAACAGCGTAAGACGATGGCTCGTAACATCGAGCGTATTCAACAAGCGCTGTATAACCCACATGGCACGAACCGTAACCGCCGATCGTCCTACGGGAATACATCGGTAATACGTTCTGCTCACGAAGCGTCACGTAGCTCTATTGGCCATCCTCTGGTCATTCCGCTGCTAAACGAATCTACTATCCCGGTCTTTGTTCCGGGTAACCCGAAACGCCACATCGGTTACTACGTCATTACAGATGGTTATGGACAGCCACTTAATGTTACACAAGAACTGAAGCGTTTTCAGGAACAGGGTAGTGCTTCGATGGGTACTGCTGCAATGTCTGATCAGACAACTGCGATGCTACAGCAGATCAACGTACTCCAGAACGGTTATTGCGTAGATAAAGACACCGGTACTTCGGAACGTCTGCGTATCTTTGGCGAGGTGATGGAAGCCCAGCTGATGAACCGTCTGAAGAACGGCCTGCGTGGTATGTCTGTTAAGATGAAGCACGATGAAGACATCATGCGTTTGATGTTTATGCGTCAGCTCAGTAACGAGATGACTCACATCGTCTTCTTGGCGGCAGATCAGGTTGCTTACTTGGCGTACGAGTACGATGAGAACGGCGTGGGTGTTTCCATGCTGGATGGTGTTAAGCAGGTTGCTACATTGCGTACCATGTGTAACTTCGCTAACTTCATGGCATCTATCCGTAACGCAGTGGGTCGTACACGTGTAACGATTAACATCGATGAGCGTGATCCAGATCCAGAGAAAGCAGCGGCAATCTTGCAGGATGAGTTCTTGCGTAGTCAGGCAGGCGTTGCGCCAACAGATGTAGCGTCTTCAGCTGAGATGTTCCGTGTTATCCGTCAGATGGGTATCATCTTTGATATTCAGGGTAACAGTCGTATACCGAACACCTCGGTAAACGTCGAGGACTTCAACTCCAACAAACAGATGATCGATAATGACTTTATGGATCGTCTGGAGAAGCAAGTGTACATGGGCTTCTACGTAACACCAGAGATGGTAGATGCAACACAGTCTGCTGACTTTGCGATTACACGTTGGACAACGAACCAGCTGTTTGCTAAGCGTATTAAGAACTTGCAGAAGATCACGGAAGTGTTCCTGCACAAATACGTTTCGGTCTACTCCATGTCTTCCGGTACAATCATTAATGAGCTCCAGAACATTATTGAGGCTGCTAAGGATAAGATCCCTGCGCAGTATATGGAACGTGGAGGTGAGGATGGTACACACGGTATTCTCTACGACAATATCATCGAAGAGTTCTTCCGTGTACTTGAAGTCAAACTTCCGTCTCCGGACAACACTAAGCTCGATACTCAGATGGATCAGCTTAACAAGTACGTACAGGGCTTGGATGTAGCCATGAACGCTTGGGTGTCGAATGACTTCATGGATCTGTCTACCAACGACAATGATTCTAACTACCTTGCTCAGGTCATTGCGTCTATTAAGGCGTACTATATCCGTCAGTACATGTTGGAGAATAACATCTTCCCAGAACTGGCTGAACTGACCCGTGCAGGTACAGAGGATAGCCCAGCACTTGACATGTCGAAAGAACTGATGCTTCACGTACAGAACTTTACGACTAACTTGGGTGATTGGGGTGCTGCGATGAAGTTACGTCGTGAGCTCTACCTCGAGAAGTTAGAAACACGTAACCAACGCTACGCTGATGCGATTCGTAACGGTACTAGCGGCGGGTCATCGGATGCCTCTTCAGATGAAGAGAATAACGATGATGAGAATGGTGACGATAGCTTTAGCATGGATATGCCTCCGGGTATGGATGGTAACGATGATACTCAGGCGGATAACCCACCGGCTGATGATAATCCTCCTAATCCAGATGCAAGTGCTCCAGCAGCAGATGATGGCGGTACACCGCCGGAACCTTCTGAACCAGCTCAACCTGAAACGTAATAAAGGCAAAAAAAAAGAGAGGGGCCTAGGCCCCTCTCTTCCTCTATTGTGCTGTCAAATCAGCTGTAGCTGACTTGGGTAAGCAGGAACTCGGTCTTTGGATTGCCCTGCGCTTTAGTGTCGAAACACATTGCATTGCGATCAATACGGTATACGCTGCCATCCGAGAAGGCAATGTACTTATACGGAGTTTGTTTGCCTACAGTCGGCGTGCTCTGCGTTGATACAGTCCGCAATGCGTTAAACAACCGTTGGTTAGATTCACTTGTAACAAGCGCCGTTTTACCATTAGTTCCTTCCTCCAACTGCACAGAGGAAATCTGAAGTTCTTCAGGTGCTACCGGAAGGATAGTTACCTGCGTACCTTCAACTTCGTAAATCATCAGGTCGTTATCGCCTTTACCAGCTTCCAGCATGGAGATACGACCGCCTACACCCGCGTGCGCTACGATGAATGCTTTCATCACATGCTCGCCGTAGGTTTCGTTCAGATAGCCAATAACTTTATCGCCGTCCATTGCGAAATCATCGATAGTCAGGCCTAAACCTAAGTTAACGTTGAAGATGTCATTGACATACGCCGTCATACGGCGGTTAATACGTTTCCACATACCGTAAGGGATGGTGTCAACAACAGCCATCAGCGCTTCGTGGTATTTGTGGATCGGAACAACGTTTTCGTCGGTACGGTGCTGATGAGCGGTACTGAACATTTCCAGCTGAGACATAATGTCATCGCGCTCGGTAGTGCTCTTCGCTACATATGCAAAACGACGACGTTGACCGAATGACTCAACCGGTGCATCGCCTTCAGCCAGAGTGCGAACGGTAGAGAAGTGCGCCATGGTTTCCTGAATCATATCCGCCAGCGAACTGGTATGGATAGGTTCGTCTACACGCAGTGTGTGACGGCCCAGCTTCTGAAGAGCTGGAGATTCTGGTTTAGGCTCTTTCTCATCGTCTGCACGATCTTTGTTATTCACTTCCCATTCACCCAGGGAATCTTCATAACTACGATCGGCTTTATCAGCTTCTTTCGCAATATCCAGGATACTGCGGCGAGTTGGTTGTGCCAGTGCCGGAATAACCAGCGCATTCTGCTCACGGCGAGGTGCCGCTTGACTGCGCGTGAAGTCCGGAATAACGTGGTTATCGATGTTCATGTTAAACTCTCTCCAGCGAAGTACGCGGAGTCCTTTTTCGTTCAATGCCCATACAGGCTGAACAGTAGACGGGTCATAGATAACGTCGCGGTAAGTTTCTTCGCGATCGATAGGACGAGTCTTGATGAACTCTTTGTCTTCGATGTTGATACCAAGCTCAACGTAATCTGCGAGCGAACCGACTGGTACATCGGTGTAGGCAAAACCCAGCTCTTCTTCGGTTTTGGACATAGGAGTTACCTCCTTTTCTTTAGCCGTTTCAGATTCACCTACGAAGTCGTAGTTGCGACCAGAACGCTCTTCAGCTGGCTGAGTGCGCTTGTTCTCACGACGAATTTCACCAGGTGTCTTAGGACGTTCCTGATCGCGAGTTTCTTCACGATCACGGCGCAGTTCTGCCTGACGCTGAATAGCGGTCTTCGGCTCGTCGTTGTGGTCATCACGGCTGCTACGACGGCTACCACGTTTACCGCCACGAGAGCTGCGGCGAGAACCACGATCATCATCATCGCGGTCACGGCGTGAGCTACGGCCACGGCTGCTACGATCACCTGTACGGAAATCATCATCACGGCGAGAAGACCCGCCACGACGTCCGCTACTACGACGACCACCGCGACGACCACCGTCGCGACCTTCTTCGATTTTGTAACGAGTTTCTTCCAGGTTATCCAACTCCTGTTCAACTTTACGCATTTCGCGATCGTTGAGTTCATCGGTCAGATGTTCTGCTTCAGCCCATTCACAGACCAGCATGACAGTGAAACGTTCCACTAACTTATCGAAGTCGCGGTGGCGGTCACTGACGTCCAGCTCGTCCAGCAGAGCAACGACTTCTTTGAAAATATCATCGAAGTCAGGGTTGGTATACTTACTGCGTGACAGTTCTTTAAATGCAACATCAATACCAGGATGGCGTGAGCCGCTGATGGTATCGATCATTACGTCTTCTACGATTTGTTCAAATGACATTTATTTACTACCCCACAAATTAGTTATCAAAACCGATTTCATCACGCATTGCCATTAATAGATGTTCATATTCAGGGTTTGGCAGAATCTCCCCTTTTGGCGAAGTCGTGATAAACGGATTAAGTTTGGATCGTCCATCTGGGTTAGGCTTGGGAAAGTTAACAACTGAGCCGCTGTCCAGAATGGATGGATGGAAATGATAGCCTGGGTCATCAGTATTGATTTTGGCCTTGCCGTTAGGCGTAATAACCGCATCAATCTGACGCACGGAAATTAACGTGTGTTTGAACAACATGTTGTCGCCCGGATACTGCACGTTTGTTTTCTCACCGTGACCTTTGGTTATACCCAAGAAGCAGTTCGGATGTAGGTAACGACCCAACATCCATTTTACCTTTTTATACGTTAACTGGTCTTTATTCTTTTTAAGTTCCCAACTAAGGTTAATAAGCTGAAAGGTAATTGAGCTCAGTACGTAGCGCTTAACCATTAGGTATTTGCCCCACATCGAACCCACATCAGTTGTTTGCATCAACTCAATCACATTGTCATTGCCGTAGACTAACAGATCATAGATCGAATCGATCCCGTCCAAGCCTTCTTCAACAATAATCTCAGATGTCATCTCGTCGATATAATCCTCCAGTGAATCCATATGCTTCTGGATCTTGGTTAACTGAAGGGCCAGATTTGTTTTCTCACGGAAGATCGCGTAAGCCAGTGTCTTCAGCCAGTCATCCGGTCGATCGATATCACCCAGTAAGAAACTTACGTTATAGTGATCGGTCGCATAGAAGAAAGACATGACTAAGTTAACAAAGCCCGGCATCGTATCAAAATGCTCACGAGGCACGATCATGACAAAGTCAGTATCGCGCTGTAGTTTCCGGCGTCCATGCCGGTCACGTGAAGCGATCTTGTAATGCAGGTCTGGATCATAGCGAGGATCAATATCATCCGGTGTACATACATACACCTCTGTCCCGTAATACTTGCGGAACGTTTCCATCACGCCATATTTCGCGAACAGGTAATGTCCGGTAGTGGGAGCTGCCCACTTATCATTTGGCTTTTTGTTATTTGCATCGTTATGCAGATATGCTTCAAGCATAACGCCCGTGTAGATATCGCCGTCTTTGAGCACTGTGTAATCACGCTTATCCAGGTTAAACTTCGCACGCTGGATAATAAAGAACAGTCCTTGTTGCGTGACCGAGACAAGTCGATCAGCCACAACTGGATGGAGGGTCGCTAACGAGCCCTTGATCAGAATTGTGTTTCCTTGGCGGCCGAATGGCAGCCATAATTCACGCCGAATCGTTTTGATGTCGCCTTTGTCCATGAAATCGAAATCGATATCTACTAAGAACATATCAGTCTGAGCAATGTCAAACTCTCGCTTAGCATCTTGGACTAGCACATTACGTTTATACTGCTCGAACGGCCCAGGCACCGAGATATTACGGTACTGGATCTCTTTCGGAAAGCTAGACGCGGTTGAACGAATAAACTGGTCTAGCCATGCTACCACGTCCTTCAGGGAATGCGTTACATATCCGCTACACACTTCCTTATTGAACTCTGGTTCATCTTTAACGCTATATTGCCAAAACTCTGCATCCATCTCGTTCACCTTAGAAAATGATTTTGACTAACGTAGCCACGCCTAACACAAAGGCGGGCAACATCTTCCAGCCATCGGAGTTGTCTTTACGTGACAACGACCTTTGTTCGTAAAAGTCCTTGCGCCACATACTTGCTTCCTCGCGTTCCGTCTTCAGAACATCCAATCTACTCTTGGCTTCTGTCAACGTCATCTCGAGTTGCTTAGCAGGGTCGAAACCTTTGGCATCATCAGGAGACTTATACAGGGTGAACGGAAACTCTTTTGAAGCCTCTACGTCAGCGAACGAAAAATGCTTTAACCCGAAGGAAAGCGACTCACCGTTAATACGGATATGGTTCGTCCAGCCTGAGTAGATACCTGACTCCAATGTAGAGTCCTTACGTGCTTTAACCGCAAACGCAGTTCCACCTACGTTGATGTAACGATCACCAAACGTTCCTTCGTTATCAATAATGTCGATCGTTATATCTAACGCTCCATTCGCCTCTCTTTTTCTTTCGCCGTTTGTAACAAAGTCTACAATCCCTCCAGCGGAGAATGGATGTGACATCCCGTCGGTCGGTTCATTAAAACCGATTGCGACATCGTGTTCAACGACGTAGAATAAACTGGAGCTTGAACAATCTAGTAATTCCTCGCGAACTCGGGTGAAACCCTCTAGTTTGCTTTTCTGGGTGAAGCGTCCAGATGGTCTGTTCGATTGATCTATCTCACTTAAAATAGAGTCGGCGTCAGTTTTTACTTGACCTCTTACAGTTATTTCCGTACTGAAGTAAACGCCAGAAGTCAACTGGGGATTGCGGGTTGGCTCAATTCGAGCAACGTACCCTTCTCTACCAAAGAGATATATTCCCCGCTCAGTGTTATTGATAACTTTGAAGTTCTTTACAAAGTCATCGTAACTGAGGTTGTCATTATCGTGGACTTCTGCGCTTAGTGTTTTCATAGGTTAATGCCATGTGCTGAATACCCTTTGTTATAAGTTCAGCCCTCAAGGTTCACTAAGATAATATATGGCTGTAAAAATGTTAAATCAGTTCATTTCTTTTTTAACTCCAGTCTGTTATTATAAGAACCTCAACCCCCAGTGCACTTGCACCGGCGTAGCCGTTGTGCTATATAAGTGAACGGAGTTCATCTTACAGTTCTTTTATCTTGTAGAATAAACAAAAAAAAAGAGAGTAGGTTAATACCTACTCTCTAGCCTTGTGTCTGTCTTTTACGTTAAGTGTTTACGTATACGACAATGTTACCCCATTCACCATCTTTAGGGAATGCTTCAGTAACCCGCTTAAGATCTTCTTCCATCTCAGCAGTTTCATCATCATCCTTGATACTGTCGATATGCTGACGTGCAATAACGAGGAAGCGACCGTAAGCTTCTGGCGTTACCAAGAAACCTGCATCAGACAACCATTCGCCTAAGTCTTCGAGATCTTCCTCTAATCCCGGTTCCTCTGGATGCGTATGGAGAATAGCTTCAGACAGAAGGTTAATAATCTCATCGCCTACTGACAGAGAGAACTCTTCTTCTGCGTCGATATCCTCATCTAACGCACCATCGAAGAAGTTAACGCAAACTTGATCGATGTCGTCTGAAACCGATCTGAGTTCGTCCTTGTCGTAGTGCATTACCCATAACGGTCCTTCCATTAGAATTTCCCCTGTTCGTGCAGTTCCATTAACGATGCGGCCAGAGTCTTGCTCTGATCCAGTTTAACGTGCTCCAGCGAACGGATGAATGTTTCTTCATCTTTCTTGACTGAAGCCCGCAGATCAGCAGAGCTGCCGTGGAAGATCCACATATCGCCGTTATGAGGACGCCACTCTTCGTAGCCTTCGCTCTCAGGGTCTGCTGACTGGTAAGGACTACGTTCCAAATGGAACACAGCACACTTGTCCCCTGCTTCGTTAGGGAGCAGATAAGAACCCCAGCTTGCTGGTAATGAATGACAGGCAATGGTAGATACTTCTGCAATAGGAGTATCGAATTCAAACAGCTGTTGTGAAATACCAGTGCGAACGCCTTTGTACGGATCTTTCTGTAATAACATAACTTAGCCCTTTTATTAGTTAACCAAAGAAATAAACGAACAACCCCATTACTGAGAGTAGTCCGAGTAGTACTACTGAATATACTACGATACATGCAACTTCTGACTCGATTGAATAACCTTCGTCTTCATTATTATTTTTAAACATTTGTGATGATTCCCTAGTAACCTAGTAAAATAGAATAAATAGTACTACTCCCTAAAGTGATATATATCTGAAATCGATTTAGAGAGACAAAAAAAAAGAGGGACCCGAAGGCCCCTCTTTTATAGTTTTTCCGCTTAACGACCGGACGGCTTTTCCAACTCAATGGGACTACCCTGCTCAGTATCGACTGTTCCCAGTCCAGACTCAAGATCTATATATAAATCTTGATCTACCGGAGTGGGTAGCGCGAAACCGCCGAGTACTTCATCCTTGAAGATTTCATCCAGTCACTCGCCGTCGGCAGGTGCTGCTACAGCTTCACCAGGGAAAGCAGTTACCGCTTTCTCGTTGACGTTCAGCTGAGTGCGCTCTGCGACCGCTTCTTCCAGGCCTTCGATGTCGACAACAATCATCACCGGAGTGAAGTTGAAGTAACGATAGCGCGGAGTCAGACGCATTTCGTTGGCGATACGCTGGTCACGGATCATCTGGAAGTTCGAGATGAACTCAGGGATCATGCCGCAAACGCCAGACTGCATTGGATGAGGTTCTTTCTCGCCCGGCAGAGTAAACTGCATGACGATCTTGTTGCTCATACGCAGATCCGAAATGGACGCGATGGTGTGGTCGAAGCCGATAGACACGGTACGGTCGTCGCCCTGAATCATCAGGAACTGCGGCAGGTACAGGTCAGTACCGATTGCAACGTGCGGCTTAGGAGTTGAGCCAGGGAACTGCTCTTCCAGCGCGGCGCTGTAGCCGGTTTCTTTGTTTACGCGGTAGATCACTTCGTTCAGACGAGAAACGATCAGGCCCTGGATGTCGCCCAGCTTGTTAGCTGATTCCAGACTGTTCAGTTCGTTCTTCACGTTGATCGTGATGCGCTCAAAGTGCGGACGGTAGTAGTACTGGCCTACGCCTTCCATACCCAGGTTCGATTCCAGCGGATGCGTCACGCCGTTGCCCAGATAAGATTCCAGGGTGTCGGCACGGTTCAGCAGGCTGGTCACGGCGTCGTTACGCAGCATAGTGCGGTAAACGAATTGCAGTGATTCGATTTTCGGATAGACTTTCTCATCGTCCATCTGGCTCGGTTTAACGATACAGATTGGTGACAGGGTCGGAATGATGAAGCCTTCTTTCTGCACGTCAGAGTCAACCAGTTTACCGCGTTCCAGCTGGTTAAGGTTGGTCAGACGAGCTTCCAGGGTAAAGCCTTCCGCAGATACTGAAGCAGGCAGCAGAGGTTTGATGACTGCGTCATCCAGATCCAGAGTTTCTTCAGGCTTATCCAGCTTGAACGCGTTCAGGAACTGAACGTTCATCACGCGCACCTGGCCGTTACCAGATTCGACGTTGATTTCGCCGTCAACTTTAACCTGATAGTGCAGGCCGTAACCAGCATCGAACAGGCCTTTCAGTGAAGCAGGCACGTCACCAGTGATCGCTTTGTTCTCAGGCTTCAGGCTCAGCGCCTTCGGATGGAACTTAACGGTCATGTCACGGAAGTTGTACTCGCGAGGAGCCAGGAACTGCGCGTAGGTATCGCGGTTCACGTTCACGATCAGAACGTCATCGCCAACTTTCAGCAGCATGTCGTCCAGCGCGATACGACGATCCAGTGAATCGGTGAAGTTCGGTGCACCTTTCGCCATGCGCGACGGAGTCTGCGCCAGGTTGATCAGGTTGAACTGATGCTGGGTGTTGAACTTCAGGAACTGGGTTTCGAACTTATCTTCACCCTGCGTTTTCGGCTGAGGCTTGATCAGAGTTTCGGCAACGAACCAGTCTTTGTTCTCATCGGTCAGGACCGGATAGAGACGAGTGGATTCGGTTTCCAGAACTTTGTAGTTCAGCAGCGCTTCGAGGGCGTTGGTTTTACGCAGGCTAACCGCGTTACCTTTCTGCTCGGTCTGCTGGTAGCCATCCCAAACCATGGTACGGCGGATAGTCATCAGCCAGCCAGCGTTTTCAGGAGTGGTTACGTACAGCGGATAGAACAGTTCCGCGAACGGGTGAGTTTTCGCAGCCATCAGGTTGACAGCGTAAGAGAACTCGCGCCATTTTTCGGTTTCGGTTTCGTCGAAGCTTTCCAGAGAAGGACGCGCTTCTTCGCCAACCACCGGCAGTGAACCCCAACGACCAGAAGTGGCCAGCTGGTTCAGGCGGACGTCGCTACCGAATTCAACCGGTGCGATGTTGGTGTATTTGCCAACGCCGTTGTGAGCCAGACCCAGAATGGTAGCAGCTTCAACAGAAACTTCTTTCTGACGAGCTTCCATCCAGTTCTGATCGGTAACAGACGTGAAGTGCAGACCGCCCTGCTTACCAGAACGCTCACCAGCCTGCTGCGCCATGTGGTCAGCCAGGTTGAACGCTTCGTTAGAGATCTCCTGGAAACCTTTTTCCAGATTATCAATCGCGCCAGCGTAAAGAGTTGCGTCGTCGGCACCATAGCTTTCCATGGAAACACCGATCAGACTAACTTTGTCACGCGCCGGGAGAACGTTTGCTGCTTTGGTTACAGTGTTACGGATAGAACCCATAACGGTGTTAAACGCTGTAGAAGCGCCATTGGTACTTTTTGAACGAATCATCGTCGGTATTTCCTTAATCGATTAAGGGTGTATTTGCTCACAGTATAAAGGAACTGCGAGCGTATTACATATAAACAGGCAGTATCTGGTTACCCATTTACTGCATGGCGTAAATAATGCTTCATCAACTGCGTGCACTTCAGGAGTTCGAACGGCAGAACTTTCTGTACACATTCAATTGTCGCATTGTAGAAAGCACGTTTGTCTTTAAAGGTTTCAGTACGGCTCCCTACAAGAAGAAGGACTTCGCCTTGTACGACCTTTGGTGTATAGAACTCCTTATCCAGAATGTTAGCGCCCGGTTTAAAAATCGAGTCGTCAGAGTTATTATCTGAACTATTCAATTTCTTCATGAGCTCCTCATCGGCCAGAACACCTTTGAATACATCGATGCCAGCTTGATGATTTTGTACGAACGGTAAATTTTCAGCAGAGTGACTTATCATATACAAGTCACTAAATACATCACCGAACATTTTTACAATACGCTCATTAGCCAGAATGTATCCGTAGACATCTTCTTTTGAAAGCTTCCCGGATTCTGCATGAGCATAAAGTTTATTATAGGAGACTAAGTCCTCAAGAGGAATCTTCTCCATAGTCACGATCTCATTGAACCATGAAGGTACAACAGCGAGCTTCAAGGTCAATATAGGTTTAACTTGCATAAGGCCTCCTGAGGCGCTTGTTTACATAAGATTAAGTAGAGACGAGCCATGAACTATCGATTTCTTATCATTAACTCTTTACTCCTGCTCTATTGGGAAAGACAAATAGAGAATAATAAGTCCAGTAGTATCGACACAATTAAAGAAATCATGGGCGAGCTACGTACAACCGGTAACACGGATGCTGACTCGTCTACTGATGTCTACGCCTCTGTACAGGCATTAGTTGTTCGTATTTGCACGCACCCCAGTGACAAAATTGACCGTGGTGCTTTAGTCCGTCAGATTAAGCTGATGGCCCATAACGACCAGTACGTTGCAGATATCATCACAGAATCTGTAGAACGTGACCTCACGCCTGATGAGATCAAAGAAGAATGTGCGGTATTAGCCAAAGATATTTACGAGCAAGCTAAGCGTATTAAATTTGTCAACATGATTAAGGACATCGCTAAGCAATACGTTTATTCAGAAAAAGAATTCAACTTATCCGATGCAGCTCGTACACTGATTGAGAAGTCGGAGTCATTTGCCGTTGAACGTTCTGACGGTATTGCAGGGGTAAGTGGCGTTGTTGATTTTGTCGACTTTGCTGACAATGACGGATTAGTTGCATTGTTTAATGATGCACTGAATGAAATCTCTCCTGACGAGATTCTGAAGTATCCGTTACAAGGTCTGAACAAAATGACCGGTCGTCAGGGTGGTGGACGTCGCGGTGAGTGTGTAGTAGTAGGTGGCCTTAGTCACCACGGTAAGTCTGTATTAGCCATGCAGATTATTCGTGGCATTGCCATGTACAACGTTCCTAAGTTACACACGCCGGGTAAGATCCCAACCATCTTGATTATCTCGGCTGAGAATGACTTAACCATTAACATGCGTGAACTGTATAACCAG
>JACCDR010772304.1_pt1 | contig 39898 bp, 71 predicted proteins | sample 7446431 | NCBI WGS metagenome assembly JACCDR01 (sample SAMN15323443, study PRJNA562643) | freshwater metagenome | isolation source: river surface water | place: USA:Blue River Watershed | collected 2017-08-17
CCTCCGTTTGCACCGAAACCAAGTTTTGAACTAAAAAGTTGAGGGGCATAGCGAAGCTATGAGCGTTGTTACCCTGCCGGGTGCGGCTCAAGGCGTCGAATTGCCGGAGCCGGATTGGTCGGCTGTCTATTCGGATGAGGTTGAGCAGGCCGGGGCAAGCCAGCACTGGCACGGCATCCTGTCCGAGCTTCGCCGCTTGCAGGCGCTCACGGCTGAGAACGCGAGCCAGATCGAGCGGCTTGTGCATCACCGCATCGTGCATGCCGAGGCGGTTCGCATGGTCGCTGAAAACGGCGCGGTGACAAAGCCCAGCGCGAGGAACGCGAAGAGCATTGCCCGCGTGTCGCCTTGGTGGACTGTCATGCGCGAGGCCGCATCGGATTGTGATCGTATCGAAGCCGAGCTTGGCCTTAGCCCGCGTCGGCGTGGTGGTGTGGCGACTGTTGCGCCTGTAAAGGCGACAAGGAAAGCCCGCGATGAATTCCTCGGCTCTGCCTGATCAGGCGACGGAATACGCGCGGCGGGTTGTTTCTGGTGAGATCGTTGCGGGGCAGTTCGTTCGACTGGCCTGTGCTCGCCATCTGCGGGATTTGGAGGAAGGCCCGAAGCGCGGGCTGGTGTGGAATCCGGCGAAGGCTGATCGGGCCTTGCGTTTTTTCCCGGCCATGCTGACGATTACCGAGGGCGCGAAAGAGGGGTTGCCCTTTCACCCGCTGCCTTGGCATGCGTTCGTCATCGGCTCGCTGTTCGGGTGGTATCGGGCCGATGGGTTGCGGCGGTTTCGCTGGGCTTGGCTTGAGACTGGCAAGGGACAAGCGAAGAGCCCGCTCATGGCGGCGCTCGGCATCTACATGATGGGCTTCGCCGGCAAGCAGCGCAGCCAGGTTTACGCCATCGCATCCGACAAGGATCAGGCGAACGTGCTTTTCAAGGATGCCGTGGCGATGTGCCGGGCTCCTTTGCCTGATGCGGAAGAGGGCGAGAGCCTTGAAAGCGAAGGCCACGTCATCATCCGGGGAACCGGAGACAACGCTTGGAAAATCGAGCATCGGGCTTCCAACTCGCTTTTCCAGTCAATGGCCTCTGTTGACGCGATTTCTGGCCCCCGTCCATCCTGCGTCCTTGCAGATGAGATCCACGAATTCAAATCAGCAAAGGCAATTCAGCTTTGGAAGGCCGCAATCGACAAGATGAGCGGCGATCCCCTGATGATCCTCGGCACGAATACGCCGGGTTCTGATCAGATCGTGGGGACCGAATATTCGGAGATGTTCCAGCGCGTCGTCAAGGGCGATGCCGAGGACGATACGGCCTTTGCCTTTATCGCGCGGGTGGATGAAGGCGACGATCCTTTCGAGGATGAAAGCTGCTGGCAGAAGTCGCTTCCGGCTCTCAACATCACCTTTCCGATTGAAAACGTTCGCACGCGGGTCAACACCGCGAAGCTGCTTCTCTCGGAGGCCTTGGCGACGAAGCGCCTGTATTTCGGCGTGCCGGTCGGATCCTCTGGCTTCTGGATTTCCGAGGAAGCGTGGCGCTCGGCGCAAGGCGTGGTTGACCTCGCGAAGGTCAAGGGCGCGAAGTGCTGGGCCTCGCTGGACCTGTCGCAAAAGAACGACCTTACGGCGCTCACGCTGGTTTGGGACTTGGACGGGCATCTCTATGCCCGCTCTTGGTATTGGACAACGAAGGCGGGCCTTGCTGATCGCGAGCGCGATGACAAGGTGCCTTATGGGCAGTGGGTCGATCAGGGTTGGCTTGAAGCTGTTCCGGGCGCGGTGATTGATAAGGAATTCGTGGCGACGAAGCTGAAAGAGCTTCACGCCGAATTTGGGCTTGAATATCTCGCCTTCGATAGCGCCGGCATGGCGGATTTCATCGCGGCGTGCGAGCGGGCTGATTTCCCGGTGTGGAAATATGAAGGCCCTGAGAAGCCGGAAGGGCAGGGGCTCAAGCTCGTGTCGCACGGGCAGGGCACGCGGGTTGTCTTCGAAGACAAGGCGCTCTGCATGCCCCGCTCCATCGAGCGGCTTGAGGATGCGATCCTGAACCAAGGCATCACGGTTCACAAGAGCCCGGTCACGACGATGTGCGCAGCGAATGCGCAGGTGGTCGCGGACCCCATGAATAACCGCGCATTTGACAAGAAACGCTCGCGCGGTCGCATCGATGGGCTCGTGACGCTGGCAATGGCCGTGGGTGCGGCGCGGGCGGAAATCGCGCCGGATGCATCGATTGATGATTTCTTCGCCAGCCTGAAGGAGGGCGTATGAACTTCCTTCGGAAGACTGCAATCACGATTGTTCGCCGGCTTGGCCTTGTTGAGGTTGAGCAATGGCGCGGCGTCGGGATTGGCGAGGCTCATTCTGGCGAAGCGGTGTCAGAGAGCCGGGCTATGGCGCTTTCCGCCGTCTGGGGCTGCGTGAACCTCTATGCTGGTATTCATGGGACGCTTCCGGCCTTCGTCTACAAGACGAAAGAGGGCGATGCCCGCGAGATCGATCAGTCGCATCCGCTTTATCGCATCATTCACGATAGCCCGAATGCTGAGCAAACGGCTTCGGATTTCTGGGAAGCGATGGCAATGTCGCTGGAATTGCGCGGCAATGCCTATGCGCGGATCATGCGATCCGGCGCGCGCATCGTGTCGCTCTTGCCAATTTATGCAGATGTCTCCACACGGCGGCTCGCGAGCGGCGACATTGAATATGCGTGGTCGGAAGACGGAAAGACCTACCGTCTCACGCAGGAAGAAGTGTTCCACATTCGCGGGCCGGGCGGGCACCCCCTTGGCGGCATGTCTACACTGACGTTCGCCCGCCATTCCTTTGGGCTTGCTCTCGCGATTGATAAAGCTGCGGGCAAGACTTTCGCAAACGGGCTTCGCCCGTCTGGCATTCTGCGGTTCAAAGAATTCCTTTCGAAAGAAAACCGGGCCATCGCTGAAACAGCGATGATTACGAAGTTTGCCAGCGCTGAAAATGCCGGGCGACCGATGGTCCTAGAGGGCGGCGCTGAATGGCAGCAACTCTCTCTCAGCCCCGAAGACGCGCAAATGCTTCAAAGCCGCGCATTCAGCGTGGAAGAGATCTGTCGGTTTTTCGGCGTGCCGCCGTTCCTGATCGGCCACAACGAGAAATCAAGCGGTTATCCGAAGAGCCTTGAGCAGCAGCTTTTGCTCTTCAAGACAACAGCTCTGCATCGCCGCATCAATCGCATCGAACAAGCCATTGAAAAGCAGCTTCTCACCCCGGCAGATCGCGGCGCGGGTGTCAGTGTAGAGTTCTCAATGGAAGCGTTCTTGCGCGGAGATAGCACCACGCGGGCCAATTACTACCGCTCTATGACCAGCATCGGCGCGATGACGATCAATGAAGTGCGGCGGCTCGAAAACCTGCCGCCTGTTGAAGGCGGGGATGTCCCGCGCATGCAGATGCAGAACATCCCCATCGATAGCCCTGTTGTTGCTGACCCCAGCGCGACGGGACAGGAGGCGGCATGAAGACGAAGGATTTCCAGCTTCAAATCAAGGATGTCTCCGAAGAGGGGACATTCGAAGGTTACGGCTCCATTTTCGGCAACGTGGACAGCTACGGCGAAAAAGTGATGCCGGGTGCTTTCGTGGAAAGCCTCGCGCGTCACAAGCGCGAAGGTTCTAACGTGCTGATGCTCTGGCAGCATGACCCCAGCCAGCCGATCGGCGTTTGGGAAGATCTTGCGGAAGATGCAAAAGGGCTTTGGGGCAAGGGCCGGCTTCTCCTCGATATTCAGCGCGCACGCGAAGTGCATACTCTGGCAAAGAACCGGGCTATCGGCGGCCTTTCGATCGGCTATCGCGAGGAAGACACCGATCAGGATGGCGCGGTTCGCATCCTCAAGAAGCTTGCGCTTTACGAGATCAGCCCGGTCACGTTTCCGGCCAATCGCCGGGCGCGCATCGAAAGCGTGAAATCGGAGCGCATGGAGGAATTCGCCCGCCGTCTGCGCGATGGCGATCCTCTGCCCATCAAGGAATTTGAGGACATCCTGCGCGAGGCAGGCGTCCCGAAGAGCATGGCTACTGCGATCGCCTCGCAAGGCTATGCGAAAGCCATTCGGAGGGATTCCGAGGGCGATCAGGCGAACGACGCGATGGCGCTGCTCAAGGCCCTTCGCTGATCTCCCATTCCATACCCCGAAAGGAACAATGTCATGTCCAATGACACGAAAACTGCTGCCGAACTGGCGCTGGAAATCAAGAATGAGCACCAGAAGGCATTCGATAAGGTCAAGGAAATCGCTGAAGAGGCTCTTGGCAAAGCCGCCGCCGGCGAGAAGGCTACCAATTCCATCAAGGAAAAGGCGGATGAGGCCCTGATCAAGCTGAACCAGCTCGGCGAACAGCTTGCCACGCTGGAACAGAAGCATGCGAAGGGCGGCGGCGCGGGCGATGCCCCGAAGTCGATCGGCGAACAGTTTGTCGAGAGCGAAGGCTTCAAGTCCTGGCAGGACAGCACGTTCTCCAAGTCCGGGCGTGGCGCGGATATCCGCATCAAGGCAACGCTGACTTCGGCTGTCACCGATTCCGCCGGCTCGGTGGGCGACGCGATCAACCAGACGCGCATGCCTGGCATCATGCCGATCGCTCAGCGCCGCATGACGGTTCGCGATCTCCTTTCGCCCGGTCGCATGGATGGCAACACACTCGAATACGTGAAGGAAACCGGCTTCACTAATTCGGCAGCTCCGGTCGCTGAAGCGGCTGCGAAGCCGGAATCGGATCTCAAGTTCGATCTCGTCACCACTTCGGCGAAGGTGATCGCGCATTGGATGAAGGCTTCCAAGCAGGTGCTTTCGGACATTTCGCAACTTCGTTCGATCATCGATCAGCGGCTCCTCTACGGCCTCGCCTATGTGGAAGAGCTTCAGCTCCTGAATGGTGATGGCACCGGGCAGAACCTCAACGGGATCATCCCGCAGGCGACGGCCTATTCCGCGCCGTTCACGCCTGATGCAGAAACCAGCATTGATACGATCCGCCTTGCCATGCTTCAGGCGGGTCTTGCCGAGTATCCGGCCACCGGCACTGTCATGCACCCGACTGACTGGGCTCGCATTGAGACCACCAAGGACGCGCAGGGCCGCTACATCATTGGCAATCCTCAGGGCACGCTTTCGCCAACCCTCTGGGGTCTCCCGGTTGTGGCCACGCAGGCGATCACCGTAGACAAATTCCTCGTGGGTGCTTTCCGGCTCGGCGCGCAGGTTTTCGACCGCTGGGATGCCCGCGTTGAGGCTGGCTACGTGAACGACGACTTCACCAAGAACCTCGTGACGATCCTTGGCGAAGAGCGTCTTGCGCTCGCGGTCTATCGCCCCGAGGCCTTCGTCTACGGCGATCTCGGCAACGTCTGATCATCCTTCGGCTGACCAAGGAAGGCGCGGCTCGCTGCGCCTTCTCTGTGAGCCGACGAGGGGACAACCATGCAGTTCATCGTAAAGCGCCAGCACATTGGCGACCGCTTCTATAAGCCCGGCGAAACGCGCGAGGCTAGCGAAGCTGATGTCGCTCACCTGATCCGGTCCGGTGTTCTTGAGCCGGTCGGCGCGAAGGCTGATCAGCCTTTGCAGAACAAGGCCGAGGCGGGTGCTCCGTCGAACAAGGCCGCAACAGGGCGCAAAAGCAAATAGCCTTTTCGCGTCCGCTTTCCTCGAAAGGACACTGAAATGATGCGCCGATATCGCGTTTCACTCACCACCGCCGCCGATGGCTCCGTGACGGGCTATTCCCCCCGATTCTCGGGCATGATCCACCAGATCGAATATGTGAAAGACGGCTCCAACGCCTTTGCGGATGGCGTCGATTTTGCCATCACTGGCGAGGCCACGGGCGTCGGCATCTGGACGGAATCCAACGTGAACGCCTCCGCAGTTCGCGCGCCCCGCCAGCCGACTCATACGCAGGCTGGCGCAGCCTCACTGTATGCGGCGGGTGGAACGGCGGTGAACGACCGCATCGGTCTCGCGAATGACCGCGTCAAGTTCATTCTCGCGCAGGGCGGTAACGCCAAGGTCGGCACATTCTACATTGTGGTTGATGCCTGATGTTCGCTCCCGTCCGCACGGTTGGCCCGGCAGAGCCTTTGCTTTCCCTCGTGGAGGCGAAGGCTCATCTCCGGGTTGACCATTCCGAAGAGGATACGCTGATCACGTCGCTTGTCGCGGCGGCGGAAGCGTATCTTGACGGGTGGACGGGGGTTCTCGGTCGCGCGCTGGTCACGCAGACATGGCGGCAGGATTTCGAGGCATTCGAGGATGCCTTGCGCCTGCCGCTCTGGCCTGTCGCCAGCGTGTCGAGCGTCACCTACAAGGATGAAGCAGGGACGGCGCAAACCGTCTCTGCCTCGAATTATCAGCTTCTCGCGGATGGCCTTGGGGCCTATGTCGCGATCAAGCCGGGCCTGTCGTGGCCTTCGCCGGGCGATCACCTTGCCCCGGTTTCCGTGACCTATGTTGCGGGGCAGGCCGTGGCTGATGTCCCGGCTGCGATCAAGCACGCCGCGCTTTTGATGATTGGCGATCTCTACCGCAACCGCGAGACCGCGGCCATCGGTGCGCAGGCTTCCGAGATCCCCATGAGCGCTACGGTCAACGCGCTGCTCGCGCCTTATCGCCGCGTGGGTGTCTGATGAGCGCAGCCGCTGGAATGATGGTCAACCGGGTTCGCTTTGAGCGCCGGGGAACGACCGCCGATCAATATGGCAACGTCCTGAGCGGATGGGCAACCCTCTTTACGGTCTGGGCCGGGTTCAAGGCCACGCCGGGCCGCGAAGCTTTGCAAGCCGGGCGGCTCGAAAGCACCATGACCGGCGTTCTCTCGCTTCGCCGCTCTACCGATAGCGCGGGCCTCACGGCTGCTGATCGCGGCGTGTTCGTCGCAGGCCCCTACACGGGCCGCACGTTCAACATCCGCTCGATTGTGCCGGGCCATGACAATTCGACACTTGATCTCACGATTGAGGAAGGGGTTGCCACCTGATGCCCCGCGTCACGTTCAAGACCGAGTGCGAAGTGCGCACCATGTCCGACGATACCGGCCCGATCCCGCGCCAAGTGCGCGTTTTCCCCGCCGGTTGGTCTGGCAACATCACCACATTTCAGGCCGAGCAGGCCCGCAAAAAGGGGGCGCTCGCTGATGGCTCTCAAGGGAAGGCAAGCGCTTCTCGACAAGATGGCGCGGATGGGGAAGGCCCCTCGCGCGGCGATCAAGGAAGCGATCCGCAAGAGCGCTGACGAGATCAATGCGCTTCAACGGCGGCTTGCGCCGGTCGTTAGCGGCGATCTGCAATTGTCCATCCGCTACACGTTCGGCACCTACAAGCCAGACAACGCCAATGTGCGCGGCGTCACGGCCTCGGGCGGCGTGGGTGATCCTGATCTGACGGTTCACTTTCACGCCGGAGACAAGGACGCCTTTTACGCGGCGTGGATTGAATTCGGGACCGCTGGCCCTTGGCAGATCAAGGGCAAGTTTATGGGCTCCACCCATCCCGGTTTTGCCGCTCAGCCATTCTTCTACCCCGGCTTTCGGGCGCTCAAAAAACGCGCGATGCGCCGGATCAATACGGCGGCTCGCAAGGCCATCAAGGACGCGATCCGATGAGTGACCCCGCTCTTGCTGTCCAGAAAGCCTATGTGGCGCGGCTCAAGGCGGAAGTGTCTGGCGTGTCGAGCCGTGTTTATGACCGGGTTCCGCAATCTGTCGCGTTTCCCTTCATCCAGCTTGGCGAGTTCCAAACCGTGGAAGACGGGGCAGAGTGTATCGATTCCAAAGAGGTTTTCGTCACGGTTCACGTGTGGAGCCGGGCGGTCGGATCGGTCGAGGCCCGCACGCTGAATTCGGCGGTTGAGGAAGCCCTTCATGAGTGGATTCCGGACCTTGAGGCCGATGGCTTTCTCTGCATCGAGCACATGCACCGCGACACGCGGACGATGCTCGACCCCGATGGGATCACCTCCCACGGCGTTCTCAATTTCCGGCTTTTGATCGACCGGATTTAACCGCCTCGCGCGGCTCGCGAGACATCCCCCGAAAGGATTACCCCAATGGCGGCTCCTGTCACCGCCCGCTTTGGCGCGGGCTATATCGAACTGGGCGACGGCGAAAGCTCGGAAACCTTCACCAAGATCTGCGGCTTTACCCAGATCGAGATCACGATGGATCCGGAACTGAACGACACGGTTGTTCCGGATTGTGATGACCCTGATGCCGTGGCGTGGGTGCAGCGCGACAAGGTTTCGCTGTCGGCCTCGTTCTCTGCGCAGGGCGTCATGGCGAAGTCTGCCCTTCCCCTGGTCGAAAGCGCCACGCTCGATGGCCTGTCGCGCAATGTGCGCATCACCATCGCCGGCATGGGCGTCGGCACCGGCTCCCCGGCGCTCGTCAACCGGCGGTATTCCGGCAAGTTCCACATCAATCACTCGCTGTCGGGCGAACGCGGCAACAAGTGGCAGATCACGATGGAAGGCCAGAGCGACGGCGAAATTGCCATCACCTCGGTCGCGGCGGCCTGATGCGCACGACGCGGATCGAAGTCGATTTTGCAGACGGAACCTATTCGTTCTGTCTGCGCTACGGCGAACTGGCGGAATTGCAGGAAAAAACCGGGCGAGGCCCGGAAAACATCCTGCAACGTCTCATGGCCGGGGAGTGGACCGCGCTTGAAGTGCGGGAAACCATTCGCATCGGTCTCATCGGCGGCGGCACCAAGCCGGAAGATGCCCTTCGTCTCGTGCGGCGCTACGTCGATGAACTGGAATGGATGACAGCCAAGAACCTTGCGCGCGTCATCCTCGGGGCCTGCCTTCTCGGAACTGAAACCGAGCCTTGGCCGGGAAAAGACGAGCCCGGCAAGCCGGAAGCCCCGATCTCCCCAACGGACGGATCGACTTCGCCGGGCTCTACGGCTCCGCAGCCGTGATGGGCTTCACGCCGCAACAGGTCAACGGAATGACGCCGTGGGAATTCGTGGCGGCGGCTGAGGGCTATGCGGCAGCGCACGGTTCCAAGGAAGACAAGGCCAACATCCTCATGAGTGACGAGGAATTCGCCTTGGCCGAACAGATGCTGGAAGGCTGATGGCTCAACAGATCGAAGCCCTCTATGCGCAGTTGGAAGTGCGTATGTCCAAATACGAACGGGACATGCAGCGCGCGAACCAACTGACGGCGCGCAACACCAAGGCGATGGAAAGTTCCTTCGCCTCGATGAATTCGCGCGTCTCGCAACTGATGAGCTCGACCGCGAGCACCATCGGGCAGAGTGTGGGGCAGATCGCGGCCATTGCCGGCGCGGCGCTCTCGGTGGCGAACATCGTGAGCTACGCGGATGCGTGGCAGGGTGCGGCGAACAAGATTGCGGCAGCGGGCGAAAGCGCCTCGAATGTTGGGCGTCGTCTGGATCAGTTGACCGATATTGCGCTGCGCTCGCGCACGGGGCTTGAGGCCACGGTTGACCTCTATGCCGGCCTTGTGCGCTCCACCGATGGCCTTGGCCTGTCTCAGGCGCAATTGCTCAAGATCACCGAGAACGTCAACAAGGCGTTCGTGGTGGGTGGGCAGGGCGCATCTGCGCAGGCGGCGGGCGTGCTTCAGCTTTCGCAGGCCCTGCAATCCGGCACGCTTCAGGGCGATGAACTCCGCTCGCTGCGTGAGAATGCCCCGCTTTTGGCAAAGGCACTGGCGGATAGCCTCGGCGTGCCCATCGGCAAGCTCAAGGAACTCGGCGAACAGGGCAAGCTCACGGCTGATGTTGTGACGAAAGCGCTGCTCAACATGGGCAGCACGGTTGAGGCGCAATTCGGGCGCACCATCCCCACGGTGGAACAGGCGCTCGCCAGCCTGCGCACGGCTGTAACTCGCTATGTTGGGCAGCAGGATCAAGCGTTCGGGGCCAGCCAGAAGCTCGCGCAAGGCATTCTCGCCCTGTCGCGGAATGTTGATGTGCTCTTGCCCGCAGCGGCGGCGCTCGGGGCCATCCTGCTTGCGGTGTTCTCACCCGCCACGGCTGGCATTGCGGCGGCGGGCGCGGCTCTCGTGTATTTCGGGGCGGAACTTGAGCCGCTCCTGGGGCATCTCCGCACCTTCGGCAGCGAGGCTTCCATCGCGTTCCAGATTGCGCGCGACATGGGCGGGCAGGCTTGGCAGGCCATCACCGAGGCCGTCACCTCCGCATCAAGCACGATTTCCTCGGTTCTCGCCGGCATCCCGGTTTCGGGCGGCGATGCCTTCGGCGCGCTTTTGGGCGTGGTCAAGGGCGTGGTCAACGCCGTCATTGGCACCTTCGTTTTCGCGGTCGATACGATCAAGGCCACATGGAACACGCTCGGCTTTTCCATTGCCGAGGCTATCGTGAATGCCATGAATGCGGTGATTGCGGCGGTGGAAGCCGCCGTGCAGCGCGTGATTGGTGCGGTCAATGGCATCACCGGCTTTGCCGGACTGGGTGCGATTCCTGTTCCCAATCTCGGGCGGATCACCAACAGTTATGCCGGAGCCGGCGAGGCCGCAGGCAAGGCCTATGGTGAAGCACTCAACGCCCTGACGCGGGATTATGTGGGCGATGCCATCGGCTCCACGGAAGCGGCCATCCAGCGCATTCAGGCGCGGTTTGATGCAATCCGCAGCCGCCGTCAGATCGCTGATTTCCGCACGTCAGAACTCAAGTCCCAGAACGATGACGACAAGCCCGGCGAGAAAACCAATCGCGGCGGCGATAAGGGCGGGGGCGGTGGCGGCGGTAAGAGCCAGAACGAATTCGAGCGCGAGCTTGCGAACCTCGAAAAGCGCATCGTGGCCTTGGGCCGCGAGCGCGAGGCGCTGGGCCTGAGCGCATTTGAAGCCGCGAAGGCGGAAGCGTCTTTCAAGCTGCTCGACGCCGCCAAGGCGGCGGGCATTCCGGTCAATGATGAGCTTCGCGCGAAGGTGGATGAACTGTCCGCCGCATTCGCATCACAGAAAGTTGCCACCGATCAGGCCAAGGCGAATTTCGAGGGCATGAACGAGCTTGCGAAGTTTGCAGGGCAGGGCGTGTCGTCGTTCTTCTCTGATATCGTCTCGGGCGGCAAGAATGCGCAAGACGCCCTGATGAACCTGACGAAGCGGCTTGCCGATGCTGCGCTTCAAGCGGTGTTGCTGGGCGAAGGCCCGCTGAAAAGCCTGTTCGGGCTTGCCGGCTCCGGTGGCCGCACGGGCGGCATCATCGGTGCGCTGTTTGGGGCGTTCTCCGGGCGCGCGATGGGCGGCTCTGTCCGTGCCGGCATGCCCTACACGGTCGGCGAAAATGGCCGCGAAATCTTCATGCCCACGCAGCCGGGGCAGATTATTCCGAACAGCGCCCTTCGCGGCGGTGGCGGCAACAGCGTGCGCATTCAGAGCACCTTTGACCTGCGCGGCTCCAATCTCTCGGCCCCGGAAGTTGCCGGCATGATCGAACGTTCGAATGCCGCGCTTCGCCAGCAGATCGAAAGCGATTTTGCGCGCCGGCCCAACTATCTCGGGGGGCGCATCTGATGCCCGCGCCCCTCGCTGTATCCTTCCCCGCGCATCTGCTCAACGGCGTGCGCAGTTCCACCTTCCGGCTTCAGACGGTGAACCTCACCTCGCGGGGCATGTTCACCGGCAAGCAGATCGTGGATGGCCCGATGTATCAGATCTGGCGGGCTTCGCTGGATTTCCCGGAATTCAAGCGCGAGCAATGGCAGGAAATCGAGGCATTTCTGGCCCGCTGCTATGACACGAAAACCGCGATCCGATTGTTTGATCCGCTGAAGCAGCGCCCCGTGGGCTCATTCGGCAACACCGGCACGGGCGCTGGCACGCCATTCGGTGATGATACCACCTTCGGCGACGGCACGCTCTGGGACGATACCCATTATGACGGCCTCGCGGTGGCGGAGAATGCGCCGCAGGGCCGGGATTCCATCCTGCTTGATGGCGCGCCGGCCAATGCGCAGCGCGTGGTTGTGATGGGCGATATCTTCGCCATCAATGGCTTCCTCTACCTCGCCACGAATACGACCGGGGCGGATAGCCTCGGGCGGTTGCGTGTCAACATCCGGCCCCGGCTGCGCGAGGCTTGTGTGATCGGTGATCCGGTGACAGCGCGCCGCGCCTCGGGCTCGTTCTACCTTGAGGATGGTGATGTGGCGATCACGCGGAACAGCTTCACGCGCCGCGCCCCCACGGCCCTCAGCTTCATCGAGGCCCTGCCATGAGGGCCGCGACCACGGCGGTCAAGCAGGCCATTGCGGATCATCGCCCCACACTCCTCTTGGCGGAATTCGATTTCCCGTGGGGTGTGGAGCGCTACCATTCGGGCGTGGGGACGCTGGCCTATAACGGCCACAACTGGCACGGCACGGGTGGGCTTGCCTCGGTCGGTGGTGTCAGCTCCGAAACCAGCGCGTTCATCCAGACGATCACCTTCAACCTCGCAGTGGATGAAAGCACCATCCTTGCGATGGAAGGCGAAATCCGAGGCCGCGAGGCGGTGATCTGGATGGCATGGCTCGATGAGCATGGGCAGGTGATCCCCGATCCGGTGGAGATCGTGGCGGCTAAATTGGATGTCGCCAGCCAGAAGATCGAGGGCGGTGGGCAGGTCATCACCATCACGGGCCAGACCGGCTTTTACACCCTCTCGGCCCCGACCCGTTATCTCTGGTCGAACGATCAGCAGCAATTCGATTTCCCCGGCGATACGGGCTGGGATCGCGCGCCGCAGAACGCCACCAAGGAAGTCACATGGTCGCCGCCGTGATTGATCGCCATGTGGCGCAATGGCTCAAGCGGCCCTTCACCATCGGCTCGGATGATTGCGCCTTTGCCGTGCGGGCCATCCTGCAGGAAACCGGGGCGACCGCCATTTACCAGAACCGTATCGGCGAATTTCGCACGGCAGATGAGATCGAGGAATTCCTCGCGGAAGAGACGGGCGGCAATGGCCTCGCCACGCTCATCCGCAACATCGCCCGCGATCACGGATGGGCGCGAATTCGCCCGTTGGAAGCGGTGGACGGGGATATCGTGCTGCTGCGTGATCCCGTCACGAAAGCGCCGGTGGTGGGCATCGCGCGGGGCCGGCATGTGCTCACGCGCATTGCCGATGGGGTCCTGGCCCTGCCGAAAGAATGGGCCTCGGTGGCCTTCCGGGTGACGCATGGGCATTGAAACCGGCCTCGGCCTGCTCTTCGCCTCATCCTTCGGCACGCTCACCATCGGCGGGTTCACGGCGGCGCAGGTGGGCGGATTTCTGCTCACCGTGGCGCTCACGGGTGCGCAGATGGCTTTCGCCGCGCGCCGCCCGAAAACGCCGGGCATCGATCAGAGTGTGAAGCAAAATGTGCGGGCGGATGTCATTCCGCAGCGCCGCGTTTATGGCGAGGTGCAGACGGGGGGCGCGATTTTCTTCTATGAGGCCAAAAAGCCGCATCTCTATGTGGGCTATGCCTATAATGCCGGGCAGATCGATGCGATCACCGGGCTCAAGGTGAATGGCAAGCCCTTCCGGGTGAATGCCGTGGGCGATGCGATTGATGCGCCTTTCTTCCGGCCCGATGGTGCTGTCTGGCTTCGCGTTTCGATGCGCGCCGGGGCGGCTGATCAGGGCATCGATCCCCTGCTCGCCACGGATTATCCGGCCTTGCCCGCGAGCTTCCGTCAGCGCGGCACGGCCACGGCTGTTTTCCGGGCGCATTACGGCAACAACCGCGATGACCATGATGCGATCTATGGCAATGGCGCGGGGTTTGATCCGCTGGCCACCATCCGGGGTGCGCGCGTTTATGATCCGCGCGACCCTGCGCAGAACCGGGATGATGAAGCCACCTGGCGGTGGAGCGATAACGCCACGCTGATCATCGCGGATTACCTGCGCTCGCCGAAATTCGGGCGGGTGCCGGCGGATCGGATTGATTGGGAATCGGTGAAGGCCAGCGCTGCGCGCGATGCCGAGCCGGTGGGCCTGAAAACCGGCGGATGGCAGGCGCGATACACCATCAATGGCGTGGTGGATACCTCGCAGACGCCGGAAGAGGTGCTGCGCACCATGCTCACGGCGAACCGGGGGCGGATCGTCATGACGGGGCGGAAGATCCGCATTCTCTCGGGTGGCGTGAACCGCGAGCCGGTGATGACCATCCATGACGCGATGGTGATCGGGGCCGTGGAAGCCCGCGCCGCTGCCCCGCGCAACCAGCTGGTGAACCGGGTGAAAACCGAGTTCATCGCGCCGGATCGCGAATGGTCCACCGCGAATGGCCCGGTTTATGACCGGCCCGATTTGCAGGATGAGGATGGCGCGATCTATGAGCAATCGCTGTCGCTGCCTTTCGTCGCCTCGCATCAGCAGGCGCAACGGCTCGCCAAGGCGTTTTTGCTCGATGCCCGCTATGGCCGCTACGTCACGGTGCAATGCAGCCTCGAGGCGGTTCTGCTGGAAGCCGGCGATGTGGTGCGCGTGGAACTGAGCTGGCTCCCCTCGGCCACCGGCCTCTACACGGTCGAGAAAGCCGAGTTCACGGAAAACTTCACGGCGATTGCGCTCTCCCTTTCGGAATTCTCTGCCGACATTGAAGACGGCTGGATTCCGGAAGACGACGAGCAGCCCTTCGAAATCTCTCCCGCAACGGTGTAATCGATGGCACAGAATGCCTATGACGCGCTCGGCACAACCCCGCCGAGCTGGGCTTCCTTGCGCGGCGTGATCGTGGGGCAATCGGGCCTCACCTTCACGGCGGCGTCGCAGGTGCCGAATGTCACCTGCGGCCCGGCGCTGGAAATCCGGGTGGCGGGCGTCACCTATTTCTATGATGCCACCGATACCACCAGCGCGCATGATGGCGTGGCGGTGATGGTTTCCGAGGATGGCCGGCGCTACAAGCTGGGCTTCCCGCATTTCCTGCCGAACCGGGTGGAAACCTTCGGCAACACGCCGCCGGGCTCGCCGGCTTTGGGAAATGCCTATCTGATCGGCGCTGCACCTTCCGGCGCATGGTCCTCGCACGCGAACAAGATCGCGGTGTGGACGGTGAATGGCTGGGCCTTCATCGCGCCCGCGAACATGGCGGGCCGGCTTCTTTATGTCGCCGCAGAGGATTCCACCTATCAATACACCTCAAGTGGGTGGCGCAAGGGCATCGGCAATGGGTCCGGTTCGCCCGGCTCAATCTGGCCCGCCAATCTTGCGGATGGTTTCGGGCGGCACTTCACCATCGAAAACCAGACGACGAACACGCCGCCCGGTTCCCCATCCGAGGGCGTGGCCTATATCGTCGGGCCGTCGCCTACCGGGGCATGGGCCGGGCATCAGGGCAAGATTGCGCATTATCTTGGCTCTGCATGGCAGATCTACACGCCTGCCGAGGGCTGGCTAGCCTTCGACCGCACGTTGAACGCGCTGTTCCATTTCACCGGGCTCATCTGGCAGAACACGGTGGGTGCGGCCCAGAACCTTCGCGGCATTGTCTCGGCCTATGCCACATCGCCCATCGTGAAGGTTGTCACCGGCATCAACAACACGTCCGGCGCGGCGTTCCAATATGGCTATTCGGATGTGACGCCGCCGAACAGCGATCAGCGGCGCATCATCGTGCCGGAACTGTCTGTGACCTATGCCGCGACGGCGGCGGGCCGTCGCCTGCGCTTCTCGTGGGACGGGTTCGACCCCAAACCGCTTTTCACCGATCCCGCCTATGGGCCGACGATTGCGGTGTTTCGCAATGCGGAAGTGGTGGCCATCGCGTGGATGCGCATGCCGCTCATCACGGATGGCACCACCGTGTTCGGCGTGCAGATGCCCCGACGCATCTTTGCGGAAAGCGCCGATACCACGAGCCATGTCTATACGCTTGGCTTCTACACGCACGCGAACATCGGCACGTCCTTCACATTCTTCAAGAATTCCAGCTTCTCGGTTGAGGAAATCGCCGCATGAGCCGCCCGATTGATTCCATCCTCATCAATGGCCTGAAGCCCTCGAAAGAGGCTTTGCGGCAGTTCCTCACCGATAACATTCCGCTTGTCTTTGAAGAAGGCGATGATGTTGAGGCCTTTGATCTTCCGGGCTGTCTCTCGGTCATCATCGGGGCCACGCTCTACACCTATGACATTGCCGATGTGACGACGCCGCACGACGGGGTGAACTGCCTCGTCTCGCTGGATGGCCGGCGCTACAAGCCCGCGTTGATCGGCGTGCCGGATGGCTCGATCACGGCGGCGAAATTCGCAGCCGGCGCGGTGGCGGCCAGCCTCGGCGCGACGGCGGCGGAACTGCGGGATCGCACCACGCATACCAACGTTATCCCCGATAGCGGCTTGCCCACGCGCCTCACCGGGGCGGTTGTCGTCACCGATGCCAACAGCTTCAAGACGCGCGGCCTTGCTTATGCCGATGCGGGTGTCGGCCATACCAATCTGCCCGGCTCGTCGGCCTATTGGCTGACCTATGAAGGCACCGCCAATTATGGCCGGCAATTTGCCCAGAACGCCTTCGGGGCGGATCGCTGGACGCGGCGCAACTCGGCGGGCTTCGCGGCATGGGAGCGCGATTATACCGGCGCAGCAGAGCAGGATGCGCGGTTTCTCAATGCCGGCAACCTGAATGCCGGCACGCTGCCGGACGCGCGGTTTCCCGCGCGCATCGGCTCGACCTTCCCTTTGACGGCTGATGCTTTTGCCACCACGATCTGGGGCTGGTATTATCTCGACACGACAAGCACCAACACGCCGGCTTCCGGCTTCTGGTTCATGTTCCATGATGGCGATGGCAACGGCAGCGCTCGCCGCTATATCTGGAACTTGCTCAACGGCGAACGTTATCTCTCGATTGATCTGGCCGGTTCCGGGGCGGGCGCATGGAAGCGCATCCGCGAAACCGAGGAAGAGCTGAACACGCTCTATTTCCAGCGATCCGCCACGCTGGAAACCTCGCTGGACGGCACGAATGATCGCATCCCGATCTTTGACGCCTCGGCGAATGCTGTTCGCCTGACTTCACCGGCCTCCATTGCCGGAACCAACACCGCAGGCGTGGGCACAGTCAATGGTCGCGCTGGAACGGTTACGCTTGGCGATTCCGACCAGATGGCGCGCCTTGGCAATGGGGGCAATCTGCCGCTCATCACCGATTGCTTTGCGACCAACTTCTTCGGCGTCTATCGGTTTGAAGCGGGATGCGCCAATGCGCCCTTCTCGGGCTTTGGCTTCCTGTTCCATTTCGGAGACAGCGCCGGTTCGAGCCGCCGCTATGCATGGAACATCCTCACCGGGGCCTATTTCCGCAGCATCGATCTTGGCGGCGGCGCCTCCCCCGGCGCATGGCAGCAGGTCTATGAGACGGCCAGCGAGATCAATGGTGTTTCCGATGCCCGATACCTGCGCAAGCTGTCATCCGGGCGGCTGAGCACGGCGGATTCGTCCGCCATGCGGCATGATGGCAATCCGGCGGATGCCGCCACCAACACGGCTGAACTGAATACGCTGCTGGGCTCAATTCCTTCCGGTGGTGGAAAACTCGAGGTTGCGCAGGGCATCGTTTACTGCAGCCCGCTCGCGACCGTTTCAAACAGGCATGTTGTCGTGGAGGGGCTCGGCAAGGGCATCAGCACTGTGGTGCTGACGGGCTCAAGCGGCAATTGGCTTACCGTGAGCCAGAATAGCCAGAACCTGCGAACAGAATTGCGCAAAATCACGGTGCGCAAACACTCGGATGCTTCCACGGCCGGGGCTGTTCTGCGCGCCGAGTATCCTGTTGTGTCTTCAAGCCTGCCCGGCACTTGCGTGGTGAAAGAGGTGGAATGCCGGGGCGTGGATGGAACAACCGCGTTCGGAGCGCTGTTCCGGCCAGTCAATGCCTGGGGCATCCAATGGCACGATCTGGAATTTGAGGGGATTTCCAACAACACGACCCATGCGGTGGCGGCGGTTGATGTTCTGGGCAAATGCACTGTCTCGCATGGTGATCTCGTCAAAGCGTTCTGGGCGCAATACGGCGGCACCCGGTTTGAAGGCGGGCATTTCAGCGAGGGCGGCTATCTCTCGCGCTACCATATCGTGGCCTGCGACTGGATCCTGCTCGCCGATAACGGGCAGGATGCGCCGGGAATGTCCATGCACATGATGCACGGCGAAACTTTCGTCGGCGGGCTGAAGATCCTCAACCATCCCCAGATCGATATCAATGATCTGCTTGTCTACAAGCGCCTCTCTTCGACGTCCAATTGGACGATGGTGTGGCTCGAGGGCAATGCCGGTTACAGCCAGGATGTCTGCACCATGCGTGGCGTGCGCGGCTGGGGTGCCAAGGGCGCGGCGGCGGGCGGCACGGCTGTCGGCATGGTCATCGAAGACAGCGACGGGGGCATGGGCAGCGATATCATGCTCTGGGACATGGATCTTGGTGCGGACCTGTTCAACAACTCGTCTTGGCGGCTGGAATTCGGCCATTCGAACGTGACGACCTTGCACCAGAATGTGCCGGGCAGCGCGAACATCAGCACCTATTCCCTGCCGTTGACCCCGTAAAGGATGGCCGTGATGAGCCTCTATACCCGCGTGAAAATCGATAAGCATTTCGTGATCCGGGTGAACAACCCGCACACGGAAGATCAGCGGTGGTTTCTGCTCGATACGCGGAAGCCATCCAAGCCGGTGGCGGTTTCCACACCGGATGACAAGACCGCCGCGCAAACCGCTTTGCGCGAGAAAATCGCCACCATCGGGCCCGAGAATATCGGTGATCCACGTGAGTGGCCCGGCACATGGGCTGAGTTCCGCGATGCGCCGGATGGCGCGTTTTGGCCGAAAGGTTAAAGCCATGCGTGAAACCTTCCCCGCTTACATGCCCCAGCTTTTCAAGCACGAGGGTGGGTTTGTAGATCACAAGCGCGACCCCGGAGGCGCGACGAACTTGGGCATCACGCTCAAGACCCTTCGCGCATGGCGAGGCCAGCCGGTGAGCAAGGCCGATGTGCGGGCGCTGACGAAGGAAGAAGCCGAGAAGATCTATCGCAAGGAATATTGGGACCGGATCGGCGGCGATGGGCTTCTCGCCGGGCCGGATGCGATGCTGTTTGATGTCGCGGTGAATAGCGGCGTAGGCCGCGCTCGCCAGTGGATGCCGCTGATCACTGGCAAGAGCGCGGTGGATGGCGTGAAGGCCATCGGCGCGCGACGCCGTGCATTCTTCCGCTCGCTCTCTACCTTTGATGTTTTCGGCGGGGGCTGGATGCGCCGGGTGTCGGAAGTCGAGGCGTGGTCCTTGGCATGGGCCGTGCGCTGGCAGGGCGGGGCCGTGAAGCCCGTTCTCGAGAAAGAGGCGTCCAAGGCCAAGCAGCAATCGCAAGCCGCTGGTGGTGGCGCTGTGGCGACGGGCGGCGGCGCTATCGCGGCTCCGCAGGCCGAGGCCGTGGCTGGCGTGGATTGGCTGGCTCTCGCTGCCGTGGGTGTCCCGGTTGCGCTGCTGTTCGCGTTCCTCATCTATCAGGCCGTGATGCAGGGGCATCGGGCCAAGGCAATGCAGGAGGCGGCGAATGCCTGACATCCTCACCACGATTGCGACAACGCTCGCGAAGCAGGGCGCTCCTGTCCTTGGCGGCTTGATCGGAACGGCCATCGGCGGGCCTGCCGGCGCTGCTGTTGGCGGCTTGGCAGGGAAGGCAATTGAAGCCGTGGCAGATGCACTGGGCTCCGATGCGACGCCAGAGGCCATCGCCGACGCGCTGACCAAGCCCGGCGCTGCTGATGCGGTGGTTCGCGCAGAGGCTGGCGCGGCTGAAATGATCCGCCTTTGGGAGATCGAGGCCAAGCGTGCTTCGGATGCGCAGGCAGCGGAAATCGAGCGCGGGTTCACGGCTTGGCAGTTCTGGCGGAATTTCATTCAGGCCGTGGTGTGGGGCGGCTGGACGCTGCTGCTGATCTCTGCCGTCCTCGGCGGCAATATCGGCATCAAAGGCAACATGCCGATTGCGGACATGGTGACAGCCTGGGGCTCCGTATCGCTGCTTTGGATGGCCGTGTTCCACGGCGGGCACACGGCGAAGGAGGTCTTCACCGCAACCAAATGGGGGCGGAAATGAGCCCGACACAAGGCGAGCGCGTGACTGCTCTGGAAGTCGAGATGAAGCACATGGCGCTTGCGAATGCCGAGATGGCGCAGGCGCTGCAAGAGCTTCGCAAGGAGCTTCATGAGATGCGCGCGGAACAGGCGGCGATCTACAACCAGATCACAGGCGGCAAGAAGACGCTTGCCGGGCTGCTGCTGCTGTCGTCTGGCGTCGGCGGAACAGTGATGTGGTTTCTGAAAGAGTTCCTGCCGTTCCTTTCACGGGGGCCGTGATCCCATGCTGCGCATCATTCTCTGGCTCGCGGTGCTGATTTCGCCCGCTTCGGCTCAACGGTTCCCTGGCTCGTGCTGCGGTGAATACGATTGCCTGTTGAAGCCCGTGCCTCGCGCTGAATTGGAGCGCCGCGAGGATGGCTGGTTTCTGCTGAAAGAGCGGAAGCTGATCCCCTTCGATCAGGCCCGGCGCTCGCCTGATCATGGCGTCTACATCTGCCGCACGGAAATGGGCCTTGGCTGGCTCATCACGCCTCGTGATGAAAAGCCCTGCCTGTTCATTCCCGATAGCGACGGATAACCTATCGCGCCTCGTGCGCTCCGAAGTTCCGGTTCGTGCCGGAACCCGAGTGAGCCTCCGCTGGGTTCGCTCTGTTTGACCGCCCTCGACTTAGCCCGCCTCCATCACTGGACGGCGGGCGTTTTCGTTTCAGGGCAGGGCTCGGATGGCCTCGTAGATCACGCCCTGAGTGTCGTCGCACCCGTGCTCGTATTCTCCCCATACGCCGGAGAAGTCTGCGTCTTTTGGATGCGTGATCCTTGCAAGTCGCGCCGCTTCCTCCTTCATGGATGCCCTGCCTCGCGCTTCGGCTTCGCGGAGGGCGGTGGCGATTGCCGTTTCCTGTTTTTGACAGGTGACGTTGAAATGCTCGCAGGAAAATTCAGCCTCATCAGCATCGTCGCACCCGCACCCAACGCGGGCCAAGTCCCGCGCCTTTTCCATTGCCCAATCAATCATGGCGGCTCCCCTCGATTGCAGCGCGGGCGCGGCGTAGGTCGCCAACTGTGATGGCTCCCGTCACGCCTTCATTCGCGCTTTGCCCTCCGTAGGCAAACCATTCTTCGGCGTTTGTAATTCGCAGCTTGTCAAAGTTTCCTGCGGCCTCCGCAAACGGCATCAACGCCTCCACCAGCTTCGCCTCGCGAGCGCGCAGGCGCGCGGTGGCGTCCAAAAACGCAAGCCCGGCGTTGCCTGACAAGCATGTTCGTTCCTTGTGGTCAGCGCACCAGCGGTGCAGCTTCTCAGCCTCAATCTCGTTGAGCGGATCACCGCACAGGTTCACGGCCCGAGCGGCGTCGGTTTTGAGGTTGCGCAGGGCCTCGTTCTCTGCAGCGAGGCGGCGGATGAGGGCGGCGGCTTCTTTGATGTTCTCAGCATCGGTCGAAAAGCATTTCGTTTCCGCAGCGATATCATCCGCCCAACGGTCAAAATACTCGGCCATTCTCTCAGCCTCAGACATTGGGGGTTCCTTTCGGGGAGCGGATGGTTTCTTCGTATTGCGCTTCAAGATCGGAGTTCATCAGCCCCTCGGCAATGTTAAGCCGCGCCTCTAACTCTCGGATGCGCTCTATCAGCGCGAGCATGGTCGCGGGGTTGGCGGCGGCAATCCAATCAAGGTCGCATTCCCGGCCTTCAAAATCGAATTGGCAATGTGTTTTCGTCGGGTCGCCGCATGACAGAATTAGCGAGCCGTCTCGCCGGACCATCTTGCGCCATTCGCCCGGCGTTGCCGCCTTCGCCTTGGCTTCCAAGGCTTCTAGGTCAAGCTTGGTCATGGCTTACCTCCGAACCAATAGCGGATGGTTTCCCAAGCCGTGAGAAACCGGCACGAGCCATCGGCTGCAATGCGCAGAATGCCGTCGCGCTTCTTGTGGTAGCGCGTCATGCGTCACCTTTGAGCGGGGAGGCGGTCGCTGTCACAATCGCCAGCGTTCCACGGAAATCTTCGCCAACCGCCTCACGGATAGCGGCAAGGGCGGCGCGGGCTTTGTAGAGCATGTTAGCCCAGCAATTCGGAAGTGTCTCAGGTGTGCTGCCTTCGCCGTATTCCGCGACGAGCATGTAGAGCGCCATCTTCTCGATCAGTTCGGCCTCAGTCATGGCTGTTCTCCTGATTGGAGGATAGGGCGAGGATGTCGTGCTTTGCGATGTCCCATGCTGGGGCGACACGCCCGTTTCTATCCCAGCGCCTATGGCGCTTGCTGTCTTCAAAGCCCGCCACGACAAAAAGGCCGTTCAAGCGATGGGACCTCATCGGTCCCACTCTCTCCCCGCTCGCCGTGATGTAATACTTCCCGGCTTCAAGGCGGAAATCAGCGGGCTTGTGGATGCGGTAGGCGATGATGTCGGTGGGTTTGGAACCGTCGCCATCCCAAAGATCTAGACATTGAACTGCCCTAAGCTTGCGAGGCGCAAACCGATGCGCTTGATAGATTTCAACCACCGTGATGTTCGCCACCGGGCATTCTCCCCCGTGCCAAGGAATGAAGCCTTCGGGGAGCGGGGCGAACGTGATGCCGCGATACGTGGCGCTGCCATCAGGATTGCTCACAAGATCGGGCTTCTCACCCTTCACCCGCACCGCCTCTGCGGCTTCAAGGGCGGCTCGAATTTTGTCGTAGCCATTCTTGCTGTCGCAATCCCAATAGGCACGCCAACCCGCCTCAACCTCTGCATCCGTTACCGTGCTCATGGGGTCACTCTCCCTCGTGGTTAATAGTTGCGCGGTCCAGCGCTTCGCCGGTCAACGGCTCACGGTGAAGTTCTTCGGGGATGAACATCCAGTAGTGATCGCGCACCGCCGCCGCGATGCACTCAGGCGTGCAGTGAAAAGCCTTCGCGATTTCAGCGATTGTTTTCTTCGGGCCAGGTTGCAGGAAGTCATAAACCTGAATGGCGTTTTGCAGGGCGACTTTCGTAAGACCGGCTTCTTCGCCGTCTTCATCGAGAAAATCGGCGTATTCGTTGAGGCGATCGCTCATGTCTCTTCCTTTGGCTGGGGCTGGTGTTCGCGGGCGGGCGGGATTGGCTTGCTGGCGATATAGCCGCATGTAATCCCGCGCCGCTGCAATTGCGCGCAAAGGCCCGGAGGTAACACAAGCGGGCTTCCTAAGTCGCTCGTAAGCTGTTCGATCAAGTGTCTGATCTGAGCATTCTCGACGGCCTTCTTGTCCCCCATCACTTCACCTCACGTTCGCGTTCTGAAAAGGCGGGGGAGGTAAGCCGCTTCACCACATCAACAAGCGGATGCTTGATGTAGTCCGGGAACGTTACCCCAATGGCCCGCAGCCGGTCGCAAACCGCGCGCGACCAATGCCCGCCATCTTCCAAAAGCAGCGCAGTGCCCTCAAGCGACACCGGAAGTCGGTCAAAGCGTTCTTTCTGAGGAAAGGCGCAGATGCCCTGATATGGCCTCCAAATCTGCTCAAGGGCAAACTTCTCAAGGTCTGTCACGCGCATCATCACCGCCCCCGTTCCGAAAGAATGGGGGAGGGGCGATCAATGCAAGCGCCGCGAATGGCCTCGCGCTTTGCGGCGCGCATGGTGGTCACTGCTTCCGGTGCCCAACCATCATAGGCGGACATGCCGCACGGCGCTTTCACGATGATGTAAAAGCGCCTTCGATCATCGTCCCAATCCTTGTCGATCTGGATCGTGTGGCCTTTGTGAGTGCCATAGAAAAAACCGCGCCCTTGTTCGATGATCCGCATCACATCACCTGTTCCGACAACTTGGGGGATGGCGCTACGACCGGCACAAGCGCGCCACGCTCAAAGCAAACGCGGCGCTGCTCCTCTTCCTCGCGGTAGAAGGTGATATTCAGATCGTGCAGATCGTCAGGGGTGGCATCGCCTTCGCGGATGCGCTCAATGACTTCATGAACGGTGCGGCCAAATTCCGGCTCGATCCAGCCGTTGTCGGCTCGGCACCAGTTGCTTTCCTCGGGCGGCGGAAATTCCAGCGACCACGACCAGTCGGCGCAAATCGCTATGCTGGCCGTGCCGAGTTCCGTGTAGCGAACAAAGTTGACAATCTGCCCGTCTTTCGCAGGGCGGGCGTGGTCGCCATAGAAGTCCGCAAGCATGAGCGTGCCATCCTCGGCACGCGCAAGATGTTCCTCGATCGCGGCGAACCCCTTCGGCGGCAGTTCGTCCAAAAGGTCAGTCTGCATCCATTCGCTCATTTCGCTTCTCCCTTGGCTTCTTTGCAGCCCATGTGTGTCTTGCCGTCTGCTGCGATGCGGGGCGTCAGGGCGCGCCCATCTCGGCTGAGGTATTGGCAGCCCGTCTCTCCATCTGTGAAAAACGTGAGGTATCCGTCTGAGGGGAGGGCCGGGTATGGAGCGCGCGTCGCGGGTTGCGCGCTGGCGGTTCCAGCGAGCGCCAGCATCGCCAGCCCCGCCAAGGCAGCGCGTTCCGACAACTTGGGGGATTCAGCACGCTTGTTTTCGGAACAGAGCGTTGATACGACAAGCGGGCAGTCCGGCCTGTCACGCCGGAGGTCGCGGGTTCGAGCCCCGTCGCCCGCGCCATTCTTTTCAATAGGTTGCGCCATTGCAGCCTTCCTTATTTTTTCAGGTTTTCGGAACGCGTTCCGACTTTTGTTCTAGATGCGTGCGATTTGCCGGTGATTCCCCGCGCGGCTTCCACCGAAACCATGCGCATGAAAGTGGAGATCGGCACGGCTTTATCCTTGGCTGCTTCCCGAACGAGATCGGCATCAGCCTTGGATATGCGAATCCGGATGGTTTCGATGGTCACGCGGCGGCATCCTTTGTCGCGGTTGCGTGATCGGCCATCGCTCGGCAGAAGGCAGCGCAGAGGGCGAGGGCGGGCGTATCTGCCGTGATCCAAGCCCAATCGTTTGAGCCATCATTGATCGCGGAAACACCCTTGCGCATGTGGGTGGACGCGTGCCAATGCCACCCCGGCAACTCCCGCTCGATCAGCGCCGTGATGGCGTCGAGGGAGGCGGTCAGTTTCGGCACGCATGAATTGATTGGCCCGTGCCATTGCGAGTTATACACCGGATGCATGTAAGTAACGTAGACGGTTGTATCGCCTTCGATGCGCTCCCCGCAGATTGGCTCAGCCAACTGATAGACCCCGGACAAAAGGCCAATCGCAAAATCAATCTCCCTATCCGGCCCCGTCGCCTTCTCGCACCGCTCCGCAAGTTGTAAGAATTCCTGATGAGTTGCCATAAATCAGCCTCCTATTTGGCCCGCATCATGCCTACATTTTGCCTATGCGTCAAGCCTAGCGTGCGGGCTTTTTCGACTTATCCCGCCTTGCCGACTTCCGCGCATCCAGCATCATCACAGACGCGGATTCATCAGGCGGGGCGTATGTCTGGAAAAGCAGGTTCGATGCGCTAAGGGTGTTGCCCAGCCCGCGCGCGACCGTGGCAGGAGCCGCGCCACCATCGAAAGCCTCCATCGCGGCGGATCGGCGGAAGTCCTGCATCTGCCGGGCCTCTCCTTCACCAAATGCCGCAATGCGAACAGCGCGGAAATCCTCGCACGCCGCGTTCTTGAGATAGCGCGCGCCGCTCCGGTTCCGGAACACATGCGCCGCACCAATGGCGGGCGATAAATCCAGCCACGCCCTCAGAACGCGAGAGGCAGGCCGTGAGAGCACGCTTGTGGGTGCCGCCCCTGTCTTCGCCCTCTCCCATGAAATCACCGCCTGACGGCCTCGCCACGCGATTTGAGCGGCGGCTAGGTCGCGAGCATCGACGGGTGATTGTCCGCTATCCCACATCACGGCGAGCAAGGCAGACAGGCCACGATAGCCAATGCGCCATGCGGTCTTGACGAGTGCTCGCGCCTCGCGATCCGTCCAGCGTGCAGAGCGGGAAGCGGCGGCACGGTTCCGCACCGCAAGCGAGGGGTCAGCATCCCGCACGCAATAGCCCATCGCGGCCCATGTTTTCCAAGCGGCTCGCCATATCTTAATTACCCGATGCGCCTCGCGTTGCGAGACCTCGCGCTCAATCTCCACACGCAGTTCGGATATCTTTTCAAGCGTCACGGTGCGCGGGTCGCAATCGCCGAACACCGGGCCAATCCATCGCCAAGCTCGCCCCCAATCCTCCCGAGTGCGGGGGCGTTTTTCAGCCCATTCGTGGGTTTTCATGAAGCGCTGCCAAGCCTCGGCAATCGAGCCCGGTGGTGGCGCGTGATCCGCTTTGTCCGTCTCGCCCCGGCGATAGCGCTGCCACGAGCGGTTCATGTCGTCGGCAATCGCCCATGCTGATGGGCCATCGGTTCCGCATGGGGTGGACTTAAAGCCAGCGGCGCGCATGGCTGCATTCGGCTCCCAAAAGCCGCGCCCGTTGCGCCTCACGGTGTAGTAAGGAATCCTCACCCTCGCCATCCCCGCCCCAATCGCTCGCTCACGCTGATCGTGCCAGCATCACGCGCGACATGGGCTTTCGTCAATTCGGGGAACAAGTGCGGGTTGCGAAGCCGTCGCCAGCGGTCAAAGGCGAGAGGGTCAATCCGGCCCGTGAGAGGGTCAGGTTTCGGGAAGCCCCTTGCCGAGATGAGCCCCGGCATCGCTGCCAGAAACTCAGCCTCGGTCATGCCCATAGCCTGAGCTACCTGCTTTGTTGTCAGATCGCATAGGAGGGCAGGGGCGCGGGGCATGGGTTAATCGTGCCTCGGATAGGTTTGCACCTCACCGCGCGCCACGTTGCGGCCGAAATCCGTGAGCTCGTACATGATCATGTCTGTCCTGCCGTCTCGGCCCTTGTCGATCCGCAAAACGCGGAACAGGCAATGGTACAAAGCGGCTCGCATCACCCAATCATCAGCCCCTGCATAGAAATGATCGCGATAGCCGGCGCGCAGGCCCGTGCCGCCATAGGCATGCACGACGCAATGCAGGATCTTGGGGTTGAGGCTCGCCGCCAGCGGGTGGCGAGGCGGGAGCACCACGTCGAAAGGCGACCAGCGGCGCGCCCCCCCGACAAAATCTAGCGCCTCTCGGAAAGAGCAGCCCCAAGCATCCCTGATGCTCGAAATAACCTGCGCGCGCGCCTTCGCGCCATCCGGCGCAAAGACTGCGATCGGGCTCAACCCCTCAACGCTGACGGAATAAGCTTTGCGGATGCGCGCTAGCTCAGTCATTCCCGCACCAATCACGCCTCGGCTTGAAAGCCTGGGCCGTGTCCTTTTCGAGGTTGTGAACTCGGGCTGAGCCATCGGGGAGCGTTGTCGTTTCCAGATGGGCGAAGGGCTGGCGATCCCAATAGATGCTGGGCTGATCGTCCACGATCCGGAGATGGTCTTTCCGCCCGGGCGCTCCCTGCTTGGCGAAGGTGATGAGGTCACGCATTGGGTGAAAACTCTCTAATGCGGTAGAGAATTGAAAAAGCGAGGATTACGCGAAACTGAGCATCCTTGAGATTAGAAATGGTCGCAAGGCGGGGGATTTCAGCAATACTTTCTTCCAGCCGGATGCTCTCAATTTCGTTGGAAATCTCTTCCAGCCGAACAGCGAGAGCCAAAAGTCGGTCGCGGAGTTTTTCGGTGGGCTTAGCCATGATTGGCCCTCTGGAAATGAGCCGACCAATACAGAGGCCAAACAGCAGCGACGATAGGCGAGGTTAGGATCGCGCTCGTGAAAGCGCATTCCCACAACCTTTCCGGATGCGCCTGCTTGCATAAATGGTTTTGTGCGTGACCGTAGGTGAAGACGCTCATCAGCAGATAGGCAATCATGGCGGTATTGATTGCGAGTTCACGCATGCTTGGCCCTCTTGGGAAATGGGCGGGATGGGATCTTGTGCTTTCGGCGCGCGGGCTGGGGGGGCTCGCGGCCTTCGGCTTTTGCCAGCAATCGAGCGCGGAATTCTGCCTGCTTTGCGCTGATGCGGTTGAGCTTCGCGGCGCGCGGCGTGTCGCCGTTGGCTTGATCGGCAAGGCGGGATTCTCCGCGCCGGCCCGTGGTTTTCATCGCGTGCTCTTCCGTGAGCCTTGGGGTAAGGTTCCACGGCTCGGCAGGGCCATCATGCGTGTTCATGATCGGGTAATGGTCGAACTGAAATCGCGAGATGATTTCCTTGGCAGTCAGCGTCTTCCCCTTTTCATAAGGGATCACGGGAACAAGCTTTCCGCTTTCATCCACCCGCTTCATCTGAAGCAGGGTGGCGGCAAGTTTGACGGATAGGGAAACGTGCGAGCGGGCGGGCATGCTAATTCACCCCAAACCTGTTCCAGACGTCCGCAATCTTCCGCGCGTTCTCAGGCGTGTAGGCATCGCAGATGGCGATATCGCCGTGCATCACTTCGTCCGGGTCAGAGCCTTCCGGTGCGAGCAGGTAAAGCGTCTGCGTTTCGCCGTCCTCTTCATCCGTGACGTGAAAGGTGTAGACTTCCATGCGGGCGGTCATGCTGCGTGCTCCCCATGAAGGCCAAGAAGTTCGGTTTCGATCCATGTCAGAACGGCATCCGAAGAAGCTTTGAACCTGGCCTTGTCCATGGCGCGCATGTTCTGCGTTTCAGCCGTCCAGACGGTGCAGACGCGGCCCACGGGCGCAGCAATGCAATAGCTGTCGAGGTCTTTCGCCAGCAGGGCCATTTCCAGCGCCTGCCGATCATCCGCGCAGACGATTTTCCGCTCTTGGCAATAGCCGGTGCGAATGAGCGCATGCTTCCGAAGGTGCTCGGCTGAGGGGAAATCAGCCGCTCGCGATTCCGGCAGGGTGTGGAAATACTCATTCACCAGTGCAAAATATCGGGCGTGCTGCTTCGCGCTGCGCTGCTCGATCAGGGTCAAATCGTAGATCTGCCCGATGATGAGGTTCGCGCCGCACCAATTGTCGTGACGCTTCGCAGGCCGGAAGCCTTCGCCGTCCCATTGGCAGGAAAGGGCTGTCGTGGTCATGGCGCGGCCTCAGTATGGAATGTCGGAATAGTCATCGTCCTGGGCCGATCGCGGCGGCGCATCGCCGCGCGTGCGCGTCGTGCCGTAATCGTCGGGGCTGTCAGCCGGGGGCGGGCGATTGCCTCCGCCTTCGCTCTTGTCGAGCAGCGTGAGCGCGCCGCGAAAGCGCTGCAAAACCACTTCCGTGGTGTAGCGCTTCACGCCGTCCTTATCTTCCCATTCGCGGGTCTGGTTCTGGCCCTCGAGATAGACCTTGGAGCCCTTTTTCAGATACTTCTCCGCGACCTCGGCAAGGCCCTCGTTGAAGATGACGACGCGGTGCCATTCCGTACGCTCTTTCCGCTCGCCAGTGCTCTTGTCCTTCCACGTCTCGGAAGTCGCGATGTTGAGATTGGCAATCGGATTGCCGGTCGCGGTGCGGCGGATCTCGGGATCGCGACCGAGATTGCCGATGAGGATCACCTTGTTAACAGAGCCAGACATTATGCGGCCTCAATCTGCGCGCGTGCGCGTTCGAAAAGCTTCTTGACCTCAAGGGCGTCGGATGGGGCCTTGGCCCAGAACTCGCGCAAGGCGTGCTGATTGCGGCGCTCGAAATCGCCAATCACCGAAACCTCTTCGGAGTTCTTTTCGATGAAGTCGGCGATGCGATCCGCGATCTGCCCGACTGGGACAGGCTCAAGGGTCCCGGTGGCCTCGAATTGAAACATCACGGCATTCTTGCCGCCAATGCGCGCAAGGCGCTTTTCCTCTTCGGCCTGATCGGCGGCTTCCCATGCCGGGCCATCAACGGCCTTGGCTCGGTCCATCTCTTCCGCTGCATAGACGCCAGCGAAATCATCCGGCCATGCCTTGCGCAGCGCGAGCGCTTCCGCGACCTTGGCGAGCATGAAGCGGGGCATCTTGCCCCAGTTGCCCGATGTGTCGAGCACCTTCACGATATCGCCGCGCGCGACCTTCTTCTTCTTCGGCTTGCCGCTGTCTTTCCACGTCTCGCCGGTATCGACCCATTCATAGCCGCCGGTCGCATCTTCCTTGATCGGTGCGTATTCATCCCAGTAGGCCGAGGCCGTGACCTTGTGCCATTCGCCGTGAGAGAACTTGAAAACCCGAACAGTCGCCTTCACGAGGCCGATGGGGTTCACTTCCGACTTGATGGCCGGATCGATCTCATAGGCCGGCTCGTCTTCGTCTGGGCGGTAGCAGCCCGTGCGATCCGCAATGGCGCGAAAGCCATCAATCGCCGTGACAATCGACATGCGCCGCTTGTCTGCGTTGTCCTTGGAAAACACGAAGGCATAGACCTGCTTCCGGAGCGGATCGAGCCGAAGATGGCGGGCCGTGTGAATGAAGAGCTCGAATTCATCGGCGTTGGTATCTGCCGCGACCGTGCGGCGGATAAGGCTCAATTCCGTGGGCGTGAAGCCGCCCGCAATGCGCGTCACCTGGTTCATGATCTCACTTCCTGATTTGAATGGTGCTGCCGCCATTGGACAGCGTTGCGCCGGGGATGACCTCGCCAGCCTTGAGCGCGTCCAGCACGGCTTTCTTGTCCAGCTTTGGCGGCTGGGGTTCATAAAAGCGCGAGGGAATATCCGCCTCTTCGGCAATGATGGCCGTGGGCGCGACCTTGCGGAGAGAGACAGTCCCCACGTCCGTCACAATCTTTTCCCGGCCTGAAATCTCGATGGCATTCGCAATCAGCGTCCGCTTCATCTCAGCCGATTTCTTGAACCGGGCAGCGCGGTCCTTGATCTCATCGGCGTAGGCAGATGCGCCCTTCGCAAGCGCTTCATCCTCGCCAATGCCGGCAAGCAAAAAGCGCACGATGCCCTCGAAATCGACTTCGCCCTCAAGGGTGTCAGCAATCACCGCGTCATCGCCGGCAGCGAGATCAGCGATCTGCTCGCGAATTATCCGGGCCGCTTCAAGTTCGCGCTGCGGGTTCATTCTGCGCCTTCCGTTTCAACTTGGTTTCGGTGCTGAGCACGCGCGCGGTGAGCTTCAGAAGTTCATGCTGGGCGATTGTGCGGGCCTGAGAGCGGGGCGGGAGCCTGCCGATGCGCTCCATCAGATCCCATCGCTCAAGGCGAAGACGGTGCAGCCGGTCTTGCAGCTTCATCGGAAGCCCTCCGCTTCAATTCAGCCTCGTAATCGGCGATCGGCATGCCCTGTTCGACAAGGGCTTGAAGCTCGTGGATGGTGAAGGTGGATAGGTCATCGGCCATTTTTGCCGCTCCATTCGTGGGTGAAGGGGACGGGCTCGCTATCGGGCTTGGTTTCAGCCTTCTCCCGCCACGCAATCACGAGGCTGATGGCGAGAATAATCCCGCACGTCGCCACCCAAAGCGCCCCGGAAATGATGCCTTCGGGGCTGGTCATGATGTTCCAGAGGGTCATGAGCGGCCCTCCGCTTTGGCAATCGCAAGAAGCGTGTCGCGGTGCGCTTTCCAGAAATGACGCGAGGCCACGCCATCCATGCGCGCAATGCGCTCGTCATCAAACGCGGCCCATTCGGTCAGCGAATGCAGTTCGCAGTCGATTTGCATATGCGTATCGAGGATCGTGACGCAGTATTTCAGGCCAAAAATCTGGATGGGCGACTTTGTGAGAGCCACACCATCGCGCCATTTGGCACCCGCGAGATAGGCACCCGCGAGATAGGCACCCGCGAGATAGGCACCCGCGAGATTGGCACCCGCGAGATAGGCACCCGCGAGATAGGCACCCGCGAGATTGGCATCCGCGAGATAGGCATCCGCGAGATTGGCACCCGCGAGATTGGCACCCGCGAGATAGGCACCCGCGAGATTGGCATCCGCGAGATTGGCATCCGCGAGATTGGCGCGCGCGAGATTGGCACCCGCGAGATTGGCATCCGCGAGATAGGCACCCGCTTTAACAGCACACCTTACTGCCAAGCCCAGTTTGATTGATGGCAGCGCATCCTCCGCGCATTCGATTTCAGCAGTGAATTGGACAGCGCCCGTCCAGCGGTTGAGAATGTCAAATTTCATGCCAGCACGCTCGCCGCAAAAGCAGCGCCCCAAAGAAAAGCGGTGAAGGTGAGGGTTTCGAGAAGGGAGGGCATCACGCCACCGCCTTTCTCAAATCAGCGCGAAGCCAGTTCAGCATGCGAAACAAGCTGGAACGGATTTCGCGGGTTTCATGGTGAGCGCAGCGCATGGCCTCGCGCATGAAGCGGTAAGCCTTGGCCAGCGTGTCGGGCGTCTTGCCGGAACGCAGTTCAGCAACCGCAAACCGGACCCATGTGAGGAAGAAGCCACGCATCACGCGGCCTCCTTCATCGGGGCTGCGATGCTCTCGTAATCGATGCGCGGCATGTGCGCGCCGTCATAGAGAAGATCGGAGGCGTGCTCGCTGAACTGCGTGTCAAAGGCCCAATACAGTGACCAGTAGAGCGGGCCGAGCGGGACTTCGTGCAGCACGCATTCGTCGTCGCGGAGCCAGATGTTGCCCACACCAACGCCGCCCTCGCCATCGCTGGAAACCTCGGCAAAGCCGTTAATCAGCCAGCCGTGCTTGTCGCTGAGGCATTCGGTGAGAGCGTAGGGCGCGAGCAGCGCGCCGTTCTCCGGCGTGTCGGACAGGCGCAATTCCTCGAACGCATAGGTGTTCGCGCGCTGGAACTTGGCTTCGTGCGGGGGGAGGTGGGCGTAGGGATCGCGGCGCATCTGCATCTCCATCGGATGCAGACACTATAGGATTAGTCCTTTTCCTTAGTCAAGAGGAATAATCCTATTTTCTCAGCCCTTCTTGTGGAGCGCGACGGTGAAGTCGAGTTGACCGAATTGCGTCTCTCGGATGCTGCCGATCGCGAAGTTTGTCAGCTTGGCAAATAGGAGGTCCGCAAACAGCGATTGAAAGCTCTCCGGAGTGAAAACCGAGCAATGGGCGTCTTCAAAGCCTGCGAAGGTTCTCTCTGCCGCTTCCCGGGCATTGGCATAGTTTTTCAGCGGAGGCGGGGGCTTTGATCCGCTCCAAATGTCGTGAGGCGGTATGCTGTAATGCGTGTAAAAATGATGATCGAACACGTGATAGAATGAGGGGCGCTCCAGCCCTAGCCGGTCGCACTCAACCAAATCCGAAATGGTTGTCTCGCGGCGATGATAGTCAAACGTGTAGCGGCGATCCGGCACGACGAGAAAGACAACGCCATTTGATTTTGTCAGGCGCTCGAGCTCGCGTAGCCAGCCTAAGAGGTTCGGGATGTGCTCGATCACATGCGAGGCGATCACGTAGTCGAATTGCTTCTCGATCGCGCCATATCCATTTTTCAGGTTATAGGCGACTGGTGCAACATGCTCGGGGAAATGCCCGGGAACAACACGGGCTAGATCCTGAAGCTCTTCTGTGGTGCGATAATCCGCAAACTCACAATGCCCTTCGGATGCCGAGACATACGGCAAATCCATCGCGCCGATCTCTAATCCTTGACCTTCTGCGAGGTTTGCCACCTTTTCCAAATGCGACCGATGGAGGAAGAAAACATCCCCGCGCCTAGGATTCTGTGTCATGTATCCAGCACTGTTCTGCGGACACGCCCGATCACGCGGACTTGCCCTCGGGGGAATATCGTTTCGTGAGATGGATTGACCGAGACTGGCTCAAAGCGATCAGGTGCAGGCCTGTAGCGCTTGTAAGTTGTTGCGCCTGTTTCGTCGGCAATTACATACAGCCCATTTGGCACCAAGCGCCGCTCGTCTCGATTGACGAAGATGATGCTGTCTGGCGGGCTGATGCGATCCATGGAATCGCCCTCAACGCGAAGGGCAAACCAGTTGCCCCCAGCCAAGCCGGCTGCGTGCACAACATCTAAAACATCTTCTGCTGTTACGCCATCTCGCGGGATCATCCCTCCGGCGGATACCCACGAAACAAGCGGGACCATTGCTGCGCCTGCGGCATTTCGTGGCGGGCCACCCAATTCTGTTTCATCCACCCCGAAATGACTCGCAAGCGCTGCCCTTACTTTTTCCGGCAACTCGGCTGGAATGCCCCGCTTGATGAACTGCTGCAAATAGGCCGGATTTTTGCCGATCGCCTCCGAAACATGCACCAGGGCTTGCTTCCGCTCTGAAGCCAGATCGACGATTCTTTTGCGCACCGGGTCCATGCGGCTGGTTTTAGCACTGTGAAAACGCGGGCGGGAAAGGAATTGACCTATTGACATGAGAGGAAAAGTCCTATTCCTAATATGCGCAAGAGGTTCAACGATGTCAGACACGCAAGCATTCATCGCCGAGGTGGAGGAGTTCATCTCTGTATCTGGCCTTTCGAAAACGGCCTTTGGCATCGCCGCTGTCGGCGACCCCAGTTTTGTCCGCCAGTTGCACGAAGGCCGGAGCCCATCCTTGCGCACTGTTGAGCGCGTTCGGGCCTTCATCGCCGCGAAGTCCTGCCTGTTGCCCAAGCCTGACGCTGCGGCGTGATCCGTCGCGGTTCGCCGCTGCCTAGTCGTGCCTTTCTGAGCCGCATGCATCTTCGCCTCCTGAATTCTTCCCTCTCACCAAGCCACACGCGGCATCCCGCCGCCACTGTAAACCGGAGCGCCGTTTATGACCCGCCCAGCCTTCAAGCCCTCGAAACCCATTCCTGACGGCTCCACCAAGGCCGTGATTGCCAAGCTCTATGATGAGGCGGGAGGCGCGAAGCAGGTCGCGTTCCTGCTGGATCTCGGCATCGCGCGGACTTACCAGCTTGCGGAGGAAGGCACGCTCACGCTGGATCAGGCGGCGCGGATTTCCTTTGCCACGGGTGGCACGGCTGCGGCTGATTTCATGGCCGCTCTGGCTGGCGGCTTCTTCATCCCCATCGCCAGCACGAATGCGCCCATGCGCGACATGATTGCCCGGCTGGCCCGTGAGGCTGGCGAGGCTGTCGCCTCTGGCATCGATGTGACCGCTGACGACAAGCTGACCGAGGAAGAGCGCGGGCGGTTTGCTGCCGAACTCGATGACATGCTGCGCGTGATCGTCTCGCTTCGCCGTCAGGTTGGCCCGGTGCTTGTGTCGAAAGGCGGTGCGTGATGTCCGCTGACCGCCTGAAATCCATCGTCGCCCGCATTGTCCGCCTTGAGGAAGAAAAGGCACAGATCGCGGCTGACCTCAAGGAAATCTACAGCGAAGCCAAGAGCGAAGGCTATGACGGCCCGGCGCTCAAGCTGATCGTTAAGGAAACGCTTGAAGACGAGCGCAAGAAGGCGAAGCGCCAAGAGCGTGACGAGATCGCCGATACCTATCGCGTTGCCCTTGGCATGCTCGCGGATACGCCTCTTGGGGCGGCTGCTGAGCGTGAAGCGCGCGAGGCAGACAAGTTTTCGGGGCGGGCGAATCCTCCCCCCGCAGCCCACGAGGATGGGGCGGTAAAACAAGCCGACCATGATGCAGTGCCTGCCCACGCTCCGGCGAGCGTTCTTACGGCTGCTAATGATCGGAAATCCTCCCCGGCACAGACAGAGGAATCAGGCATTGCGAACGCGGACAATGAAGCACCGCCGATGCCTGTTTCTTCTGGCCGGGAGCCCTATCAGCCCACGAGCCGGATCGTGCCAGCGCCCTCACATGAGGACCTTGCGATTCCGGCCTTTCTCCAGCGCACGCCTGCCGCTGAGCAGAAGGGGGCCGCGTGATGACCGTAGCTGCGTTTCCCCGCGCATGGACACCGCGCCCACGTCTTTTGCCTCGCGTGGTTGAGGCCGCGACGAAGCGCAAGCCCATCCCGAATGTCTGCCCCGTTGAGCATGACGGCTCGCAACCTGGAATCGCCATGCCAGCCGAGCTTGCGCCCATCGTCAACCCGTGGCCTTCGGTGCGCGCCATCCGCCGCGCCCGTGGCATGGGGCCGGAATACCCCTGCGGCTTCCCGCATGACCTCGGATGCATCACGCAGCTTTATCTCGGCCTCGCGATCCGTTCCGCCCGCCCATCCATCGGCATGGTTGCCATTGCGGAACAGTGCCTCGTGCCGGTGACAGAAGCCGCCTTCTTCGGGCGCTTGCTGGACATTGCCGAGCAATCCGCATGGGCCAATGAAACCCCGCATGTGATCGCCGCTGCCATCCGCGAGATGAGGGGGCAGGGATGAGCTACAGCAAGCCCCGCACACCTTACAAGGCCGGCACTCATTATCGCCCGATTTGGGCAGATTTAGAGCCTGAGAAGCCGCGCGGCCTCACGGTCAAGGCGGCTGATATTCAGGAAGCATTCCCGCTTTTGTCCAGCCTGCAAGCTGACAAGCTCGCGCTGCTATACAATGCGCAGGGTGCCATCGTGCCGAGCGAGCGCTTCGCCATCACCGATCAATCCATCGCCCGATACATCAAAGCCATCCGTGGCGCTGGCGTGGCCTTGGAAGGCAAATATGATCGCGGGTTTGCCCTGACCGCTGAATCGCTCGAATTCGTTCGCTCCCGGCTTGCCGAGGTGCAGGGATGACCGAGCGCACTCCGGAACAACTCATCCGCGCGATGTATGACGCGATCCGCCCCGATTGCCCGGCCACGGTGGAAATCCTCCCCAGCGACCGGAAGGCCGTGGCTGACCTTCTCCGCCTTACAGAAACGCTCGAAAGCCATCGCGCCTTCCTCCGCTCCGTCCCCGCTTACATGAGCGGCTATGTCGAGTTTACCCGCAAGAGGATTGCCGGGAAATGAGCATTGCCGCGCTGATCCGCAGGATGGCTGAAGCTGGGGCAACGCCAGAGGCGATTGCGATTGCCGTTGAGGCTATCGAAGGCGCTCAGGCGGTCGATGCCGCTCGCCGCGCCAAGCGGGCAGAGCAGAAGCGCAACGAGCGCGCCGCCGCAAAGGGTAGCGACAATACCGCGACTGTCGCGCGACAGTCGCGCGACAATACCGCGACTGTCGCAGACATTGCCCCTGATAAAGAAAGCCTCCCCCACACCCCCTCTAAAGAAATTAACCCCGATCCTTCGCTTCGCTCAGGTCTTGTTTTGGCGCGGGAATGCGAGCGCGAGTTGATCGATGATGGCGTGACCTCGGAAGCCTTGGACGCTTGGAAGGGCGTTCGACGCGCCAAGCGGGCCGGGCCGATCAATCGCCTCGTGGTGGACCGGATGAGGCGAGAGGCCGCGAAGGCGGGCATCAGCACCGCTCAGGCCGTGACGATCTGCGTTGAACGCGGATGGCAATCGTTGGACGCGGATTGGCTCGCAAATCCATCTGCCCGCGCCGGCCCCGCATCGCCCGCTCAGCCCCGGAAGGGCTCCGCAGGAATTTTCGACGCGCTCAAGAAAATCGAAAGGGAAATGGAAAATGGCACAGGTGCCAACGGTCATGCAGAGTTTCGAGGCCCTGTTCTCCGCATTTCCGGGGGCTGAATCGGCTGATCAGGAACAGGCGGCGCGCGCCTATCTCATGGCGGTTGAGGATATCCATCCGCAATTCGTCGCCGCTGCCGTTAAGCGGTTTATTCGGGGCGAAGTCGCGCGGGAGAAGCACACCTTCCTGCCCAGCACGGCGGAGCTGGCGATTGAGGCGCGCAGCCTCGAGAAGCAAGCCCACGTTGCTGCGCAGATTGCCGCACGGAATGCCCTTCCGAAGCCCGTGGAGCCCGAACCCGTGCAGATCAGCGCGGAAGAGCGGGCAAGGCGCGCCGATGCCCTGATGGCCCTCGCCAAGGGCCTCGGAAGGCACGCTGAGACGAAGCGCGCGATTCTTGCCCATCCGACCGAGGCTGAGGTGAAGCGGGCGCTTGCGGATGAACTGGCCACAATGCGCGTGTCCCCCGAGGCATTGGAGCGGATCGGCGTGCGACCGGAGGCGGCGGAATGAAGGCGCTCGGCAAGAAAAAGGTTGTCGTCAACGGTTACGTGCTTTCGACCGCTACGAAGCGCGAACCGAAATTGGACGATAGCCCCATCGATCCGGCCCCGCTTGCGCCTGATTTCTCCGGCACATGGGCGCTTGTCTACACCGCGCCCCGGAAGGAGGCCCAGGCTGTTGCGGATCTGATTGCGAACGGCTGGCCCGCATGGTGTCCAATGATGACGGTGTGGATTACCACGCGGCATGTGAAGCGCCGCGAGCATCGACCATTGTTCCCTCGCTATGCGTTTGTTGCGCTTGCCGAGCATGGCCGCACGCCCATTCGGGAATGCAAGGGTGTCGCTGGCCTGATCGGGCAAGATGAGCCGTTCCCGGTTCCTCTGCGGGTGATCGAGGGGCTATCTCGCCGGCAGGAAGCTGGCGAATTTGATCAGACTGTCGCCATCCCTGACCGCGCGGCTATGTTCCGCATTGGCGAGCAAATCCGCATGTCGCGCGGCCCCATGGAAGGGCTGGATGGGCGCATTGTCTCGATTGGCCCAGATGGACGCATTCGCCTGTTGATGATGATGCTCGGAGGCGAAATCGCTGTTGAGGCAGGGGTTGAGCAGATCGCGGCGATAAGGTAAGCATTCATTGTGATTTATCCTTGCAGGGTGAGGTCACGCAGGCCCGGAGCGCTCGAACGCTTCCGGGCCTTTTCTTATCCACACCCCATTATTGCGCGATTGCCGCAAATCGGGTAACGCGAATGTAGCTGGCCATGCTTAGCACATGGATGCGCCGCGCCGGGCCTCTCGCCATGATGCGAAGCCTGCGCCAAGGGCAGATCGCCGCAGGCGGCTTTTGTCCTTGAACTGCGGTGCGTTGGCTAAAGAGTTTCGCCCGTAATGGGCAGACGATGTTCCGGCCTTAACCGGGGCGAAGCCTGTAAGCAGGTGGGGCGAGGCGATTAGGCCAGACGTGGCCGCTACAGTCTCGCTCACTAATTCGCCCGAATGGGCAACGATTTTGGTGCGGTAGCGCTGCAAGCGGAATTGCAGCTGCTGGTTTATCCAGACAGCTTGCAGACAACAAGGCGGCTTCCGCACTAAAGCCTTCCCTGCCATGTGTAGGGTTAGCATTCGGCCCCGGAAACGAGGCCAGCAAGTTTGGTGCGGTTCCAAGGGATTGGGGTTTCTCGGTCGTGAGGCAACGTTGCAACGCCGCGCCAAAGCATTACCCACCTGTCGCGTGTCGGCAGGCTCTAGCCCACAAGGCTAGCTTATGACTGCCGCCTCTTTCCGATCAGCCAAGCGCTTGGCCCGGATACGCGGCAGTCTTCAGTTTCGCGCACCTATGGCCGTGGACGGCTTCCTCGCTTGCAGAGTGCACCGAGCGGCGATGGACACGGGATCAAATCCGGGGCAGCGCTCCAATTCCGCCAAGCCTGTAGGCAGGCATAGCCGCTAGGTGTGGCGGTTGCATGTTCCACTCTCCAATCCATCGCGTGTGAGGGCTTATGCCGCTCCGGTCAGGATCACGAGAGGCGAACAGGCAAAGGCCCGTCTGGTGGAAATGGTATAAGCTCCCGGCTTGGCAGGCTCGCCGCGCTGGGCAATTGCGTGATGAGCCATTGTGCCAGCTATGCAAGGCGCGTGGCCTTGTGGTGCCTGCCACGGTAGCGAACCACAAGACCCCGCATCGTGGTAACTGGCTACTCTTCATCGAAGGCGCGCTGCAATCCGTCTGCAAGCCCTGCCATGATGGCGTGATCCAGCGCGAAGAGAAGCGCGGCCATGTCATCGGGTGCGACGATGCAGGCAGGCCATCCGATCCCTTGCATCCGTGGAACAGGTGACAGCATGACCGCATTCGCATGGACTGTCATAGCCTGCATCTGCTCTGCTGCTATTGGTGGCGTCATCGGATGGAAGATCGCGGCAGAGACCTATTCGATATGGGTTGCGCAGAAGATGACCGATGGCGAGTGGATTGACACGAGCGGTCGCCTGCCCTGAGGGGTGGGGGCATGCAATCTCTGGGCCGTTTTTGCGTCGGAC
>JACCDR010852128.1_pt1 | contig 39838 bp, 61 predicted proteins | sample 7446431 | NCBI WGS metagenome assembly JACCDR01 (sample SAMN15323443, study PRJNA562643) | freshwater metagenome | isolation source: river surface water | place: USA:Blue River Watershed | collected 2017-08-17
GCCCCATAGCCACGTAATTACCTTCCCAAGGGGTGTCTTTGATTTTTCCGGCTTTGAAGGCCTTAAAGCCCTCACTACCATCTCGTACTTTATTGATTTCAGCGACAGTGAGGTATTTAAAATCAAAACCACCATTAACATATTTTGCAACTGCGTAGAAACCTGTAACTTCTCCTCGTTCTCCGCACGCTCTTTCATGCTGTAAATCACGGTGTAACCCATCTACAATTTTAAATGTATCATTAGCCCTTACTTCCATGGCATATAAGTCAGACACTTGCCCACTTTGCCTCGCGAGTTTTATGTAGCCTTTATATCCTGGAATAAATTGCACCTTTCTTTTGAATGGCACTAGATAACCATGCCCTAAAATTCCATCGGGTTCTAGCCCTAATTGACAAGCCGTCATAATTGAAGAAAGTAACGTTCCTCTGTCACAGTCTAATAAGTAGGGATTATTTTGCACCTGAGTCATAACAATCCGAGCCATTCTATCTGGCGTCAAATGGGAGGGAAGCGCAGCGGCCATTTGTGGTTTTAAAGCATCCACTAAACCACGAACGGTTTTAATTCGCGGGTCGCTCTTCACTATATTATTTTCGATCATTTTTGCCCTCTTTTGTTAAATTAATGCGCGTTAATGGATAACCTTTCCGTAAAAAACTAACCTGCACGGGTTCAACCATAGTGTTAGTGATTGTATAGCCGTTTGTTATTGCTTTTGATGCGTCACCTATAATAACTCGGATCTCGGCTAAGGCGGTTTCTTTGCGGGCTTCAGCGTCTTTCGCTTGGGATGCCGCTGCTTGATATTCGGCACAAAGAATAGGGAGGTGGTTATTATCGGTAAGATCAATAATCTTGGTTTTATCAGTGTTCATAAATGAGGCAATTAAACTACCATCAAAAGCAAAATCCGGCTTAGGTTCCTTATTTTCGTCAATAGATTGCCAGAACTTATCAACCTCAGTAATTATACGGTTGATTGTTTGCTCATGTCTCATAACGCGCATTGAGTAAAGCTTACCATTAAGCATAGCTACTAACCATGCGCTGTCCGAACCTGTGCAACTCATCTGGGCTTGTGTTTGTAGTAAATATTTAAAAGGGGCATCAACCAAAGTGTCACCCTCTACAACCCATCCATCTCTGCTTTGACTCCACTTAATCTCCACAGGTACCAAAGCTCCCTCTTGGCTCTCGTAGTCCAATGAAGCACCAAACCCTCTTACAGTAGGATGTGGTATGTATCTATGAACCTTTCGTAATTTCATATCCCATTTATAAGCCGCCCACTCTGCTATAGCGGGTTCAAGAAATTTACCTGCTTGTATGTAATCAAGTTGAGATAAATCTTCTGGCTCAATCCGGCCTTTTTTTTCCAGCCACAACTGCCAAAGGGATTTAAAACCTATCCCGAATAAATCTGCTACTTCTGAGGCACCGATGAATTTAATACGGTCTGCTAAAGGTAAATTAGACATTAATAAACTCCGTATATCTAGTAATGAATAGGTTTAAATGTCTCATATATATTCAAAGCGGTAAATCAAAAGTTACTTTTTAAAGAAAGATTTAATTCTTGCAGTTTAAAAAAAGTCATTTACTTTAAATAAGTGATAAAAAATTACTTGATAACTGCATATCCGCAGTATTATTTTTGTTCATGGACAAAATTTATACTTATTGGGATCAGTTGGTAGACGCTGCAGACCGGAATAACGTCAATCTATTAACTGCATTCCTAAAATCTGGAGTTTCCGATGGCACTTATTACCGAGCTAGGAATGGAACGCATGAGATTCGCCAGCAGACTGCTCAAAAAGTCATGGGATCTATCCGAGATCTGGCCACAGAAAGAAATCATTACCCCCAAAATGAGGCAGGACTTCCTGAGGTCTGTCGTATCTCAACTAGCTAGACGGCGTTATGAGCTTGGTTTAACAGGTTTGGCTTTAGATCATAAAATTGGATGTGCCGAAAACCTGGTGGCTAAATGGGAATGTGGAATGCGAACTCCTTCCGCAATTAATCTTATGTATTGGGCGGAAGCTTTAGGGTGTAAGTGGATTTTAGTACCTACTCATCAAAAGAGAGATCATTAATGGTTTACTGCGGTATAGACCCCGGTTTGACCGGGGCGATTGCTTTGTACGACCCATCTATTAATTGGTTAGAATTACACGACTGCCCATCTTACAAGCTTAATGGCAAAGGTTTCATTCTTCTTAGTGAAGTAATAAACGTGCTACAATCCGTTAGTATTACTGGATGTGTTGTAGAAAAAAGCCAAGCTATGCCAAAGCAAGGTGTTTCGAGTATGTTTAGTTATGGCGTAGGATATGGTTCTTATTTAGGAATTCTTGCCACTTTGCAAATTTCACACAGTAAAGTATCTCCTCAAGAATGGAAAAAAGTTCTACGGGTTCCTTCTGATAAAGACGGGGCTAGAGCTAGAGCATCTGAAATTCTTCCGGCTCATTCTGGTTTATGGGCTAGGAAGAAAGATCATGGGAGGGCGGAGGCGGCTTTACTTGCCTACTTCGCGGCAAATTATGCCTAGCTTTACCCAAGTAAACGTTATGGGCTATTTAGCCAGGGCACCTGAAATAAAAGCAGGTGAAAAAATGAACTACACCATGTTAATGATTGGCGTAACAAAAAAATTCAAGACCAATAATAAAGTGAAGAAGTGGGTTATAAAGACTCAATGGATTAAAGTTATGTTCTTTGGTGAGATGTGTAACTTAATCTTTAATAAATTTGCTAAGGGCGATCTTGTTTATGTAGTAGGGGAATTACAAGCTAACAGTTGGGATAAAGACGGTGTTAAGCAATTCGATATGTACGTTTTAGCAAAGAAAATCTTAAATATAACGAAGAACCCAAGGGCTAATATACGCCAAGAACCAGCCTCAGAACCGGGTGATATAGATATGACTGATAGTGATTATCATTCCCCGTTTTAGCATCCTTGGTTATATATAAATAATATTTTTCTATTGACGGTTAAATTAAAAGCTGCCCTAATACTTTCTGGGGGAGCCGGTTTGACCAGGGCCGTGTCTCCACAACCTTCTACCCCCGTAGGGTTTGGAGTGCTCCCCCGCCATGACGGGGAAACGGGGCTTATATGGAAAGAAATAATCTCCCAGATTCAGAAATAAGTTTAGCGTTTGAGGATTTTTGGGGTGCCTACCCAAGAAAGATAGCGAAAGGCCATGCGCGTAAGGCCTTTTTGGCCGCGATAAAAAAAGAAAGAATAGTAAAAATCATTTCAGCAGCGGATCAGTTTGCTACAAAGTGTAGAACTATTGACCCGAAGTATGTACCTCATCCTGCAACATGGTTAAACGGCGAGCGTTGGTTAGACGAAGAGGCTAAATACGAACCTTCTCACGTTCCGTTAGGAGTAGGCGGATGATTACTGATCACCTTTTAAACGAAGGTATTTGTTTAAAGCATTATGGGATAGGTAATCAAAAAACACTTTGCCCTAAATGCTCACATAACAGACGAAATAAACAAGATACTTGTTTGAGTGTCACAATCAGTACTGATGGCGCAGTGTGGAATTGTCACCATTGCGGCTTTAGAGGCGGGGCATGGAATGGACAAGATACCACTGACAGAAGAACACCTAAAAATCTTGGAGGCAAGAGGCCTGGAAAGGGGATTGCTTATAGATCTTGGGATAAGCAGTTTACTGAAAGAAAGTGGTAATTGGGTATGTATCCCATACATTGCTAACGGCTTAGCTGTTAATCATAAATACAGAACAATCTCAGGTGAGAAACGTTTCCAACAAGACGGAAACGCACGTAAGTGCTTTTGGAATATTGACTGCTTAATAGATCCTACTCTTGAAAACGAGCCTCTTATCATCACGGAAGGCGAATTTGATGCTATTGCCGCAATGCAGGCTGGGTATCGGCGGGTTGTGAGTGTGCCTGATGGTGCGCCTGCCAATGAAATTGGGGATAAGCCTGATTCCAAGAAGTACAGTTATCTTGATGATGCTGCGGAGTATTTATTATCAGTCAAAGATATTATCCTCTGTACAGATAACGACACACCCGGCCAAAATCTCATGAATGATTTGGCTTTACGATTAGGGAAAGCCCGTTGTAAATGGGTGAAATATCCCAAAAACTGCAAAGATTTAAATGACGCCCTTAAACTTTATGGTGTACGTGGTGTAACAGAAACTATCAGCCGTTCACAATGGTGTCAAGTGGAAGGCGTTTACCGCATGGGCGAACTTCCCCCGGTTCCTGAGCGTAGAGCTTTTCTAACTGGCATACCAGGGCTGGATCTCCATTATAAAATAAGGGCTATGGATTTTTGCGTAATAACAGGCATACCTTCCCACGGTAAAAGCTCATTTATTAATGACTTAGCTTGCAACATGGTAGAGTCACATGGGTGGGGAGTTGTCTTCGCGTCATTTGAACAACAGCCACAGATAGATCACAGAAGAAATCTTCGTACATGGCGTTATGGTAAGCAAGTAAGAGACCTCACGCCTGAGCAGATAAAGAAAGCGGACGAGTGGATTGACGAGAACTTTAGTTTTATCGTACCTGGGGAAGACGATGAAGTTACTTTAGCATGGACGCTAGAGAAATGTGCTGCGGCTATTTTGCGGTACGGCGCGAAATTAGTCGTTATAGATCCCTGGAACGAAATGGACCATGAGCGGCCTGCCGGAATGAGTCTTACTGAATATACAGGCTTTGCCATTAAGCAGTTTAAGAAGCTTGCAAAAAAGTATCAAGTCCATGTGATAGTAGCGGCTCACCCGACTAAACAGCAGAAAGAAGCGGACGGTAAATTTAAAATACCTACCCTTTACGATATATCGGACAGTGCTCATTGGTACAATCGTTGTGATGTGGGCTTAGTTGTGCATAGGAAGGACCAGCACGCTACAATTATTCGTGTAGCGAAAAGCAGATACCACGATCAAATAGGTAAACCCGGTGATATCGAAGTTTCGTTTGATATTTATTCAAACCGTTACAAATTAATTGAAAGCCGGGATAATAAATATGGCGGATAAAAATAGAATCAAAGCTTATACGTCCCTATTTGAAAAGGCCAAAAGAAGGGAGGTTTATTTGACAATAGGGATTCTCAAAAACATGACACCTAGCGAAGAAAAAAGGCTAGCGGTTAGGCTTAATATGCCCATAGAAAAATTACAGGAAGCTATCAAAACCATCCTTAGGCGCTAAGGATCAGTGACAAAAGCCAGGCCATACTAGCAACTAGAATAAAAAGAAATAGGCCACCATATAAAAGATCTAATTTCTTCCGATACAACTTAAAAAGCTCTTCCTCATGTTTTCTATAAGCAGGCGTTAAATTCTGCATGCGGTGAAATTTACTTTTTTTACTCATACGGCCCTCTAATTGCAGTTGATAATTTTAAGCTTTTCTCGCCTTCGATTTTCTTTTCCTAACTCTTGGCAAAGCTTGGCTAGCTCATAGGATAAAGCAACATCTATTCCTTCTCCTTCAAGGCATAGCAAGTTAGCTGTGCGCCTGATTTCAGCTTCAAGCCGTTCTCTTTTTGTTTCTGAAGGTATCATAATATTATCCTTTTTTAAATCTTTAGTTAAAAGAAAAGGCCCCCGTGAGGGCCTTTCTTTATTCTTTTATTATTTTAGAGTTTCCGTTATCATCAACCCGCCAACAGCGTAGTCCTGTTATCCCGTCTTTTTCGTCCACTCTTACCTTAAATGATCTACCATGTTTTTTCCCCCAATAACTAGCGGCGGCGGAAAGATGAGAAGTTCTATATTTCTTGCCATTTTTAGTAAAAAATTTATTAAATGGAACAAAGAAGCTATCCCCCTTTTTCATCAAATCAAATGGGTAAATTGTTCTTCTATTAGTCTTTTTTTTGGGAATATTAATTCCCTCCTCAATTATAAAAATATAATCTTGATCCAAAAGCATAATATTACCTTTCTTTAATTATTAAATAATTAACAAATTCCGGTTAGGAGTTCGTCCGCCGTCAAAATTAACTCTTTTTTTAGTTTAATATCCTCTTCGACCGATCTGTCTGTATTAATTAATGTTTTAGCCTCCTCAGCATCCGCAGCTTTGACTATATAAGTTGTCATAACGCTTGTAATAGTTTTTACTCTAAAGATTTTATTCATAACAAAAATACCTCATTAAGTTAAAGTTATAAATTTAAAAGGTTTTTACGTATTGATCTAGTTTTACGTGCTATAGTTCCTCTGTCGTGCTTTTCGATTTGAGCTTGCTTACGCTCGCTTTCGTCAAGCCATGGTTTCCTATGTGTGCCATTGGCATATAAATTCCGCCCTTTGATACGCATTGTGGCTCCATTAGGCAAAAGTAAAGTAAATGTATGTTGTTGCTTAGCAGCCCCATAACTATCTTTAATTATTTTGCCTGTAATAAGCTCATAGCCTGCAAATTTTGGATTTGTGTAAGAGCCTGTAAACGTGGCTCTTTCAAATCTTACTTCATCACCAACTACGCAATCGCCTGTGCAATTTAGATAATAAATGTCATCTCCTTTATAAGTTGCTAACTCATAAGGCATGTTTAACCCTCCTATTAAAGTTTTAACCTCGTCAGTACTGGCCACTACCAGTAGACAGGGGTAGCACCCCCCTGTTTCGGTTTATCTGTTACCATCCAGTAAAAAAGCTTCTGCTTCCGCTATTAAACTTTTTACCTTTTCCATATCGCGTAATATAACACGTGGTTTGAGGGCCGGATCTTCTAAGGCATTTTGTAAATAAGGCAAAAATTTAAACAAGCCATCTTGCATTCTTTCCATGAGATCATATACATACTCTTCATTCATTATTTACTCCTGCTATTCGTTTAATTGTGAAAGTATAATATCCACTGACATATTGCAGGGCTTTGCTTTTGCCACGGTATAACCTGCGTTTCGCAAATCTCTGATAACTCTTTTACTATGGATTGATAAAACCGTTGCTGATCCGTCTTCATCCGCCATAATACGCCAGGCATCCTCTCCTGCTGGTGTGTTTGGTAAAAATCGTGTAAACATACCTGTAATTATGTATTCTAAATCGACCATGTTCTTTCCTCCTTTATTGTTTTTGATACGTTAATCTTCTGTTACTTTTTGGTATTTTTATATCCTTTCCTATTCCACTCTCCAGACCCTACAACCGGGGACTCCATTTTCCTTAAGTTTACGTAACGAAAACTTCATCCCGTTTCTTCGTCCGAAATTTGATATTAAGCTAGTCGCGCGTTCATATTTTCTAAATGTTTCTGGAATAAAAAAACTATCACCAATTTCCATTTCTTTGAGTGGATATACAGATACTTTTGGCATTGGTATATTCTTCTCTATTGTAAAATTTCCTATTTCTTTCTTCATTTTTTACCATTTTTTTAATGTTACACTACTTGACGTAATATAGTTCTGCCGTTAGCTTCGCTTTTGATTAGTAAATGACCATCCAAAGTGTATTCTTTGCACACCTCAAGCTCTAAGGTGTTTTCTTCCACATCGCCCTCTTGCCATCCATCGTTAGCTTCAAAAAAGTTCCATAGATCCCAATCGGTAGCACCATCTGAAAAAAGGACATCGTTATAGTTGTTTGCGATTTGTTTAATTAATCCTCTTAATGTAGTCATCTCACTTACTCCTTTATTGTTGCGATAAACAGTTTATACCACCGTTACCGCTCCTATTCGTTTTTTAAGAAAATATTTTGCTTACTCTTTTATTTAAGTTAATAATAGTTTCCTTCGCTTGGCTTATTACCTCATCGACCATATCAGTGTAGTACTGGTCTGCAATAAACTCCTGGTAAGATTCGTACGCACAGCATCCAAGCGAACTTTGGGCGAGTATTATACCATTTATCGATGCTACAACCTCAGCACGAAACCAACTAATATCCCCATTTTGTATTAAAAGGTTTTGATAATCACATACTACTTCTTCTTCGTAAACATCCGAAGGGCTCAGATCTTCTGGTCTTGCATAAAATGTTATTAAAAAACCTTCACGTTCTTCTGTATGTTTGTAATAATATTCTTCCATTTTTAAACTCCTATTCGTTATTAAATTCAGAGGTGTCAAGCTCTGTAGCTAACTCGCTTGCAAACCACTCATAGGCAAACCAAACTACATTTAAAAAGCTCTCACTAGACTTTATAGCGTAGCTTAGGCCCGTGGTATCGTAGAAAGCATCTAAAGCCTCTTGGATCTCAGCCCAATTAGCAGCAATGCACTGTGCCATATCGTCATTATAAATAGGCGCCGGTCCACAGCATGCCGCACAATTTACTTCTTGCAGCCTTTCGATAACATCTTTATCGTTTTCGGATCCGCATCCAGTAGAAGCCCAATCTAGCAATTCTGTTTTAATAGTATGGTGCCTGTATTTTTCTATTAGTTCTTGTGTTGCTATCATTTTAGTATCCTGTAAATAAGTTAATTAGTATTATGTGCTCGCGCGTTCGCTTACAATTCAACCTGCTCTCCCTTTTTACCTCGGCTATACGTCCAGCCTTTTAAGGTTTTTGAGTTGATATCAATCTCATAAAGAAATTCAATATCAGGGTGAATGTCGGTTGTAGGCTCATAAGCTCCTACCTTCCAGCCCATATCAGGTGTATATGCAGATAAAGGCGTGTGGAGAGGTTGCCGATAATTAACGTTATCGTTATAATCTCTATTATAATTATATTCCTGAGCACCAAGGATGATTAACCAGCCGGATGCCTGCATAATATCTTGTCTTATCTTGTTAGTTTCTAGCCAGTCCATAAACTTATTTAAAGTTGGCTTAACACCCTCTGGATAACCATCTGAATGCCTGTAAAAGACCAAATGTTGATCACCCTCTTTTATTACAATGTTAGCTCTTGTGCTCATAAAAAAAACTCCTAATTGTTATATAATTAATACTGCACTATTGCAGTAAACCAGTAATAACATAGTAAATATGCACCAGTCAATAAAAAAAGTTTTTTGCTGACATTACATAATAAGTGCATTCCATGATATAACTGTACTATAAGTGAGAAAAAAACACTTGACAGGTTTTTTAGATGTGGCACTATATATTTATCCACGCTAAGCGTTAAAAACCTCTTAAAAAAACACATATCCAACCATCCAAAAATAAATCTACCTCAACGGATGAACAAAACCCCAAACAACCTCACAAAAAAACAAAACACCTTCATCCAACAACTCCTCGAAACAGGAGGAGATGTAAGAAAAGCAGCTAAAAATGCCGGCTATACAGATAAATCAGCACTAAGTATTGGTTATCAGATGTTACGTTTGCCTCACGTGATTGAGGCATACAAAGAGCTTATATGGCATAAACTAGCTACCTCGGCGGCAAGTTCTGTTAATACTATCAATAGCTTAGCTGTAAACGCTCAAAGCGAATATGTGCAGCTAAATGCAGCAAAAGACGTGCTAGATAGGCTTGGCTACAAGCAACAGGACGTACATACCAATGTAGGCAAGGTAGTAGTAAGCTTTGATTTTGGTGCTAAGAGCGACTCCAATGCGACTCAAGCTATAGATGCCCACCCTCAAGTCATTGATTTACAAGCACAATCAGACTAGCTGATAGATGTTAGTGCATCATCTGCGCGCCCACGAACCCCTGAATAGGGGGCCCCATGTGTTGTTCCAGTGACAACTTACCCCGGCCCCCAAAAATCGCGCGACTCCCTACCCTCCCCCCACCTCCCCTGTATTTTTTTCTTCTTGAAGTTCCTGCACTATTGCAGTATAACGATGTTTGTGGGTGCGGTAGGGTTCACCTCCTATTTGGTTCAGTGGCTCATGAACCTTTAACGGCTGGATGCTGATGCCATCTTTCCTGCAGGGCTTACGTCAGCCTGTATTTATCGGGTGGTTAATTGGTTAATACTTGCCTACCGGTAATAATAAAACAAGGAAATCCAGCCATGAGCTAGAGGGGGTATTTATGTCGTTAGACGCGATTGTTATATCATTTATTATTTTGCAGTTAGTTTTGTTATTATTGGCTGCTAAGGTGGCTTTATTGGGTCATGAGAGGGTAAGTATTTTTGAGATGGGTGTAATGGGTGTAGGTTTAATTGGTATGTTACTGGCCTGCGGATGGAGCTTGTTTTTATGATGGATGCAATAGATTGGTTTTTTATTATAAGTAATATTATCTCAGCAGTTATGAATATTGTGATTTATGCTTGCTTAGGGCTTTCATTAATTTTAGAAGGCAGGCCTGTTCGTATTTTTTGTTATGAAATTATTCTCAGGAAAAGGAGGGGGGAATGTTAGATAAGCTTTACTTAGGGGATGCTGTTTATGCTGAGTTTGTTGATGGCAGAATAATTTTGACGGTGGAGTATGGTTTCGGTCCGACTTGTCGTATTGTTCTTGAAGATTTTGTAATAAACAATTTAATCGAATTTTATAATTTTCGGAAAGAGGTTGGGAAGACAGATGCCACGCCACAGAATAATTAAGGGCCTTAGGATCGGGGAGTCTCCTTTAAGACCTGTCGAAGTTCGGTTATTTATTTGTATTGATCATGATGGTTTTAACGGGTCATCTTCTCATAGATCGTCTTATGTGATTGCGGCGGATGAGAATCATGCTAAGAAGCTTTTAGACGAGGTGTTGATAAAGGCGGGGTTACAGCCTTTTGAGAAGTATAGGTATAAGTTACATGAGGTCCCTTTAGATAGGTGGACGGCAGAAATTTTAGCGGATGGGAGTTTATAATGTCCAAGATAGAAAAAATGTTTGCTCAAAAAAAAATAGTAGAATTGGCTGATAAAGTTAAAGAATGCACAGAACTTTATGAAAAAATTTTAGATCTGTTCGACAAAAAATCGGGGTTAGTAATATTGCCTACTTTAGAAGCAGTTACCGAAAATATTATTTTACAAATGACAGAAGATGTAATGAAAGCCAGACTAGCGGTTTGCTATCTTGCAAAAAATATTCAACGGTCAATAAATCGGAAGCACCCAATTGGAGGGCTTGATTTTGAGCTCTCTAACTCTAATTTATTTCATTTGGAAATAATGACATATATTGAAATGTATTTGCATAATGAGGATATGGACCTTAACGATTGTTTAATTGCTTTAGCGGCGGTGTTGTCAGCTATAACATTAAAGGCTGGACCACTAAGAACTGATAGAAGAGATTTAATTAAGACAATTTGTGATATTGCCCTTGATATGGTAGATAAATGTAAGGGTTATGAATTAAATAGCAAAGGCGAGGGGGTCCAAACATGAGCTTTATTTCTACCCTATCTCAAGTAGATTTAGACCGTTTACGCATGGTTGTGAAGCGTGTACACTTCAAACATTATCCGGCCCATATGATTACAAATTATGAGGCCGATAAGTTAATAGATTCTTTGGCTCCCGAAATAGCCGGGAGGCTTGTTAAAGAAGCAGTAGATAGTGGGCAGGTATGACAAGAGAAATATACAGGAATAGGTATCGCGCAAGCTGGGAAATTTATCTTTCTACAATGAGCTTAGTTGATGTCAAACAGCTCTTGAGTGCCACAAAACATAATAAGAAAAGCCCGGATGTTACCTGGTTAAAAGAAAGGCTTGAAAAGGAAATAGAGAAAAGAACCGCCGATTTACTTGCCGCTGTGCATTGCTGAGGGTGTAGGCCACTGCTACTAAGGCAGAATGGCTACAAATGTAGATTTTAAATATTCCCCCCCCGGAGAAACACTTAGGCAGTTCATGCTAAGTAATTCTTTTTTTCGGGGTGTAAGAGGACCTATTGGATCTGGCAAATCAGTAGCATGTTGTGCTGAAATTTTACATAGGGCAGTCGAACAGCAAGCAGGGCCAGATGGTATAAAACGCACACGCTGGGCTGTTGTCCGTAATACAAACCCACAATTAAAAACCACCACAATCAAAACATGGTTAGACTGGTTTCCGGAAGATATCTGGGGGAAGTTCAATTGGTCCCCTCCTTATACTCATCATATCCGCAAAGGCGATTTAGACATTGAAGTAATCTTTCTAGCCCTAGATAGGCCGGAAGATATAAAGAAATTACTTTCACTAGAGCTTACTGGTGGATTTATCAATGAAGCAAGAGAAGTCCCTAAATCTATCGTCGACGCACTCACTTCACGGGTAAGACGATATCCATCAATGAAAGATGGTGGTCCTACATGGTCAGGTGTTTGGGCAGACACTAACGCCCCTGAAGATGACCATTGGTGGCCTATAATGTCAGGGGAATCACCTATTCCCGATTATATGACAAGGGAAGATGCCCTAACTCTTATTAAACCTGAAAACTGGGAGTTCTTTACTCAACCTCCGGCCATGGAAGAAATACGTGATCATGAAGGTAATATTAGTGGCTACAAGTTAAATCCTTTGCGCGAAAATGGAGCACACGTAGATGTTCGTTATTACAAAGAGCTTATAACAGGTAAGTCAAGAAGTTGGATAGACGTATATGTTCTCAACAGGCTTGGGCATACAGCAGATGGAAAACCCGTTTATCCTCAATATGTAGATGAAAAGCACGTATCCAAAGACCCACTTTCCGTAAATCCACTCTTGCCAATTTATGTAGGAATGGACTTTGGTTTAACCCCTGCAGCTGTTATAGGCCAAAGATTGCCTACCGGGCGGTGGACAATACTTAGGGAGGTAGTGGCAAATAACATGGGCGTCAAACGTTTCGCTGATGTCCTTAGAATAGAACTTCAACGTCTTTCACCAGGCCATAAAGAGATAAAAATTTACGGCGATCCTGCGGGTGATATAAGGGCTCAAACCGATGAAACAACGCCCTACGAAATATTAAGAGCTGCAGGAATTATTGCATTCCCGACTACATCAAACGATCCAGCCTTACGTATAGAATCTGTGGAAAATTGCCTTACTCGTTTTATAGACGGTCAGGTGGGATTTTTAATGGACCCTGAATGCAAGATGTTACGCAAGGGTTTTAGAGGCGGATACCATTATAAGCGTATGCAGGTTACGGGAGAAGCCCGGTATGATGACAAGCCCGATAAGAATAAATTCTCTCACGTTCACGATGCTTTGCAATATATGCTTTTAGGAGCAGGCGAAGGCCGTTCACTTACAATAGGGAAAAGCTCTCTTAAGCCGACAATAGCTAAAAAAGACTTTAGCGTTTGGGATCGCAACGGCCCTAAAAAACCTAAAGAAAGTGTTTGGAAAAGACGCAACTCATTCAGGTAATCAAAATGGACGAACTAATCTTTTCGAAGGGAAAGTGGATTATTGTCTTCCAAGATAGTGAAAAGAAACATTGGTGGGATATTTTTACAGCAAAAGGATTTAGGCATTGTTCCGCATTAAAATATCTATACCAGTTGGATAAATGGGTAATGATAGATTGGTGTACATCCGGTTTATTTATAGAGTTTTTGCCCTCAAATATTGTTGATACAATTATTGTTAATGTTAATGACCAGAAAGGGGCTTTTGTCGAAATTGATATGATGAGTCGATCGCCCCGCTTTGCCCCATTTCTTCCGTTATACTGCGTCACCGCTGTAAAAGAATTAATTGGATTACGCAAATGGTCAGTTATTACACCAAAACAACTCTACTGTGCATTGATCCGTTTGGGGGCAAAGAAGATATTCGTGCTATCTAACCCATAAAGGTAATGGCATGGGATCAAAACCTAAGGCACCTAAACCCGATGCTAATCTTGTTAAAATGCAAGAAGCGGAAGCGGCGCGTGTTGCTAAAGAAAAACAGGCAGCGGATCTAAAAATCCAAGAAGAAGAAGCAGCAAGGTTACGGAGATTACGTGGCCAGCGTTCTTTACTGGGCGGCACTTATCAAGGTTTTAGTTTAGGTGCTAATAATACATTAGGGTAACTTATGGACGTAATTGCGCCAGGTGCTGCCTCAATAGGCGATACATCAAAAGCAAAGAAAATATTACAACGTTTTCGTAAAGCTTATGATTTACGCCGGACACGTGAGGGAATGTGGCAAGATTGTTACGATTTCGCGCTACCTGAGCGCGAAGGATTTTATGGCTCCCGATCCGATGACGAACGAATGGAAAGAGTGTTTGATGAAACCGCTATTGTAGGTGCTCAGGAGTTCGCAAGTAGAATGCAAGCAGGCATCTGGCCCCATTTCTCTAAGGCGGTTAAATTAGATCCTGGACCCGCAATACCAGAAGATAAAAAGGATGGAGTTGTATTAGGACTGGAACAAATTGAATTGGATTTTTATGACGTTGTGAATCATAGCAACTGGAACCAAGAATTTCATGAAGGATTGTTAGAATTATTAGTCGGAACCTTAGCTCTTCTTGTAGAAGAAAGTAATGAACCAGATAAACCTATAAGGATCACCGCTGTACCATTGACACAAATATGGCTTGAAAGAGATCCGTTTGATGGCATCGGGGCTGTATTTCATGCCCCCAAACTTAGGGCCGGTGACTTAATGATAAAGTGGCCTCGTGCTACAATAACAAATACAGACTTATTGCACTTGATTGAAAACGATCCAGATAAAGAAGTAGAAGTTGTTTGTGCTACATATCGTGACTGGAATATTACATCCGAGGAGATTAATAGACACTGTGTCATTGTTAAACAGTATGAAGATTTAATTTGGGAAGAGGAATATAAAGGCGAAGGTTCTAACCCATGGATTGTAGGCCGATGGGCTAAATCAGCAGGTGATGTCTATGGGCGTGGCCCTTTAATGAATGCTTTACCTGCGATTCGCACTCTTAATCTTACAGTCGAATTAATTTTACAGAATGCGGAGCTAGCCATATCTGGAATGTGGCAAGGGGATGATGATGGCGTATTAAATCCTGATACCATACACCTTGTGCCAGGTACTATTGTGCCTAAAGCCATAGGAAGTAATGGACTTCAACCTCTGGAAACTCCTGCAAGATTCGATGTAGCTGAATTGATTTTAGATGACATGAGGCATAATGTCAGAAAAGCTTTATATAACGAAACACTAGGTCCAAGAGAAGGGACTCCTCCAAGTGCCACTGAGGTTTCAGAAAGAATGGCTGATCTTGCTAGACAAATCGGCTCACCTTTTGGCCGTATTATGTCAGAAGTTATTGAGCCTTTTGTAAGACGTGTTCTTTTTATTAGGCGAAAGCAAGGAGCAATCCAGATTCCAAGAATCGGGGGTAGATATATTACGATCCGAGCCACAGCCGCTCTTGCTAAAGCGCAACGCTTTGATGATATCACAAATGAAACGCATTTTTATCAGACCATAGCAGGTCTATATGGACCAGAAATGGTGGCAATGGTTTCTAAACCAGAAGAAGTGGCCGCCCGATTCGCTGAGTTGTTCCAGGTATCTAAACAACCTTTGCGGACTAAAATAGAAATCAAAGCGTTAATGCAACAATTGCAACAAGCCATGCAACAAATGCAAACACCGGCTTGATTTACTTCTATCTTGTAGTACTATTCAGTATGGAAAAGAAACCTATAGTTACGTCATGTATTGGTATAGACGGTTATAATCGTACTATAGAGTATGAAGACGAACTAAATCATCTATTCGCTAAGGTGTTTTCTGATGACGCTGGCCCTAAGGTCATCGAGTATCTACGCATGATCACGGTTAATGCAGTAGTTCCGGCTACTGCTTCACCTGAATTATTGCGCCACCAAGAGGGTATGCGAGATCTTTTCCGTATAATCCAGCAGCGTATCAATCAAGGTAGAGAGGGGCCGAATGTCAGAAGAAAACAACCAGTCAGGAACGGAATCAAGTACAACGGGGCAACTAAACATTGACGAAAGTACGCCCCATGATCGTGGCGAAGTTAAGATAGATCCACCCGCTCGTCCTGAGTGGGCTCCTGAAAATTTTTGGAATAAAGATAAAGGAGAGGTGCTAGTAGAAGAACTAGCAAAGTCATGGAAGGATACTAAAGCAAAATTATCCATGCGTACAGATGACTTAGAGAAGAAGGTTAAAGACGATTATGAAAAATCTCGGTTAGGCAAGCGGCCCGAAACCTCTGATAAATACGAACTTCGGTTACCACAAGGTGTGCCAGAAGAGGCATGGGAATGGAGTACTGAAGACCCGTTGATTAAACAAGCCCAAGAATTTGCTTTTGAAAAAGGCTATAGCCAAGATGAGTTCGACAATCTAGTCGGCATGTATGTCCAATCAGAATTATCTAAAATCCCGAATATTGAAAACGAGACAAAAAGACTAGGTGAAAAAGGACAAGAAAGAATTGAAAGAATTGATAGTTGGTTATCTGCAAATGTTTCTAGAGAAGCTTATGCGGCTCTTTCGTCCGTGGCTGTAAAAGCCGAAGTAATTGTAGCTTTGGAAGAGATGATGCAAAAGGCAGGTGCCCCTGCTTTTGTAATAGGTACCGACCTTCAAAGTGGCGATCAGGAAGTTATGAGCGATGCACTAGTACGGACCTGGATGGCAGATCCTCGTTATTGGGACCCGTCTAAAAGAGAAGCAAAGTTTGTCGAAAAAGTCGAACAAGCTTGGAAGAAACTTTACCCACCAAAAAGATAACACTTTCTATTGTGCATTGAGAAAGCCCCTAATATGGGGCTTTTTTAATATGACAAGCACGGCCCGACATTGTTCCAGACTTGGCCCATAAAAGGACTACCACGTCAATCAATTGAGGCTTACCGGCTCGCTCAAATTGAACCGTAACCAAAAAATTGAGGATTAAAATGTCTACCACTGTTGATGTTGCTTTTATTAAGCAATTTGAAAGTGAGGTTCATACTGCTTATCAGCGTATGGGCTCAATGTTAAGAAACACTGTTCGTATTAAAAATGGCGTGCAAGGAACTAGTACTTACTTTCAAAAAGTAGGTAAAGGTATTGCAGGCCAAAAGTCACGCCATGGTAAAGTTCCAGTCATGAATGTGGAGCACACCAATGTCGAATGTATTTTATCTGATTGGTATGCAGGTGATTGGAGTGACAAACTTGATGAACTTAAAATCAATATTGATGAACGTAGGATCCTATCTGAGGCTGGTGCCTTTGCGCTCGGTCGGAAGTCTGACGATCTAATTATCACAGCCGCCGAAACAACCTCTAATACTTCTGCGCCCACCGGTGCGACCTTATCGGATGGTTTGGATCTCGTAGATTGCACGGCTTTCATGCAGGCGTTTGGTAATGCGGATATCCCTGATGATGGCAATCGTTACGCTATCGTAGGGTGGGCTCAATGGAATCATCTTCTGCAGATCCCACAGTTCGCAAGCCAAGATTATGTTCCTACTTCTGAAATGCCGTATACACGTGGCACACAAGCTAAGCGTTGGCTTTCGTTTGTTTGGATTCCCATGTCCTATAGCGATGGCGGATTGGGCAATGATGGCACAAGCACAACTTGTTTGTTTTATCATAGATCCGCAATCGGTCATGCAATAGGTGCAGAAGTCCAATCAGATATCACATGGCATGGCGATTATGCGTCACACTTCATTAACAACATGATGAGCCAGGGATCTGTATTAATCGATGCAAACGGTTGCTACGCCACAGCTATTAACGACACACTCAGCTAGGAGATTTCTACTATGACATTTAATATTGATGGTTTTAAAACAATTGAATCCGGCGGGGCGATCGGCTCCGGCGAGGGTTCAGTTAAAAGAATTCACCACTACGCTACAAACGATCTCTTAAGCGAAGTGGATAATTCTGGATACTTCAATTCTGCTACAAGCTACCTAAATAAAGGTGATCTTATCTTTGTTAGTGGCGATGTGGACGGAACCCCTGCGACTAACTGTTTCATGGTTACTTCTGCAACGGGAGCCGCGACTGTAACTACGGTGGGTTTCGATACTGTTACCCAAACGTATGTGAATCAATATGTGATCGAAGGAAAGCATGCGCTGACTGATGGGACGTATTACGTGGCAGTCGCACCTAAGGCTGGTACTATTTCAAAAATCTATACGGTTATTGATGGTACTGTCGCTACAAACGATGGGATTTGTACCTATAAAATTAATACAACTTCCATCACAGACGGCGCGGTAACAATTGCTACTTCAGGCTCTGCAGCAGGTGTTGTTGATTCCGCCACACCATCTGCGGCTAACACATTAGCTGCGGGTGATTACATTTCTGTGGTTGTTTCTGGTACACCCGGAAGTTCTCGTAACGTTGTAGTCGGTTTCTTGATTGATGCGGCTTAGCAGATTTGTCAGGGGAGTTAATAGCTCCCCTCCCCTCTTTATGGAGCAGTAATGGCTAAAGTATACATTTCTGAATATAGCACGATGGCGATGGATTTGCGGGGTTTTATGATGCCTGCTGGCAAAGAGCCTTCATTAGTTGACCAAACAGTAGCCATAACAGCTACATCATTAGAAAGTTTAGCCTTTAATTCAGACACAAGAGTTGTTCGGATTTCTACTGACGCTGTTTGTTCAATTGCCTTCGGCGATGATCCTGTTGCAACGACTAATTCCAAGCGTTTAGCGGCGAACCAAACCGAGTTCTTTGGGGTGCGGCCCGGCCAAAAGGTTGCAGTAATAGCTAATACATAGGTAATTGATGAATATCCTACCTACAAATTCTGACGTGGCCTCTTTACAGGGATTAATCGACATTCTTACTGGGGATCCGGTTGAATTCAAGAAGAACTTAGACTCTATAAAAAAGGCTACTAATGAAAATAAAACGGCCTTAGCTAATGCTACAGCCAAGTTCACGGCGGCGATTGAAAAGGAAAAAGAGGTTATAGCAATCACGGCTGCAATTTCAGCTAGAGAAAATGGTCTATCTCAACGGAAAGAAGAATTAGATAAAAGAGAATCAGAATTAAAGGCACGCGAAGAAAGTTTAATTGACCGTACAGCTAAGTATCACTTGGCCTGTAATAAGGATGTGCCGGCAATGATTGCCGCTGCAAAAGCACGCGAAAACTCCGTCTGTGCGAAGGAGAAGCAATTAGAAAAACTAGAACAGACCTTAGAAAAAGAACGGCAGTCTCTTGTGCTATTAAAGAAAGAGTATGAAGAAAAGATTCAGAAACTTAAGGCCCTTTTAGTTTAAAGCGAAGGGGTATGTCGTGCATTTAGGTTTATTCCCTGCGGTATTATCTGTGCCATATACGAACGATGATGTAGCGGCGTTGATACATGACGGTGTTGGCCTAACATGGACTTATGATTCAGGAGCCGGAACTCTTACCGGTAATGTGGGCGATTTAACTGTCTCTGAGTTTTCTTCACCAAACATTTCACAATGGACGAACGATGCCGGATATGTAACCTCTTCCGCCTTGACTGGATATGTGCCCTATTCCGGCGCAACGGCTCCTGTTGATCTCGGAATTTACGGACTAGGCGCGAGCACCGGCTCTTACACAGGTGTGCTTTTTGGTACACAAACAAGCACGGCTACAAACAATCCTGGCCTTTTCATGAAGGTTACAGGTACTTCCCGTTATCTCGGCTTTTCCGCTGATTCATTAGTTTCCCCCACCACTCGGTTAGCTTTAGTGGGTTCGCAAGATAGCGTTACCATGCGTACCATATACACTATTGATACTACAACGGGAGGCGGCGAGACTGATTTTGGGAAACACAGGTGGTACTGCACCGATGTTGAAAAAATGCAGCTTACAGCTTCTCAGCTTTACGTTGAGGCTACTACAGATGCGACTAGCTCAACAGATGGTGCAATTAGGTCGGCTGGTGGTCTATCTTTGGCTAAAGCCGCTTATATAGGCACTACGCTAAAGGTGGCAGGTACAACGGTCTCAAGCGACCCTTCAACGGGAGCAGGTGTAATTTCTGGCGGCCTTGGAGTTGGCGGCGCTGCTAATATTAGTGGTGCAACGAAAATCTATGACACAACAGCATCATCAAGCCCTACAACAGGTGCTTTAATTGTTTCTGGTGGTTTAGGTGTAAATTTAGATATTAGAGCGGGAGGAATCTTACAATCTAATATCACCACTGATGCTTCTTCATTAACCACAGGGTCCGGCATTTTCGCGGGTGGTGTTGGTATATCTAAAAAGCTTTATGTCGGCACTGGCATAAATCTTGCTTCTCTCACTGCTTCCCAAGCGGTTGTTACTGATTCATCTAAAAATCTTATTAGCCTTGCTTATGCAACTGCCAACACGGCTAGCGCGTTGGTTCAGCGTGACGCCTCCGGGAATTTTAATGCAGGCTCAGTTACAGTAACGCGACTCACTACTTCGTCTACTGGGTCAGTTTATAATGTTATCGAGTCCACCACGACCGGAAGTACAAACGCTGGCACGCTTTATTTAAGAAGAGGAGATCAAACCAACGGCTACGCTACTCTAGAATTGCAAACGGCTGGTATAAGTAAATGGCTGTTTGGGATGACGCCCGGTTCTGACGTTTATCGATTCTACGACTCAACGAATGGCGTTAATCAGTTTACCCTAACCCCGGGGGCCGGATCGACGGGCATTGCTTCTTTTGCAGGTCAAGTAAATGTAACAGATTATCTATCCTGCTCGTCGTTTCAGTCCACAGTTGGTAATGGTATCCAAGCTGGTATTTTTACAGCAAATGCAGCAAATGCTACTGGCCTTTTAATTTATCCATTCACAGCATCCGGCACAGCGGACGGCGCACGGCTATACATAAAGAAAACAAACACTTTAGCTAACGGTTTTTCTTTTGGTTATAATGGAAGTGTTGCGAATGCCATATTAAACTGGCCTGCAACTTCTTATTGTATTACCCGGCATAACGGTAACGGTAACGGCACGGTTTCTTTAAGTATTTTAGAAGCCGGTGGGATGACGGTTTCAGAAGCCACTACCTTTTCTAATTCGACAGCATCAACAACTACAGGAACTGGTGCGATTATCTGCTCCGGCGGCGTTGGTATCGCCGGAAACTTAAACGTAGGCGGTACCATCACTGGAAATTTATCCATCACAAACGATGCAGCGGATACAACATGTTACCTTACGTTTGTAACAGCCAGTGGTACTCAAGCTCTCCCATTAAAGACCAACACAGGGCTAATTTACAACGCCTCTACTAACGCGATAACAGCTACTACATTTTCCGGGGCTTTGTCCGGAAACGCAACGACTGCTACCACGTTACAGACTGCCCGTAACATCGGAGGGGTTAGCTTTAATGGCTCGGCAAATATCGTACCTCAAACAATTGAATCTGCAAACGAATCCTCGGACACAACCTGCTTTCCTCTTTTTGTCACCGCCAGCGGGACGGTACAATTACAACCAAAAAACAACACCTCTTTTACTTTTAATGCGAGTACAGGTAACCTTGGTGTCACATCTCTGAATATTAACAGTGCTGCAGCTTATGCCTGTCGCGCATGGGTTAATTTTGATGGCACTGGTACGCCAGCTATCCGAGCCAGCCAAAATGTATCCTCTATCAGTGATAATGGCACCGGTAAGTTTGGAATTAATCTAACCAACGCACAACCAGACGCTAACTATTCCGTAGTTAGTTTTTGTCGTAATGAAATAGTGGGCGGGGATATGGCGTGTAATCTTGAACAGGCGCAAACCCCCACTTCGTCAGCTTATCGTATAGCAACAGGCCGATCTGGAACGGGGTTTGTTGATCCAGTTTATGTTTGTTCTGCAATATTTAGATAGTAACTTTATGAAAATTATACATCCTAATGGAGCAGGAGTAATTTCAATATTAATTCCCACTGGTGAGCTATCGGACGAAGATGTCGCTCTTAAAGACGTGCCAGATGGTGTGCCTTTTTTATTTATAGAAGACGCAGACATTCCAGACACCGAAGATTTTAGAGACGCTTGGGACGCAGATTTCTCTACACCGGACGGCTATGGGATGGGCCATATAAAATGGTCAGCTATGATTTTATTAGAAGAAGAAACTAAAAGGTTATTGGCATGGGAAAAATCTTTATAAATTTAGATAAAGCTAAGGTGTTAAAAGCGCAAGCTATTATTCAAGAATCTGAACGATACCTGGAACAACTTCGTAAAGATTTTATTGATTCTTTAATCCAAGACGACAAACCCGCACAATCTCAAATAAAAGGCAGATTTGCTGCGCTCAAATCTCCTGAAATTTTTCAAGCTATCCAAGCAGTTGACGATATTAGAGATTTAAAAATGCTTGATAGTCCCGCTTTAGTTTCGGAACGGGCACTAAAGAAAGTATAAGTCTTGTGCATTGATGGACGTACTCGCTGGGGTGAATATCACACTATTCAACTCAGGAGAATCACATGAAACAAGCTACTATCACACAAGAACAAGCTGATTATATTTTGCGGGTACTTGGTGAATGCCAAGCTAAACTTGCGTTTGATGCGATTGTTTTGCTCAAAACAATTTTTCACACATCCATAGTTGATACTTCCCCTAAACCCACTGAAAAAACTTCCCCTCAGAAAGCTAAAGGGAAGGAGGCTTAATGCCGCTAACCGAGATTCAGGTAGCTAATAGATCATTAGCTTTAATCGGTGCCGACCCTATTACGTCATTTGAAGATGACTCGATAGAGGCGCAACATTGTAATACATTGTACGAAGGGACCGCACAATTTTGGTTATGCAAAAAACCATGGAGATTTGCAGTAAAGCAAGCTGAACTAGATCTCTTGAGTGCTGTACCTTTAGCAAGATGGGATGCTGCTTATCAAGCCCCTTCTGATTTGCTTAGGCTTTTAGCGGTCACCATAAACGACTATCCAGTTATCTATGACCGTTATGATGACATGATTTATTGCAACGCTAATCAGGATGATACATTGGTTGCGGATTATATTTATAGGGCGGATGAGTCTTTGTGGCTCCCTTATTTTACACAAGGTTTTGTATTTATATTTGCAGGACTTCTTGGTGGGGCGTTGGCAAGAGATGCGGATCTTGTAGATAAATATACAAAACTCGGAACTGATACTATGGCACAGGCCGGGAATATAGAGGCCCAATCGCAAACTACCCGCCATATTAGGCTAAGCCGTTATCTTAAAGTAAGGGGTAATTCTCAAGATGGTGGTTTTCGTGATGATGGGTATTAGTCGTGCAAAAAACACACACAATGACAACAGACTTTACAGCCGGTGAATTAGATCCACTTCTTTTGGCACGGGAAGATACTAAGGCTTATGCTAAAGGACTTTACCAATTACGTAATTTTACTCAGCTCGATTCAGGAGCAATTCGTAGAAGACCTGGCTCAAAATATATCGATACTTTACAAGCAAACGCTGTAATCAAACCATTCGCGTTTGGTCAAAGTCAAGATTACGTTTTTTCATTTTCTAATACTAGAGTGGATATTTACAATGCCACTACATTAACTGCGGCTACCAATCTTACAAGTGCACCATGGGGGACATCACAACTCGATCGGCTTTATATAGCACAATCTGCGGACACAATGATAGTTTGCCACCCCGATATGCCGATGGATAAAATCTTACGTACTGGGGCAAGTTCTTTTTCTAGAACTCCTTTCGCATTTGAATCAAATAACGCCGGAACTGTTAAATACCAACCTTATTATAAGTTTGCTGATGACGCGATCACGATTACACCTAGTGCTTTATCCGGTAGTATTACCCTAACGGCTTCTGCAGCTTCGTTTTTAAGTGGTCACAATGGAACAATTTTCCGGTGGAAAGGAAAAGAAATCCTTATTACGGGATACACCAGCTCTACCCAACTTTCTGGTACTGTAAGAAGCACTTTACCCGGCGATATTTCAGCAGTAGATACTACAGCGGAAACCCTTACTGTTACTGACCATGGATATACTACCGCAGATGCAGTAGTTTACACTAGTGGTGGTTCTTTAATCGGGGGGCTTACTAGCACAAGTACTTATTATATTATCAGAGTAGATGCTAACACGGTTAAGCTTGCCTCAACTTCCGCAAATGCTACAGCGGGCACGGCTATCAATTTAACAAGCACCGGAAATGGTACGCTTATAGGGCCAGATATAGATTGGGATGAGCAGGTTTTTTCCTCTGTAAGAGGATATGCAAATACGGCAATTTTCCATGAGGGACGATTGTGGTTTTGCGGTACAAAAAGTTTACCTTCTCATGTATTTGGGTCGAAGATTGATGCGTATTTTAATTTTGATGTAGGTACTGGTCTTGATGATGAAAGTATTCAAACTGCCATAAGATCGGAACAGATCGGCGAAATACGTGGCGTTGCTTCGTTGAGGCATCTCCAAATTTATACTGATACTGCAGAGTTTTACGCACCTTCCTCAGAAAGTAGGCCTCTTACTCCGTCAACATTTAATGTCAAAGTGCAAACCCGTTTTGGATCTGGATATATTACACCGCAACCTTTCGACGGCGCATCGTTATTTATACAAAAAGCTGGGAAATCATTACGCGAATTTCGTTACAATGATACACAAGCCGCTTACAATTCCCCTAATGTGTCTGTATTGGCCCCTCATTTAATTAATACTCCTGTTGATTTAGCAGTTCTGTTTGGGTCAGATACACGCCCAGAGTTATATGCTTATATCGTAAATAGCGATGGAACAATGACACAGTTTCATAGCATAGTAGAGGAACAAGTCGCCGGGTTTGCTTTATGGGAAACAGACGGTTTATATAAATCCATTTGTACCGTTGGCGACCAATTATTTGCGGCTGTGCAACGTACTTTAAACAACGTTTCAGTAAGAACTTTAGAAGTCTTTGAAGATGACCGTACTTTAGATTGCTCATCCGATGATTCTAGCATGACCGCTACTGTTACATTTGCGGGGGCAGCTCCACAACTAGCGAATATGGATGTGCAAGTGGTATCAGGATATCTTTATTTAGGTGAGTTCACCGCAAATGGAAGTGGAGATATTGTGGTGCAAGACGAAGTAACGTCTATTACAGCGGGTCTTGATTACACTCCTTCTTTCACAACACTTCCTGCGGCAGTTGTATTAGCAAACGGGTCAGCCCGGGGTGAAATTAAACGTATGGTAAAGTGTGTTCTATTTTTAAATAATGCGGTTGATTGTGTGTTATCTAGCCAGAGGCTTATAATCCGCAATGTTATTGATGATCTTTCTTTAGATCCAACGCCTTTTAATGGCAGTAAGGAATTTGCATTACGTGGATACACGCGAGAAGCACAGTTTACGGTCACTCAAGAGGCACCACTACCACTCACAATTCTAGGATTTAATTTGGAGATAGCAGTCTAATGGGTAACGGATATGGCGATATTATGTTAGGAGCTTTACCGCTATTTGGCGGAGCGTATAGCTCTATCCAAGCGGGAAAAGCGGAAGCACAAGCAGCAGAATTTGAAAGGGCTCAATATGAGAATCAAAAACAGATTTCTATGATCCAGGGGCTAGATGAGGAAACAGACAGACAACGGAGATTACAGCAGGTTTTAGCGAGCAATAAAGCTTCTACTGCGGCTATGGGTGTTAGCTCAACTGGCCGTTCATTCTTGGCGGTACAGCAAGGTAATATTTCTGAGGCCACTAGGGATATAGGTAGGATCAGACTAAACACAGCAGGATCTGTTAATTCTGCTAACTTAGCTTCGCTCCAAGCTAAATTCAGAGGCAAGAGTGCGATTAAATCCGGCTATATTGGCGCAGGACAAAGTATTTTAAACACCGGCAAGAACGCTGCAATGTTATATAAATAGGATAGGCTATGCCATTGGAAACTTATAATCGTTCTACAAGCATTGAACCAGGCCGTATAGTTTCTGGTGCAGGTTATGAATCCGTTTCAAGAATGTGGGATAATGTAGGTAGATTAAGTAATAATATTACTGACACTGCCTTCACATTCGCTGATAAAAATCAAAAAGCTTTAGAACAAGAGGGGAAACAGGCGGGTGAGAAAGCTGTATGGGTTGATCCTGATACCAACCAGCCTCAAGTTGTCGGCACTCTTCCAGAAGGCACTAGACCTTATGCTTTAGCGTATAGAAAAGCTGCAGAGGCCCGCTATACTGCACAACTAGGCTTGTCTTCACTTACTAAACTTAGCGATATCAGCAACGCTAATTCCACTAATCCAGAGTCGTTCAGGGCGAGTTGGGATGGTTATAGTAAGGGTATTACTGACAGTGTACCGGAAGAGTTTAAGAATGGAGTTGATCTTCTTCTTAAGGAAATGGGCGTCCGAGAATATTATAAACTCCAAACAAAAGATTTTGAACGCACTAAACAAGAAGCTGAAATATCCACTTTTAATCTAGTTGATAGTCTCGAACGTAACACAGTCGATAGCCTACGTAATACGGGTTTAGCTGGAGGTACTCCTGAGTTTTTACAGGGAAAGATCGCTGAGACAAAAGCATTACTCGATGATCAGATACAAGCAGGTATTATTACCCCAGCTCAAGGCAATGAAAGATTAAAGAATTTTCAACAAAGTTTGGTTAGGGGGGTTGTTACAGGTGAGGTTTTAAAACTTACTGATGCCAAAAATGTTTCAGGGGCTAAAAAGTTTCTTGAGGATTTCGTCCGTACACCCAATGACATGGTAAATGATGTTGAGCGGAACCGTATAGCGGATTATGCGTATAATGAAATATCAGCACACGTGGCCAAAAGTAATACGCAGGCGAAGGAAGATTTACAAAATACCGTAACCTTATTAAGGAATAATAAGCCTGTTCCAAAAACGGAGCAGGAACGTGTTGTCGGTAGTTTTACAGATGCGGAAACCCAATCTTTAGCAGCAGAAGAAATTAATCGTGCCGCCTCAGAAGGCGAACGCAATGGTAAATTAGCTATGGCTGCACCGGAAGATATTCAAAAAATGGAATCCGATCTTCTTAACAGGATGAATGATACATTAAGCCCAGATGCTAGAAGAGATGCCACATCAGCCTTAAAAGAATACATGCAGTTCACGCAGGCATTAGAGGAACGTAACCAGTTGATTAAAAGAGATCCGGCTGGGTACGTTTTACAACATAGCCCAACAGCAGGACCGGTCTTTAACGACTATATGCAATCTGTCAGGCAGTATAGTGCTAACCCTAATAATCCTGATTTATTAATTAAGATGGATGAGTCGAAAAAGAATTACATACAAACAATGAAAGCTGAGCAGTCTAGGTTAGGATTGCAAACCCCAAACATACAGCTTCTGACTCAGGGTATGGTTAATGATATTTCAATCAGAGTGTCATCTATTCAACAGGCCCCAGAAAATGCTGATGCTTTATTAAGAACATTATCTAATCTGCACAATGAGTGGGGTCCAGATTGGCCGATAGTATATAAACAACTTCGTCAAGAAAAGGCTATAGATGGCACAATTGATGTACTCGCTTACATGACGGATATAGATAAACAACCCGCTGCTTTAGCATTAGCAAATGCTTGGGCTGCTGGTGAGTCGTTGGGTAAAACCCTTACGGATGAAAGTAAAACACAGATTAAGGAAAGTGTGAGAAGTAATTTTGCCGATCTAGCTCAGACTTTCGCAATACGTAATGAAGATGGCCAATTAGCAAACTTTTACAATGCGGCGGAGATGCTCGCAAAACAATATGCCTCACGTGGCGTTGACCCAGAAAAAGCAGCAGAAGACGCATACAAAGCCGTTATCGGTGATAACTACAATGTGGTTGGTAAGGCTCGTATCCCAACAGCAGAAAACCCAGATACTATTGCAAGAGGCGCGGTAATTGCTAAACGGAAACTTGATGTAGAACAACTTCAGCCGTTAGCATCTTTGGCTACACTTTCCCCAGAAGAAAGTAAGACAGAATTACGCAATGCGATTGATAATGCCTATTGGGTTACGCAAAACGGTGAAGGTGGATTGCAGTTAATGTATCAAAACAATGATCCCGTCCGTTTTAAAAACGGCAATCCTGTTACGCTATCATGGCAAGCTTTAAAGGACCATGAAACCTCATTTTTAGATGAGATAAATAAAATGGATAAAGGTTCAAACAGCTATTTAATAAGGCCATACGAATAATGCCTACTCCCATATGGACATCCGAACCTTCGGCACTTGATCGCACTTACGTGGAGCAGTTACCAGCACCATTAAGTAGAGTATTAGGGGCTACTGCAGAAGAAGCTTTTATTACTAATCCTACAACAGCCGTTGTAAATGATTTTCGTTTGTTAAATAAAATTGATTCACCTCATGTTTCAGCCGCCGATGCGCGAACAAAAGCGGAAGAAGCGGGTGTACGACTTAATATCCCAAGCGATGGCGTGCCAGAGGGTATTTTAAATTATTGGATTGAGGCAAAAAAGGATGAGCAAAAACGTCAAGCTACTTTAGCAAGAGGAGAAGGGGGTTTTGTTAATGGTCTTGCTCGCTTCGGTGTAAGTGCCGGTGTTTCCCTTTTAGATCCTATTAATATAGCTTCTGCTTTTGTCCCGGTTGTTAGTGAAGCTAAATGGGCGGAATCTTTAGGACAGGCTGCATCTAAATTAGGAAGAGCCGGGGTTAGACTTAGATACGGTGCGTTAGAAGGTGCCGTGGGCGCAGCGATGGTGGAGCCTTTAGTTTATTCGTCAATGCAATTCCAACAACTTGACTATGGGTTGGCAGACTCTTTAATGAACGTGGCGGTAGGTGGAGCACTTGGAGGGGGGCTGCACATGGGCGCTGGTGCCGCATATGATGCGGTCAAGGGTGACAAAGCATGGTGGAAGGCAAAGCCTTCTGGTAAGCTCGCTAATGGTCTTGCTGGGCTGTCTAATGATGAGCGTGCGACTTTCCTAAGATCCGCTGTAGCTCAAATAGTAGAGGGCAAAAAGGTTGATATAGAGGCGATTACCCCAGAATCATTACGTTTTTCGACAGCACTTCGTACTACTATGGCTATAAACGGGCCCGATCAACCAATCCGTTTAGCTTTAAGTGAAGCTAGAGTTGGGGGCGAGGATGTGACTACTTACTTTAACAGAGTGGAGGTAAACGCCAGACAACAGCGGCCTGAGTTATTTAAGCAAGTGGATGATTTAAAAGCGCAGTTAGATACCGCTTTCAAAGAAGTCTCTAAAGACATACTTCTCACACAAAATATCATAGAGAATGTTACAGCAGCAAAAGGTAAGGTTAAAACTATTACGCAGGAACTACGTACTAATTTTAATCTTGATCCGGCAGAAAGACAAAAACTAGAAAAAACAAGGGCGAGACTAGATAAGGTTATTGAGTTATCCGGAAAAACCGGACAACTGGTTAAACAAACCGAGAAATATTTAAAACAAGCACAACGCCAGAACCCTGCAATTACTTCACGTCAGAGATATGATATCGCACAGGTAGAGGCGGCGGCGGTGAGATCTGATTTACCAAGCGGACAAATGTTATTTGATGAAAATCTCTTGAATGAGATTGATTCTGACCCATCCTTAAACTTAACAAAAGGTGACGTTAAGGTAGAGGACCCTTTAGCTGATATAACAAAAGAAACAATGGATCTTACTAATGATATAAATTTATTAGCCGAACAGCTTGGGATTAACGTTAAAGATTTAGAACCTACAGAAGATCTCGCGGTTTTAGCAGATGCTTATGGCAGTGCGTTAAAAGCACTAGCAAGTTGCGGGTTAAGGAGAGGGTAATGGTACATAAATCATGTATTGTCGAAATGGATAAGGCTGTGAGCTCTGCTTTAGGCCGTGAACTTTCAGCGGATGAGAAAGCCGATATAGGCAAACAGCTCGATGCTATTATTAAGAAAGCAGAAATAGATAATCTTGGCGATATCACGACTGCAGTCATGAAAGGTGTGGACGAGATTGTCACGGAAATGAAGCTAGGAGCCGCCATCGAACGGAGAAACGCACTCCTAAATAAGAGGGCCGTACTCGAAGGAGTAGATTACGTAAATACAGTATGGGGGGACGCACCTGCTAAAGGGATTACAGCTATTCTTTCTGGCGTGACAAGTGCACGCCAAGGATCAAAGGCTTCTATTGGGGCCTCACAACAGGCTTTAGCGAATCGATACATAGGGGCTTTTGTATCTGATCTTATTAAGAATGGCACACACAAGGCTTTTATTTCAGGTGAATTTGACCTACAGATATTTCAAGCAATGAAGCAATTGGCCACGAAAGATGCAGATCTCAGTAGCTTAACCAAAGAAGCTGTTTCAATCGCTCAAACTATAGAAAAATACAACGAACTAGCACGGATTGATGCTAATAAGGCGGGGGCTTTTATTAAAAAACTACCTGGCCGTGTAGTAAAACAAACTCATGATGTTTATAAAATACGCGCTGCCACCCGTGATGGTTGGAAAGAGTTTGTCACTACTCGATTAGATTGGGATAAATCTTTTCCAGACGTCCCCGTAGAAGAGCGGGGGAAACTTTTGGATAGTCTTTATACGCAATTTGCTGCAGGCGTTCATATTAAACTTAGTGACAAACCAGTAACGGGGATGAGAGGTTTTGCGAACATTGGAAAAAGAATGAGCCATGAACGAGTTCTTCTATGGAATTCACCTAAAGCAGAGTTCGAGTACCAAAAACAATTTGGTAAAGGAACGCTAAGTGAATCTATGATTGTTGGGCTTACTCAGATGGCCCAAAACACAGCAATCATGAGACATTTAGGACCTAATGCAGAGGCTAACTTAGATTCTATAATCCAGAAAACTAAACTTTCTCTTAAAAATAAAAATGATGAGTTAGCTTTAGCAGCTTTTACACAAGAATCAGACAAAATAAAACGTGTGTTGTGGCCTAATATAACTGGGGCTGTAAATATTCCAGGTAATGCGATGGCCGCACAAATATCTGGCGGTGTCCGTACTGTTGAATCACTGGCAAAAATGGGTGGTGCTTTGCTATCAAGTTTGTCCGATATCGCCGTTTACGGATCCGAAGTAAGATACCAAGGTGGCACAATGTTAGGCGGCATGAGCGAGGCGATTAAAGGTCTAGTAGCCGGCAAACCTGATGCGGATAAGGTAGAAATCCTATCTATGCTTGGTGTGGTGCATGAAAGTATGAAATCTGCGATGAGCCGATTCCAAGCCGAAGATGGTGTGCCCGGCGGTTTGTCTAAGTTAAGCCAGTTATTTTTTAAATTAAATGGGCTCACATGGTGGCAGGATAGTTTGAGAAGTAGCTTTGCCCTTGCAAGCTCACACCGTTTAGCAATTAATGCCAATAAAAATTTTAATAGTTTAGGTGAAGATTTATCACGGGTCTTAGGCTTGTATGGGATCGATGCTGATAAATGGGATGTAATTCGTAAGGCGGCTCAAGTGGAAGATGATACCCGCTCATATCTCACACCAGAAGGGATATTGCAGTTACCTGATAATGTGTTTGAAGAGTATTTAACAAAAAAAGGTGACGTTTCTAACCCGTCTAAGATTAATAGATTACGCGAAGATATCACAGATGAATTACGTTCTTACTTTATAGATAGAGCTACTACCGCCGCTCTTGAACCAGATGCCCGGACTCGTTCTTATCTTAATCGTGGGTTTCAACCAGGCACAATCGAAGGTGAGGTTGTCCGACATATCGGCATGTTTAAATCATTTACTGCCGCCTTTATGCAAAAAATTCTAGCTAGAGAGATTTATGGGCGGACAACTGACATTGAATCAAGTTTCGTTAAAGTATTAAGGAATGGCAACGGGGAATTAGCTGGACTTGCGAACTTAATAGGGTGGACTACTGCTTTTGGGTTCGGGTCAATGGTAGTCAAAGATTTACTAAAAGGGAAAGAACCCCGCGATCCGAGTGATTATAAAACATGGATGGCGGCAATGGTCCAAGGTGGTGGTCTAGGAATTTATGGGGATTTCTTGTTTGGAGAAATGAAAAACCGCTTTGGCGGGACACCACTCGATACGTTATTAGGTCCTACAGCAGGTAATATTAATAGCGTAATAGATTTATTTGCTAGGGTAAAACAAGGTGATGACGTGGCCGCTTCTACCTTTAAACTCCTATTAGATAACACGCCGTTCATTAATTTATTTTATACCAAAGCGGCTTTGGATTATTTGATACTTTATGGCATGAGCGAGAAAATGAGCCCAGGTTATTTGAGGCGGATGGAAAAACGTGTGAAAGAAGAAAATAACCAAACTTTTCTTTTCCCACCAAGCCAGAACGCAAATAGATTTTAATATTAATAAACCAAAGCCGCCGCTCGATGGCGGCATAATGTGGTGAGTTCAACTTATTTCCCACCACAGTTTAAAATCATCGGGTAAAGGTATCCAATATAGATAAGAATCTAAGTTCTCGTCGGTATACAATTCACCTTCGGAGTCTATTAAATCTCCATTTTCAAGGCGTTGATAAATAGTTGCCCCACTCCCATCGTTGTATAGTGCGACAAACTTCCCTGTTGGTGGTTCGACTATTATCAATCTAAGTTTTGTTTCATCTTTTGTATTCATACTTATTATTTTCCCTTCTGTTAAAATGGGATTTCCCCTTGGACAAATTGTTCACAGAGTCCATCATCCATAACTTCTTTTTGTAACAAACTGCAAGCGCCTTGTTTTTGTGGTTTTTGACAGGAGTAATAAGCCCAATCATCAACTACCCTATAGTGCTCACAATTGTAACAATTTGCTATATCTTTATCAGAACGCAACATACCCTACGCCTAAAAACACTTTAATCGCTGCTTCTATTGCTTTCTTATTCATGTTCTATTCCCCCATTGGTTTGCCATAGCGTCTGCAATGCCTTGATATGTCCTACTTCTATTTTTCCATCTATCGGGCGAAGGTGACATTTTATGTACAGTTGCCTCACGTCCTGCTACAATATTTGTAGGAATAAGCTTAGGAAGTCCTTTTAACCACAGGCATGTTGCTTTTACTTCTCCGTGGCCAAACTGCCATGGTTGGATTATTTGATCTGGTTTCCTTATCTTACTTGATATAATACTAATTGGGTTCTCTATGGCTATTTGATCAATATCTTGATTCATTAAAAACATAACAAACTCTAAGGCTTGTTTTTGTTCTTTTTGCTTATCTTTAAACCAACGAGCACCCGATACAGCTAGATGTGTGCAAGGGGGGTGGGCAATTAATAAATCCCATTTATGATGAGTAATAATATCCCGGACATCACCTTTATAATGCTTCCCTTCCGTTTCACTATCTAATAAATCACAGCTATAAGCATCATGCCCTAATGCGTTAAAGGCATCTCTAACACGTCCGGAAAATTCGCATGCTATTAATATTTTCTTCATTACTCCCCCGCTGCTTCTATTGCTTTTTTATTCATCACACTTTGCTCCATAAATCTACAATTTCATATACTTTCTTTTTTTCATCCTCCCCCAATTGATTAAATTTTCTGAAGAATGCTTCTTTCAGTACAGCATCATCGGCTGTTGCATTATTATCGAATAAATAGTCTGTTGTAACACCAAGCGCTTGAGCTATTTTTGTTAATTTTTCTGCAGAGGGTTTTCTGGCATCTCTGTTTTCTAGTTCCCATAAATAACTTTTACTAGAATCTGTTAGTTCTGCTAATTTATCGAGAGAAAACCCTTTTTCCGTTCGGTGTTTTTTTAATTTTTCTTTCATATTCTACTCCCCCGCCAACTTTTCCGCTTTTTTAAGATACCCTTCCACATTATAATCTTTTTCAAATAGGCAATAGTTCCCTTTCCGCAAAACCCCCGTAACATATAAACGTTACGGCTGCGGCACTAGGTGCATGTATTTGATAATGTTTACCTTGCCTGCTTTTTATGCTGAGCCACCAGCCCCCGTCCTGTTTTTATGGCAAACAGGAACCATCAGAAAGTCACGGTACGTTATGGCAAGATATCCCCTAAGCCCCATGCGGCCATCGGGGGGTGCGGAAATCCGTTTCCGGCAAAGACACCCACTATCTCTAAAGCAGTTTTGACTGATGTTCGGCGTTTGCTTAGGCCGGGGGAACGATCTGACTATGTACTGTAGTTTTTGCTTGCATTAATAAATTAATACTTTATAAACTACACGTACGGACATCACCCGGATCCTTCCAAGAACAGAGTGTGTCTAGTTAATTTGGCCCCCTGTTGGTTCATTCCTTCAGGGGGTTTTTCTTTTTTAAGTTACCCGGCTTAAGTTTGCAATAGTTTTTTATTACCTGTTACCAGGTAAACGCCTGGATTTGATCATGCCAAGCCCTTAAGGATTGCAAAGGAAGGCGGGTCAAGGGCTAAAGAGCGAAGCGTCCCTTGACGCGCCTTCCGCAATCCTTACGGTTTGGTATAGATCAAATCCATATACTGTGCATTGAGAGCTTTACTATATAGGGCATTCTTCTTATTCAAGGAGAATGTTCCATGCCCGATCCACACGTGACGATACCCGATGAAGTACCTTCTGTCCAATATACGGTTGGAGGAACCCCGGACGACTCATTTATCATTCCATTTTCATTTTTTGAAACAACTGACATTGTTGTTTATGATGGCGCAGATCTGGTTGATCCAGCCGATTATACTGTGACCGGGGATACTGGGACCACAGGTGGATATGAAGGGGGGACAGTTCTTTTAGATACTCCGGTTTCTAATACTACCATTACAATTCTACGTGATGTTCCAATCGAAAGAACAACAGATTTTCCTTTATCAGGGCCGTTTAATATTACTGCATTAAACACACAGCTAGATGAATTATTTGCTATCTTTCAACAGCAGGAATTAGAAATAAGCAGGGCAATTAATTTCCCTGATACTGATGACACTACATTAACTAGTGTTCTTCCTGTTGCGGCTACTAGAGCAAATAAGATTCTTGCGTTTGATGCGAATGGTAATGTAGTAGTTTCTACCGAATCTTTAGATGATATTGAAGGCGCGGCTACTTCTGCCACAGCGGCTGCAGCTTCTGCTTCTTCCGCTTCTTCTAGTGCATCAGCAGCTTCTGCTTCCGCCTCAGCGGCGGCGACATCTGAGACTAACGCGGAACAAGCTTATCAAGATGCGCTCACAGCCATATCTGATTTTTCTGGTAATCTAATAATAGATCGATTTAATGGGACAGGTGCACAAACTGATTTCACTTTAACGGAATCACCAGGATCTGAAAATAATACCTATGTCTTTGTTAGCGGCGTTTACCAACAGAAAAACACATATAACGTTACAGGAACCACACTTGCATTTTCAATAGCACCGGCTCTTGGGACTAATAATATTGAAGTTGTTACAGGTAGAACCGCCCCAATCGGTGTACCAGGGGATGGTACTGTTACAGCGAGTAAGTTAGCTAGTTCAGCTATAACAGGACAAACGAGTGCTACTATAGCGACAGGCGATAGTATTCTTTTCAGTGATGTTAATGACAGCGGAAATCTTAAGAAAGATACTGTATCAAATTTATTAGGTTTGGTGAGCAGTGGGTCATTGGTGTTAATCAGCACGCAGACCGCTAGTAGTTCGACAAGTGTAACCTTTACCGGTCTTAGCACCACATACAAGAAATATATCGTTATTATTGAACGGGCGCGGCCAGCGTCAGATGATGTCTATCTGTACATGCGGACAGGTAACGGGTCTATTGACAGTGGGGCGACCGCTTACGGGTACAGCACAACGGAGTCGACACTTGGGACGGTAGCAGGTGATGGGAATGGTTCGGATGACCACATTCAGTTAACACAGTCTGCAAAAGTAGGTAACGACACAAACGAATATTTTAGTGGCACCATTGACATACATGACCCTGGAAACACTAGTGGATACGCTGGATTCACGTTCGTTGGGATGCATATAAGCGGGATTGCACAGCAATACCATGTAGAGGGCGATGGAATATACAAAACAGGAGGGGCTATAGACCGCGTTCAGTTCTATTTTTCCACCGGTAATATTACATCAGGTACATTTAAATTATATGGGTTAGCATAATGAAAGAAGCGATTAATGAGGCTGGGAAAAAAGTTCAAGTATCAGAAAATACGCCGGTCAAAACAATAGATGGTATTAATTACATCCTTACTAAAGCCGATCAAGATGAGATGAAGGCGAGAGAAGATCAATGGGCAACTAAACAGCAAGAACGTCAGCGTTCGGCTGTAATATCTGCAAGGCGTAAAGAGTATGGGAGCGCAGAATCGCAATTAGAAGAAATTGCCGCAAACGGATTAAACGCCTGGATAGATAGAATTAACGAAGTCAATAGAAGGAATCCACTTTAAAAGGGATAAAGATGGAACAACTCTGGAAAAAAATCAGCCCATTTATTCACATTTTAACTATAGCTTTTGCCGCCGGTACAGCTTGGGCTGGTATATCCGCATACAAGGATATTGAGCAGCACGCATATAAAATTAAAGATTTAGAATATTCTCAGCGCGAAATGCAAAATGTTGTGATAGATTTGCGGATTAGTAACGCTAGGATTGAAGAAGGCCTAAAAGATATTAAGCGTGCGTTGAATATAAAGAATGAGGATTAAGCATGGTAGACGAAGTCGATATTTTAGCACGGACTATCTACGGAGAAGCTAGAGGAGAGAGTATAGCCGGGAAGGTTGCTGTAGCTAATGTAGTACTAAACAGAGCTTTAAAGGCGCGAAAATTTAAAGAAAATAAAATAGCAGAAGGTTCACATACATTTGGTAATGGTACGGTTTCATCTGCTTGTTTGCGGCGTTTACAATTCTCGTGCTGGAATGAAAAAGATCCAAATTACGCAAAGGTTCAAAATGTTAAGGCTACTGATCTAACATTTTCAGAATGTATAACAATCGCAAGGTTAGCTACGGCTGGTCTTTTAGTAGATAACACTCACAATTCCACACATTATCATGCTTTATCAATAGGGTTTCCTTCGTCGTGGAAAAAATTTGAAGATCCAGACCCCTCCCCCGCCGTGATTATAGGCGGACATGCGTTTTATAACACGGTAAAGTAATGGTTGTTCTCGATACTTTATTACAAACAGGTCTATCCATACTTGATAAGGTAATCCCTGACCCGGAAGCAAGAGATAAAGCCAAACTCGAACTAATACGGCTTGAACAGGATGGTAGGCTTAAGGAGATCGAGGTTTTAGGAGATGGGGATAAAAGCCAATCAGCTATTAACATAGCAGAAGCAAGTAACCCAGATTTATTCGTTTCAGGTTGGAGGCCGGCAATCGGATGGATGTGCGTAAGTGGCCTAGGTTATCAAATGATATTTAGACCACTTTTTGGATGGGTTATGCATAATGTATCAGGATGGGATCTTCCCCCAGCTCTTGAGTTAGATACTTTACTTACTCTTCTTTTTGGCATCCTTGGCTTAGGTGCTTATCGCACAATTGAGAAGACAAAAGGCGTTTCACGTTGATGCTATCAGCCCTAATACGTTCAGTTTCTACATTACAATAAGATAAAGCTACAAAGACCCCCAAGATTGTTATCGCTTTAGCTACATCTCTCATACTTCACCCACAATGTTTCTTAATGGCTTAATATCTGGGCATCCGACAGAAAAATTCGCAAAACAAACACCCCCTGGATAAGAAGATGACTTAATTTCATCTTCAATAGAAAAAAAACGAATACACTCTTCGTTAATGCAAGTTTTTCTGCTCGCAACACAAAATGCTTTATCTTTGTAACTCATATCACACTCCTTTACTTACAGATGGGTTATTAAAAGCTGGTAGTTTTGATTGTACAAGCCTCATTATCTCATCACAGGCTAAGGCCTTCTGAGCTTTAATATGCTCTAAAAGCCACACTTCGCTCTTTAATCCAAGCTGAACAACGCGTAACACGGCGATAACATTCTCTATTTTTTCGCCACAGCAATCTTTGTATAAAATCCATATATTATGGCCATAAATCTTATATCTGTCTAAAGCAAAGATCGGACTCATAACACCAAATAAACTATCTGGATCGATATATTTTTCTTGTTTAAATAAATTAGTAAAAAAGGTAATAGCTCCAAGATTACCATCTGACATCTTGATTATTACTTCCAAAGGGTTATCTAATAATTTTAGGCGTGACATATATCCTCTATAGTTAGTGGTTGTGACATAAGGTTTTCAATTGTATTAGCAATAGCATTAGACAATTCGACATGTTGAGTTTGCATAAGATGAGCATAACGAGCTGTTGTGCTCTCGTTACTGTGCCCTAAAAGCAAACCAACTTGTCTTAAGTTCATTCCTTGGAAAGAAAGTCCGACAGATGCAAAACTATGGCGTAAATCGTGTAGTTTAAGATCTGATATACCCGCCTCTTTCTTCATTTTCTTCCATAAAAAATAAGGGTTTTCTAACCTATCAGTCTTATGGAATCCAGAACACAACCATTCACTATCCGGCTCTTCCTGTATAATCTGTTGAATCAAACGCATTGCAGCATTAGGTAGACCTACTTCTTTAGCCCCTGTTTTACTGTCGGGAAGGCGTAGTAGCTGTGCATCAAAATCTATCCATTCTCTACGGGCGTAAGCAATCTCATTTTTTCTAGCTCCTGTAATCATTAAAAGACGAATAAACCTACTAGACTTACGCCACCAACTTCCTTTTTTTTCCCATTCCAAAAGAACTGTACCAAGGCGTTGCAACTCTTCCGGGGTAAGATATCTTTTCCGTTGTGATTCCTTATTGCCCCGGATAGTACAGCATGGGTTAGAGTTAGGTTTGCGCCACCCCCATTCTTCTGCCAAATTTAACCCATTGCTTAAGGTTGATAATACTCTATTAGCCATAACAGGAGCTTTCTTCGATACCTGCTCAAACATAGAGTAAATATCTCTTCTTTCTAAATCTAATAGAAGAATATTACCTAAATAAGGCAAGATATAGTTGTTCCAGTGGTGATCTTGAGATCTTTGACTATTAGGTTTTAGGTGATGTCTATGTTCTTTATGCCATTGTTTATGTAAGCAGGCTATAGTAAGCCTTTGTAGCGGCTGCAAGCGTGGCTTTACTTCTTCTCCCTTAGCATTTTTAAATAACCATTCACGGGCAATCTCACGCGCCTGTTGGATATTAATAGCCCCAAAATCGCCAATTTTAGGTCTACGTTCTTTTTTATCAGGAGTTCTAAAGTAAAGGTAGAAACTTACTCTATTAGCAAAGACTTTTGCATGTAAGCCGGGCACCTGATCATCACGAAGTATTTCTCCGGGTTCCGCTTTTTGTATCGCAATAGAAGTGAATTTAGACACTTAACCCCCGTAATATGTTGTAATACACCAGATAAGAAAGAATTATATAGTATATACAACACTTTTAGAGTTCCTGCAATAGTGCAGTCCGTGATTAAGTCATTTTTTTCCCCTAGAAGCCCTTTCGTGCGACACGTTATCGTAACGTCTTTCGTTCTCCCATTTTTCAACTATATCAAGATCATAAAGAATGGTTCTATGGCCTGTTTTTATATAAGCAGGCCCCCCCCCTTTAATCCTCCAAGATTGGATAGTACTTAGCTTCACATGTAGTCTTTCCGCTAATTGTTCTGGTGTAAGGTGAGTTTTCATTATCTTACCCCTCCTGGCTGTCGTCAAAAGGCACTTCTCCAAATGAATCAAGTTTACTTTCAACGGTAGGCTTTTCTGGCGCGACTACCTGCGCTTGTTCTTCTAACATTTCGGTTGAAATAACAAGTTCCCCTCCATCAATCACAGTATGCTTACCACTGTCATGTTGATCCTCGATTGCTGCCGCACGTTGTACACTTAGTGGTAAAAACTGAGCGAGTTGGCGTATGACGGTTTTTAGCCCCATAGCCACGTAATTACCTTCCCAAGGGGTGTCTTTGATTTTTCCGGCTTTGAAGGCCTTAAAGCCCTCACTACCATCTCGTACTTTATTGATTTCAGCGACAGTGAGGTATTTAAAATCAAA
>JACCDR012215953.1_pt1 | contig 39804 bp, 49 predicted proteins | sample 7446431 | NCBI WGS metagenome assembly JACCDR01 (sample SAMN15323443, study PRJNA562643) | freshwater metagenome | isolation source: river surface water | place: USA:Blue River Watershed | collected 2017-08-17
GGCAAAATGGTTCTAAATTGTCCCAATTCTGGATTCCAAAAATACACATAGACGCTAGTGCCAAACATATCGCCTGCCTGATACGCGCCTGCCCATGTACCCAAATTGCCACTATCGGTCACCAAGATCGGTCGAGACGAATCAAGACTACGCACCAACTCCACTTCCTCCCGTAAAAAATCTTCATCAAGTTCACCACAGTGTTCAAACGCAAACACACTTAGAAATGGTTCATTCTCTACCTGCCAATATTTTACAGCCGGACTATCCTTGTAGCGATTTACTACTTCCGTCATATATTTTTTTATCTCTTCCTGTCGACTATCTTCATCAAGACTACGCGCCCACATCGGCACATGACACTCTGGCCAACGCGGCAGTCGTCGACCAACTGCCAACACCACTTCTGCACCCACCGCTTCAGCTTCGGCTACTTGGTAATCTAGCTCAGTAAAATTGTATTGATCGGCAGATGGCTCAATCATCGGCCAGTGAGCCGCCAAACGCAATTTGCGAACACCAAGTTCGTGCAAAATAGCATCGTAAGTTTCTTGCCAATCTAGACCAAGCTCTGTAGCATACATGGTATTGAAAGACATACCGTATTCGATTTCCGCTGGTATTGGCTTTTGTGCCATATACCATAGGAGCCCACCGCAGCTGAGGCAGAAAATCAGAATCACTACTAATATTTTGCGCCACATATTTTATAAAAATAGAATAAAATAACCGACCACAATCACCGCTACATAAAGTACCCGTCTTACAACTTCGCTTGGTCTTGTTTCAGTCTTCACCGCACTATCAGGCAACAAAGCCCCAAAGAAAATACTAATAATAAGGATAAAGACGAACTTAATACCATCAAGCGCTTGCACCACCGCTACCTCACCCATATCGGTCGCTTTTAAGAGCAAGAATGCTCCGATCCCAGCCAAAATTTTGGCCACCAAGACCAAAGCGCCGGCCTTCTTCGTGGTCTGGCCAGATTGCTCGCGGATTTTCTTTAGATAAGTCGGTACCAAAAGCAGTGATAGAGCAAACAGTACAAAGGCTACGCGCGACCAAAAGAAACCATCATCAAATCCAGTCGCCAAAAAAAGACCCTTCATTGTCACATAGTGAAGCGCAAAAAAGATACCACTATGGACTACATGTAGAACATTATCCCAAGCGGGCAAAGTCTGCGCCACCAGAAGTGTCCCCAAGGACAAGACGATCACACCCCACACAAAATTCAGCGTAAGAGATGTATCGAGAAATAGATAGCTCATCAAGAACGCCGACAGAGAAGAAATCGCACCAATGACAGGCATAACACTCACCGCTTCACTATCTCGCAACGCAGAATACATTGACACCAGTGCAATAAAAAAAGTGTAGGCCGAGAGAAAAGCCATAGCCAAGACTTCAATGCTCGGCACTGTGACATTGCCCAGATGCGGCATACCCACTTCAGTCAATCCGGGAACAAAACCAAACAGGTAAATCACTATCCAACCACCCGTCAACAGGCAAGAATAAAAAGCATAAATGAAAGGTTTTGGTAAAACCTTTTCATCAGTGACAATATATTTATCAAGAATGGCTACGAGCGCATTGATAAATTGGCCAAGAGTTGCAAGTAACAGCCACGACATCAGTTTTATTCTAACATCCCATTTTGCTCACAGATTTTCTTATACACGTAAGCAGAAGGACGAATAGTTCTCTCCATAGTCTCGTAATTAATCTCTACCAAACCAAACCGCTTTTCAAAACCAAGCGCCCACTCGTAATTATCAAGTAGCGACCAATAGATATGTCCCCGCACATCAACACCATCCTGTATAGCTTGCCATGTTGCTCGCACTTGTTTCTCGATGTATTCCGCTCGATCAGAATCATCAGCATCTGCGACACCTGCTTCACAAATAACGATTGGCCTTTTGTAACGCTTTAGTATCATAAGCGCATCATAAATTTTTTCGGGCGCAAAATTCCAATCCATATCCGTCTTTCGCCACTTTCTCTTATCACCAAACTGCGTGTAAAAATAATAATTGAGACCGATAGTATCGTAGTGTCCTGCTGTACGACGCATAAATAAATGTGTCCAAGACTGATTGGCAATATAAGCAGCTAGCTTTCGAAATGGGTTTTTATTGGCATCAAAAACAATCACATGATGCACAAAATTTACATCAGCATTTGGTCTAACTTTCTTGATAGCTAAATAGGCAGCATTATGAGACTTGGCCAAGTTTTTCATGACACGCCACCACAAAAACAGATTTGATGCGCTTTTATCAGCCCGACTCTCATACGAACGACCAGAATTGGTAATCGCCACCAAATCAGTCAGAGAAAAGCGCTTAAACGGCGGCCAACTACCACGCAACCAACCGTTACTACCATAAACACTTGGCTCATTGATAGTAGAAAAATGTCCACACAAATCACCCAACTCCTTTACCACAAAAGCACAATAACGAGCAAAAATTTCCGGCGCATCTTTTCTTTCAAAGCCACCACTTTCCGAAAACCACAACGGCAATGTGAAATGCCAAAGTGTAATAAAAGGTGTCAGGCCACGCGCATGAAGAGCTTCTAGCACTTGGCGATAATGTGCGATAGCTGCCATATCAAACTGTCCAGCTTCTGGCTCTATCCGCGCCCACTCGACCGAAAAACGGTGAGCATTATGCCCAAGACTCTTTGCAATATCAAAATCTGCTTCATAGCGAGTGTAGTGTTCACACGCGCGTCCACATTCTGGCACTCGACCATCTCTGGCCGCTTTTGCCCAATCGGTATTTTCAATACCACCCTCTACTTGATATGAAGCGCTGGCTGCCCCCCAATAAAAACCATCCGGAAATTTTTTCATACACTAAAGTAATGGTACATTTTTAAATTCTCCACCTAAACCAACCTTACCTTCACCTACTACTCTTATTATGATTTGTTCACCATGTTCATTTAAGCCAAAAAATTGGGCTGGGTTTGCACCTTTTAAAAGCCTGACCCTATTTTTTAAAACAATATTAGACACACCTACCATTGTATCTCCAACCACCCAGCCTACAAACCACTTGTCTTGTGGTACTGCAGGCTCAATAACTATATAACATTTCCATCCACCCAAAATCGGCATGTGAAAAATTGGAACAAAACCCCACCATCTTTTTACAGCATTTTGGTCACCATCTACAGTAATGATTTGGGCCGAGTCTAGGTGTTTAGTAGCAGAATTGGTAAATTTTTTATTATTCCAAAAATGTGTCCGCTGCGGAACCTCTTTAATCGTTCCTTGTAGAATATACATTATTGGCAACATAAGCATGTCGCCCACGTACGCGAAGAGCGACTCTTCTTTTACTGTCAGTTTATCCATACTTGATTTTAGTATAGCAAATAAATTTTATAAACTAAAAAGCAATATCAGCCGGTAGCGGAGTAAAGTTTAGATATTTATTCCAATGTTCGTAGAGTGCAGTCGTAGCGTCTACATCAGCAGCATTGTACTTGGCAATATTTAGATACTCCCCTGCTTCGTATAAAGAAGCGACATCGTATCCACTCACACCATCCACCTTTGGGCTTTTGATGCCATAAGCGCGACAAACCAAATGAAGACTCGACCGTTTTGGCATAGCGCCAAAGAAAGTCAGTTCGTCTTGGAGATCGACATGCCGACAGCTGTGTTGTTGGTTTGGGTATCTACCTTCAAGTAGATTGCGGGTAGGACGAAGGTGATTAGCCGCTGAACGATGATATAAAAACGGCACATCAAAAGCCCGCCCATTAAAAGTCACGAAAGTATCATAAAGACTTGCTCCTTCCCAAAATTCAGCCAGCAGTTCACTTTCGGTACGATGTTTGTAGATATAAGTCCCATCTTTTACATCAACTATTTTCTCTTCTGTATCGGTAGTGTAATAGACCACGCCCGCCGCTCTCTCCACATCATAAAGGCCAAACGCCACAATCTTGCCCGTAAAGGGAGAAAAGCCCAATTGATCGACCAATTCATTTAGTCGCAGTTGGTACTCTTCGGCACTTTTTGCCGTCTCTCTGAGCCAACGCGTGAGGCTGGTTTTTGTGACATCGTCAAAACTATCCCACGCTTCTCCGACGGTTTCGATGTCAAAGACGAGCGTAGACATAATTTACTGCAGCGATGCCGGTGTCCCGACAAAACAATTGATTACACCCTCTCTCTTAGCATCTACAATATAGCGATAAGATCCTCCCACCAAAGCTCCACCACAATCATCCACTTTTACTGTCGGTGTAGTACCGTAGATTGGATAACCATCAAGACTATAACCAATCAAAGTTTCTGCTCCAAAGACCGCATAGAGCTTGTGCTCATTGTTGCGAATCAGCGATCCATCAAGAGCGATACCGATTACGTCACTTGATAGACACTGTTTGGTGGTAAGTGGCCAAGTCCGCAGCGGCAACAAGGCTCTGACTTTTTCATTACTAGCCGGTGTAGTAGAAGCTGTAGCAGGCGGCGCGCCAGATACTGTCTCACTATACAAACGCACACCTTCCTTCACTTCTTGCTTGATAGACTGTGGCTGCCAAGAAATGTTTAACGTTGCATAATTGGCACAAGTCATGATCTTGGCAGTGGTAGTAGCGCTTTCGCTTGGCATTGTCGTGGTGGCGACTTCTTCTTTTGGCTCTTCAATTACCTCCTCTTTCGGTGCACTGATAGTTGCGCCACGCGCCGCAATTTTTTCACGCAATTTTTTTATGTTGGTCTCATAATCAGTCTCTGGTGGCACATACACTTCCGCTTCATAGTCTTGAGGCGGTGACATATCAGGGGAAGGCCACCATGTCGCTTCGCCACCACTGTGGTGATGCCAAATACGCGTCGCACCAATCGCCAAGACCAAAAACAAAAACGCCAAAATAAATAGGAAAAAATCTCGAGTCCGAATCATTACTCACTATCATAACAAAGGCGGCGGACTTTCGCCCGCCGCCTTCCCCACCTACCCAATCTATTAAAAGGCCAACGCCACAAAATCTAAATGGTGTTGCTTGGTCGGGTCAAATTTACCAAGAGACAAATCAATAGATTCTGTCTCACTTGTGAGAAACTGCCACATTTTTACGTTACCCTCTCGATATATTTTGTCTCGATAAAAACAAGAACCGGGTTTATTTGTGTCACCACCCCTAAAGATACGATAGGTACTACCCCAAGCGCGTTTAGCGGCTATACTATCGGCTTGCGCAGGTGGGTGTTTACGCAATAAACGCTCTTTATAGTAGCTGAATAAAATCTTATAGGTACTTACAAAATCTTTCTTTTCTCCATCAAGTAATCCAGTGGCCAGCGATAGAGCTAAATATTTATCAAAACTAGCATAAGAATAAAACCTCGATAAAGTCAGTTGTTCACGCAAAAGACACAAACCCTCCTCGGCTGTTTGATAACCAGACAGCCCAACGCTCAACAACTGTAGCTTTGAGCGTTTGGCATTTTCACGTCGAAAAACATGCACCCCCACTTCATGAGCAAAGAGGGACTCTGCTTTCTTGGCAGACATCGTTAAATTGGCTGGAAGAACAATCTTTCGCTGTCTATGATTCACCCTGATATGCAGACTTTCAGATAACACAACCTGCCAATCAAACCCAAGCGCATCAATAGCATTTTGCCAAATACTTTGGATTTCCTGACAATTTAATTGCTTAGAATCAGAGATTTTTATGCTTGGCCAAGAGCAAAACATGTCTTTAGCTTTGAGAAATATCAACGGACTCGGCGATGAAAGAGGTTTTGCGCCAAGGCTATAATCTATACTGGTGACATTATTCTTTTGTAGTAAATATTTAATATCATCTACCAACTCAGTATCCAAATCTCCATATAATTCAAAATTTGCTTTATTAAATAAATCGTAATCTTTACGAGCAACAGCCGCAAGAATTGAGACTTCAGCTTTTATTTCTTCAATTTTTGAAATATACGCAATTGCTATTGACTTATTATTTTCATATTGTATTATTGCTGAGAGCAAAACATCCAAGTCTTCTTGCAGCTTTTGCCATACTGTATTACTAATTGATTCAATTTCATATTCAAATCGAGGATTTACATCCGGCCGTTCCAAAAAATCTGCAAAAGACTTCTCGAGACCATTTTTTACAACGGACAAAGATTCAATAAACAAAGGTCTCTTAATTTCCTTTAACGCCAAAAACCATTTCGCATCAATTGCAAAATCCCTAATAAATTGATTTCTTCGGCTAATCATAACAATTTACTACCAAATAACCTTAACACGAAAATAATTAATATGAGAAATAATAAAAAGGTCTCTAATCTGCAGATCCTTAAGTCAGCAGCAAAAAAGTTTGGTTATAAACAAGGCTTGGTAGATCATCCCTATTCAGAAGCCATATATGTGACCAACGGCTCAAAATATTTCATCGCCCGCTCAAAAGCAAAATATGGGATGTACCCAACAAACCCAAAGTTTGCTGAACAGTTGGCGGACGACAAAGCTGTGACCAAACGCTTTCTTAAGAAGTTTGGGTTTCGTGTTATTAAAGGTAAACTTTTTTATACCAGTACAAAACTAAAAAGTGGCTATAATGTAAAGGAATCGGATACACCAAAAGCGGCCCACACATATGCCAAAAAAATTGCCTACCCTGTTTTTGTAAAACCAAACAACGGCTCACAGGGTACAAATGCTAGAATTATTTTTAATCAGGCTGGATTAAACCGCCATATTAAGCAACTTAAAAGCGACGGGGTTGAAACATTTTTGGTAGAAAAATTTACAGTTCGTCCTGAATATAGAATTTTTGTGGTCTCTGGTAAAGTTGAGTTTATGTATCGTAAGCAACGTATGACCATCACCGGCACCGGCAAACATACAATACAAGAACTACTGAGTGAAAAGCAGTATCAACCGGATGAAGTTTATCTAAAAGGCTTACTACGAAACGAGAGAAAAAACATCAAATCTGTACTGGAGTCGGAGCGTGAACTATTCATGCAGGAAACTGCCAATATCAGCTTGGGTGCACAGATAACTGATTACCGTGAGAAAGTCCCACGAGCTATCGATACTTGGGCTAAGCAGCTGCATGACACCATCGGATTAGATGTATTTGGTGTAGATATATTCACTAAAGGAAACTGGGATGATCCTAGTCGGTATCTGATTATCGAAATTAATTCCAACCCCGCCCTTTCAGGAATTTACAACAAAGGACACAAAGAAAAAGCCTACGGCATCTGGAATAAAATAATGAAACACTACTTTAAGTAAAGTAATTAAATCCCGAATTGCACAGTCGGCGCCCCTTCGGGTACAGCTTCGACAGTAGTAGCAGTAACAGCTTCTTCTGCAACTACTCCACTCTCTTCCCCATCAAGTGAAAAATCGACAGTTGGACTAATAGCGGCTTGAATTTGCGCTTCAAACTCTTCAAAGGTTTCAAACTTCATTGGTTGACCATTAAGCAAGAAAGACGGTGTACCAGTAAAATTCTGCTCTCTGGCTTCATCGTATTGAGCACGGATATGCTCCTGAATGATAGAGGATCGAGCTTGGCGTCTAAACTGATCTTCATCGAGCTGTAGTTCCTTGGCATACTTTATAAAGTACGGAGTCGGATTGGCGCTTGCTGTCCATTCCTTTTGATTGATGAAAAGAAGATCGTGGTATTCAAAGAACTTGCCTTGTTGGCCAGCGGCTTCTGCCGCTCGCGCTGCTGGCTCGGCTAGTGGGTGAATTTGTAGTAATGGGAAATGGCGGTATTCAAATTTTATCTGATCTCCATACTTAGCCATTATTTCTTCCATGACTGGCTGGAATTGTGCACAAGCTGGACATTGAAAATCACTGTATTCCACCAGTGTTACAGTCGCTGCTTCATTACCTTTTACATGTGAAGTGATAGCAACACCTTCATTATTTTTTTCAGCTGATACATTGCTATACCACACTGCTCCACCAATAAGCACAACCGCTAAGAGACCAATGATTACCCACGGATTTTTCATACAACAAATTAATACTTCTTAATGCCGTACATTGTAGCAAAGAAAAACCAATTTCCGCACTTTCTAGGACTTGAAATTAAAGTGATTTTATGCTATAATAATATAACTATGGCTAAGCGCCCTTTCATTCGCAAGCAAAAGAAAAAACAGCACGGCGCCACTTTTTGGGACAACGAATACAAAAACGCCAACCATCTCAAACTCTCCACTGATCATAGTCAGGATTTGGAGAAATTTACTCGTTGGCTACCTCGTCAAGAACGTGAGGACATTTTGGCTGCGGGCGAATCAGTACTTGATGTAGGTTGTGGTAATGGTCGTAATCTCATATTTTTGGCACGTGAGTTTGGCATGAAAGGTGTTGGTTACGATATTTCAACTGCCGCTATCGCTCAAGCCAAAGTCGCCTCAAGCGGCCTCCCTCTCACCTACACCGCTCGTAGTATAGCAGGACTGATTGACCTACCAGATAATTCCCAATCTTTGGTACTTGATATGATGAGCTCTCACTTTTTAAATGAAGCCGAGAGACTGACTCTTCGTGAAGAAATTTTCCGTGTATTAAAACCGGGTGGTTTCTTATTTATGAAGACCTTTTTGGCTGATGGTGATTTACACACCCGCCGCCTACTCAAAGACGCACCAGCCAAAGAAGCAGACACATACATTCACCCCGTTATTGGCGTACCAGAATATGTGTATACCGAAGAAAAGTTGGTGGAATTTCTCGGCGAGCGTTTTATGATTGATAAGATTTATCGTTCACACAAACACGTCTTACGTGGACGTGCTCGCAAGCGCCGCACTATCTCAATTTACGCAGAGAAAGATTTTAAAGCGTAAGGTAACAAACAAGCGGGCGGCCCGTGAGGCCGACCGCTTTTACTTGCCCCTTACTTACTGCGCCTGATAGTTCTCCTCTAAAGTCGGCCATTCCATACCCTGATCATGTGGACCATCAAGGTCTTCTTTTATTGTCGAAGCTTCATCGACACTTTCAATGCTGTCTTCAGTTGGTGGCGGCACCACCTCAGTCGTCGTAGGAGCTGGAGACGGCGGGGTAACCACCCGCACCATTTCTTCATCTTTTTCTGCGGTTAAAGTGTAGATATAAAAGCCACCCAAAATAATAATTAGAGTTTGAATGATCAAAATTGTTTTCATGTCTTTATTATATCAAAACACCACCAAGAAATTGGCGGTGTTTTGTTGACTTTAGATTAAACTATTCAGAGTCAGTAGTTTTGGCGGCGCCTAGAGCGGCCTTTAGGGCTTCTTGTGCCTCCTTCATACCAGCCGCAAATTCATCAATCGCCGCTTTGGTAGTGTTCATACGAGCAGTGCGCAAAGCTTCGAATTTGGTCTTAAAAGAATTTTCCTCTGGCTTAGTGCGACTATTGCGCATTTCCTCAAAACCAGCCCGGATAGCCGCTTGTATATCCGCAGCTGTACTCGAGTCAGTGCATGAAGCTTCCACCTCATCAAAGATACTCTCGATATCAGCTTCTACTTTGGCTTTCATATCACCCACGGCAGAATTTGAATCACCCTTTAGATCTTCAACACCAGCTTCAAAGGCAGCAATGGCTGCGTCAACAGCCGCTTGTCTTTCAGCTACCAAGCCCTCAACAGTATCTATAAACTCTTCTACCGCTGCTTTCTGTTCGTCGGTAGTAGCACGAGCTCGCAAAGCTTCGTAATGTTTTTCACGAGTATCTTCGTGTTTGGCACGCTCCGCTTCCAAAGCGGCGAGACGCTCTGCTTTACCAGTTTCTACCTTTCCGCCAAGGCGCGGCTTGCCTTCAAGATTTTTAGCCCTTGTTTCCATCATCTCAAGTGCCTTAGTCTTCATCATTTCAATATTTGAACAAGAAAATGCGGGACGCGCTCCCATTGAAGAAGTCGAGAGTCTCGCACCTTGTTGCGGAATAGCACTGCCTTCTGGCCGCTTGCCACCAAAAAATTGAGCGTTAGATACATTAGGCATTACGATAGCCGCCGCCACCAAGGTAGTCACTCCAAAGCGAACAAAGTTTTGTTTAGAAATCATATCCATCAACTAAAGAATTAGCTCCCTCACTAGTAAAGGTAGAATTTAAATCTGAATCATCATATGAAGCGTCAGCCGCGGCTGCGATCGCCTCTAGATCAGCATCAATCGTGCCCGCTGCAGCTCCACCATTATTTGCACTTCCCTCTGCTGGAGCAGATGTTCCACTACTGATAGTAGTGTCTTTTACTACACCAGTGCCAGCCGTCTCCTTTACTTCATTTGCCTCATCAGTAGTTGAAGACATTTCTTCTGTCGTTGGCATCGCCACCGGCTTATAGCTATCTCCACCAAGCGTGCTCATGTATTGCATCGCTGCATACCCACACACAGCCACTAAAGCCAAGAGTAATAATAACCGTTTTGTTCCCATACAAAAATTAGGTTGTGATTTATAAGAATCCACGTCAGTTTATAATCTGACGGTTGACTACATTATACTACCGTGGTGGAAACAGAGAGACTTAGTTCTGCACACCCTGACTCGCCGCCGCTAGTCCAGCCACATAGCCGGTAGTCCAACACAATTGCAGACTATATCCACCAGATGGACGATTAATATTCAAAACATCACCAACCAAAAAAAGATTTCCAATCAGATTTGATTCCATTTTTCTAAAATCCACTTCGGTCAATGCTACTCCCCCCGAAGAAACCACCGCCTTGTCTTCACCAAGTAGATGAGTAGGGGTAAAAATCCATTTTTTACAAACTTTCACCAGCCGCTTTCTTTGAATGGCTGTAAGGCTATGACTCGGCGTGGCCTCATCTATATCAGCGGCTGCCAATACGGGCCTAGACAAAGCGTTTGGGAAAAATTTTGGCAATTGATTTACGACCAGTTTGTTGGGAGACGCCATGAGCGTCTCCACCAAAAGAGCTTCAAATTCACCCTGCTCCAAATCAGGCACCAAATCTATCGCAAGGGCAACTTCATAATGTCCAGCCAACTTTTCACCCACTTTTTGGCTAAGATTGAGTATAAGAGGACCAGTCAAACCAAAATGTGCAAATAATATTTTGCCTCGAGCTTTTTCCACGCGTTTATTTTCAACCAAAAGTTCGACCGCCACATCAGACAAAGCCACACCACCAAGTCGCTTAGTGAGAGTTGTTTCTTTTACCGCTATTGGTACCAGTGCTGTGGTCGGTGTTACTATGGTGTGTCCCATTTTTTTGAGCCACAAAAAACCCTCTCCAGTTGAGCCAGTTTCTTGTCGCGAATTACCACCGGTTGCTACCACCACCGCCCTTGCTTCAATAATATCCCCACCTGCTATGGTAATAACAAAATTTTTGTCAGCTGTCAGAGCGAGTTTTTCCACCGGCGACTTGGTTTTTATAATTACTCCGACTTGCTTAGCGCGAGCAATCATTTTTTCGGCCACATCTACCGCACTTTGACTGACTGGAAAGACTCGTCTCTCAGCCTCTTCGGTAGTCGGTATCCCGATCTCATTGAGCCACTTCAAAGTCTCCGTCACTCCACGTTTAGAAAAGGGCGAAAACAAAAACTTTCCTGCTTCACCATATTTAGACAAAAGCGTTCGTACCACTGGTGTATTGTTGGTGATGTTGCACCGGCCACCACCAGTGATACGCAATTTTTTACCGAGTTGATTATTCTTTTCAAGCAACAATACACTACCGGCTCCATTTTCTTTGGCGGTTATTGCCGCCGTGATACCAGCAGGACCACCGCCAATGACAACCACGTCATGAAAATTATTTTGTTTAGACCTCGTCATGCTTAGTTGTGTACTTGCGTCGCACAAATCTTATCACTTGCGCTAGATAAGCCCCCAAGAACAAATAAATAATGATATCGGCAATTGGACTGATATATTTGTCGACAATCGTATAGTCATTCAACAAGAAATAACCGACACTCATAAGCATGGTATTCCACAGCAGTGTGCCGAGAGCCGAATAAAAAAGAAACAATGAAGGCTTCATCCGCACACAACCCGCCGGAATAGAAATGACCGAACGGACAGCCGGTATCATGCGTCCAAAGAAAACCGCTGGTAATTCATATTTTGTAAAATAACGGGTAGCGCTATTAAAATCATTTTCGGAAATGGCGACATAGCCACCATGGTTGCGGAAAAATTTCTGTAATCTCTCTGTTCCCAAAAGCCAACCTACCAAAAACCAAATTGATGTCCCGCACAAAGAACCTAAAGTCGCCACAAATAAAGCCGGCCAAAAACTGAGCTCGCCCGTGGCGGCCAAATGACCAATAAATGGCAAGACGACCTCCGACGGAATCGGTGGGAAGACATTTTCCAAGACCATCAGAACAAATACTCCAAAATAACCAGTCAGGGTCAAAAAATCCAAAATCGCATCAGACATATGTGCCCTAGTATAACCTTAAAACAGCGATTTCGGCTAATTAAAACGGGGAGAATAGACAACAGGCCGATCTTTACGTCACCGGCAAATCAGCGTATCGTAAGCTGATGAATCGCCTAGCTCTCTTGTTGATTGGCACTATCTTTATATTGTTATTAGTTTTTGTTTTGTTTAATATCCTAAATTCGAGCACACAAGAAGAATCTATCTCGACCAAAGAACAGACCTACAAGCTAGTACCCTTGCCACGAAATGCAGACAAAAATGCTACCACCACTGATCCAAAGCCGACTAAAGCTATCGAGGAACCACCCATTGTCCCAGAACCAAAATTCATTGAGTATTTAGAAATTACAACTGGTTGTGCTATCACAACAGACAGCACTTGTGTACGTGCGTACGCCAATACCAGCACTAGTAGTAGCGAAAGAGCCAAGCTCCGTATTGGTACTGTCTTAGAAATCGGTAGTAGCACCACAAGCGACGGAACAAAATGGTATGAGATTGTATTTAACGAGCCGCTTCGTTATGAAGAAAGAGTGGCTCTGCCTTGGTACGTTTTGGCCACCAGCGGCATTACACATAGACTCAAAGCTCCAGCAGATTTAAACGAAAATACACCGAGCACCACCAAATCACTTCTTGTCGATCGCAGCGAACAAACCATGACTGCTTACGAGGGCAGTAAGATTATAAGGACTTATACTATATCAACCGGCCTTGAACTAAGTCCTACACCAAGAGGTGTCTTCACCGTCTACCGTATGACGCCAAGCCGCTACATGCAAGGTCCCATCATTGGCATCAATACCAAATATTACGATCTACCGGGGGTGCCTTGGAATCTCTATTTCACCAAACAAGGCGCAGTGGTCCACGGAGCGTATTGGCACAACTCTTTTGGCCGTCAGTATTCAAGCGGCTGTGTGAATATCAAACCCAGTGAAGCCAAGGAGCTTTATGATTGGGCCGAGCTTGGTATGACCATTACCGTCCGCGACTAGACTAGAGACAAAAGAAAAGCGCCAAAGCTTACTCTGGCGCTTTTCTTTTGCCTACCCGCGCAATCTATCAAGTATCTTTTTTAATTCGTAAGGCTTGTCTACATTTTTTAAAACCACTTCATTGTCACCCGAATTACTGATAGTTAGTGAGCCTACACCACTGATAATCTTCTCAAACCAACCTTCGCGCACTTGTACGTCACTAATACGACTATAATCGACTGAAGTAGTCTTAGTTGATAGCCAACCCTCATGCACAATTACCCGTTTGGTAGTAAAAGCATAGGCATGAGACTTCTTGGCATAAAACCATACATACAAGACGGCCCACAACATAATGCCAGCACTAATAGTCAAGAAAAGTTGAGCGTCAAAAAACCAAAAACCGCCAAGGAGCCAATTGCCCACTACATAAACGGCTACTGCCAACAAACCCCAGACTATCAACCGTGTCCTGATATGGCCCGAACCAACCGAAAACTCATGTTGTACCTTCTCATCACTATTTAACATCTTGTTCCAAATTGCTTCGTATTGCATAAATTAAAAATGATTAGCTATTAGACTCTACTAATCATATCGCCATAGGCCCGCCATTATCAAGGTCAGTTGTAAGACCAAAGACACCAATCCGTCTACACTTTGAGATACAATTACTTGGTACAAAATTATTATTCATCTACTTAATATATGAAAAAATCTTTAATTATCGGAGCCTTAGCTGCAATTTTATTAGTTGGCTATACACCGAGTGCTTCAGCTCTCAGTTGTCTATCTATAGACATGTATCTAAAAGAAGTTGTGGGAGATGAAAACATTGTTATTTTCGAAGGAAAAACCACAGAGAAAATTGAAGCCGCTGGTTATACAGCTGAAGTCTTGAGCGTCAGTGAGACTCTTCAAGGCTACGTCGCAGACACTGTCATGGTCTACCATGCAAAAAATGAAACATGGGGTTATATGTGTAATGCCGGACCACAAGAAGTCGGCCAAAGCAGTATCTATATTGCCAGCGTGGATAATACTACCGGCAAGTATTCTGTGAACCAAAGACTAGATTTATCTAACAGTGCCATCATTTCTTTGCAGGCTGATCTTGATAAAGAAGACGTCGTCGGCGAAGTAGTAGAGTTTTCAGTTGTCGATAAGCAAAACCAACTCAAAACCACCATTACAGATTTGATTAATGAAATCAAAATCCTTCTCGCCGAGTTAGTTTACTGGCAAAAGCAATAGTAGAAATACCCACGAAAACAGCGCGCCGACAAAGTCGGCGCGCTGTTTTCTCCTCCTCTTACAAAAACAAAATGGTAAGTAAAGAAACAAGCAATATGGTCACCAGACTACTACCGATGTCCGAAAAGAATTTCGCCCAAGCAATTTTGCGATCGCAAGTCCCCCACAAAATATCAGACCCCACTGTCGGCACAGTAAAACAGATCCAGCCCATCAGCGGGAACAAAATAGCTACCAAAGGCTCTACTCCATTTTTGACACTCATCGTAATCACAAACACTACAAAGAAAGATGTCAGAAACGACAAGATCATCTGCATAGCATAGATCTTTGGCATCTTCGGCATCTCTTCTTTCATTTTGGCATCTTGTTCTTCTTTAGATAATTTATCAAAGCCCAAGTAGCGCATGTGTAAGCGTCCCATCGGTGTCTTTGGCGAATACCAAAATGTCCCGACCACCGCCGCAATAATAGCCCCCACTACTGCCCACAATGTTATTGAAAGCATATTTACAATTTTAATAAATAAACAACTACCGAAATTATAACACCAGAGACCGCCAGCCAGAGCCTAAGACCACAAGTCCAGCCACGCACCGATATAATGCACCACTACATAAAGGAAGAATATGTAGCCGAGTAACCCGATTATTAGCGTTAGAGCAATGTAATTTATAATCTCGTTACGTCTCCGTTTAGCTTCATCAATTGTACAGATCCCCTTCTTTCTAGTCAGATAATAATAGAGTGACACTACCAAGGCCAATAGTCCCAAGAGACGAAAAACCCATTTGTATTCACCATACAGTGTATCAGCCAAGGTCGAAGCAAAACTCACCGTCGCCAAGCCAAGGGCTGCCAGTATTACCGGCGATAAGCAGCAAAGCGAAGCGAGAATTACCGGCAAACTAGCAATTTTAAATATGTCTTTCATACTTTAGCGTAAAGTGTCTAACCAATTTTCATAACCAGCCGCTTTCATTTCTGATTCAGGGATAAAACGTAGCGCCGCTCCATTCATACAATAACGCAGACCGCCTCGATCTTGTGGACCGTCAGGAAAAACATGTCCTAGATGAGAATCAGCGTAGCGCGAGCGTACCTCTGTACGTGTCGAAAAAAGCTTTTTATCTTCATGCAGAGTGACCGCTTCTTCACTAATCGGGCGGACAAAAGAAGGCCAACCTGTACCAGAATCATATTCATCTCTTGATGAAAATAATGGCTCACCTGAGACAACATCGACATAAATACCCGCTTCATAATTTTTATCAAGTTCACTTGTGCCAGCTCGTTCTGTCCCCTCCTCTTGCGTCACCGAAAATGCCATCGGCGACAACGTCGTTTTCAAAATTTCCACACTCGGCTTAACAAAATTACTCCATGAATCTGGCATATATTTATTTGTGACTGATACTTCATCGCTATTAGCCAATGGTGAAATAGCATTGGAGATATTAAAGGTATTTAACTCCTCACCCCATGTTTTTTCTATGAATTTCGTCCGGCCCGAACCAGCCCGATAGTAATTGTACCGAATTGGATTCTTTTTGGAATAATCCTGATGATATTCTTCCGCCGGCCAAAACTGCACAGCCGGCAAAACAGCCAGCGGCAAAGGCTCAGCAAAAACTTTTTTACTGTCTACCGATTTGATTATCGCTTCGGCTATGGACTTTTCTTCGTCGGTTTTATAGTAAATGGCTGGAGCATAATAAGCACCTCGGTCATAAAAAGAGCCCTCCGCATCAGTCGGATCTCCGTGTTTTATGATGTGTTCTACCAAATTGCCATAGCTCACCACAGAAGGATCATAAGTCACCTCGACCACTTCTCTATGCCCTCCATCGTGATAATCATCATACGTTGGATTTTCGGTACTCCCACCCGCATAGCCAGATACAACACTGACCACGCCATTTACCTTTTCTAAATCATGCTCCACACACCAAAAGCAACCATTGGCAAACATCGCCGTTTTGTTTTTATTTGTCATATCTTTTATCTGTTGTGAATTATTGGCACTAGTTGTAGTAGTAGTTGATTGCATTGACTGAGTTTCATTACCTATTTGATTTGATTCTTCTTGTTGATTGAAACTATTTAATACCGCCATAGCAGCAAAGATGCTTAAAACCAGAATGGAAACTAGTATAATTTTTGACATATCTTTCATAGAGCAAGTTGGTACAATTCTGTATCAACACCACAAGCTTCATGTTAGCACAAAATATATACTTATCATCACAATCTATTATCCAAAGTATCACCTAGATAAATATTATTTTTAACATCATCAGGTAGGATCTGGTAGTTAGCATCAAACACATCGGCACTAGTTACCTCAGTAGGATCAAGCGTATTGAGTGGCGAATTTTTTTGATAAATATCACTCAATTCATTTTTTAGACCAACGTACTTCACTGGCCATGCATAAGTACTATGCCTACCTCTGTAAGATAATCCTTTTGTAGCACGCAAAATCCGATTTACCACCTCTCTCTCATTTTCGTTAACATTATTCTCCAAAAAACGTTTGAGTAAATCACAAAAATCCACTTTTGTGGCGTCAGCCTTTTGAATAAATACCAAATTATCAAAAGCCCAACTATAAGCTTTTCCCCAATGAATATTTTTTATAGTTTTGGCATTAAATTTATTTTTTATGGAGGATCTAGCTTCTGTCAGAGCTTCAGTTTCAGTTTTACCTTCGGACATAAATCTATCAAAGCTTTCTAGGGCAATAACAGAAAAAATGCTTTTGTAAGCACCACGCACTCCTGAGGTCAAAACGGAAGAGTCTTCTCCCGTAAAATTCATATAATCAACTATCCTGTCCATCCTTGACTCTAGGTCAGTTAAAGTCTCATTTTTATTAGCACTATTTTCTTTTAAACTGTCCGCCTGAGCCCTTAATTCGGACAAGTCATAAGTCACTTCAACAGCCGATTTCGATAATTCGAAAATAATTTTTTTTATAAGTTCAACGTCATTATGCTTAGTTTCGTGAGACAGCTCACTATCAATCTTAATTCCCGCTGGTAAGACCTCGGCCTTGGCCAAATTTTCTTTTACCAATTCAAAATCAAGCCCTTCTACTGTGCAAAGCTCTGACAACTCCTTTTCCGAAAGGGCTTTTAGTTCATTCACCGAATACCCACGCGGAAAAAGATTTGGTGACCTTTTATTTTCTCCCGAAAATCTTTCTGGAAACATATCAAGACCATTTTGATAAAACTAAAACGACATCAATTAAGTGGATAATAACGAGAAGACGATTTTTTATCTCATTTGAGACCTTTACTTTAATTTTACATTAAATAATGTAAAAAACACTACTTTAATATGAAAACAGCCCACGCTAGCAGGCTGCTCTCGTGGACAAGATATCTTAAGTCGCCGTGATGGCTTTTCTCTTTTTCTATAGACCAGTCGAACTAATGACACACGCCTGCCGGCGGGAAATTGCTTCAGCCAGTTTTGTGTTTGAGTACACAAAAACACCCTTCTAGGGTGTTTTTGTTTGGATGAGATTCGGGATTAGATTACTGCCCCATCAACATTGAGGCTGTCGCGGTAACGTTCAATCACTTCTGGATGATCGCCAGCAATACACGATTCGACAAATAGATCTGCTTCTTCACCAGTGCTGAAGGTCATATACGCAAGCGCACCTTCACACGCTACTCGCGGATCAAGCTTCCCTACTGATGGAACAGTCTGATCGCCGGTCTCATCAGCTTGCTTCTCGTGATAAATGTATGCATTGAGGGCGAAAAATCCGCCGAGCAATATAGCTACACTCACCACACCAATTAAGATTAATTTCATATAATTATTTTAGATTACATTTCCTTCCACATTCGACGTACTCGTACGATCACTGGTCGAGCGATGATGTAAAGGACACTAGCGTAAAGGGTATATTTTAATACAAGGAGAACAAACTGCACAAAGCCAATCGAGAGATCTTGGAGGAAGCCATTGAGGTCACGGATGAGTTGCTGCACCGCTGCTACCCAAGAATCCTTGATATCACTGCCGCGCACCCATTCGTTTTCGTATACGTTCACAGAGAAGTAAACATACTCCATACGATCAAGTGTTTCAGCCTTTGCTCGTTCCAAGCGATCGAGTTCGGTCGTGACTTCGAGTCGACTTGCATTGATACGTTCTATCGCACTGATTTTACTCTCCGTTACCTGTGCAAGACTGGCTACGTCGCCACTTTGGCGAGCAGCAGCTTCGACTGCGGCAAAGCTAGCTAGGGCATCTTCGAGCGCACTATTGAGTGCCTCGAGCTTTGTCTTCAATATATCCATTTGTGTCTCGATTTGACTCACCTCACGTTTGATAGTGTACGTAGTCTGACTAACTTCTCGGGGATTCATTTCTTCGAGGAATGAGAGAACACTCTCCACCGCATCTTTCTTTACCTTAAATACGACATTACAACCATAGAGCGACTCGTTGATAGATTCAAAAATGACGTCTTCACGACTCTTGAGCGACTCTAAAGTATTACAATCACGCTCACCATTACCAGTCTCAATTGAGACAAAATAATCCTGTACTTCGTATGACTCAGCGTCTGTCCCCGGAGCGACTATTGGCTGCGGTTCTGGCATTATAGGATCAATCATCATCTCCTTAGACACACTGTCTGTGTATCCACCAATAGCGACATCTGTAGCATAGCCATCTTGCGCTGACATCATCGTCTCACGAGCCAGCGGGAGTTGGCTTTTGATAATACTAAAGATAATAAAGATACCGACCAAGGCGAGTATCGTTTTTATGGCAAACTTCTGTTCATCAGTTAAATGTTTGTAGGTATACATACCTTTACTTAATATGATTAATAGTGACAGGAGGTACGAGCCACCACAGCTCGTTCTGTCTTACTATCTAATACGAAATAAGTAAAATTTGGTAACACCTACGGCACAAGTGTCATCGAGACAGGTAGACCAGCTCCATCTTGGGCTGGCATATCATCAGTCTGATTGAACACACCGTCCCCATTGTCGTAGTGGAGAGTAGCGATATAGGTCGCCCCTGCACTCACAGTTACCGGTAGCAGAATTTCGATATTGGTCTGTTCGCCAGGCGGTATGAGGTCGCTCACGACCACCTCGCCGGCTTCGCCTGTTACTCGGATAAATGCCGGTGCACTAACAGAGACATAAGACACTCGGACCGAGTTACGGCTATCCGTAAATGCCGCCGTAAAGAAATCGCTCGTCGCCTCTTGCGCCCCATACGGCATGGTATCGTCAGCCAATCCTGTAGACATACTCTCATCGGACATATCTCCAGACCGCTTGCTTGCGCCAGCGTCCATTTCTAGTGTTGCCGGCGCAGTCTCGTAGCTGTCTGTAGTCGCCGGTGGCAATGTAGTCGGTGACGGATGTACCAATAGAAGGAGGACGGCCGTCACCCCAACTGGAACCGTGTATATGAGCCACCATGGGAGAGCGTGGCGACTGGTTTTTGGTGCTGGCACAGCCTGAAGGAGCTCACTGCGCAGCCGATTGCGAAAAGCCGCATCAACAGCTACGACCGGCTGATATTCAGACAATTCAGCCACGAGCGCACGCAGCGCCGAAGCCTCCAGCCCCAATTCAGGGTCCGCGGCCAAAATGTCTTCTACGATTTTGTCGATATCAGGCTTCATATATGAATATAGTACGAATATACAGGAAAAGGTAACGCCGCCAATACGAGAAGAAGTAGCGGTGCCGAGTCTCCACACACCTTTCTTAGCTCGCGAATACTGCGTGAAAAGGCCATTTTCATACTCGCCTCAGTACCACCGAGCACAGTGGCGATTTCTGCAAAACTCTTCCCTTCCCAGATACGGAGGGTGATTATTTCGCGCTGCCGAGCTGGTAGATTTCGGAGATACTCCTCGACCCGTGCGAGGCCCGATAGCGCATCGAGCTGCTCTTCGGTACGCTCATCGTGACCGATATCAAAGATATCATCAATTGATACGTTTTCTTTTTTCGTGCGATAGTAGTCGACGACGTTGTTACGCGCGATCTGGTACAGCCACGAGTTAAAGCGACCACGCTTAGGGTCGTATGATCGAAGTTGTTTTAATGCCTTAAAAAAAGTGTCGCTTGTCAGATCTTCGGACAGCTCACGACTAAATACCTTATAGTAGATAAAGCGATAGATAGCATCGAGGTAGTGATCGTAGATAAGACCAAAGGCCTCACTATCTCCCGCTTGAGCTCGCAATACAATGTCCGCTTCGTTCTCCATAACAATAAGTATGTCAGCTTATTTAATAATGGCAATGGTGGGACGGTTATTTGTGTAGTAATAGTACAAAAACCATATTGATGCGGCATTTCTACTCGCTGGGTGTATGGGACGATGTTAGTAATAGCTTCCAATCATTATCCTACTCATTTACTGTTATATACTCCTCTTTGAAGATTTTTTTATACGTTTTTTTAAATATTTCAGTTTTTCGAAACTCATCATAGATAGGATCAGAATAGTAACTTTTTTGTCTGATTAATTCACTTTTTTTGTTTATCTGCAACATGTACTCTGCAGCTTTTTCATAATTATCTTGCAAAACTGATACAGCTAATCTGAATTCTGGGTTCACTGACGACCAATCTCTACCTAGTACTTCTGAAACCTCTTTCTTTTTACCCAAGATATACTTGGAAAGTGCTAAATTTATAGTTAACAAATTTTTTTCAAGATCTCTTGAGCCCTCACAATTATCAAGAAAGAAAGACAAGAAATCTTCGGATAATCCACTGCGTTCTCTCACCATACCGATAGCAAAATTACTAAAAAAACTATCTATATCTACTATGCGATTATGATAAATTTTTCGATAAAAGCACCATGATAATTTAAGTGCGACCTTATATATGCAATAAAACGATTTTTTATAATATTCTGGATCTATTGTTAGTCTATCTCCAATTTTTATTGATGAGTCGATTTTACAGTTATACTTTTTGCAGACTCGTTTATATTGGTTAGACACAACTCCGTCTGTATGAACAAACAAATTACGTCTCTCCGTCAACTCGATAAAGTCATTAAAAGTATCACCTAGGAGTGTCTTTAAATTTAAACCCAATTTTTTATCAAACCATTCTAAGTGATCTGCATGACTTGCTCTTAAAACTGAATCTATTTCTTCGTCAATAAAATAATTTTTTATTTCATCTATTGATGAAAACGACTTTGCCTCTTCGAATGATATGGTTTTATCTTTAGAAATAATCGCAGGGTGTTTTTCTAAAGCAATTTTTATATATGCTGAAATTAATAAATCAAGTTGACTCACCATTGCAATGAAAACACTGCGCGGCAACAAATAACTCGTCAATCCAACTCTATAAAGATTCTTCTGTAATGATTCTAACTCAATTTGATGAGTGTAATGCAACTTGTAGAACGGTTTATTTTTGATCAACTTTTTTTGTGCGTGCTTTTCTATATACCTATCGATCTCCTTTTCCACCTTTCTTTGAGCTTGAATAGTTGACTGTAAAGAGAGTATTAAACTTTCTCTTAAACCTTCTATATTTATTTCAAAGTTTTGAAATGGAATTAGGAAAGTTTCATCTGTTTGAGATTTGTCGATTTTTTTATTGGCTTTTGCCATATGCTTTAACTATATCAACATTTGATACCCTCCGCTAGAATCGCATAATAACGACAATACAGAGATGTTAATTGCATCCGCCCTCAAAAACAATAGAGGTCAAAACCTAGCTGGGTTAAAGTTGCACAAGACTGCCTACTCTACGAGTCCAGTACCCACTAATAAAAGTGTGGTAAATCGAAAAATATGGACACGTCTGTTATTTTTTATCCCAGTTTTCATTATTATCTGGTTGCCACAAAGCATCCCGATAACTCTTGACCAGCAAAAACTTACCGCCGCTACCAAACAACAATAGTAAAATAATGGCTGCAAAATGTGGCAGATGTCCGGCCAATTCGATTGGACCCAAAAGAAATAGTGGGATAGTAAAAAGAATTGTCGCAATAAGAGCGGTCAGGCGTGTCAAAATACCCAACATAAAAAACAGACCAAGCATCATCTCCACTGTGCCAGCAGACAATACAAATAGATAATCAGAATAAGCAAAACCTAAACTAGACATAAAGTTCCAGTGATGATGAGACAAAAAACTCATACCAAATTCTGGAGCAAACAGTTTTTCAGAAAAACCCAATACAAACAATGTTAGGCCTGTACCAATTCTTAGTATAGACAACGCATATGGTCGGTAGCACCACAGTGGTTTGCGAAGAAACGAAACTCCCCAAAGAGAAAAATAATCATTGCCCATGATAGCAATAAAAGCGGCGGTCGAGAGCACCCAAACATTTTCCAAAGTCGCTATAGAGCCCACAAAAAAGAAACTGCTTAGCCACAGCATGCCCAAAGCAACAGCCGAGGTACGCACTGCAATCCCCACCAAAAAAGCCAGACCAATAGCAATCTGTATAGACACCAAGATATTTGGCACGCCAGATTCTACCGTTTGGTTTGGTGAAAACAAGTAAGAGTGAGTACCAGCAATAACAAAAAACGCTCCGCACACCATTGCAAAAGTAGCCGCTGCTCTTTCGTAGGCCTGCGGTCCGGTTGGGCGAAGCCACTTCAAACGCCAACGATCGTGTTGGTGGAACCACCAGCCAAACACCAAAACACCAAAAGCGATCGACAATAGGAACAGCATATATTGGAAAGAGGGTTCTTCACTCACAAACGGTTGCACATGGGGGTCGGCAAACCACCTTGTATGTGCTAGCGCTACTACCGGCAAGCACCACAAGAGTAGCAGCCTAGTGATTATTTTCATGACTACAGTATCGCGCCCTCTCTACACAATTGCAACGTTATTCATCCCCTGCTATTTAGCTAGTGCAAAAAAACACCCTAGATGGGTGCTTTTTCTACTCGCTGCCGGTCTAAACTGTAATGCTTAGGCAAAAACCAACTTTCGACCTATTTTTCTTTCAAGAAAATGTAATTTAGCATGATCACTTCGTGACATGACCCAAAGATTTTCTTTTCTGAAATTTCGCTTATTTCCATCGATATGATGCACTACGTTGTTAGGATAAATTTTTCCACCCACTTTCTTAGCAGCGACAGTACGATGAACTAGAATGTTAGAATCTTTCCACCTCGGATAACCCTTGCTATCGATATAGAAATTATACATACTAATATAATAGCATAAATATTGGCTAATGTCAATAGCACTGCCCTACAGGGGTTCTTAGCTTAAAAGAAATGTGTCTACCCTTTTGAAAAAGCTAACTATGGACATATGTTTGATTTGCATGGTATTGTCCTGCCCAGATACCAGAAACCCGAAGGGAGATCTTACATGGCCACGACTTACCAACTACCACCGACAGCCAATCAGTCTGCCCGACTACGAAACGCTGTCGCACTGATCCCCGAGATACAGGCAGACATGGCGAGACTGGGGATCAAACAGACGCTCGAATGTTTTTTCGAGCGCTACCATGACGCTCCAAACCACACCGGACTCCGTGCCGCAACCTACTTTGATGGCCAAGTACCGGCAGATGTGCGCATGATACTGCGCCAATGTTCAGAGCGTCTGGACACCTTGCGCCGTCACTACCGTGCCGGTCAGTTTGACAGCCCGCTGATGCCTACGGACAAGGCCTATCTGGCCGCCAAACTGGCAGTGACCATCGCCGAAGTACGCGCGATGAAGGATGCCATCAGGCAGTGACAGGCTCCAACGAAAAACTCAACGACTCCGCCCACCAGCGGAGTCGTATTTTTTCTACGAAGTTCATTTCTACCTTTTGATAAATACACTGATAAACAAAAACAGCCCGAGCGAACAGGCTGGTTTTGCCGTCGTGGGCTTTGTCGATCACTGGAGGTTCTTGTAGATCTGTGCAGCCGATAGCTTTTCGATACTCCTGCGGAAGCTGGCGGACATGCCGTCGTGAAGACTGATCTGCTGCAATTTCCATGCTGGAGAGTAGAAATGCAAACAAATCTCGCCATCACGTAGCCTTGATGAGATTGCACACATCGTATCCGCCGCTGCGAACGTGTCCCATTCAGCATTGTATCGTTGTAGTCTGCGTGCACATTGCCATATCATGCAGAGTGCGACAGCTCGTTCGCAAGGATACTCTTTACAATGGGCAGGTGCGAGCAAATCATGCCTGCTGCTTGTCACAAAACTGGAAGTTGTACGACTCCAGCCGAAGCGATAGAAGCTAGAGGTGACAGACGGTCTGGCTGTGGGTGGTGCAAAAGACGGCTGACGACTGAAGGAGGAACTTCCTTCTGCGAGCCACCACACCTCTCTTCGGTTTACTTTATCGGACATTACGACCACTCCCTACTCCCTACTTAAGTTTCATCTAACTGCGATGTTACAACTATAAATGGCTTATGTCTAGATGCTAGCTGTACGGGGCGATGTTAGAACTTTGGTGCTTGACAAATGTTGATATTGGTGTATCATATTTTTCAGTTATTGTTCTGAAGTGCCCAAAATATTCGGGCTTAAAATTAAACCCTCGCAAGGAAGGCGCAGTCAATTACGACTGCGCCCCTTTCTTTTTTATAGTCTAATGGATGTATGGGACGATGTTATAACTTTATTACATGAAAAAGCCGCCTTTCCCTTTCGGTACTAAGCGGCTTCAATGGCCAAACGAGCAGATTCACTTCTCGGAATCCGGCCACACATCGCCAAGTGTCACGCCCGACTTCTGAGGAGCCTTTGAAACCAAGTGAGGGGGCGGACTGACCTGATTGAGATGGACGATAAATTCGACCACTTCACGGAAGTCATCACCCTCTGGGAGAGACTTGGCAAGTTCTTGCTGTTGTTCCTCCCAAACCTGATCTGCACGAACTCTGCCTTCGTGGATAGCTGGATCATGCTGACGCCTGAATGCAATCACAGAATTTCGCGCACGATGCTGTGAAAGCGTCAGGATTTTGTTTATGACTTCTTCTGAATCTGACATTCTCTCGCCTTTCGATACTTCATCAAACATTAGTAAATCACAAATAATTGCTATGTCAACATTTGCTGCCGATCAGGGACTCGAAGCTTACAGCTTCAGTACACCCTGTCGCTATTTTGTTTCCTTGCAGTCACAAAATAGCTGGCAGGGTTTTCGAGTCCGCGCCACGCTTTTCTCCGAAAAGCTGCGCCTGATCGGCAGCGAGTAACGAAAAAACACCCTAGACGGGTGCTTTTTCTACTCGCTGGCCGTCTCGGGCTAGAACCGTTTGATACCCTTACCCTGCTTGACCGAATCACTATTCCAAAATTTTTCAAAACAACGCGTCTCGTGCGCACTATAAAGTTATTTCTCTACCACTACTATCGAGTACCGTCCCTGGCTTTAGTTTATCTATTTTGTACAAGTCGGGATTCTGCTTTTTATCCATTTTGAGCAATAACTCAAAAAGTCCAACAATTCCATCTCGCTCTTCTATAGTCCAATTCTTAGGATCTTTTTTATCTTCAATATTCATAAAATGTGACAAAAGTGACAGTGGTTAAGCTTCTGTTACTTTCGCATTATTATTATGAAAATTTTCTAATTCAGCTTTAATTACATTCCTGCAAAGAGCTTCTAGATAATTTAGTTTCTTTAATATCTGCTCATCACTACTTTCTTCATCTGACATTATCTTCCTATACTCCGCTATAGAGATTGACATACCTTAGATCAAACTACCCTAACAAAGAAGCCTTAAAAATAGATCCGAATTCTGCTTTTAATAAACTTTCAAATGTCATTTCGTTTGTAATATTGAAATTAAAAGTAATGTTGAATTGTCTCTTCTCCTCACTACCTTTATCAATGTTTTCAACCATATCAACACCATCTGAAGTCACCCTCAAATTCATTAGGTTAGAACCTGTGTTTTCTTGAGAATCATTGTAAAAAATCAAACCCGAATCGAAGAGATACACGAGTGCATTATAAATATCACCATCGGAATACTTATTAAACTCATCAATATTGAAGATTGTGCTAGAACGATTCTCTAATTGCGGTGCACTCTGTCCCACCGGGAGATGCCAAATCCGAAAACTAACAATTGAACTTTTAAGCTTACCAACATCCTGCCGTTGTAATAAGTACATGTACAGCAGTACCTCACCAGAAATTTTCTTGATTGATGTCATGCAATTCTACTTCTTAGCATCGACTGTAAAATCGTAGTGCCCATTGAGAATTTTCTCACGAGCGCTAACAAAGCATCTTTCAGGTGGAGTTACACTGGCTTTGCGTGCCTCATCCAGTCTATCGAGAAGATCTCTTACTTCTGTTTCAAAATCCTCGATGGACTTTCCAGAACTTGTGTCAGCAGCCATTCGAAAACGATCTTGAAGGTGTTTAAACTGGGCAGCATGCTTTGAGATATCTTCAACATGAATATCCAGATTTAAAGCTTCTCGGATTGCTGGGACTAATCCAGCGATTAAACCAGCTGCAGCCGTTAACCAGACCATCCAAGTAACCTCTGGCTTTTCAAGAATTGACCACGATGCTACAGCCCCAAAGACTATTGGAGTAATAACAAATACAGCTCGCCATATTCGAGCTTCTCTAAGCCAGATGTATAAGGTCGTAGAAGTATAAAGACACGATTCTTCCTGTCTTTTACATTCTTTAATTAGATTTTCTAATGTGGTATTCATAGAGGATTTTGAGGTATGTTCGTGCCAAATATTTTTTGCCATTCTTCACCGGCAAGATTAACGTAATCATCATGCTCGTATTCACAAGCTTTTAAAGCTCGTGCGTACGCAGTGTCACAACGACTTTTCCAAGCATTGCCTAATGATATAGCTTCATATGTACCTGGCACAAAGATATAACCGTTTTCTTTTGACTGCAAATATTTAAAGAAGTCACGAATAATCCAATCGTAGTAAAAGTAACCATTTTTTCGCCATTCACAACTCTTCAAAAAGTCGGTAGCAATAAGTTCAATGTAGAATGATTTTAATGGAACATTACAATAACTTTGCCAAGTCTTTAGCATTTTAATAATTGGACGGAGATTATTATTGTTGTCACTATGAACAGAAGATATCAAAGCAATCTCGGCTTTAGGATCAGCTTTTTTATATGACCCACCATTATGAGTATCACATATCCAATATTGTCCATTATCCAATTCAAACACCGGAACTACCTCTACGTTAATTGTGTTAAATCGGACCACAATCACCTGCCCATCGCCACTCATATCTGTATCGGGATATGTTTTCTGAAGCACTGTTTTTACTTCTTGTAGAATTGCGGATTGTTTATTGCCAACATAAGTATTGAATCTTTCGTAAACTGAGGACGGCAAAATAAAAAGAATATCTATATCTCTAGGTGGACGCACTCGAGTTAACTTGCCCCATGAACCAATAAGCACACTGTTGGCAGTATCTGATGCTGTGCCGTAGTAACGAGAATTAAGACAGCTCCTAACACCATGGTGTTTGGTAACACCATCTGCAACTTGAGTTTCGGTAAGAGTAATATTTTGATTAAACTGACGAAAGCGACTTGAAACTCCAATCCACATAAATTATAGGTGGTTTTTCATCCACTGTACGACATCATTATTTAATCCCTTACACGCCCAGTCATCATCAGACACATCCATTACCAAAATTTCATCATTGCTATCTATAAACTGCGTTAGATGATCACGAATGCTTGAAGTGGTGCTGTCTGAAACAACAAACCAAGTTGATTCGAGAGGCTTCGCCCAAGTACCGAAGGATTTAATCTCTTTGATAAGGCGTTGATATTCTGATGAAGTCTCACCTTTATTTAAGTCATAACTAATAAGAAATACTTTTGCCATGTTTAATTATTTTAACTTTTAATAATTCCTACGACCTTTCCGCTTATCTGAAAATCGTCACCTTCGTGAATGAAGATTGGGAGATACTTGTGCGTTGAGTCCGCTTCTAAAACAATCATCTTGTTTTCTTTATCTTCGCGGTACCGCTTGATTGTTGCCATGCCATCTATCACCGCCACAACAATGTCGCCCTTTTTGTAACTCTTGTATTCGCTATCAACCAAAACAAAGTCACCACTTTCAATTACTTTTCCTGCCTCGACTTCAGCTTTATTCATTGAGTCACCATCAGCAATAAGTGCATACAGACCTTTCTTGTTTCGAGGCAGTAATGAACTGGAAACTTTGAGATATTGTCCAATATTCTGCTCTGCAAAAATGGTTGCCGGTCCGCAATTAGCCGCACCAACTACAGGAAGAGAGTAGATTGGACTCATCGAAGCTTTTGCATAACCTCTTTTAACAAGCTTGATGACACCTGCGTCAAGATTCATCTGAATCAGTCCATCCTTTTCGAGTTGTTGTAGATGGTACTTAGCGGTCTGGGGTTTGCCAGTCGCACCAACCATTTCGGCAATCTTTCGAAGACTATATGATCCGAAGTCATCATGTGTAGCAATGAGGTCGAGAAGTTGTTTTTGAATGATATGCATAGCTCTATTATCCCACATACACTTTACTTTGCAACTATCCCCAAATAATCTTTTGACATTTTACACCCTGTAGTCTATCATAACTAACGTAGTAGTGATGTTCTTCAAGTAGAGACAGTCGAGAGGTAACAAGATTGACTTAATCCGCATACGGATAAGTTACGACAAAACATTAATCAATGTTTTTAATTGTTATCTATTTATGAAAAAACTTACTTGGACCACAGCACAACGTCGTGTAAACGACCTCCTCCCCCAGAAGGTTAACCCTCGAACTATTACCGACAAGCAAATGTCGGATTTGAAGCGAAGCTTGAAGAAATATAATTTAGTAGAAATACCAGCTATTGATACCAGTGGTTCTATTCTTGCGGGTCACCAAAGAATCAAAGCACTGCAACTCCTTGGTCGAGGCGAAGAAATAATTGATGTTCGCGTACCTAATCGAAAACTCACAAAAGAAGAATCAGACGAATACTTGATCGCTTCAAATAAACTTGGTGGTGACTGGGATTTTGAGTTACTCAAGGACTTTTATATCGGAACACTCGAATTTGCTGGTTTTGATGAAATAGAACTATCTAGCATCTACGACAAAGATACCCAAGTAACCGACGACAACTTTGACGAAGAAAAGGAGCTGAAGAAAATCACAAAACCAAAAACCAAACTTGGTGATGTGATCACACTCGGCAAGCACAGGGTGATTTGTGGCGATTCAACAAAACCTGAAACGCTCCAGCGCCTACTTGGAAACGAGAAAGCTTCAATGATTTATTCCGATCCTGTATATAACATTGATATCGACTACAACGGCGGCATCGGAGGCAAACAGGACTACGGAGGCAATGTGAAAGATAAACGAACCTTTGCTGAATATCAGAAGTTTCTCAAAGACAGCATGGAAGCAGCTTTGGCAGTATCCAGCAAAGACACTCATATCTTCTACTGGTGTGATCAAATATTTATTGGTGTTGTGCAAGATATATACAGGCAACTTGGTATTGCAAATAAGCGTGTCTGTCTTTGGCTCAAGAATAACCAAAACCCTGTTCCGGGAGTGGCATTCAACAAAGTATACGAGCCCGTAGTGTATGGGACTCGTGGTAAGCCATATCTAGCAGAATCAATAACAAATCTAAATGAAGTGCTGAATAAGGAACTGGGTACAGGTAATAGTCTCCTATCAGAGGTGGACGGGTTTATTGATGTCTGGACAGCCAAACGTCTTGCCGCCAAAGACTACAAACACGCCACCTCTAAACCACCAAGCCTTCACGAAAAAGCGATTAAACGCTGTACCAAAGTAAACGACATTATCCTTGATAGTTTTCTTGGATCAGGAAGTACTTTAATTGCTGGTGAGACACTAAATCGAAGAGTGTACGGTTGCGAGTTGGAGCCTGCGTTCTGTGATCTCATCATTAATCGCTATGAGAAGCTGACTGGTCTCAAAGCAAAGGTTCAGTCATATGAAGAAAAGTAAGGTATGGAAACAGCTTCTAGAAGAATTGGAACGGACACCAATCGTACAGGTAGCATGTGAAAAGGTCGGCATATCAAGACAAACCTACTACCGTTGGGCGAAGGACGAATCAATGTTCTCTGAAATAAGGCAAGCCTTACTTCGAGGTATTGATTTGGTGAACGATGTAGCCGAAAGTAACGTGTTGGCAGGTATTAAAGGTAAAGATCCTGGATACACTAAATACTGGCTCAGTCACAGACATGAAGCATACAAAAAGCCTTTTAGGCATCGTAATGCAGTAAGTGATTTATTTGAGATGAAGCGTATTGAAGAACACTACCGAAATCTCAACAAACGAGACGGTTTGTCTGAAGCTGAACGAGCTAAGAAAGTTGAAGAAGCTGCGAAGAAAGCGAAAGCCATGCTGGATAGATGGTTTAAAGACGACAACAAACCTCCTAAAACTACTTGATTTTTTCGCCGTCGAAAATAAATTCCACAATCTCCCAATTTGCGTCGGTTTCAACGGAAGATTGAGTATCCTCTCCTTTGAATTTGAGCTTCATAGACCAGTAAGTACGGACCATTGCACCAAATCCGTTTTGACTATCAATGTATGATGAAACTTCAAATAGATTTGGATCGGTAGGATCAACTTTGGTAGTTGGATAATTGTATTTCGCTGTTGATGGTGAAGTTAGTGGAATTTTCGCTACTATCGACTTCGCAAGAATTCTTGCGCTCTGATATTTCACTTCGTTTATTGGTTCTGGATTAGTCTGTACCGATGTTGAGCCAGAAGTGCCTTGACTGATAAATGCTGGCAAAATTGGTACAAACAGGAATCCTAAAATAATTAACCCAACTTGATGCTTCTTAAACCAAGTTCGTGTGTCTGACTGACAGTATGGACACTTAGTAGCTTTGACATCTACATCCTTTCTACAAGCAGGACATTTCTTTGTTGCTTCAATAGCCTCCGTTTTAGGAGACTCTGTTGTTGTATTCATATTTTTTTGCGTAGGATTTTTGAGTAAAAGGTCTCGGAAACACAAATGGCCACACAAGACCGACGACAACCCCTTTCGGGATTATCTCTCACCCTTTCGAGTGAGAACCTACGCAAATAAGTGCCGGCTTATGTGGCCGTTTCTATTTGCGTAGGATTTTTTGTACCATGCCAGAAATTGCTTTGCTGGTTTAGGTATTGTCGATGCATGATAGCAGATTTGCCATCATTTTTCATCTTATCGCACTAACGTAGTCTTGCTAAGTATCAGAAGCGAGTATGCGACGTTTATCTAGTTCTGCATAGCTTTGCACCACAGGTGGTTCTGTCATTAATTAATGATGGAAACGCAGATGATAAGCAATTTTGGGGTTAAGACAGCCATTCCAGCAATACCCGTAAAATATGTTCTCTATGCCCGAAAATCTACCGAACAAGATGAGAAGCAGGCACTTTCGATTGATTCACAGGTAAAGGAAATGCTCCAGATTGCAGAACGTGAAAATCTAGAAATAGTTGATATTCGCCGTGAAGCTCACTCAGCTAAAGATTCAGGACAGCGACCTGTATTCAAGGAGATTCTAGAAGATATCAGACGAGAGCGTTTTAATGGCATAATCGTATGGCACCCTGATCGATTGAGTCGTAACGCCGGTGACTTAGGCTCATTAGTAGACCTGATGGATCAGAAGCTTCTAGTACAAATTCGTACTCACGGGCAAACGTTCACCAATAACCCGAGTGAGAAGTTTCTCTTGATGATTCTTTGTTCTCAAGCAAAGCTCGAAAACGACAACAAAAGTATCAATGTGAAGCGAGGACTAAAAACTCGTGTTGAAATGGGTCTATGGCCCGCTCCTGCCCCTACAGGTTATCTTAAAGAGAACAGAGTCGATAGAAAGTGTGAGTGCTTTATCGATCCAGACAGAGGTCATGTCATCAAACAGATGTTTGAGAAGGTGGCGTATGAAAAGTGGTCAGGCAGAAAGCTGTATCACTGGCTTAAATTTGATCTCAATTTTAAGACTGCTGGCGGAAATAAAAACCTAAGTCTCGGTAACATCTACCGACTACTTGAGAATCCGTTCTATTACGGAGTATTTGAGTATCCTCTCAAGAGTGGTAACTGGTATCAAGGAAAACATAAAGCCCTCATTACCAAAGAACTATATGATGAGGTACAGAAACAACTCAAAGGTAACGAGCTAAAGACACGACAAGAGAAAGAATTTGCGTTTACCAGATTAATGAAATGTGGTTTGTGTGGATCAGGCATTTGTGCAGATGAGAAATACAAAAAGCTGAAAGATGGGACAGTCAATTCTCATATCTACTATGGATGTTCTAAGTCTAAAGACAAAAACTGCAGATGTGGCTATATACGTGAAGATGAACTTATTGAGCAATTTGCAAAATTGATTGATGAAATCAATTTAAATGAAGTGGGAATCCAAGATAAGTTAAGGGCGGAGGTCGAAAGATTTAAAAAATTTCAAAGGTCAATACTTGGTACTAAGCAGCAGATTGTTGTTTGCGAACTGGATATCAAAAACTATGCAAAATACCTACTTAAAGAGGGTTCCAGTCAGGAAAAACGAGATGTGCTCGGCTGTATCAAAAGTCAGATTGAGTTCGCAAACAAGCAAATATCACTGAGGAATGAGAAAAACCTTAATAGATGCTAAAATAGACAACAATGAAAAAATCAGGGGTTAACAATAAACTAACTGGCATATCGCTCTTTACCGGTGCTGGAGGTATGGATATTGGGTTTTCTCGAGCTGGTTACGAAATCCTCTGGGCAAACGACTTTGATAAAAATGCCTGTGCAACATTTAGAGCAAATCATGGTGACATAATTGAGCACGGAAGTATCATAGATTTCATTCCTAAGCTAGGAAAATATGCTGGTGCTGATGTTGTATTTGGCGGACCACCCTGCCAAGGCTTTTCAGTCGCTGGAAAGATGGATCCCAATGATCATAGAAGTCAGTTGGTATTTTCCTTTATGGATGTGGTCGAAAAAGTTAATCCTAGAGCTTTTGTGATGGAAAATGTCAAAGCTTTAGGAGTTCTAGAAAAATGGAGCTTGGTGCGTGAAAAATTATTTAAGCGAGCATACGATTTAGGATATAAATACAATCAAATTGTTGTACTCAATGCTACTGAGTATGGAGTTCCGCAGAAACGAGAGCGTATGTTTTTTATTGGATTTAAAGATCCAAAAGGTTTGAGTGATTTTTATGGCATTGAAAATTACTTTGAACAGCACAAAACAAAACCTCCAACTGTCGGCGAAATAGTTAAATCGTTAGGTCGGGCAGGATCTGTAACAAATCCAAAAACCTGTAACGCTAAAATTACTATCGCGACAAGTCCAATACTAAGACGGTCACCTTACGCTGGGATGCTTTTTAATGGAGCAGGAAGACCGATTGATCCCAATGGATATTCGAATACACTACCTGCATCAATGGGCGGAAATAAAACACCATTTGTTGACGAATCTCACATTTTTGACGGAGAAGAAAGCTGGGTCGAGAAATATCATAACCACCTGTGGTCGGGTGGTGCTCCGATGGAGTTTCAAGAGGCTCCTCAATTCTTAAGGAGAATCACAGTAAATGAAGCAATTCGCATTCAAACGTTTCCAGATGACTACATCTTCGTAGGTGGAAACAATGCAGCTTATAAACAAATCGGTAATGCAGTTCCGTGTAAACTGGCAGAAGTAGTAGGCAAAGTTGTCGCTGATGTTTTAAATGATTCACCAGTGCCAATACTGACTAGACCGAGTGTTTCGAAAGCCATTCTCTAAAGTAGACTTTTACTTTCTCAGAAGTATTATTTTCATTAATCTTACTGACCAATTCAGAAAAGAATTTTGATCTCTCCTCAGCTGTCGTAAAGAGTAGTTTTTCAACCACCCACTCATCAATATTGATGTAGTAATAATTCATATCTTGGTATGAACTTTTACCAAGTAGATACCCCTGATGATTAGTAAAGCGAGAATCTTCTGGGACATCTTTTAATCTGCATATAACAAAGACTTCTGATATTTTACCTTGTTTATCATAATCTTTAATCGACTCATATGACTCCATCATCCGATCTGCTGAAAATGATTTAACAGTCACTTCATATATACGTTCATTTTGATCTTCAAACTCCTCCGATACATCACCAGCCTTTTTGCTTGTTGTATTTGTGGCAGAAACACTATCGAGATATCCCGTGACATTTATCTGACTCCTGTTGCCAGAGTGAAAATGATTCATTAAAAGCCCTACAATGTATTGAGGTATTGCCCCACCATCCGGTACATCATTAATCAGATTGAGACAAAGTCCTGTTAAAAATAGTGGGTCCTTATTTGGTGCTACTTTTGCCTTTAGCTTTGCAACTCTTTTTGCTTCAAGTAGATAACGTTGCACATACGCAAACGCGAACGCTTCAAGTGTGGATGCTGGAACAGATTCAATTTTCTTTACTAATTCAGCAACAACTAACGCTAACCCATCTCCTCTTTTATTGTGCGCCCATGTTTCGTTAATCTTCTGGCTATTTTTTGCAACATTAAGTGGTCCAGACTTTTTATGTGGAATATTATTTTTTCGTAGAAGTTCTCGAATTGGCTTTTCATATATAGATCTAGGATTGCACTCGTAGAAGTTTTCAGATGCTTGAAATTCAGGGTCTATCATCCTTGCAAGAATAATAGTGAGGGTTATCTCGCGATGACCCCAAATATGACTCATGAACAATGTTTCCACCTCTTCTTTGGTAAAAGGTTTTGGGTACACTATTTCTTTCTTCTTTTTAGCATTAGAAATCAATGCAGACAAAATCCCCGATATTTTCTGATTTCTCTGTTCTGCAGACATTTTCATTGAGAGAACAGTACAATAGAAAAGACTAAATGACAATAATTAGGAAGTTCTTCCTTATTAGATTGAGTGATCCTCAAGAACCTTTATGTAATTATTCAAGCGACTAAGTAGTTCGTCATAAGTTACAAAAGTTATATTTTTTGTTGATAAACAGAGTAGACGAAAATCGTCTCGTTCTTTATCAGACGAAAACTTTCTAGTGTCTCCAGCGAGAATTATTCCTCGAGGTCTCAATACTTTTAGTTCAATACCATAATTATCTCTTATATAGTTACGTACAACATCAGCTTGATGTTGTACGTACTCGATATAATTTTCTACCTGAATTACAGCTTTGGCAGCTTCAGAATCCCAGTAGTAATTTTTGCGGCTACTGTCATATTTGAGTAGGTTTGTATTTGGTTTTTTAATTTCAAGAATATCTAAGTAATTATCGTGAGTCACTAGCATGAAATCTGGATACTTCGTGCCTCCAATCAAGACATTCATTTTTTCAATTGCTGAAATATATCCCTGCTGAATAATTAGGATATTCTTTTTTATATATGTCTGCCACCAACCCTCAGTATAGGCACTACCACCGAGGGCTTTTTCCAAATCTGCAGATAATTCTTTTAATGTCTTTATCTGTGTAGTTGCCTTAAGGAGATTTACTGTATTCAGAGACTCAGAGGCTATAAACTCTGGCAGAAAGCTGTTCATAGCAGTACGGTCTTCACTTGAAAGGCGGGGTAGTATTTTACTATCTAATAGGTGTGACAAGGCTCCAGGTACATAGACCGGCTTCTCGTCATGACTGAAATGCAGAGGGTATACAATCGAGAAAAAATTTGCAACAGTGTCATTTTTAATATCTCGAGTTCTGTCTCGTAGAGAACCAGACATTCTTTTAAGAGTCTCTTGTGAAGTGCGGATGCGATAAATGCCTCGTTCTAATTTTATCGAATCTTCCGTTGATGTAATAATCCAACGAAACTTCTGATTACCAAACTTCCGCTTTAAAGCTTCAAGGATATGTTTTCCAAACTGGATCGTTCCATCTTTATTTAATCCTTTAGGAGCTTTTTTACCTTCATAATAAATTCTTGTTCCTTTGAGGGCGTTGCCGTAACTCTTGTTCGAAACGATCACGAATCCAAGATCCTTTTTCTTTCCTGTCTTTTTCACTACTTTCTTTGGCATGTCTATTTAGCACTACTATCTACCTTTTTCACAAAATTTCAAGTAATTTGACGAAAAGCAACTACACGGAAAAAGCACTCAAGGATGAGTGCTTTTTCTGTCTGGATTAGCCTGCAGCTTCTTCTGTAACTGTATAGACCTCAGCTAGTTTTGAGAGCTTATTTCTAAGCGTCTCGTGCTAGCACGAGTTGGCTGCCGATCAGGGACTCGAACCCCAATAGACGGTACCAGAAACCGTAGTCCTACCATTAGACGAATCGGCAATAAAGAACCTTGCGTTTCCTAGTGTGTAGTAGCGCAAGGTTGGGAAGCGGCGAGGTGGAGCCTCGGGGGGATGGTGAGACCACATCACCTCGCCGCAGTCAGGGCTGAGGGAGGGGCAGCCGCCTGACACATCCATTGTGCCAGAAATTTTGCAAAAAGTGAATAGCTAGCTGAATAAGCCTAAAAACTGCGCTTTACACGCCAAGCTGGAGTGCGTTTACTGTCATAGACGACATGTGTGACTGAGGTGTTTTTGATATGATACATTTTGATAAATCGACGCAAGGCTCTAAAAAAGCCCATGCGTTTTTCGTTTTCCATATGCTCAATAAAGAAACTGATGAAGACTGCGTGTGAGACAATCACCACTTTGGCACTTTCAGGCATGGCTGCCAAATGTTCACGCGCCAAAGCCAAGCGGGCTAAAAAGGCAGTGTAATCTTCGCCGTCGTGCATAGTAGCCTCGGGCATACCAAGCCACCAACCAAAGATAAATTTGAGGGAATGACTGCCATAAAGATGGCGACCAATTAAATATGTCGGGCGGTGTAATTCTTCAAAAGCAGGATAAGTCTCGGGGATAAGATCGCAAGCCAAGCCTATCTTTGTAGCAGTCTCTACAGCACGCACATTGGTACTCGTGATGATATGTGTAGGCGAAAGACGCTTGATGTCTTTGGCTATAGCGGCAGCTTGGAGCTTCCCCATTTCGTTGAGTTCAATGTTGGGATGCTGGTGCCTTCTCGCTACATTACCATCGGTCTGACCGTGTCTAATAAAATAGATGTCCATACACTAAACTTGACCACAATGCTCTACAACTACAATCTCAAGTGGTAGATAAGGTAAAGGGCTACGAGCGGCTTCGTCGCTAGCTTTGAGAAGGCGGAGAAGTAGATGCGAATTGATCGGTGTAGCAGAAGAAGCCGCGATAGTTTCAACAGCGCTTTTAGTACTTTCACCAAAAGCCGCGACCGCTGCCTGACCGATCTTTTGATCATTGCGAAGCAAGATAATAGCACGCACTTGCTCGAGCAAAAGACGCATAAAAAGTCTTATCTCCGTGTGGCCTTCAATAGCAGCCTTGATGGCAGATAGTCCCAAGGCAGCATCTTTGGTATGAAAAGACTGCAGAAGGTCGCCCAAAACGCCTAGCTTAGGAGCACCGATAATAGCCGCCACTTCGTCGCTGCTGCCGACCTTATCGCCAGAAGCTAAAAGGACTTTTTGAGTAATACCAAGCGCGTCGCGGAAAGAACCATCGGCCGCAATGGCGATAAGGTCGGCAGCGTCGGTGTTGAGAGTGAAGCCTTCGGCTTTGGCCACATCTGTCACTGTCGAGACAAGCACTGCTCGAGAAGGATTGCGGAAACGAAACACCTGACAACGAGACAATATGGTATCGAGAAGTTTTTCTTCTTCGGTCGTCGCTAGAATAAATACTACATGGGCTGGCGGTTCTTCCAGTGTCTTTAGAAGAGCATTAAAAGCCTCTTTGGTAAGCATGTGAACTTCGTCGATAATATAGACCTTGTATGGCGATTCATACGGCACAGTGTGCACCGCTTCACGCAACTCGCGAATATCATCAATACCACGATTGCTGGCAGCGTCTATTTCGTAGAGATCAAGCGGCTGCACGCCAAGGGCAGCTGCAAAAATGCGAGCGAGTGTGGTCTTGCCAGTACCGCGACCGCCCGAGAAGAGCAAAGCATGTGGTATCTGACCCTTTTTAATAGCTCCTTCAAGGACGGTAGTAATATGTTCTTGACCACGCACTTCGGAAAATTGCTGCGGTCGGTATTTACGATATAAGGCAAACTGTTCAGACATGGACAATAGTATAGCAGATTTCTTTTTAGTCTGAATCAGCCACAATCTGGCGCAGGGCAGCTATATCAGCAGCCAATTCTTCTGAACCCAAAACAACATACACCACATTCCTCTCCCCTTCTGTAAAGCGAGCTACTGCCGTGTGTAGCGCCGCTTCTGTATAGCCATGTTTGCCACCTTGATAATCTTTGTCTTTTATAAATGGATTGTTATTAAGAAGTACTGTAGATGTGCCTTTATAGCTACCGAGTGTTGTAATATCAAAAAGATGTGGGTAGTCTTTGGCTAATTTTATAGTCAGACTCGCCAAATCTCGCGCGGTAGAGACATCAGCCGAAGATAGACCAGAGGCATCCGCAAAGCTGGTAGACTCATACCCCAGATCAGAAGTGAGCTGATTCATTTGTTCTATCACCTCACCATTTGTCACCCTCTCCATGGCCGCAGCAGCATCGTTTGACGATTCAATGAGAAGTGGAAATAGTAATTGGTAGAGAGTATAAGTTTCGCCTAAAGACAGTTTGCCAAATGGACCCTCACTGGCCAAATCACCAGCTGTGATAGTAGCAACTTCGTTTTGATAATGATCATAGACTGCAGCGGCTGTAAAGAGTTTGGTGACAGAAGCGATGGGTAGAGACTCATCTGCATTAAAAGCAACTATTTCTTCCCCACTCTCTTCATCTACAACTACAAAAGCAGAGGCTGTGATAGAACCGTCATCAATGTATTCACCTTTCTTCAGAGACAGTCTATCTGGACTAGAAATCGTGACGAGCTTTTGTTCATCTGCCACAGCAGCAGAAGGCGTAGACCAAGAAGATCCGCCAAGCAGCAAGCCCGCCCCAAGCAAAAGCAAAAATGTATAGATGATAAATTGTCTTGGCATAGGGGCTTTTATATATCATAGCAAAACGCGGCGGGCCTATAGGCC